>SDBV01000841.1_pt1 | contig 44627 bp, 102 predicted proteins | sample 2277081 | NCBI WGS metagenome assembly SDBV01 (sample SAMN10402039, study PRJNA504765) | marine sediment metagenome | isolation source: marine sediment core GS10_PC15, 223 cmbsf | place: Arctic Ocean: Southern Knipovich Ridge | collected 2010
CTATTTTGGGATACTGTAATTGCGTTTTCCAAGGAGTTAGAGGATTACTAATGAAAAGAGTTCTAGTAGTAGTAGGTTTCGTAGTGCTAGCCGTAGGGACCTTTCTATCCTATCCTACCTCCAAAATGATAATGGCGGGGGATAGGATAATGCAGAACTATCCCCCTGGGTATCTGGGGTTGACTATGTCCAATAAAAACTGGTTATTACTGATGGCCCTTATGACTATAGGAGGATGTATAGGGTATCTTGTCTATACTACAATCAAGAGACATAGGAGGTTTACTAAGTGAGACATGGAGTTTGGTTCTCAGTTAGGAATGCCTGGACTGGTATTCTCCAGATAGCTAAGGGACGAATGTTTCTTATAGGACTAGTCGTTGGAGGAGGTGCTATTACTCTTAGTTGGGTATTTACCTTGACTATGTTTGATAGGATTGCAGTAGTTACCTTCTCGGTACTAGTACTGTGCTTTGAGGGCTTTAATTCTACTATTGAGAAGTTATTAGATTTAGTATCTCCAGAATATAGCCCTCAGGTTAGGGTTATCAAGGATATGCTAGCAGGGACAGTATTACTAGGTGCTATAGGAGCAGTTATCGTGGGCGGTTTAATTATTGCTAGACTATTGGAGGTTAGATAGATGAGTCCCCAACCGAAGATGGCAAAGATGACGAACTTCCTTAAGGGAGTAATAATTATAGGTGTTGCTGTTGCCTGGTTGAGTAGCTTTGACTGGTTCCGGTCTTTAGTCCGAAATCTCTTTATTGGGACTATCTGTCTAGTAGGTATAATACTAGCCTATTTCGGATTTAGATTTTATAGGAGGGTAAAGGGCAGGTGAAAATATGTTCATTCCATCCTAGTAGGGAAGCAGCTGAGGTGTTTGCGGGGGGTCTTAGAGATCAGGGTGCAGAGGGGATTGAGATTGGTAAGAAAACTTCTGCAGGGTATCCAGTAACTTCAGTAGTTTCAGATACAATGAGGAAAGAAATTGAGGCAAGGCAAAAATCTAACTTACCTGAACCTACAGAGGAGTATACCTATGAGACTTCTTCAGAGCCTGTTTCTCCAGCAATGGCAACCTACGAGATGGCTAGTACTACCCCTCAAAAAACCAAAGAAGATATTACTAGAATAGCAAGAGAGGAGTTACGCAAGGCAGATCTTGGTAATGTCGGAGTTAGGATTAGTAAATTCCAGGGAAGAGATCCAGAAGCCCCTTATGCTGATGCTACCCTTTTTAGGAGAGGTGGGAAATGTTATATTAGTATCCATCCAATTCACCAGTATTACAGTGACGACTACACTAGAGAGGTAGTTCAGCATGAGATTGAACATATTCTAGGGGAAGATAAGAGTTGATAGGAGGTTAAAGGAGAGATGACTGGTAACTTTACAGAAGAGGAAATAGACACTCTGGAACATGGGTATAGACCTCTTACTAAGACTGGGGGGTATAAGGAAATCCCCAGATCTATTGTAGAGGAGCTAGCGGGAGAGGTTGGACTTCCTTTAGAGGAAATTCCAGAAATAGAGATTAGTGAGACTGCTAGGGGTGCCTCTATTGAAAGACTTCCTTCAGGAGAGTTGAAGATAGTGCTGGCTAGGTACCAACCTAAGCCAGGCACGAAAAAGGCTCTTAGACACGAACTAGCCCATACAAAATTGGGTATTCCTGAATCTGGTAGCTTTTCTACCTATGGGGATTTAGTTAAGACTGAACTAGAGGCAAAAAAACTAGAGAGAGGTAGGGACCTAACTGCCCAAGACATTGAGGATGTGGGACTAACTTTGGTTCTAGAAGAGGGACTATCTCCTAGAGATGCCCTATCAATGGTTTACTGGGCCGCTCTTGAATTAGGGGCTTCTAAGATAAGTGTTGGTAGGGCATACTCCTGGATGAAGAGGTACTTTAGGGAGAGGAAACAGACTCTAAGAGAAGCTAAAAGGAGGTTAAAGGAAAGATGACTTACTGGGTTATTGTAGACAAGCCCCCAAGTAACGCTGTGGATGCCTGGGAAGCCTTGTATGAGGCTTTCGGAACTGAGCCTTTCTCCAAGACACAAGGCTTGGCAGTTCTGATGAAAAGATATACAGGCTTAGCAGGGTCTAATCTGGAAAGAGTCTTTGATGGATTTGCCAATGAAGGAAGTTTAGGAACTTCAGAGAGAGATTTTTAGATGAAAGTTGAAAGGACTGCAGGTTTTGTAACTAAGGTAGGGGATTTGGAAGTAATGGAGCTTTCACTTCCAGATTGGTCTCTTTCTTATATAGAATTCCCAGAAGGGGAAATATCCAAGTACCGAACAGTCCTTACTCGCAGGGAAGGAATTAGGATTAGACAGGTTACTCCTACTAGAATTTACTTTGAGGATATGTAAAGGAGAAAAGATGTTAAAGCAAGCAGTAATACTGTGTGGTGGTCCTGGTACTCGACTTAATGACCAGGTAAGGTTCCAGCCAGCTATTGAGACCCCTAAACCACTTATTGAGGTTGGGGGCAAACCCTTCGTGACCTATGCTATCAGTATGCTAAAGGGTATAGGCTTTACCGACATAGTACTGCTAGTAGGGTATATGAGGGAGGCTTTTGAACCTCTCCAGAAATATCCAGTTAGATTGGTTGAGACTCAAGAGAACTTTAATAAAGCAGTACTAGCTATCTCAGGTCTAGAGGATATCTTTCTTCTACTAAATGGAGACTGCTTCCCGGTAATGGATTGGAGAGCCTTCTGTCATACCTTAACTTCTAGAGTTGCTATCAAGATTGTGAACCGGGACGCAGGTGTTGCCATTGTAGAGAGAGTGTGTATTAAACAGGGAATCTTAGACTGTTCTAGAATAGGAGATATGGATAAGACTATCCCTACCTATACTATCCTAGGAGGTCTACACGTTGGTACTTACCAGGGGCTGGCAAGAGCGCGACAGTTTATGGATATGGTAGTATTTGGCCAATAATAATAATTGATTGAGGCCTTTCGGTGACTTTTGCTATAATATAAAGGAGGGGGACTATGATAGTTACACGGGCACCTTTGCGGATTCCACTGGGAGGAGGTGGAACAGACTTTCCAGGATACTACAGTAAATATGGAGGTTACATTTTGGGGTTCGCAATCACCAAATACGTCTATGTAGTTCTTAACGATACTATAGATGGTAAGGTTAGACTAAAGTATAGCAAGAATGAAGTTGTGGATGAGGCGGAGGACTTGGAGAACAGAGTTGCAGCTGAAACTTTAAAGTCCTATGAAGTAACTAAGGGAGTGGAGATATCAACTTTTTCGGATGTTCCGGAAAGTTCTGGATTGGGAGGATCTTCGGCTTTCTGTGTTGCTCTAGTAGTGGCCCTTAGGCACAAACTTGGACAAAGTATGGACAGGCATGAGATCTTCCAATCTGCTTATAATATTGAGAGAATTAAGGCAGATCTTCCAGGAGGAGTTCAGGACCAATTGTTTGCCTCCTTGGGTGGAGCCTGGCGCACTCTATTAGGAGAAGGAGACCCTCAGCTAGAGATGACCCATCTCTCGAAACTATTACCAAAACTAAAACTGGTCTATACTAACATCCAGAGGAAAAGTTTTGATATTGCTGATAAGCAGACTGAAGATACTCAAAAGGGGGATAAGACTGTACTAGACTCCTTAGCCTTAACTAAAGAGTTGGGTATGAAGATCGAAGTCTGTATCAAAGAGGACCAGTTAGATGGAATAGGAGATATCTTTAATATTCACTGGTTGAACAAGAAGAAGAGGAATACCCAGATTTCAACTCCAGATCTGGATGCACTTTATAGTAAGGCTATGAGGGACGGAGCAACCGGAGGGAAGCTGCTAGGTCTAGGAGGTGGAGGGTACTTCTTGTTCTATGTTCCGGACCAACTATTAGACTTTGAGTCCATACCATTTGAGATCGACTGGACTGGTGGATGTGTAGTCTATTCAGATAAGAAGTAACAATGGTAGTTAAGAGAGAACTTAAGAGGCTTGGAAAGGACTTCCTAAAGGGTCTGAGATTTGGTTTAGGAGGCTTTCCTAAGTTGAAGACTAGAGGAAAAATAAGAGGAGGTAAACCAAAATGACAGCATTAGATTCAATGACTGGAGTTCTTCCGATAGTTGTAGTAGCGGGGGCCGCTACTATGATAACTAAGAGTATGTTCGGTGCTACTAGGCCCGAGCCCAGGCGGAGGAAGTCTCGGAGGTCTAAGCAGACTCAAAGAAGGCCTTCACTTTTTTCAGGAATTGGTGACTTCAGTAACCTCGGACCTATGGGGAGGTAGAAGCCAGATGTTCACTACAGGAACCCAGTTTGATATTACTGAGGAAGGAGTAGAGGCTCTCCAAAGGTATAGGGAACTAGAGGACCTTTCTATCTTATCTCCAGAAACTAGAAATGGATATATGGTTTTAACTTTACTAGATCTAGAGGGTCTTATGGACTACCAAGGTCTACTGGAGGCCATGCCTCAGCGAGTTGGTCCCTCAGGTGTTAGTGAGGCACTTGATAGTCTTAGAAGGAAAGGCTGGATTACTGTAGAGGGATAGTATGTCTAGGATTACATTAAAGACAGCTAAGAAGGTAGGTAATATTCTAGGTGTAGACTGGACTAAAGTAGACCTTAAGCAGTTCAGACAAGGCTTAGAGGTAGAACTTGAACACAGGGATATCACCCATGGAAGTTACGAACTTACTGGAAAGGTTGCCTTAGCTCACCTTAAGGAGTTACCAGACTACTATACTAGATTAGAGAAAATGGAGAAAGGAAAGTGAACCGGCGGGACCAGGCCCTCCAGAGGATCCGTAAGTTGGAGAAGAAGTTGGATCTAGGTCCTCCAGATAAGGTAGGGGAAAGGATAGAGAAAAAGATAGTTGAACTACAGATGAAGTATAGTATTACCTTAGAGGACATTGAAGGTCCAAAAGACTATGCTAAGATGTTTCCATTTCTCTCAGATGAAGTAATCAAGTTGATGGAAAAGGGTAGTAGGTAGATCAAGATACCAGCAGGACAAGGAATTAAGCAGTTTTGTTGTAGGGTCTGTGCTAAGGAAGGTAAGAGAAGGTGTGCACCCAAAGCAACACTTAGGGAAGGACATCTTAGTGATAGAATGACCTGGTTAAGGCACCATTACAGGCGAAACCACCCTAGGACCTTTAAGGAAATGTATAAGTAGAGGAGGAGACTATCTGGTGGAAGGCTATGAGTTAACTAGGAAGGGAGAACTAAGACTAAGTGTCTTATATACACCCTTTCTTAGAGGGGATAAACCCCGCCCTAGACTTTCTAACAAAGAGAAACTAGACCTCTATATTCTAATGTCTATTGATAACCAAGGGTATCTTACTGGTAAGGCAACTCCTAGGAAAGCAACTGCCCTAAGACATCTTGTTGAGCAGGAATATATTGATCCTATAGGCCCAATAAAGTTTTACCATGCTACTACTAGGGGACGACTACCTGGTATCCTAGATAGTGGTTTAAGCCCCAAATACTCTAGGTCGGGTCTAGGAAAGGGATTACCAGATACAGATCCCACAGTCTGCTTGGAGTATGTAGGAAAGAGAGGTAGTGCTTGGGTAAGACAGTTCAGAGATGTACTTGGTAAATCAGAGCCCACTGTTGTACTAGAAGTGGATCTGCCTGAGGGTACTAGATCTGGATGGGATCCAGAATGTCCCAGTTCTTTAGTTGTTAGGGAAACTATTCCTCCTAGTCATATACGTGTACTAAGTAAGGAAGAGGAAGAGAGACTGCTCGGTCCTGGATAGACTATAGTAAAGGAGGGAAGTAGGGATGAAAAGAGCTTATCTGGTCAAAGGAAGTGAGGAGGAGTATGACTACCGTGAGTTCCTGGGTAGTAGGATAGAAGGTAATGTGTCAGGGAAAGCAATTGAAGGTCTCTACGGTCTCGGGACTCACGACCTTGAGGATCTATTCGGAGCTTTAACTCACCAAAATTCCAAGGAAGCTTGGGATGAGCATCTAGATAGGTAGAGTAGGGATGGTAAGGAAGGTAAGTAGCAACTATGGTAGAAAGACTTAGCGAGGGCCCTTATGGAGGTAAACAGTACGAATACCGTGAGTGGATGAGGGATAGGATAGAGGGCTACACTGGTCATCTGTATGACCTTGGAAACCTCCATGCAGATACTATGGAGAAACTATATAGAGCAATTGTTAAGAAGGATCCTGAAGAACAGTTTAGGCTGGAAAGGAGTTAGAAAGTGAAAATCTTTTTGGATAGTTCTAAAGTTGAGGAAGCGAAGAGGTGGATGCCAATCATCTCAGGTGCAACTACTAATCCTAGTATTTTACTAAAGGACGGTAGCAATATCTTTGAGTTCGTTAAGGTAATGGGTAATCTACCAGTCTCTATTGAAGCCTGCGGTGACTTTGTTACCGACGCTCGGAAGTATTCTAAGATTGAGGATGCAGCCATAGTAGTTAAAGTTCCTCTACTTGATACTGAAGGTGGTGACAACCTCCATATCATAAAAGAGTTGACCAGTGAAGGTATTGCAATCAACTGCACTGCCTTAATGTCCATGGCTCAGGTCATACTAGCAACTAAGGCTGGTGCCCGGTATGTCAGTTTATTTGCTGGTAGGGTAGAGGATGAGGGTGGGGATTCTCCGGGAATGATTTCTGACTGTGTTGACTTTCTAGAAAGTGAGGAAGTTGAAGAGGAAGTTGAAACAGAACTAATAGTAGGTAGTATTAGGACTATTGGGAATGTCCTAGACGCAGTCAGGGCTGGTGCACATATCATTACTATTCCACCTCCCATTTTAGAGAAAATGTTACTCCACCGGTATTCCTTAGAAACAGTTCGGCAGTTTGAGAAAGCCCATGAAGCCCTCAGAAGGTAGATACTTAGGAGACGGACTTATTGAGCTACCCCCGAAGGCAACAACTAGAGTTAAGTTGCACGAATTTGCCCATAAAAGGCTTGGACACGAACCTGGGGTGATGTCAGCAAAGTCTTTCGTGGACAATGAGATAGATGCTGAGAAGTGGGCTTGGGAGACTATGGATAAGAAACCTACGCATAGGGTAGGACTTCCTGCAATGGCATCTCTTATAGAAGACTATGACTTTAGTCTCCAGGAGGCCTTAGATTTGGTAACTGAGAGATTGAGGTCAAAGGGAATAACTGTTACTAAGTCAGGAAGAGAAAACCTAGCTAGATTTGCCTCAGGAGAATTTTAATGGTTGAAGAGGATATTCAGAAGGAGGATCCTAAACCAAAGTATGGAATTTTATCTGGTAAAGAGTATGATGCTATGGGTCTTGGTCCCTCCTCTAAAGCTATTATGTTTCCTACAGAGGAAGGACCAGAAGTGTTTTTTAAAGGTAAGCCCTCAACTGCCACTAGATTACATGAGGCATTCCATGCTACTTCTACAGGAGAATGGGAAACTCCTGAAGGCTCTGCTTTAGAGGAATTACAGGCTAGTGAGTACTCTAAGCCTGCTAAGACAACTCTTTCTTATAATTTTGTGTATGATGTATTAAGTACTATGGTAAGGGATGGCTATAAGCCTGCAAAGATAATGAGTTCTATTACTAGTGCTCTTGCTAAGATGGGTTATCATCTAGATAAGAAGAGGCGGAGTGAACTATGGTGGGACATCAGGGACTACTACGATAGCGAGAGAGGTAGGAGTTAGGTAGGATGTACAGCAATATAGAAGAGACTGAGGAGGGTGTCCGGGGTCCAACTCCTTGTACTAGAGATATTCTAGAGTCTATCTTAAGAGGGAACTCAACTGTAACTGCTATTGTTGAGGATACTAATATCCAGCCGAAAGTAGTAGATGAAATCCTTAAGGGACTTCAGTACTCTGCCTTAATAGACACCATAGGACAGGGAGTATATCTCACTAGAGGTGGTAGACAAGCTCTAAGTAGAAGGACAAGATATGGCTAAACTAACAGGAAAGGGTTTAACTAAACTAGAGACTTTAAGGGATTATTGGCCTCCTAAAGGCAAGGGTGCTTCTGCCAAGATGACACAAAAGTATCTGCTCCTGAAAGTAGAGGAAGGTCCAGAGTTCCACATAGAGCAACATTCTATGCTGAGACCAGACTGGAATAGATTGAAGGACCAGGGTCTAATAGTAGACTCTACTGTTGAACCTATCTATGTAGTTGAAGGAACGGATAGACCTCTATACAGAAGTGACCTAGAGAAGTTTGTTAAAGTTACCAGACCATCAGATGCTAACTACAGGTCCGGCCAAATAGTGCCTAAGCAGGAATTTGATAGGATGGTAGAGGCGATAACAGACCAGGGTGGCGAACCTCCTCTAAGTGAGGATCTCTAGTGGCAAAGAAGAGGAAAAAACTTCTTCCCATGCATAAGTGGAATAGGTGGGGAAAGATTTGGGTCTATGAAGGACTCTACGGACTTGTTCTAGGTAGTAAATCTACAGGGTATTCGGTCTTTGCAGATAAGAGAAAAGTAGGTATCCATAAGGATGGTAAGGTAACTTATGAAGATACAAGTGGATTTACAGGAACCTATGCTACTAGGAAAGAAGCAGTTGACCTCATTAAGGAAATAGACCAATCTATGTCCAATGGAGGTGAGGTTACAACTATCACGATGACTAGTGCTAAGGACCATCCCATTGAAGCTTTCTCCCACTCAGATCCAAAGACTGGTGGAACATTATTAGTCTTCGAGAAAGAGGACACTGTAGGTAAAATCCATGAAGGGTCTCACTATCTTCTAGGCCATCATAAAAAAGGGAGTAAAGGAAAGAGGTTAGGTCTTAAGGCCGAAAAAGAGGCCGTAGAGACTGCAATAAGGTGGCATAAACTTAGAGATGAGTACACTCCAGAAGTAAGGGAGAAAATCATCAGGCTTTTTGCTACTTACTTTAAGGGTAAGACTGAGAAAACTAGACTTAAGAAGGCTGAAAAGTTTGTCTTGGAGATAGAAGGATAAGTTATGGAGAGGTCAGTTTTTGTTTTTAGGGATACTCATGGGGAGAAACCTAGAATCTATATACTTCCTGCTAGAGATGAAGATGAGGCTTGGAGGCTCTTTGGTCACCAGTATGCCATCTGGAACTTTGGACTGGAAAGAAATACTACTCTAAAAGAGCTAAAAGATCACTTCTATAATACTATAGAAGTTATTGAGCCAGAAGAGGTTATTGAGTTTAGTCCAAAACCTATTATGACTGAGGAGCACCTAGTAAAACTTAGAGAGTTTATAGAGGAAGGAGCTACTGAGTCTGAAGGACTAGATAAACTTGGTCTAGGCATACTTAAAGACGAGTAAGGAGATAGAGAACTAATGCCTGAGTTTGAAGAGATTGAGAATCAACCAATGGGCATTCTTACATTCCGGGATGCCTTTCTAGAGGCTCTACAGATGTGGCAGGATGGAAAACCCCGGTCTCAGATCCTTGACGACCTGCAACAGTTGGGATTATCTCAGAAGTCTGCTAGGGTAGTTGTAGATATGGCCCTAGATGTAACTTATAGGTTAAAAGGAAGGTAAAAGACTATGGGTAGAGACTTAACCTATGAGGATGGGGAATTCTGGATCTGGTCTACAGTAGTAGATGACTACATAGCAGGTCCATTTAGGTCTCCTCAAGAAGTTGGCAGATACTTTATGAACGAATACCTGGAGGTACCTGAAGAGGAGAGGGCCTATCGTGGAGGTTATGGAGGAAAGTGGAGTCCAGAAAAAGTCTACGACCAATGGTATAGGGAGGCTGTGAAAGTAATGAAACATCCCGAGGAGGGTGTTCAGATAGTAGGTTTGGGCTCCTTTTCTGAAGGGAAGTTTGAGGTCCATGAGCTACCAGAGTCTCTTAGGATGACTCCTAAGCTAAAGGAGTTACAGAGGAAATCTGAAGAGGAGAGGAGAAGCTAATGCCCGATTCTGAAGAGATTGAGTGGTTAGAATAAAGGAGGTTAAAAACTCATGTCTAGATTAGTAATGGATGAAGACTTAAGTAGCTATAAGTTGCTACAGATTCTAGAAGCTATAGACAGTCAGCCTGAGGCCTTATCTATTCCTCAAATTCAGAGAAGACTAAGTCAGACTAGAGGTCTAGATCTATCTAGAGCAGAGATTGAAGCTCATCTCAAGTGGGGGCTTCTCCAGCCTAATGCTACTAGTAATCCAGTATACCCGAAGAAGGACTATGCTACAGGAAAGTGGTTAGTAGAGGACAAGTCCTCCCCTGAAGAGGATGTTCTGGAATCTCCAGTCTCTCCTCAGGTAAAAGATAAACTATTCTTAGTAAAGGTTTATGCAGATGGGGAGAGGATAGACACCAAACGGGTTGAGGCTAAGACTTGGGAGGAGGCCCAGGCAAAGGTAGACGTTAAGATACCAGGTAGAACTATAGACTATGAGACAGTACTTGCATAGCTTTTGTCTTGAGGAGACCTAGATGATAGAAGAAGTATCCAACCTAGTAATTGAAGCCTTCAAAGCAGGTAATAAAGTACTTACCTTTGGTGTAGGTGGAAATGCTGCAAGTGCTATCCACTTCGCTGCGGAGTTAGCAGGTAAGTATGAGAAGTATGAGGATCCACTGCCTTGTATTGACCTCTGTAGTAATCCTAGTATACTAACTGCAATCACTAATGACTTTGGTTGGGATGCTGTCTTTGAGAGGCAGATTAAAGCCTTAGCAAAACCTGGTGATGTGGTAATTGCTTTTAGTATAAGTACGTCTGGTAGATATCTTCTAAATGCTCTATTTGAAGCAGTTCGTCTAAAGTGTACTATAGTACTAATTTGTGGACAATGTAACTTCCTTGATATGAAAGGCAATCCCCCTCATATTATATGGGAGTTGGACAGTAGTAATACTCCTTGGGTACAGGAAGAACAGTTGCGTATTATCCACCAAATATGTGGTGAAGTGAAATCCAGGATGGAGGTAGTTTAGATTGTATCAGGGCAGAGAAGCTAAGCATTATATCCAGGCTCCCACTGAAGACCAGTTGGATGAAATGATTGAGGGTCTCAATGAATATGCTGTGGACCATGGAATGGACAGTATTGAAGTCTTACAGAGAAGACCGGACCCTGATGGAGGATGGGAAGCTACCATAGTCTCTCATAACTTCAACTTCGGTTCTGCCCTTAGATGGGTAAAAGAGAAATTTAGACCTACTAGGGAGTTTGACATAGAGTCTGGGGAACTGGTGGATGTAGAGCCAGAAGAGGACGAAGTGGAAAAAGAGACAGATCCAAAAGAGAAGAGGCGAGTCCCAGGATTTGCTGGAAGATTGTGGGAGAGGTATAAAGAGGAGGGAGAAGAGTGGACAAGGGAGAGGGAAGAAGAGGAAGCTTTTAAGGGGAGAAGGAAGAAAGGTGAGGTAGGTCCCGATGTGCTGTCTTCTAGAGAGCAGAGAGAACAGACGGAAACAACTAGAAGAATGGCTGAGGAAGCAGCTAAAGCAGCTGCCAGTGCTAGGAAAGGAGAGAGACAGAGAGCTCCTAAGTATGCCCGAGAAGCCGTTGAGGCAAGTGAGGAAGCTAAGAAAGCTGAGGAAAGAGCTAAACTTCTGGAAACTGAACTTTATGGTACTCCTCATGTGAATCCCGTAGAGGTTATTAGAGATAGATGGGGTAGGGAGACTGGAAGAGTACCTCTTGCTGGTAAGAGGAGACTAGAAGCTATAAAGCTAGAAGCTGCCCAGAAAAGAATGACCGAGAGAGGGATAGGCCTAATGGAGGAGAGGTTCAAGGTAGCAGAGGAAGCTATAAGGGAAAAGAGAGTTGCCAAACGGAGAAGTAAAATAACAGGTCCTGCTAGAGACATTGCTAAGGGTATTGCTGGAGTAGTTGAGAGTGTAGGTAGAACTGGTGCTGGATTTGGTGTAAGGACTGAACCCTATAGGATGAGACCTCCTGCACTGATTCCTACTCCCAGAACTACTACTTTCAGGTCTCCGGAAGCTGGTCCAGTAAGTCCTGGTCCAAAATCTCCTGATCTGTCAGCACTAAGAAGACTACAGACCCAAGGAGTTCCTTCCGGACCGTCTCTTTTCCCGGCTGGTCAGACTACTAGAAATAAAAAGCCTCGGAAGAAAAATACTTTTGATGTTCATCTCAGACAAATGAGGAGAAGACTATTTGGAGGGTAGATGTCTAATGGTTTAAGAAGACTGAGGTTCCCTGGTAAGCAAAGACCCTATAGGGTTAGAGTCAGAAAGGGAAAGGACTCATTTAAGACAGCTCTACTAGTTGGAAGAAATCCCAAGAAAGCAGGGAGTAGGTCGGATGGAGGAAGGATTCTTTCTGTTACTAAAATTAGTAGAGAGGAAATCCTCAAGATAGGAGACTACTTCAAACTGGGGAAACGACTCATGGACGAATTCAGACAGGAGGAAAGCAATGGTAGAGATCCAAACTCAAGAGAAGGAAAGTCCAGAGAAGAAAGCTGAGGACTTCCTGGCACAACTCAAGGTTATTGGAGAAGTCTCAGAAACTCTTAAGCAAGAGGTAGAGAAGTTATCAAAGAGGAAAGTAAATCCAGACTCTGAGGTTGGACAGATGGTTAGGACCATCCAGAAACTTCAGAGGGCTCTCCAGGTACAGATTACTAGACTAGACTTTACTGTAAAAGACCAGGGAGGTTTTAAACAGTGGGCAGAAAATCTACTAAGCCGAAGAAATTAGAAGCCTATGTAGTAATTTCCTATATTGATGGGGAGAGACGAATCCACAAGGTTCCTGAGGCATCTAGTTATAGGGATGCTAAGAGGCAGGTTGCTAGAGATCTGAGAGAGGATCTAGGTTTATGGGATACTAACCTAGTGGATATTACTTCTCAAGGAATGATGTTAGCTAGGAAAACTTCTTTCAAGGCTCTCTAATAATAAATGATTGAGGCCTTTTTTGGATTTTGCTATACTATATGTGTAAGGACACTGAGTAGATGTCACTAAATCTAACGGGAGGTATTACCAAGTGCCAAAGAAAAAGTTACCGAAGGGAAAGATGAAGGGAAAGCAGAGAGGTTCTGCAGTTAGCGTGAAGGGCTATGACCGAAAGGTTAAGGGCCAGAGGGCTAAGATCCGGGTCAAGGCTTACAAGCGTGGCAAACCCGGTGGGAAGAGAGGCTAAACGGGAGGTTAATAGAAATGCCTGAAAAAGCTATAGTACCCTTTGCTGGAGCTGGGCTGCCTACTCCCGGGATTAACCTCAGAGAAATGAGACGTACTATCCTGGTGGAGGGGGGCCTTCTGACTCCTAGGAAGAAATACGAGTCTGCAGAGGCCAAAAAAGATGCCAGAAAAACTAGGTCAAAAGAGCGCCGGAAGGAAAGAAAGGCTCTCTTAGAGGAAAAAGGCCTAGCTCCTAAGGGGAGGAAGAGACTGACTAAGGCTCAGAAGAAGATCAAATCTAAGGGTCTGAGACGGATCCGTAACATCTATCTAAGGGAGCATCCTGAAGAAGCCCAAACCCTGGGAATTGATATTGGTCGACTGAGAGTTTAACATCTGGAGGTGAAATGACAGGGAGGAAAGAAAAGTGGGGGAAGATAGGTAAACCAGACTCCAAGAAAAGGAAAGACTGGATGACTAAAATGCGCCGGAGTAGAACCAAAAAGAGCCGGAAGGGAGGAAAAAGATAGTGGCTAAGAAAAAGACAGTGAAAGCCCGCAAGACCAAAAAGGTTACCCGTCGCCCGGGTTTTCCTACTATAGGCCAGTTTGCTGGAACTATCCCTAAGAAAGGTCTGCTGGACCCAAGCCTACGCCGAGACATAGGTAATGTTCCCGGTTTGGCTAAAACTGACTAAGAGGAGGTTCTACTATGGTAATGTATTTTCCACAAAGAGGATCTCCCAGACACTATCCAAGGGAGGAGATAGGACAGCCTGACGAAACTAGTGAGGTTGAAGTATCTCCTCCGTTTCCTCCTGAACGGGCTCCCTCTAGAGAGGAACTCCAGAAACTTCCTAAGACCGTTCTTCTAAAGATTGCTATTGAACTCAACCCTGATAAGGTAGCAATGGCCTATGAGGAAGGATGGACTAAAGAGGACATCATCAAGATGATTGGAAGACATCTAAGTAGTTCTCTAGGCCAAGCTGGATCAGAGGGTGGAGACTATATCCATGATGTAGCAATCCTTGAGTCTGATATAGAGGAAGACTAATGGCTATGTATGGTAAAGTTGAAGTTCAGTACTGGCAGATAACTCCGATAGGAGTCCAGAGAATCCAGACTAAAACTCTGAGAGGTATAGGAGCTCCCGAGAAACAGGTTCTGGCAGAGATAGCAGAACTGGGTGGGATAGCTGAAACTGACGAACTAACCGTTGGAGGCCAGATTAGTCCTGGAGTTATAAATACTTCCTTAAAGAGACTGACTGATATGGGTCTGATAATACCAGTCGGACCCCCTACTACAGGAACCCCTGGATAGTATGTAAGAGGTCAATCTATTCCTTACCTCCCAGTACCGACAGGGAGGAGAGTCTAGAGGAATGGATTGGCCTACTTGTTATAAGGAGGATAATCTAATGACTGAAGATATTATTCTAACTGAAGACCGTTCCCAGGATTTAGTTTTTACCTATAAGGTCCCTGCTACTAAAGGAGCCTATTACTACCTAGCTGTTGAAGGAAACTCCTTTGAAGAAGCCCAGTTGAAGGCAGAGGGCCTTACCTCAAGACTACCTGGAGCTAAAGGCGATCCTCACAGCCTAAGTGTTCTTCATAACATCGACCGGTTGGTAGTTGGACAGTCCTTTAAAGATAGGTTTAGGGAAGTCGGATTTGCTCATATGAGGAGAAAGGGACGACTACCTCCCTACCACGTCAGGACAGGCCATAGAGGATGTCTACCTAGATGAAGTGTAAGGCTTGTGGTGTAGACTCACCGGCAACTCTCTGTAATTTGTGCTTCCTAGAAGAGATTACAGAGGCTATTGAAGCTGGACTAGATGACCCTTCTACAATTCTGAAAAGGATAGTGGGGAAATATGGTAGACTTAAGAATCTAAAGAGACTACCTATTTGGAAAACTATCTTTGGTAGACAGAAAATCAGAAGAGTTATTACTACTGAAGAGGGTGAGAAGTGTAAACTAGTTCCATCCTATGATGGATGGGTAGCAGTTTGTGAGGGCTCTAAGAGCGAGGCTGTAGAGGTAGAAACTCCAGAAGGTAAAGTAACTAAGTACCCAGGACAGTCTCTTGAGGGTGGACGGATCATCACCTACTATGAAGGGCAAGTTCCTATATTAGAAATTCACAAATCTACTGCTCTGGTATTTCCAAAACCCAGAAGTATAAAGAGATCTAGAAGAGCTTTTGGAGAGCCCCCTCCAAAGAGTTATAAAAGCCCCCAGGCCTATAAAAGACCTAGTGGCTCCTCGGAGTCAGACGTATAGGTCTGGTATCCTTTCCAAGTTGTCTCCTATTCCTAAAACCTAGTAATCCAGTAACTTTTCTATGTCTATTTACCTTTCTAACTGAAGCCTTCTTCAAGACCTCTCTCCAGTTAGGTAAGGTTGAGTAGAATCCATCCTCTACTGTTTTGCCTTCTAGTAGCTTCTTAAAATCCTCTTCATCTAATCTGAAGTCCCTAAAGCCAGCACTAGTCTGGTGTAGTACTTCTTTAGTGGACATATAGGAAGTAATATATCCATAGAACTTACACTGGATAAAGTAGCCTCTAAGAGCCCTATTTACTAACTGTAACTCTCCTAGACCTTTACCTATGGGTAAAGTAGAACTGGTTACTATACTATCAGTATCGCAGTAGTAGAGGTCTCCCCTAGAGAGAGCTTCCAATAACAGTTTAGTATGGCGGATTCCCGCCTCAGATCTGATCCTCATACTTATGGCAGGCTTAATATAAGGAGCTCTATGCCCCCTGATATACTGAACAAACTCGTGGTATTCCTCGTTATCGTCTAGGGGATGACTACCTGTATAGTCTGTTATATCATTGGCATGGACTACTCTAGACTGCCACCTACTCTGTCCAAACTTTCCTGACAGTCTAAGTCCAAATAACTTCCAAAGTCTTGACTCTACCTCCTTGGTAGAGTTGATTCTAAATCTATAGGTATCTTCTGCAAAGTCTTTTAGGATAGGCTCCTCATCTGCCCTCAGCTGTTGGAGGATCGTTATATCACAGCCTAGCCCAGCCGCAAACCTTAGCCAGTTAGTATCCCACCATCCTGTGAACTCTCCGACTGGGAAGGTTAGCTTTCCTCTGTATCTATAAGGTAGAGGGCCTACATAAAAGCTAGTGGGGACACTAACTTTAGCTCTAGCCAGAGTACCAGTATCTATGTTGGGAGTAGTCCAGAGGAGTTTTCCAATCGGAACTGGAGCATCATAGCAGGACATAAACATACTTCTAACATCATAGAAGTTTAAGTTCTCACCATATCTTTTGTAAACCTCGTTTCTGCCTCCAAAGGTAGCAAGTCTAATCTGCTTCTCAAACTTTTCATTAGAGTCTATGTTCTTAACTGGATAGTAGTTCTTATCAAAGGCTTTCATAGCAGTTAGAGCTAATGTTAATGAAGGAGTAACCTGGAAGTGGGTCAATAGCACCTCACAGTACTTTTCCATCACTTCAGACAGAGAGATACAATCCCTCTTAAGATAGGCCCTAAAACTGTCTAGTTGGGAGGTTCTCATTACCCAGGGGTAGTCTGTATCCTCATGCTCCCATTCAAGCTTCTGGCTAACTCCAAAGCCTTCACTTAAGGCTCTCAGGCTACCAGGCAGTGCTACATAACTATCCTCAAAGGTAATCCTGGCTCTTAGCCAGACCAGTCTAAAGAGGCCAGCTTCCATCCTAACTGGCTCTCCCTTCTCCTGAAGTTTGGCTAGGATGAACTTAGCATCGTACTTAGCAGCGTTATGGGCATATAACCTGATACCTTTGAGATTGTCCCTCAAGTATTCTAGGAACTTCCAGATAACATCATCATCATCAGAAGTCTTTAGAAACTCCTGGTAGTTAGCACCATCATAGAGCCCTACAGCGATAGGGTTTACCCAGTCCATTGCCTCGATATCATAGGTAGGCACCTCAGGCATCTGGATCCTCCTCCTCTGGCTCCTCTATTGGGAGAGGCTCTCCAGCTCTTAGACATACTTCCATATCTACAACATTGTAGGGCCTCTGCCTCTTTACTCTTCCTAAATACCTAGCAGGAATGTCTACTATTTCATCTACCTTGTCCTTCAGGAAGATTTTATCATCTGTTTCATATCCAGGTCCGTAGACCATTATCTGACTATCTACATGCTTACCAGCAGTATAAGTCTGGATCAGTGGGAGTGATTTTCTCCCTTTAGCTGTCCGGTTTAACTGGACATCAAACCTAGCAAACTTCCATCTGTACTCTGGATATCTCTCTGCCTCATGGAAGGCTGCCTCGAGGAATAAGTGTGCAATGCTCCTAAACTTCTCAGGGGTAACTCCTTTTAGTCTGTAAGTGATATTCACTCCATGGTCTCTTAGAAATCTAACCTCCTTCTGAACTGGCATCTGTCTAAGCAGTCCCAGTCTATAAAGGTCAGAAGTTGCTCTTGGATAACGACTCCGGTATCTACGTATAGGCAAGTTTGTCTACCTCCTACTTACTCTTAAATATGCCTCAGTGGCAGGTCTTCTACTTTTGACCAACTAACTGTTTGGGGCAGACCAATATATTAAATCCTCTGGCCTGTCCTTCTTTTCTTTGTATCTCTTGGCATTCTTTAATAGTTTTACCTATGCGTTTCCAGACTCCGCATTTAGCACAAGCCTCATCAATCGGAATGATACTTTGTGTCTTCATTTCACCAAACTGTAGGAACTTTACCTTAGTTTCTGTTTCATCTATAGTCTGTGTTACTTGGTTTACAATACCATTAGTAACTTCTGCTGTTCCCCTTATCTCAAGTTCTTTGATTAAATCGTCCTTTGTCTTTTCTGCCACCAACCTTCACCTCCTCGTCAATAATTGTCAATATCGTCATATTCTACCTGTGATATATCGCATTAGAATCAATTTCTGAGCGATTATCAATTACATCCATATCATTGTATTCACAAGCTAGACAATTTGATTCTGTGGATTATATTAGAGGCTGTCTTTGGGGGGATGTCCCCATTGCTCTAGATATATCTCGTGACCCTTCTTTTGAAAGCCTGTTTTCATATTCTCTCTCATAGCATCCCTAAACATAACAGCAGATTCTTTCCTACCACAGCCCTTCCTGATTAGTTTCGGTTCGAATATCTGGTTGCTCATTATCCACCAGATTGGGGCTATAACCCAAGAATACTTATCAGGTTCATACATTAAGCTTCGTGGCTGGTCTTTGTAGGCATTATGTCCAGATACTAAATCGTAGCCCTTCTGTCCAAATAGACCTTTAGCTACCTTCGCACCTAGCTCGTGGTGCTGTTTCTTTTCCTCATAGTTGTCAAGGTAGTCTTTACCCCAGTGACCAATATCGTGGATTAAGATACAGATAACCTGCCACCAAGAAGGAAAACTATGGTATAGTTTAATCCAAGCTACTAGAACTACTAGAGAATGCGTAAAGGAATGGCAGCCTAGTAATACACTCCAAGTTCCTTGTCTAATTCTCACTTTAGTCTGCTCCTAGTATAAGTAGCAGAAATACTGCGAAGAGTATAACCATTAGTCCAATAAGAAGAATCCCAGTAAGAGGGTCCATCACTATTCACCCTCCTCTTTCCATATCTGTGCATCACCCCAGTTATCTCCTACTTTCACATCGACTGGAAATCTCATCTTCCCATCTACTAGTTCCTGAGCAATCCTTTCCATATGGTCTTTGATAACTGGGACACAGTCTTCCGACTCCATATCAAAGATTATAGAGTCGTGGATAGGCCAAAGTGGGACTGCCCTTGTTTCTTCTCTTATTTCGTAAAGGCGTAGCATAACCATAAGAGGAATATCTGAGGCTGGGGATTGGACCTTGAAGTTGTATCCCTGTCTATAGATTTCACTGATGTTACTTCTAGTAAGTAGACCAAACCGTCTATATCTACCAAACATACTGACTAGGTAACCTTTCTCATGGATTTCTCTTCTAGTCTTTTCTTGATAGACAGGTAGATTAGGAAAGAAGCCATCTACAGTATCTACCAGATGGTCTGTTTCATCATTAGTTAGTCGTAGTGCTCTTTGAACTGAGTCTCTACCCCTACCATAGAATCTACCAAAGACTACAGTCTTGATTCTACCTCTCATTTGGGCAGCTAAGTCCGCTCCATAGGCCTCAGTGGCACACTCCCTATGTGGATCCCTCTCTGGATCCCAGAGAATTTCAATTAGGTGTCTATCCTCAGTAACTAAAGCTCCCACTCTTAATTCCATTCCTTTATAGTCAAAGACCCCAAACTTATGTCCGAATTCTGGAATATAAATTCTCATAATCCCGCCAGTCTTGGAGATATTCATTACTGAGGGATCCTCTGTGGCAAGTCTTCCTGTAACAGCTGCCATAAGTCTAGTAAAAGGGTGGAGCTTAACATCCTCACCGATAAACTTTGCTAGACTTTCTACATAGGTGTTCTTTAGCTTAGAGAAGTGTCTACAGTCTATAATTTTCTCAATGAGAGGGTCTGGAAGGAATGAAGCAAGAGCTTTCTTATTAGATGTTCGCATCCTACCTTTATGTCCATAGGGAAGAGGATACTTAAGTTTATCATATAGGAGTTCCATTACTTCTTGAGGAGAGTTAGCATTAACAGGCTCTCCAGCTAGAATAGCAAGTTCATCATCTGCTTGGGAGACTTCTAATTCTAGAGTTTCATCAAGGCTCATTAGTTCCTTAGGGTTAACTCTTATACCTCTGTGCCTCAATTCATTGAACATATTGGCTGCGGGTAATAGTATCTGATGTAGGAACCAGGTGTCTTTAGTGTCCTCTTCTAGTCCCTCAGAGATCTGGTTAGTATAGATACCATCGTGAGCACCATACCAGAAGAGTTTGCTATTTGGAATCTTATCATAGGAGTCTTTCTTCTTGGTAGTATAGAGTCTGATATCTTCTTCCCAATCCGGAGCTCCGAGAGAGCCTCCAGCTATCTTCTTTAAGCCATGGGCATACTCTCTCTCATCTATGGTATAGTGGGCTAGCATGCTATCAAAGAAGATGGTTACTAAGATCCCAACTTGGAGAAGAAAACCTGCATCAAACTGTCCGTTATGGAGTCTCCAAGTTCCTTCCTCAATTAGTTTCTTTAGTCTTGGATATATATCTGGAGCAACTAGTAGGTTCTCATACTCAATTTCTTCACCCCCCCAGTTGTCCCAGTAGGGATTATCCTTACCGCAATGGAATGCAGGAATTATATAAGAGGTTTTATTATCTACTGCAAAGATTAGACACCTAATCTGATCTGGATCATTCCCATAAGGATAGAAGCCTCCCCCAGTAGTTTCTAGATCTAGAGATCCTATATTAGCCTGTTCCAGAAGATCCAGTATACTATCTATGTTTTCTCTAGTAGCTATGATAACTTGGGGCTCGACTGCACTCTGGTAGGTGCCATCTAGCCACTTTACTCCTGCTCTCATCTGGTCTACCAAGTCGTAGAAGACCTCAGGCCACCTCCAGACATAGGCTGGGTGGAGAGTAGGTAGAACTGGAGCTATCTTGTACTTAGTAACTTCTGTTGGAAAGACTCTGCCTGCTACTTTTACGATAGAATAGGCACCTATTAGTTCCTCAAGGGGCATCGCACCCATCGCTACTATCAGTCTAGGGCTTGCAGAGGAAATTTCATCCAGGAATCTTTCCCTGCAGCACTCAATGGCTAGCTGTCTTCTTGGATCATTTTCTATCCAGTCTCCAGGAATCTCACACTGTAGACAGTTGCATAGGTAAGCTTCTGTATAGCCTAGTCTGACTAGCAGAGCTTTCAGTATCTGTCCAGAAATTCCTACAAAGACCTCACCCTTAGCTAGTTCCTCTCTAGCAGGAGCCATCCCTGCCATTACTACACTGTAAGTAGTTTTAGTAGACGGACCAGCTTCCACTAGTTGTAGCAGTACTTTGGGGTTTGTAGACTTTTCTTGCTCCTCAGTACCTTTAAGTATACAGATTCCTCCACCTAAAACCTGTTGGTGTCCATTTAGGGGACAATCCTTACAGTTAGGTTTTGTCTTCATTTCTTGTAGTTTCTCCATAACATTGCTGCCAGGATATCTATGCAGTTGGACATATCTGCAAGCTCCTCAAGTATATTGTTTATGTCTCCAGACTCTAGACCCTCTTGGAACTCCTCTACTTCAGATAGCAAGTGGTTATGGACTGCACCGAAGGTAGCAGTGCCTATTGTCTTGTTCTTTTCGTGTCTAGACCAGAGTTTGTGGTCCTTAAGAGACTTCAGATACTCTCTAGCAAGTATCAGGTCGGTTTGAAAAGGTTCACCAACTACTGAACCTTCAACTTCTAAGTTCTGTATTAGTCTCATTACTACTTACCTCCTATTACTATCCTTGCTAACTCCCAGCAGTGGTCATAGAGATGTAGACCCTTACTGCAAGCAATCAGTTCTCCATCTTCTACACCAATCTCACCTGCCATATATTCCTTAAGTATTTGGATTGCTCCCAGGTTTGCAGGAAAGCCTCCCCACAAGTCCCAGGAACGGAAGTAGACCATAAAGTGGAACTTACCCCCACTTATCCTGGTATCAATGCCTCTTAGGCACTGTGGGTCTCTAAGTATAATGGATTCTTTACTACCTACTGCCATATAGGCTTGATTAGTATTATATCCATCTTCTTTATACATCTTGATAACTTCTGGAATTTGGCTTTCTAGGTCCTCTCCATAGGTATAGTCTTCATTCTTTGCCTTCTGTCCAGTCATTAGGTAGGGGAGATACCCCTCAATATACTCCTGGGTAGTAGGAGCTGGAACTCCTATAGGGACGTCTGGAACTAGGGGTCTACTACCTGGGTACTCAATATGGATCACTACAAAGTCGAACTCCCGTCTCTTCTGCCCTGCATAGCTACCTCTATCAATAGTATACTCCCTAGTTCCTATCTCATCTAAAAGGTGCCTGATACATTGGAACCAAGCTTCAGGTAGTGTCTTCGCCTCAATCACCGTTAAGTTCATCTCAAGCATCCTCCAATTCTATAAAGATAGAGTGTAAACCTGTCTCAGGGTCGTATTCCTCAATTAGACCACAAAGAAACAACCTGCTCTGGAAGGTATAAAATGAAATGAGTAGTTCGCTCTCAGCCTTATTTTCAGGAACTAGCTTCAAGGAAGTCACTGTTATATCTTCAACTTTCATCTTTTAGTTCCTTCCTTACCTCCTATCTGAGATTATTAGTTCTAGGGTTAGTTTACTGTTACAGAGAGTTTGTAGTAAGAGTCGCTTAGCTAGGGCTCTTTCCTCCCTAGTGACCTCTTCATAGGGCTTATCCAGCATCACTGCCGCAGAGACTATAAAGAAGTCCTTGTCCTCTTTTATCATCTTAATATAATCCGGAATTCCTAATCTTTCTGACATTCTTTTAGTTCCTCCTCATTATCTCTATGGTTTCCTTCATGGCCTTTAGTTAGGGAACATCCAAGCCAACCTTCTGGCTTACCCAGCTCTTCCCAATGCTCAGAGTAGGCTCTACATCTCTCTAATCCTTTCCTTCTGCTCTCTGCCTTAAGTCTATTCTGACGTCTAAGTACTGTCTCACAACCAGTAATGAATATCTCATCATCTGGCATACTATTACAGAGTTGTATAAAGTTTGCTAGAGACATATCTACCTTTAGTAGAACCTCCTCTTTCCAGTCTGGTCTAGAGATATCAGTACGTGTAGAAGTAACTCCAAAGACTCCTTCTAGATACATATAAGTATGCTCATCATTAGGAAAGTGTACTGGCTGACCCTCTAGTAGGGTTTCTAGAATTATTACTGACTTGGGTCTTCTAAATTTCTCCATTATCTTAGTTCCTCCCTTACCTGCATTAGTAGTTTTCCCAGCCTATCCTGTCCCTTACCCTTTACATACCCCCAGTACTTATCCCAGGGACTGTCCTCATGCAAAGCTGCATCCCCAGTAGATAAAAGCTTTTCTCTCAGGACAGGATAGGCAGTAAACTTTGCTCTGAGACCTACTAGCATTACCCCTTCTTTAACTCTTTCCCAATCAGGTCTTAACTTAACATGGTAGCCAGCAAACTTTGCTTCCTTGGGGGTAGGTAGAGTTCTAATCATCTCCCGCTCTTCGAGATCCATGGCTTTGCAGGCTTGGTAGTAGTGCTCTACCGTAGGATATACCTCCCCGTTAACTGTGATAGGGGTTCTGTAGAAGTTAGAGCAGTATCCATGCTCATCGTGTCTAGTCCAAAAGAAAATATCTTCCATTACTCCTTACCCCCTACCAAAGATTAAGCCAATGTTTAGTGATTAACACGAATAGACCATACAACAATACCATAAATACTGCCACGATAAGAGGACTAACTGAAACTATGTTCTCCCATATTCTGTCCCTGCGTTTTTTGGCCTTTTCTACTTCCTCGGGGTTCACTAACGGATGATTTTTCATTATCCCTTATCTCCTCTCTACCACTACAAACCTATCATCTAGATACTTTTCTAGGATAGGTTTTACATCCTTCCAGTCTAGCTGTCCATTGCTACATCCAAGTCTAACCAGGTAAATTGGAGTAGGATAATCTGAAATAAGATTGTCAAACAAGTCTACAAGTTCTCTAGTACTAGTCTCAATTAGATCCAGACTTGACTTTTCCCACCAGCCATACTTGGTAGGAAAGAGTAGCAAGCCTCTAGAACTGTCACAGTGGACTCGGTTACCCTGAGTTTTAATTACATCCCCTAGTTCCCTAGGAAGTTCTGGATACCTCTGTTTAGCCTGTAGAGCAATCCCTTTACCCATCACAGCCTCACCCTTAGTATTGAGGTTGCCATTTGTGGTAATAACTATCCAGTTTCCTTTCTCGTGATACTCCCAGATGTCACCAATTATCTCTTTCGTCTCTCTTTTCTCCCTTCCTCTTTTATTACATAGTAAACTGCTACACCCATCAAAAAGCTTGCTAGAAGAGCTGAGAATGCTAGAGCCCTCTGTTGATGGGGTTTTAAGTTTGGATCTGCTAGTCCATAGAGACCACCTAGGACTTCTATAGCTGACACAAAAAGGGAGCCGTATACCATCACTAGAGCATATCCCTTCCAAGTAGACTTAAAAGATTTAGGAAGGCTTACATCCTTTAGGTATGATCCTCTTATAGCTAGAAGTACCATAAAGATAAGAAATCCAGCCCTTATCTGATTAAGTAAGGATAGATCTTTTGGTGATATAGGACTAGGGGGAAGGAAGATATTATACATAAAGAGTGTTATAACCAATGGAAAAGATACTAGAAGACTTATTCTAATAAGCCATACTTTTATCTTTTTTCTTTTCCTTCTCTTCTTAAGTATTTCTACTCTATCTTTCCTCGTCTCCCTCCACTCAAGACGATTGGCTTCTTTCATCTTAACAACCCCAGAGGAGCTTTCTCTCTCTCAAGAAAGTCCGCCACTCCTATTCTTTTGATTTCATAGACTTCTGCTAGAGTGTACTTCCTAGAGGGAATCTCAAATCCTACAAGCTCTGAGGCCCTCTCATAGGGAAGTTCTTTTATCTCAATATTTGCTATGCACCTTCCAGGTCTTAGTATCGCTGGGTCTATCTTATCTATAGTATGGTTGAAAGAAATTATGACCAGTGAGTCGTTCAGTAGTGATAGAAAGCCCTCTGTAAGATTAAGCAGATTTGCTCTAGCATCCTGCATCCTAGAGACGGCATCAGCAGCTACAACCTCACCGATATCCTCCAAGATTAGGAGGGACCGTCTAAACCTAGAAGAGACTTTTGCTAGTAGTCCAAACTCCTCTAAGAACCTTGTAGGAGGAGTGCATACTATGGCTCTTCTATTTCCTATTTCAGTTAGTAGAGTTCTTATTAGGTAGCTCTTTCCTGTACCCACGGGTCCACTTATAACCATCAATCCATGGGAGATCTCTTTTGTATCCTCCAGGAATCTTTTTGCCGAGTTTATTACTTCTGGGATGTAATTCATCTCAACCTTTTCTAGAGGGATAGGGCCAAAGGAGAAGCTTTTATAGTCTATGTCCCCATCAGCTCTAGGAAAGGCAAAGGTTACTGGTATACCTTCCTTTCCCTTAAAATCGCTTATAGTCTCTAACTCCATACTCTTGAAGACCATTTCCAACTTACCAGGAATACCAGTGTCTAGTGAGTATAAGCGGACTGAGAGTCCCTTCAGAAAGCCTTCTGATGGAGCAAAGTTGTCATACTCCAAGTCGTCATCTATTTGGTAGACCGGATGGATAACAGTAGCCCAGTTAGGGGCTATAAGATGGTAGACGCTTTCATCATAATCAAAAGCCTGGGCTAACTTACCTCCAAGGGACTCTAGTTCCTTGAGGAACCTGTCTAGAGAGAATAAAGAGTCCTTAGGCTTCAACTTATAACGAGCAGAGACAAGAGACTTCCCAGAACCTCTTCTTACAAGATCTTCACAGGCTAGGTTGAACTGTAAGTTATCAGCACTTTGAGTGTGTAGGCGGTTAGTATAATTATCCTGTCCCTTAATATATGACCAAATCTCTCTAAGACCCATTCCTACCTCCTAGTTTTGTTTCCCATAAGTTGAAGCCTCTATCCGGATAAACTCTTTAGCAACTTCCACATTGGTGTTTATCAAGCCTTGTTCCATTTCTCTGATTCTAGCCTTCTGATACCTAATTTTACTCTTAAGAGCAGAAATATGCCCATCTGAAATTTCTAGATCCTTACTGGTCTCAACATAAACCACGACTGTATAGTCCTTATTACAGTGCTTACAGGTATGCTGTCTGTTGTTCAGACCTGCTCTCCCCCATCCAGAGATACTTGGTCTGTTTACTCGTCCACAATGAGGACACTTTACAGTAGGATTAAAATTATCCACTACTACCCTCCCAAAACAGAGTACAGCAAGTCAAAGGTTTCTTTTTGAATTCCAGGGTTCTTACTTTCCCGATTACCTGCTACATTTAGTACTTCTATCTTGTGCTTGTCTAACCACAACTTTAAGCCTGAGGGAGTAGGATTTATAATACAAGGCTTATCCAGTTCGTTACAGTATCTAAGAGTCAGTTTAGAACCTGGAGAGTCAACATCACCCATTAGTAGAGTACCACCAGAGTCCTTAACATTCTTTCTAGTTCTCTTTGGGTACATCTTAGGGTCGTAATCTCCTTCTACCAATCCAAACGTGTCTCTTAGTGTAAGATCTGGACCTCTTTCAGTCGTAAAGTTGGGAGGAGCTGTTCCTCCAGTCTCTATCTTTAGGAAATTTCCTGCAAGTAGTCCTCCTCTATCTGCTCCTGTCTGACCTCCAGAAATTATCTTCTTAACTGTCATCTTTCACCTCACTTCCCTGTACAGGATACATTTTCTCACCCCCACAGCAGGAAGGAGCATTGTCCTGGGCCTCAGAGATGGTTCCAGTAAATCCATAGCCTGACTTAATGAAGCAATGGTGACACTGGTATGTCCAATGAAACTTCTTCATCTCAGCCTCCTGCTAAGTCTATAAAATCCTCAATATTCTTTTTCGTGAAATCTGGGAACGGGTTATGTCCACTATAAAAATCCAAAAGGGGAGGCTCAGGTCTTAATTCGTCTAATAGTCTGCAGATCAAGCCTAGTCTAACAGGTAGGTCAGAGGAGACTCCTGTAATACTATCTCTATCCAAGTCTAGGATATGGTCTAGTTCTTCCTCTGGGTTTGAGTGTATACCAAAGATATGGATAGACTTTTTAGTTCTGACCTTCTTGAGAAACTTTACCCTTCCAACTGCGGCTTCCATACTCCTAGGAAGGCCTATAGCGTCTACTCCTCTAGAAAAACTCTTGTAGCAGGAGAGACACTGTTCCATAGTTGCTCCTTGTACCATTCCTAGAATCCCTACCTTAAATCCTGCTAGTTCCTCCTTATACTTTTTAAGGAAGCTGATAGTCTGGTTTTCTGTCCTAGTAGAATTCATATCCCAGTCTGGAGCAACTACTAGGTCTGGCCTAAGAATCACTGCTATTTCAAATAGAGTAGATGGAGATATGAACTCTCTAGGCTCAGAGTCGGTAGAGTCTAGGACTAAAAAGTCTCCTAGAGTCTGTCTACCTCTATAAAAGTCTAGGTACTTCTGACTTTCCAATACTATGGTAGGCTTAACAAGATGGTAGTTAGTAAAAGCACAGTAGTCCTCAAGCAGAGGTATGGGAGCAGGTATTGCTACTCTCATTTACTTCTCCTCCTAAGACTACCTACCCTTCTAGGCTTCCTCTCTGGGGTACTACCATAAGCCTTCAGTCCCTTCTTAGCAGATTTTAAAAAGCCTCCTAGTTGTTTTAGAAATCCTTTCTTCATCTCTCCTCCTTATTTGTCTCATCTTCCTGTACTTCTAACTCTGCCTACCCCAGGGATAACCTACCTAAGTCTACTAACCTTACTAGGACTGCCGTTAGTGCTACATTTAGCAGTTGGATACCAACAACAATGTGGGGTATTACTAGGTAGCCTTTCCTTACCTGCAGCCTACTCAACAGAATGAGTACTGGAGGTCCAAAGAGGGCTATTAGCCAGGACACTACAGTCTCAGTCCCGAGGAAGTGGTGTAAGGGACTCCCTTCTTCAAAACCAAGTCCTATCGCTACATAAGTAAGTACGTTATCAGCTAGCCCCAATAGAAGGGATGTAATTAGGAAAATCTTGGATGTCTTTAGAGCCTCTAGAAGTAGTTTCTTACATCCGTTTAGTTTTAGTTTTAGTTTTACCACTTCTTACAATCCTATAAGAACTTCTTAAACTCATCCTCCCGTGCTCCCCAAGCCTTCTTGGCCTCTAGTAGTTTTAGACAAGTTACTTACCTCCTTAAAATCTATTTCGAGACTAGGTCTAATTCCTATCTGAGCAATCCTATCTCCTTTTTTAATTTGGTAGGCCTTATTACCAAGGTTCAGTAGAAGGATTTTTAGTTCTCCCCGATAATCACTATCCAGAGTACCTGGAGAGTTCGCTACTAGAATTTTATGTAGAGAGAGCCCACTTCTCGGTCTAACTTCTATCTCATACCCAGTAGGGACCTCAAAAACTAGTCCTGTAGGGACTACTGTGACTAAGTTATACCGTAATACAATATCCTCCTTAGCATAGATATCATAAAAAGCAGACCCCTTAGTCGCCTTAGTAGGAATAGGTATATCTTCATTTAACCTAGTTACCTTAACTTTAATCATTCTCTCAATTTCAGACACCTATCAGTTTCCTCCATTATGGACTTGAGGCCAGAGAAGTCAATCTTATACCTAGAGTGACCTCTCTTCATATTCTTATCTCCAATCTCAACTATATGCTTAATCATATCTGCTTCGGTACACTTATTTATCTTACAAAAGTGTTTTCTAAGGCGGTCAATATCTTCCTGAGAATTTTTCCCTTCGTGGTACAGTTGTATAGTCCTGCCCCAATGCTTAATGTTATGGCAGTCATCATCTAGACAAACTAAGTCTACTAGTATTTGCCGTTTCAGTTTGTCGTCATACTTCCACTTTTCGTGACAGTTAACTCTAACTCCGTAGGCGTTACAAATCTGACAGGTCCAGTTATATCTCCTATAAGTCTTTCTTCTAAGTATATCCCAATCTTTTTTAGGTAAGAGTTGGGCAAGGGATTTTCCCCAGGATTTTTCGGGGACAAGTTCTATAGAGAGCTTAAACTCCAATAGAATCTATCTGCCTTACTATATTAGGCCACTCAAAGATAATATCCTCCTCATTGTTGGCCCATACTACTATACAGTTATATCCTAACTCTCTATACTCAGATACTATTTCTGTCTCCTTAGGCTCCACAGCATCTTTTATATTTCTTACCATTCCATCCTCTACTTTCCCTCAAAGTAGATATGGAGAGATCCGGAGGTTTTCCCTGACTTACTAATCTTCAGGTTAATCTCAGCGCTCTTAAGAACTTCTGCTAGTTGCTCAGCAAGTCTAAGTACTATTTCAGTATCATCCATAGGAGGCTCATAGTAAGGAATCCGGTCTAGTAACTCCAGCTTAGCCTCTTCTTCAGCCCATAGGTGGCCATCTTCTACACCTCTAGTGTAGCCCTTACTGTAGCCTATATAGTTACCTATACCTCCTCCTACAGAGAAGAGAACAACAGATACTATAATTACTAGTAACACTGTCCATTTACTATCCATAACAGCACCTCTTAGATTTCTTTTTGCTATCTTACCCCAGAAATACTATAAGTATGAGACCGGTAGCAACTATGGCAATTGTAATAGCTGCACAAAGTAGAAATTCATTATCTCTAATCCAAGTTTTCATTTGTCCTCTTTATTTACCGCAGCACCTTTTATATTTCTTACCACTACCACAAGGACAAGGGTCATTCCTACCTACCTTAGTTTCTAGTCTTCTAACTGGTTCACTTTTACCTGACTGGATATCTACTAGTAGAGTCCGAATGTCTTCTTCGGTAATACCTACAGCCTTAAAAGACTTCCCAAACCCAGACTTCTCAATCCTATCTAATGCGTTGGTGACTTCCTGGTCTATGTCTGTATTTACCTTTACAACTGGAGTCCAGGCTTCCCTTAGTTGGTTTAGAAACTCCTCCTTACCAATTCTCTTGGCAACTAAAGGTCCCATAGCCTTACTAAGTCCCTTAAAGATATTTAATGGCACTATTAAACCTCTCTATCTATCATCTAATCTTCTTGCTTATGCGGTGGACCTCATAGTGGTCATCTACCTCAACAACTATACAAGGCCTATTATCTAGCTCGTTCCTACTCTTGGTAATAAGAGCACCAGTTAGACCAAACCTCAGATACTTACCTCCAGGTGGTACTTCTTCCCATTCTCCCAAAGGAATTACTATACTGCCTTCTATTAACTTCACCGTAGTTATCACTCCTATCTCCAATAACAGTAAGCACACCCATTAGGACAACCTTTGCTTAATCCTGCTAGTAGGTCCTGTTTACTAAGGTTACAGGTACAGTCTTTCCTCTGTTTCCTAGTTGCAGGCTTAAGATCAGTTATACCTAATCTTTCCCAAGAGGCAGCTGAGGCACACCCTTCAGTATCTATACTATCTATAGGAAATCTAAAGGGTAGGCCTTCAGCACATAAGTGCAACCTCATACCTAGAGGGACTGTTAGGAAGGAAATTCTATCTATAATAAGGTTCTTTAGTGGAATACCAACTTGGAAGGTACTGGAATACTCTATGCCCAGTAAGTCTAGTCTAACCTTTACGTGAGGATAGTAGTCAACTACAGAAATTCTACAGTCTTTAACTCCAATCCCTGAGAAAGCCTCTAGAGTAGATTTAGCCTCTACTATTTGCAGGTCCAGAAACTCTGGAATTATCGGATCTATCCTGATAGTAACTGCCTTAGGGTCAATTCTATACTCCTCTAGAAATCCAATCGACTCCTTAACCATATAGTCTGGTCCTAGGATATGGGGTTCTAATTTCGTTCCCCCCAAACCAGTTATAGTACAGTGGATCTGCATAGGAGTCTTTAGCTCGGACACCAAATCTAAGATCCGCCTACATCCTGGTAAATTCTTAGTTATGAGAAGTAGACAGATATCAGTCTTCATAGCATATAGTCTTTGAAGGATAGTCTCTATATGATTAGAAGGTTCTCCATACTCGGAAGCAACTACTAACTGTCTAGTCATTATACCCCCTTCCTATTTCCCCAGATTACCTTCTGCTCCTGGAGGTTGTACCTGACTCTCATTTCCTTACAAAACTCAGCAACTGTTTGGAGCCACTCCTGCTCCCTCTGCCATCCATAATAGGCAGGTACTATTTCCTGGCCCTCCACAAAGTTTAACAGCTTCTTAACAACTGGACCAACTAGTATCTTCGGATTAGGGGCAACCTTACTATTTATAATCTTCCTAGCAAAGTCTAGGTCTTCCTGATTACCTACGACAAACTTAATCTGGTCACTAGCCCGCGTACTGAACCAGTCATCTACTAGGGATAGACCACACACTCCACTAGAGGGACACTTAATATCTGCGACCCAACTATCAACCCGTGTCCACCAGAAAGGTTTCTCGATGGTTCCATTTGTTTCAACCTCTATCCTGAGTCCAAATCTCTGTAGCATCTGGATCAACCGACGTAGACCATCTTCCTGAGCTAGTGGTTCTCCTCCAGTGATACAGAACCAGTCATGGTAGCGTGGCTTAAGCTCCAGGATCTTGGCTTCTAGCTCCTCCAGTGTATACTCAGTTCCCTCACTTCCTTTCTGAGCATATTTTGTATCACACCAAACACAGGGACTAGCAGCCAAATTACAGCCTTGGAATCTGATGAACACGGTTGGTTCACCCTGGTGGACTCCTTCACCTTGGAGCGAGTAGAAGACTTTATTAACTCTTATCATTTTCTTTTCTCTCCTAGAAGTATTTGCTAAGATCTTTTAATATCGGACAACTCTCACGGTTACACAACACCACATCCTCACTTATAGGATTTGCTAGTGGTGTATAGTCCACAACATGAGCACCTTTCTGACCATTGCCACAATTCAATGCTATTCTTCCCATAGACCTTAATAGTTCATATGCTTTCCAAAGGCTGAAGATCTCCTCTTCCAACTCCCTACTTGCCTGGGAAAATACTGTATATGTTTTTACCCAAGTCTCTATATTATTATCCTTTAGCCACTTTAGTAGCTTATCCGCAACCTGCCTTTTCACTGTTGGATTAGAAGATCCTCTTCCCACTATCTCTTACCTCCCTAAGCTAACTACCTCATAATTTGGTTTTTCAATAAATACTAGGTAGCCATCCCTGCCTTCCATCTGGTCAAATAGCCTATCCACCAAATCCCCCAAAAGCCACAGATGGCCATCCTTAGCTGATGCTTTTAGACCTGCTTCCGTTCTTGTGGTATAACCAGCCCGAACACCGGCCTTGATTAACTGGTCAATATCAGTATCCCTTTGTATTTCAGCCCCCTCAAAGACATACCTGATGATATCCTCCCTTTCATCAGCCCCATAGTCCCTACCTGAGCAATCAGTAAGAGGAACTGCGTTTTCTCTCCTTGCCCTATCTATTATTTCTAGTTTCACCTTTTTAATGCCCAATCTACTCCGAAGAGTAAAACTGTAATGCTGGTAACTATTGCTCCTGTATTAGCAACTATAAATCCTTGAGCTTCCCCTGCTATTGAAAGTGCTGGCCACCAAGAATTACGAGCCTCCTCACTTGCTATAAAACTACTAGTTACATCAGGAGCTATAGCCTGTATTGCATTACCCATTCCTACATAGACACCTAGAGCTAGCATAGTTACTATAATAATTAGTACTGTTTTACTTCTCATCATCTATCCCCTTCTTCCAATCCAGACAGTTCTGATAAAACAGAATAAGCCAACAACTGGCAACGCAATAGCAGGATTAGTTAATACAGACTTTAAGGTTTCTTCCATTTCTTTTTTCTCCTCTTCTCAGTAAACCAGTCCCACGCTGCCCACACTGTCCCTACTAAGATAGCTGCACTACCCATAATTACCATAGGAGTAAACCAATACTCAATATGTACCATACTGCCTTTCCTCTTCTAAGTAATGACAGATTAGCAGTCCAAATAATCCTATAAGTAGTAAGATATATAACATCTTAATCTTCAGCACTTACTCCCATCCTTTTTCGCCACCACCAAAGTAGTAAGGTTAGGGCTACTACTACTACACCTACTAATATACTATCTAACAAGCTCCATCCAGAAGGGTCCTCTACTATAACTAACTCTTCTGACTCGTCAGGCTCGTCAGGCTTAACAGGCTCTACTGGTTCCTCTGGCTCCTCTATTACAGGGTCTTCCACTGCAGGTTCTACAGGCTCTATTACCTCTGGCTTTTCTGGTTCGGGTGGTAGTATTACCATTGGTGGTATCCGGCCCATAATAGCAAAGGTAGTGAAGTGAGAGACAGATGCAGTAACGGTATTGTTTACCGGGTCAACTGTGCATTGAAGCTCTGTCCATTCACTGGTCTCTTCGTCATAGTAGGCTAGAACTAAATCAGCCACACCCCCAGGAAAATCCTCTGGGTCATAAACCCAAGTAAAGGTTATTGGAGGATTAAACGTAGCCCCAGTAGGTTCAAAGTTATATGCTAATCCAATAACACTAGAATCCTCGGGAGGCTCGGGAGGATTTTCATTAACCGACACATCTAAGGACCTTAATCTCTTACCGTCCTCGCCCAGAGCAGTAGTACCCTCTAGAATGGTTATAGTAAGATTACCATCTTCCGAGGTCGCTTCCACAGTTTTCTGTACTTCTCCCTTGTAGTCGGTCTTAAAGGACTCGTCTGAGCCAAAGAGATCGGTCTCTACAGTATAAGTTGGAGGTCGCCTACCTCCTCCAGATGGGGTTGGTTCTGGTTCAACAACCTCAACTTCAAGATTGACCTCTGAACCACCATCAGGTGGGTCCTCCGCCAGACTGGGACCTCCAAGTAAGTCTACCAATGTTAGCGATAGTAAGATGATTAGAGTTAGCGTAAGTCTTTTCAATACTGATACCTCCTTGCTATTACTTTAACTATATATCTTTGCAATCCCTATACCAGCCAAGGGGGATACCACCTACACCCCTTGGGACAGTACATGTAATCTTACCCAAGTTTAGTATTAAATCCATATAAGATAGGTATGATGACTTTATCCTCTTAGTCTTTTGCCGATTAGTTACTATAACTAGGTGATTTGAGTCATTTCCCTTTGTTAGATATAACTCCTTATAGTCAGCACTAGGATTAGTTCTCCAAGGAAAGTATCCATCTAAGTTAACTCTGACTTTTCCTTGTAGACTCATTAACCAAAATGCCTTAAGGTTATATTCTACACCAGATCTATCTCTGGACATAACCATCAGTATATTCAATACTGATACCTCCTTGCTATTACTATTATTAAAGTCATAACTACCAATGTACCAGCAGCAATCCCGGCTACTGGAATTACCGGAAATGGTTTATCCTCTAATACAGTTGGATCTAGATCATATGGTAACACTCTATCAGTCCATGTAATATCTTCAGAGTCTTCAGGGGTTTCTTCTGGGAGTGTTGACTCTACTACTTCCTCTTCCTCCTCCTCTACTGGGGGCTGCCTAGGAGACAAATGATTTACAGTAGCTCTTACTTTTATCCCCATAGCTACTGTGCCACCAGTCTTTGCTAGAAATCTTATCTTACCTTCGTATACCTGCGAACCAAGAGAACTGTCACCATAGAAGACCAAGACTATCCTAGTACCTTCCTCTTCCTCGGCGACTGAAACTAGAGTTGGTTCTACTTTCAGGGGTATATCTTCAAGACTTATCTCAAGGTCACCAGTAAAGCCATAAACAAGGAATTCAACCTCAGTACTACCATTAGCTAAAACATCAAACTCAACTGTTGGAGGACTAATACCTAATCCAGCAGCTAGTACTGGAGCTGCACAAAGAACTAATAAAGTCACTGCTGTTAGTAAAGCTATAATTCTTTTCATTTTACCTCTCTTGAAGGGGAGGAGGGATTGATTAGTCCCTCCCCCTCTTACATTCCTAGATTACATCCTATAGTAAGATGCTTAAGTATTATGGACTTGCTTCAGCCCAGAAAACCAGGGTCGCCGTGTAGGTGCCGGGTGCTGTCCCTCCAGGCACCGTGAGACTTAGTGGCAGTAGTCCTGAATCGCCATCAACTGCTACTGTAACTGTTGTCACACCCCATAAGCTTACCGAGAAGGTGTCTATTGTCAAGCCGTTCTCGTAGACAGGTGGATGGGATTCGCCGGTTATACTAGCCGAAAGGTTCACAGCTACATTCCCGGTGTTGGTTACGGTAATCGGCTGGGGTGCTGATTGAGTACCAGGTACGACGCTACCGAAGCCCACAGATCCCGGATCTACCGAGATGCCAATCTGTAGTGGAGGAACACCTATGTATGTAGCTATCAAATCTACATCTGAGTCGGTTGTACTTCCCACCTCGTAAGCAAGCCAAGGTTCAAAGTCAACACTGCCACTGACCATTGCCGCAATCTCAGACCTAACTGCCGTACCCCACCAGTTGTAGATAGCATCAAGAATGCTTGTTTGGTCGTAAGTGCGATAGACTCCAGATAAGGCGCTCTGGTAAATGTTATTGAAGTTTATAGCCGGGTTGGCATTCCAGAGAACAAATCCGTAGCTGTTGTCGTAAACACTGTTATCCGTCATGACAGTACCAGAACCGGCCTCGATGTCCAAACCCACGTCACTACTGTACACTTCATTGCCCGATATTTCCAGTGTACTAGAAGGAGCAATGACGAGGATTCCCGAGCCAGTCCAGTTAGCGGGTTCATCTAGATCCTCATAGGTTCTTCCAGGGTCGTAATTTCCCCAGCTACAGCCGCTGATCTGGTTATTATTGACCGTACCAGTCGTTGCAGTCGGGTCCATTTCATAGCCGATCTGGATTCCGTTTGGCGCAGCACTATGGACGGTGGTGCTTATGATATTGTCCTCGATCTGAACGGCAAGCGTATCTTTAACTACTATGCCGCCTTTAGTAAAGTCGCTGATAGTGTTATCTATAATGGTGACTGAAGCAAGGGTGACAGGAACAGAGTCGGTGGAAGCACTATCTCGAACCGAAATTGCGGTATACCAGTCCTCCAGGATATTACCTGAGATGGTTGCGTTAGTAGCAGATATGGTTATTCCCTCTCCAACACCAACTGAAGGGGCCTTTATGGTGAAGCCAGTAATGGTTACACCCATGGCCGCGATGGCGATACTGCCATTGATAACCGCACCGTCAGCCCCGACAAGCTCTAGATTAGTTTTGGTGTTATCAATGACAAGGTCCTCAGTGTAAGTTCCTGCCCCCACCATGATGGTGCCGCCAGGGCTGGCAACGTCAATGGCTAGCTGAATGGTGGCATGGTCACCGGGAACATTGGTGGTGGCCAGTGCACTCACCGGCGCTGCCGTTAGCAGCATACTGACAAGCAAGGCTAAAGTTAAGCCCACTCCCAGTATTTTAGAAAATTTCCTTTTCAATGTCTTTCTCCTTTTTGTTTCTTTGTCTTGCAAGACTAAGACTCCGTATTCAGTTGTGCTTTTTGGTTGGCATCACCTCCTGTCTTTTAGCCCCTCTCCAATCTAGTCTCATACTCCTAGAATACAACTCACTTTTACCAATACCTGCTACCCTAAGACGCTTACGGATGGTAGCAGCAGTGCAGTTTAGAGCCTTAGCAATGTCCTTTACTAGCAGATTACGATGGTAGAGCTCAAGGACCTTCTCTACTGTTACATCATACCTCTGGTTTCGGGGTACTAGATAATACTTAAGGTCATGTCTTCCCATCTAAGCTGACCTAATCTCTTCATAGATTAAACTATCTAATGTCTTGTCTGAATTACGATAAGGATTAGACATTCCTAGAGCATTCCAGAAGTTACTAAACTCCTCATAAGGTATACAACTCAAGTATTTACCCTTGGGAACCAGTACTGAGAGATCTAATGCTCCTCTTCCATCAGGATCCATCTCTTATCTCCCTTAGTTGGTAGATTGGGGTACTCACCGAATCCATACGGCACCCTCGTCAAGTTCTGACGCCTTGACCCTGTATATTCCTGCTACTCTCATCTCCGACCCGAGACTTTCGCTTGTGCTTAGTAGTCCCACGAGGAATAGGTAAACGTAGTTGAAAGACCCTAGGCCGGCGGACTTTTCTCATCTACTTTTCCCTCCTAACCCCCTCACTAGGGGGGATTTTTAAGACTAGGAGCACTTGACGGAACAACCCACCTCCCCCAATCTACCAACTAGTACCAAACCAGTAAGACAATTCCTACAATTATGCCTAGGACTACCAGGGTCGCTACTATTCTAGCCCACCTAGGCCAGTTAGGTAATCTCCCTGCAATCACAGCAACTCCTGGAAGTCTGTCTCCCCAACTAGCATACTGTTTCCGTATAACCCTTACAACTCTATCTCCTACTTTTCGAGTAGGAACCTCCGCAACTGGACGGATCTCAGTTGTACTTAGCCACCAAGTAATCCAGTTCCACCTCTTCTTACAGTTAGTGCAGGTCTTGGTCCTTACATCAATATCTCCACCACACTTTGTATGGATAAATCTCATTCTTCCTTCTCTACTCTAGAAATACGCTCTTCGAGAGTTTCACTACTACCAGATTGCATCTTTTGGTACCACTTCCAGGCCTTTCGTATTCTAGGTATTAGGATAGGAAGTATACCTACTAGGATGGCTATCAGAAGCCATGCAGAGTCCCACTTAAATTCTATTATCCTTCCTCCTCAATAACTTTAGCAATAGCATCCGAGCAACTAAGTACTCTATCCTCTATTGGGAACATCTTAGGATTTGGACATTGAATACCCCTCAGCTCCCTAACGAACTCTACCTTAGGGATCCCGCATCTAAGTCCCAAAGTGATAGCTCTAGTTAGAGCTTCATTCTGGCAGCTGGAACATCCCCCTGATTTTCCTAGAGTGGCAAATACTTCGAAGAGCTCACTACCATCCCTATTTAGAGTAACATAAAGATTTCCACATCCAGTTACTACCTTGATGGATCTCCCTGACAGTATTCTTGGTCTTACCTTCCTTCCTATTACTAAGTCTAGAGTACCAAACTTACCTAGGGATCTCCATCTCCTCAGGGTCCGGGTCGTAACCCCTAATCTTTTAGAAGTTTCTAACTGGGATAGGCCTTGTCGAAGTAACTTTGCAGCCTCCTCTACTTTGGACTGACTAGCCATTAGTTAACTCTGCATAAGAGTCTGGAGTTTCCCACAGTTTTAGATTGTCTAACTGAGCAGATTCCACTAATTGGACTTTAGATAATCTCTTCCAGATCCAACATAGTAGATTCTCACAGGTAGGATTCTCAACCTCTATGTTAAGTAGAGTATGGTCTAGAACACCAATTATCTCTTTGTCTACTAGGCCCTTTAGTCCTGCAAAATCTGCTACCATTCCAGTCTGCTCATCCACCTCACCGGAAAATCTGACTTCTAGCTTCCAGGTATGTCCATGAAGCCTCTGACATTTCCCAGGGTAGTTAGGCAAGCTATGGGCCGCATCAAAACTAAATATCTTACAGACGGACGTTTTCATTTACTAGACCTCCCAAGTCTAAGTCTGATTACAGCTATTATCATATCCAGGTATCCCTTCCAGCACTGAGGCTCATAATAACACTTTCTAGGATACCTAGTAGCCTCTCCATAGTGAGGACACTTAATCCCAGGACAGAAACTCATCCCTTTCTCCACTTCCGATAAAATCTAATAGTAACTGTAATAACTATTACCAGAGCTATTACTCCCAAAACTAAAGTTATAATTGGATTCATATCTTTACCTCCTTTTCTATAAGATACTAATCAGTCTTCCATCCACTTCTTAAGAAACTAAGAGTAGTAGGAAGTAGAACTACTTCTGGACTTCTATCCATCTGGTCTCCATAGACAAGACCAACAAGTATTATAAGGAAACATCTAAGTATAGCTTTGCCACACTTCCTAGGAATTCCTACTATCAATTTAAGCACTACCTACACCTCCTTAAAGATCTACTTCACTGACCCTCATCTGGGGGACCTTCTTGGTCTCCCAAACTCCAGTAAGAGCAGCTGCTCCATATTTCTCTACAAACTTCTCCTCTGAGAATCCAATTCTAGTTTGGACAACTCTGAGGACCTTCAAGTCGTCAATGAATATAACTGGCTTGTCCCCTAGCTCCTTCTCGAACATTTCCCTAGCCTCATCGACTAGTTCCTTACCAAATCGCCTGTAGTTAGTACCTTTTTTCCACTGCTCTACTAGTTCGGGTAGGGAGGCTGTATGAACCCCACTAAAGTCAACAACCTCTGCCCCCCAACACTCTAGTCTGTCTCTACAGGAGGAACATAAAGGAATCCTAGTGGGTACAGGGACAGTCCCCGATAGGAGGTCATCTACCTGTCCGAGTATCATCTCAGAAAATCCAGGTTCCCACTCAAAATAGAGGTCGTAGGGTCTACAGGTATCTTTATGCTTAGCATAAACAAATCCACTATCAATGCCTTCTTTCCGCAATTCATCACTAGCTAGATACAACTGCATCTGGACCTTAATAGCAGACTCAACTTCAAATCCCCTGTGTTTAAAGTTAGTATATCTGTTTAGGCTCATAGCTTTACAGTCAATGAGAGACCAAACCTTATCTACCAGGATAAGCCCATCTATACGGCCAGTCATCTGGCCAATGTGGACCCTTAGTTGCCTATCTTTTATCTCAAAGCCTGCCCTCTTCAAGTCATCTACCATCTGATCTTCCTGGTAGTGACCATCATTCATTCTAAGATAATCTAGACCTTCTGAACCAGATGCAGTTCTCTTCCAACTCTTATAGGTCTTCATTGGACAGACTGAAATCATATAGGGACTTATGTGTCCACTAGGTTCCCTTCTAAGTTTCATTGCACCTGCTATTACTGCCTCTGCTAACACTCTCTCCAGTCCTCCTTATAAGTCCATCTTACCCTTGGGGATATTTCAAACCCAACTGCATCATCCATCTTTAACCAGTTGTGGATAATAACAATTAGGTGAAGCCAGGCAAGACTATATCCAAAAACTCCCAAATCGCCATAACTAGACATTCTTAAAATACCCTCACTCTCTCGAACTTAGAAATTAGACTATGCCACTCTCTCTGGGTTCCTTTAGCAACTTTTAGATACTTGACACAGTTCGTCTTACTAAGGGACTCTAGTATCTCTCCTATTCTAGCATCATCATCCTTAGGGTCCACCTTAATCCTGATGGTATCAGACGCCCTCAAGGATCCTAGATTGTACTTAGGATCTGTCTGGTAGTTGATTATCCACCTATCAGTAGTATGGGACCAGCTTGGATCCCGGTGTAACCCATCAGTTTCAACCTCAACATACCTCTGGAGCTGAGACAAACTCTTAACCAGAGTCCCTATCCCGAAACTCAAGGGGTCAAACTCTTCTCCCTTAATACAGACCCAACTTCTCTTTACTGATTGGGAGAGTACCTCCTTCAGAATATCCTCTATCTCAAGCCTATTGACTCCTCCCAGTATAATAAAGATAGTAGGAATTCCGTAATTCAAGCCTTCCTGCCTGAGTTCTGACTCGATACTAACTACTGGTATCATCTATTTCCTCCTTCTGATACCAACCTCTGCCAGTGCCTTCACTGAAAGAGCATCTGCGAGCTGGTTATCGTCTCTTGAAATCCACTTGAACTCAAATAGCTTCCTTCCAACACCTTCTATTTGAAGAGCCAAACTGGTAGCTTTTTCGTAATAAGGGATATACAAACCCTTCTTTACTTTCCAGGTTCCCTTCATCTGATTTACCAGCAACTGACTATCGGAAGAAACAGTAGTTTTCTCTAAACAGTTTTGGCTCTGGTACCACTCAAGAAGGGCAACTAGTCCTGCATACTCAGCAACATTATTACTCATCCCAGTCCCGGAGCCTACTATCTTGCAGACCTCCAATACTACCTCTCCTACTAAAGGTAACTCCCTTACCGAAGTGTATCCCTCCTTAGTAGTAAAAGAGTCTACCTGGAAGACAACTACTCCATAAGAAGCAGTTCCACCAGGATTGGGCTCGCAGGCTCCATCAATATAGACTTCTAACATTTAACTACCCCTCCCTTCATTTAATATTAACAGTGATAGTAATAGTCCAGTTATCAAGACTTCTCTCTTCCCAGGGACGGCTACATTCCATAGAGACGGTAGTAGTCCCTTTCTTAAGGGCTTTGAAAGTCCATACATCTTGGCCAGGACTACCTGGTGCATTAGAGTCAGATGCCACGAACCTGTGGTCTGTCTGCTCCACTATACCCTCATCCCCAATCGTTGCATTCTCCTGCCACTGAAAGCCGGTCGTAGGATTAGAGCCTAAGGTCACCGTAAGCTCTTTTCCTACTACAGTACTCATTACCACATCCAGGTGGGGCTGGTCTGGAAAAGCTCCAATGGGAATATTTATATCAGAGTAACTTATAGTAGGTCCAGGTGAATCCTCTCCAGTAGAGCCACCACTACAGCTACCTACCAGGAGTAGGCTGCCTACTACCAGTAATAGTAATAGAAACCACGCAATCTTCCTCATCCTATTTTTCTCCTATTCCTCTTCAGCAGTTGATTAACTACTCCTCTGGGAGTAGAAAAGCATTCTCCCTTAAACCTAGTATCTGCAGTACCATCTGTCTTCATTTGCTGAACATCTATACTACTTCTAAATCCACCGCAGTGGAGGCTAATAGATCTTCCAGGACCAGAAGGAACAAGTAAATGCCAAGGCCAATAAGGATCCTCTCTATACGCAAATCCCTGCTTAGTTAGTTCTAAAGCCAGCCTGTCTAGGACCTCAGCTGCTACCTTGCAGTGTCTAGGGATATAGCCCTTGGGTAGACCTCTCATCATCTGAGTAAGGCGCTCTTCCTTAGTCATTCCTTCTCCATTTACCTAAACTGAGATAGAGTAGCCCCAAGACTAGCTCTTAAGAGGACTACTACCGCCTTTCCTATGTTAGCTGCTTCAGTAGGGTTTAGTTTAGTTCTACCAAAATCTATCTCAAAGATAGATACTACCTTCCTAGGGTCTGTAATAGACTGTCTCCAGTGTATCTTTACTGCTCCTTCTTCAATAGGACTAGGTATATCCATTATCTCCTCCATCGGCCCAACTGATAGGTAGACTTGTCCCCCTTGCTAACATTAAAGAAGGTATACTGGTCTATTAGACCGTAAGTAAAGCCCATCTCCTTATAAGTATCAACTCTACGAGACTTAATAGAACAGTAGTTCCAAATCTCGGGATACCTCTCTTGGAGATAGAGGACAAACTCCCTGAAGGCCTCTCTATGAGATGCTCCCTGCATACAGACACATAGAGGCTTGCCTAGAGTTACTTTAACCCTAGCCTCATGGATTAGATGATCTGGAAACTGTCTGTAGCATCTTAGCATCTCCTCAAATCCAGGGTCACCAGAAACTATGTAGTGGTAGTACCCCACTACCCCCGTGAACTGGCCTATATCCTGGACAATACCCTCAGCAACCAGAATCCTATCTAGATACTGCTCCATCATCATCGGATCCTTCTGGTAGATCATTAGGTGGTTGAATTCCTGGCCCAAGGCCATAATGCTCGATAAGTCGTCTTTTGTTGCAGTTCTAATTTCCATTTGTCTCCTCTTTACTTTCCTCTTTACTTTTCCTACTATTAGATACTAAGTGAGAGATACAACTGTACTTTGAGAGAAAAACTTGTAGCGCCTGTATGTTGTGTAAAGGCCTGATACTCACCAGAGCTTTTGGGCATTCAGTCTCCCCTGTTGTATCCCTCACTTAGTATCTAATCTTCCCTCTCCCTCTTCTATCAACTTCCAAACCTGCTCTGCATAAGGCATATCCCCATTAACTACTACATACTTATTACAAGCAGGCTTGCCTTCCTGAACTCTACCTACCTGGATAGTATGGATAACATCCTCTAAAGATCTCTTCTGCTCAGGGGATAGGAACTTATCTATGTCATCTATTTTTATTACTTCATACTTGGCATATCTTATAAACCCACTCACTTCTTCTCCTTATGGGGGATCTCGCAGTCTGGAAAATGCCAAATGCCCCCTATCACTCTTGGTTTCATTGGAAGACCTTCTATGAAGTCAGTCCACTGTTCATCAGTCATCCAACACATACGTCCAAGTTGGCAGTCTGTGGCATAGTGGAAATCCTTCTTACACTTGAAGCACCAGATATGGTCCTTAAACTCAGACCAGGCTAGATTGTCCCAACCATGACCTTCAGGGCAGATATAGCCCAATTCCTGAGGCTGGTCAAGAGGCTGTCCCTCAGGTCTTCTACCAAAATCCCTCTCGAGTTGTTTATCTGTTAGTCTAGGTGATGCCATTATAGTCCCTCCCCTCCAAGGTTGAAATGTTTATACTCTTTCCTTGAAAATCTTTCCTTAGCTTTCTCAAGTCCTTGTTGAGTTGCTACTACTGGGTCTATACCCATGGATTCACAGACAAGCTGGAATTGGAACCCGATGTCCATCAACTCAGTCTCAGCCTGAGCTCTTAAGCCTCTTTTAATGTTCTCTTCTGAGGACTTCTCACCCCAATAGAGATACATAGCCATCTCTAGTAGTCTCCCTACTTCATAGGATAGAACTGCTACGGTCTCATACAGAGGTTCTTCTGGTTTAAAGTGATGTCCCATTTTATCTCCTCTTAGAAAGGATCCAATAGTCCGCTGAGGTAAAGTACTATTACATGGAGGTTACCTACAATTAAGGCAAAGACTACTAGTGTGAATATTATTAGTAAATTTCTACTCTTAGTAAAGACTAAGGCCAATCCACACATCCCGAAGACTAGGATAGCAACCAAGCCTCCCAACCAGTAGTTAATTTCCATTAGCCTAGCCGTTACTGTACCCTTCTCAGTAAAGCCTACACTAAGAGCATATCTAGTCAAACCAAAAACATCCCCTAACAGGAGTATCATCATAAAGGTATACCAACGGTAGAGAGCCTTAAAGGACTTCGGAAAGTCGTGGTAATACTCTATCCAAGTAGTCTTACTAGTAAAAAGTTTCATCTTTAGTATCCCATCTGTTCACTCATAGTACTTAGATACCCCTTGTCCATAATTTCCCCTTATAGTATCCTCATCTGACTTATAGGGAAGAGGCTTGGCGAAGCCCAGTAACCTTAAAGCTTCTCTTACCCTCCTGACATCTAGACAATCCCTCCAATCTCTGGTATATACACAACATACTAAGGAAGGCCCACTACATAGTTCAGGATTTACTATCTTTGCTGCTTCCCCCAAAAGTCCCAACTCTGTCTGTTTCCTAATCTTCGGCCAGACCTCCCTAAAAGACTCTCTACTGTTGTCTAAGAAAATTAGCCACTTACCTGTTTTAACCTTACTAGGAGGACCCTCCCTCTTTGCCATCTGGTTTTCCAGAGTGTAGCCGGGAGAAAAAGCTCTAACCCACCATTCCATCCCTAGTAGTCTACCTTCTCTGCTAGGGGTGATTGGTAAGTCCTTTTCTGACAGTTAGGAAGTCTGAATAGTCTCTGCTGGAAGTACTCATATAGTCCAGTATCAGTTTCTGCTGCAGCTTTCATTGCTACTACTTTCCTTCTACACCCAGGACATCTATAATCCTCGTGTTCAGATTTATACCCGCAGGGGGGATACCAGTAGCAACTATAAGTAAGGTCAAAGAGTTCTTTACCAAACTTAGCAAGTTCCTTCCCAATATCCTCTACCGTCAAATTTCTAATAGGGAGGGTCAACTTGATATGTCCCTTTGTAGCATGGCCTAGTACACCTCCCAACTGGTCATCAAAGACACCAGGTTTACAGTCAGGTCCAACATCTCCCTTATGGTTACCCAGAGCAATATACTC
>SDBV01000842.1_pt1 | contig 44617 bp, 32 predicted proteins | sample 2277081 | NCBI WGS metagenome assembly SDBV01 (sample SAMN10402039, study PRJNA504765) | marine sediment metagenome | isolation source: marine sediment core GS10_PC15, 223 cmbsf | place: Arctic Ocean: Southern Knipovich Ridge | collected 2010
AACTTCCGGCAGTCGTCGAGCACCCGGACACGGCGTTGCACTCCGCTATGCAACACACGTTGGTGGGACCCACGGCGCACGCAGTTGTGCTCGATGAGCAGGCGCACGAGTTGCAAGTCCCGGAGCCGTCGCAGTAGCTGGTGCAATCGGCGGGATAGTCGTACCAATCTGTGGGACCGCAGAAATCCGCCGGGCAAGAGTTGGTGCCGCAGGACGTGGTGGCAGGCTCGTCCACCTCGGTGCACGTGCTCGTGCCGTTACAGGTGCGAGTTGTGCAGTCGTCGCTCGTGCACGTGATCGCCGTCCCGGAGCAAATGCCGAAGCTGCAGGTGTCGCCCCATGTGCAGTTGTCACCGTCGCTGCAGTCTGCCGCAACTCTCCACTCCCATGTGCCGCCGGAGTTGGTGCAGATGTAGTTACCGCCTCCGCATATGACCTCGTCGCAGGAATGGGCCGCATCGCAGTTGTAGTTGCTTCCGTTGACGCACATACCATCGGCGCCGTTTGGACCGCAACTTGAGCAGGACTTGCCGACAACGAGTTGCGTCGGGTCTGTGCATTCGTCCATGCCCGTGCAATCTCCCGGCGTGGTCGAACAACCCGCCACCGGGTCGCAGTCGGTTACGCAGCACTCGTCGAGGGGTCCGAGGTAGCATTCAGTATCGGTGGTAGAGCATGTGCAGGTGTCGCAGGCGCCGGCGCCGTCGCAGTAATTGGTGCAATTGGCGGGGTACTGATACCAGTAGTCACCGCTGCAATAATCGGACGATGTGCATGCGGTGGTCCCGCATGCGGTAGTGTCGAGCTTGGGTGTCTCGGCACAGGTGCTGGTGCCGTCGCAATCGGAGAACATGCAGTCAGTGTCCGTGCAGGTTATTCCCGTACCGGAACAAGTGCCCCCGACGCATGTATCCGTATGGGTGCAAAGGTCGCCGTCGATGCAGCTGCCCGACAGGGCCCACTGCCACGTGCCGCCGGCGTTGGTGCAGAAGTATGTTGAGCCGCCACATGAAACCTCGTCGCAAGAATGGGAGGCATCGCAGGAATATGATGTTCCGTTGGCGCAAATACCGTTGGCCAGGTTGGCGCCGCAGTTGGTGCACGTCTTGCCGACAACCAGCATCAACAGGTTGCTGCAATCGTCGGGAGTCGCACACGCGCCGTCGATGGTAGAGCAACCGGTCACAGCGTCACACTGAGGCAGGCAGCACTCGTTTGTCGGGCCCGCGGCGCATACCGTCGTGCTTGTGGTGCAGCTGCAAGAAGCGCAGGTGCCCGCGCCGTCGCAGTAATTGGTGCACGTGGCCGGATAGTCGTACCAGTCTCCGACGCTGCAGTAATCCGCCGAGCAAGCGGTGGTGTCGCAAGCCGTGGTCGACGGCAGATTGACCTCCGTGCATGTGCTTGTGCCGTTGCAGCTGCGGTCTATGCAATCATCGTCGATGCAGCTTATTGACGTGCCCGAGCAGCTTCCCGAATCGCAGTAGTCTCCGTATGTGCACGGGTTGCTGTCGTCACACAGGTTGTTGCCGAGTCGCCACTCCCACGTGCCGCCGAAGTTGGTGCAGTAGTAGGTGTCACTGTCGCACGTCACCACATCGCACGATGCGGAACTGTCGCACACGTGCGACGTTCCGTTCGCGCATACCCCGTTTGCGAGGTTCGCTCCGCAGCCCACGCAGCTTTTTGAGGTCACCAGCGTCGTCGGGTCCGCACACTCGTCGGTGCCGTCGCAGTTGCCGGGGTTCGTGCCGCAACCGAGCACGGGATCGCACCCGGCCATGCAGCACTCGTTGGTGGCTCCCACGTCGCAAACGGTAGTGGCCATGGTGCATGTGCACGGATCGCAGGCTCCGATGCCGTCGCAATAGCTCGTGCAATCGGGGGGATAATTGTACCAGCTGCCCGCGCTGCAGTAGTCCGCCATACACGTTGTGGTTCCGCATGTTACGGCTATGGTCATGGGAACCTCGAAGCAGATATTCGTTCCGTCGCAGCTGCTCGCCATGCAGTCCGTGGAGGTGCAGGTTATCGGCGTGCCCAGACAGGTTCCTCCCGCTCCACATGTATCTCCATATGTGCAAAGGTCTCCGTCGTCACAATCTGGAGTGAGCTCCCATTGCCAGCTTCCGCTCTCATTGGTGCAGTAGTAAGTTGTCCCTCCGCAGCTCACTATCTCGCAAGAGTTGTGCTGTGTGTCGTTACAGATGAATGTGCCGCCTCCGCCGCAGACCCCGTCCGCTCCCATGGGTCCGCAACCCGAGCACACGCTGTCCACGTACAGGCTGTTCATGTCCGTGCACACGTCTCCCGTTCCACACGTCCCGGTCACCGTGAAGCAACCTCCCGCGTCGAGGCACGCCGCGTCACAACAGACGCTTCCGGCGACACACACCGTCTCGGCGGCAGTGCACGTGCAATCGACGCAAGTGCCGGCGCCGTCACAGTAGCTCGTGCAGTCCGGCGGATAGTCCCACCAGCTGCCCATATCGCAGTAGTCTGTCGGACACGTTATCGTCCCGCACGTTGTCGTGACCGGCTCATGCGTCACCGTGCAAGCGCCCAGACCGTCGCAAACACGCGTGGTGCAGTCGTCGGAAGGACAGCTATAGATAGTGCCGATACAACTGCTTCCCCAACACGCATCCGAGAACGTGCAATCGTCCCCATCGTCGCACAGTACCAGGCTCCTCCACTCCCAGACTCCCCCGTCGTTCGTGCAGTAGTAGGTTGCTCCATCGCAATCAACCTCTTCACACAGACTGTGCGAAAAATTGTTGCACGTGTGCACCGAACCGCCCGAGCAGATGCCCACTCCCGCAGCAGGGCCGCAGCCTACACAGTTCTGCCCTCTCAATATGCTGTTGGTTCCACAGTTATCGTCACAGCCGTCATCCACCGTGTAACATCCCGCCATCGTCGAGCACGCTCCCGAGCAGCACTCGTTGCCCACTCCCGGATCGCAGTCCGTCGGCGCGAGGCCCTCGCACGTCCCCAGTCCGTCGCACTGGTCGTCCGAAGTGCACGGCTCCAGGTCGTCGCAAGGGATTCCAGACGAATAGAGCCCGCAGCCGCTCACGCCGTTGCATACACCCGTCTCGTCGCAACTCGACGGGCCCGCGTCGGAGCAATCGTCCTCGGGGTCCACTCCGTCAGGGTAGGACGTGCACGTCCCTTCGAATCCGGCTATGTCGCATGCCTCGCACGCTCCGTCGCACGCATTGTTGCAACAATATCCGTCCACGCAGTCGTCGCCGCCGCAGTCGCCGGGGCCGGTGCAGGGAGTAGCTGTGTCCGTATCGGTATCCGTATCCGTGTCGGTGTCCGTGTCGGTATCCGTGTCGGTATCCGTATCGGTATCGATGTCCGTATCGGCATCCGTATCGGTGCCCGTGTCGGTACTCGTGTCGGTGTCCGTGGTATCGTCATCCGCTTCCGGTACAATCAGTGAACAACTGCCGACAAACAACAACATGGCAATAGAAAAAAAAGACCTTATAAATGACGGCATTTTTACGAACCTTTCATTTCCACGGACTTTTTAGAACATCTAAATCCTACGTGCTCATAAGTTTACAGCTTTTATATTAGTTTAGAGACCCTTTTTGCTTCCCACAACGATTAATGTTTTGTTGAAAGAAGAAAGATCGGGCACCCACCGGGATGGACTCTAAATGCCGTCGAGAATTTTTTCGCGCCGCGCCATGAACTCCTTCTTGGTGATGAGTCCCTGGTAGTACAGGCTCTCCAATTTACGGAGCGCCGTGCTCGCGTCATCGTCGGCCGGGTCATGGGTGGTCGCGCCTTCATCCGGGGAGGTCGGTATTCGGGCCAGGGTTCCCTCCCATATGAGGGTGTATCTGTTGCCGATCAGGTGGCAGCCGAAGGTTATGTCATCGCCCAGTTGCTCGCCGTTCCAGGTGGCCCTGATATTTACCACGGCGTCGGCCTTGTATTTCACGGCGATTCGCTGGAGTCTCCTCAGCCCCTCGATTCCGGCGTCTCTGCATGTCTTCCCGGCAGCCACTATGGTCGATCGGGTTCGGATCGGCCGGAGTATCTCGGTATTGGGGGGAGGAGGCTGAGAATGGAAATAGAGCCTGACCGGCAAGTCGTTGAAGACCACGGCATCCGGATCGTTGTGGCGCGGGTAGGGCTCGTTCAGGATAACGACGGCCTCGGCGGGTGGGCGACCGAATCCGCATCCCTGGACAACGAGCGCGCATACCGCGAACAGTTGAGCGAGTTTCCACGGTATGAGGTGGCTCCGGTGGCGCCGCCGGTTTTTCATGGGCCGCATACTATGTCGTTCCTTCCGGAAAGGCGACCACATCGTCGATCTTTTCCGCGCCGGTCAACAGCATCACCAGCCTGTCGACCCCAAGGGCGATGCCGGCGCACGGGGCGAGCCCCGACTCGAGGGCGGCAAGGAAGCGCTCGTCAACGGTGTAAGGCTGCTTGCCGGCGGCGCGACGCGCGGATTCCTCATCCTCGAACCGCTTGCGCTGCTCCACCGGGTCGGTGAGCTCGGCGAAACCGTTGGCCAGCTCCAGGCCTCCGGCGTAGAGTTCGAAACGCTCGGCCGTGTTCGGGTCGTCAGGACTCAGGCGAGCCAGGGAAGCCATGGACGACGGGTATCCGACCAGGAAGACGGGGCGCGTCAATGGCAGGGACGGCTCCACCTTTTCCACCAGGTCCATGTCGAACCTGTGGGGATCGGGGGAGGCGCCCGGGCGCCAACCGGCGAATTCCTCGAAGGCATCCGCCACCGACATTCTGTCCCACGGGGGGCTCAGATCCACCGTGGCGTTCTTGCGATTCACTTTTGGGAAGACGCCGCACGCGATAGCCGCACAGCGGATCATCTCCTCGCAATCCTCCATGATCTCCACGATCCCCACTCCTACGCGATACCATTCGATCATCGTGAATTCGGGCAGGTGAATTTCGCCGCGCTCCCCCCTGCGAAAACAGCGGCAGATCTGAAATATCCGGTTGTATTGCCCGGTTGCGAGCATGCGTTTCATCTGAAGCTCGGGGGAGGTACTCAGGAAGCGGGCTCCCGACGGCTCGGCGTCGATGTGAAGTTCGGGCGCGGGGGAGGGGATCCTCACGGGGGTCTCCACCTCCAGGAACCCCAGGTCGTAAAAGTGCTTTTTGACGGCCTCGATGATTCGCGCCCGTTTCTCCAGCGCCGGACGGAGGCGTGCGAGTCGCTCCAGTTCAACTAGGGGGTCATCGTGCTCATTCATGCCGGTCGATTCCTTGCGCCTCAATGAGGAACCACATACACTCGTCCAATGTTGTCTAGCAGGTATGCCATATCACTAGCAATACTCGCGCTGATCTCGGCTGGATGCTCCGGCGCACCCATGAAGACCGTTTCCCCTCGGGATAGGGCGGCAGTCAAGCGATTCGAGAAAATCACAGTGCCCGGGAAGATAACCGCGGCAGATCGAACCGGCTGGGAAAAGACGCTCGTGTTGCTTCCCGAGGATCATCCGGGAAGGATTCCCCTTCGCGACCGGCTGGCGGAATCGTACGCCGCCTCATTCGAAAAGCTCTCCGATGACGAGATTTCAAAGAGGCTCGACCTGTTCACATCGGGGCTGGCCCTTCACGCGCCGTCGGATTTTCGCCCGTCGAAGGTGGCGGAGGCGTTGGTGAAGCCGGCGGGCTGGATCACGGATCGATACGAGAGCCGCGGCGATGAGGCGATTGTCCTGGCGAGCTTGAGGTTCATGATGCTCGCGCGGCCCGATGATGCGCGTCACGAGGAGCGGTACAAGGAGCTGTCGGAGTGGTCGGAGTCGGTGAGGATGACCATATCCGATGAGGTGGAGCGCCTGTCCTCCGTCTGCGACATGTATCTCAAGGTTGCGAGATTGGTCCCTGACAGGGATCTGGTAGACCACCTGGCCGGGTTGCTGGTGGAGAGGCACGAAGCGATGCTTCGGCTGCTCGACGAACTGGAGTGGTCGGAGGTAGACCGGTCCGGGTTCATGTTCCAGATGCTCATGCAACGAGCGGGCATGGGAAAGGATATCGTCCACATTTACTTCCTCGCCGGGGATCCCGCGGAGGCCCTGGTCCCGATGAGGAAGATGGGACTGGATGACGGCGTCGGCGCGCAGTTCATCGAGTTGCTCGAGGACATCTCGGACGGGGACGATCCAGGTGAGAGCTATTTCGCCCTTGCCGGGATACTGGGCAGGGACGACCCGAGATCGGAGCTGAGGGCCTGCATCACCGCCCGTTCGTTCGACCGCAAGGATCCGCGTTTCCCCATCTGCATCGGAATGGCTTTCGAGACACTGGGTCGCCCCGAGTCCGCCGTCGATTTCTATGTTGAAGCCGCCGAGATTGCGCCCGAAGAGGAGATCTACGCCGCTGTGCTGGACCGGGTTCAGACGGCTCTGTTCGATCTGCATCGCATGGAGAAGACGGTCGAAGCGCAGAAGGTGATAGAGGTCGGCGATCGACTGGCGCGAAAGGCGCTGGAGCTGAAGGATATCGGCGAGGAGTTGATTCCCGTAACCGCGGCGTCATTGCTCCACACCGCCGGACTGGTCGAGTTTGATGACGGAAGGATATCCGCGGCCGAGAACCACTTTCTTTTGGCCCACGAGATCTGGCCTCCGCTCTTCGGTGCGGTCGACAAGCTGGTGGAGATCAAGCAGGCGCGGGGAGAACATAAGGAGGCCATCTCCATACTCGACGGGGCAATGAGCGCGAAAAGCTTAGGCGCGCGAAAACCGTCCGACTTCTGGATGGCGGTCTTTTTGGAAAAACGCGCCGACAGCCTGCTTGCCGACGGCAGGGCCGGCGCCGCGAAGGCGGACTACAGGAAGGCCCTCGGAAAGTGGGAGGATTCGGAAACCCCGGTGGAGATCCTGCCGGTCGAGGCCCTGAGGATAGGCATCATCCAGGATCGGTTGGGAAACGAGGAAGCCTCCGGGGAGTCTTTTCGAAAGGCCATCAGGCTCGATTCCGATCGAAGTTCGACCTACGCGGGCATACTGTCGTTTCTGGTGAACGGCGATCGTCTCGAGGAGGCAAAGGAGTTCTACCGCTTGGCCTTCAACCAGGATCGCATCGAGGCCATGTGGAAGATCTACTTTTCCCTGTGGATGGAGGGGTTCTCCCGCAGAAAGAGCGGAAAGTCGTTCGACCTGGCCCGGGGATATCTGGAGCAGAGCGACGGCAAGTCCTGGCAGGACGACCTGGCGCGGTTCTTCTCCGGGCGCATCACAGCCGACAAGTTGCGCGGGCGCGCGGCCAACGTGGGTCAGAATGTGGAGACCGACTTCTACGTTTCTGTAAAGCTCCTTTCCGACGGAAAGAAATCCGACGCGACGCCGTTGCTGCAAAAGGTTCTGGATTCCGATCTGATGGGGTTCTTCGAATATCCGATGGCGAGAGCGCTCCTCGACAAGTAGATGGCGAGCCGTGAGCCCATAGTGATTCTGGGAGCCGGCCTGGCGGGCATGGCTGCGGCCATCCATCTCAAGAAGGGGTTCCGGTTGCTGGAACGCCGGGATGTCCCGGGGGGGCTCTGCGACACGGTGACCGAGGGGGGGTTCAGGTTCGATCGAACAGGGCACCTGCTTCACCTGTCGCAGGGGCGAGCGAGGAAGTTTGTCCTCGATCTGCTTGGCGACGGCCTCGTCGAGATCCAGAGGAGGTCCCGAATATTCTCCCACGGGATCTACTCCCACTATCCCTATCAAGCCAACCTCCACGGTCTTCCTCCAGAGGTAGCCGCCGAGTGCCTCAAGGGGTTCATCGAGGCCGACGCGGCGCGTCGGGGCAAGAGGGCGCGGGGCAAGACCTTCGAGGAGTTCATCCTGGCAAACTTCGGCAAGGGAATAGCCGGGCATTTCATGATCCCTTACAACCAAAAGCTCTGGGGGGTTCACCCGAGGGAGATCACCGACGCCTGGTGCGATCGCTTTGTCCCCACCCCCAAGCTGGAAGAGGTCATCGACGGCGCCGTCGGTCCGGCTCATGACGAGATTGGATACAACGCGACCTTCCTCTACCCGAAGAAAGGGATCGGCGCCCTGTCCGACGCCATGGCCGATAAACTGGGGGAGATCGAGTACCGGACCGCTCCTAACGCCGTCGATTTTCGGCGCAAGCGTATCCGAGTGAGGGGCCGATGGATCGGTTACCGCGCGCTGATAAGCTCATTGCCCCTGGACAGGCTGGTCCCCCTCCTGGTGGATCCACCGTCACGGTTGGTAGAATATTGTGCCGGATTGAGATGTACGAGCCTGCGGTATCTGGACGTGGCCCTGAACAGGAGGCCGGGAACCGAGTATCACTGGAGCTACGTTCCGCAGAAGAGATATCCGTTCTACAGGGTGGGGAGCTATTCCAGTTTTTCATCGCGGATGGCGCCGAGAGCCGGGGGAAATCTATACGTGGAGTTGGCCTCTCGTCGACCGGTGGATCTCGCCGCCGTCATGCCGCGTGTGATCTCCGGTCTCGTGGAGATGGGGATCATCGATCGCGCGTCGGATATAGGGTTTGTCAGGCCGCGTTTCATCAGGCGAGCCTACGTGGTATACGACCGCTTGCATTCCCGGGCGTCGGGAAAGATTCTCGAATGGCTTGAGGGCGAGGATATCCTTTCCGTGGGACGCTACGGAAAGTGGGAGTACGCGGCCATGGAGAACGCGATAATACAGGGATTCGAAGCCGCGGAAGCAGCAAGGAAAATATGAGCGTAAACGAGCAGATGGAAGATAAAAGTTAATGAAAGACTCAAGTCCAATCTTCAGTATCGTAATCCCCGTGTACAACGAGGAGGGGATACTGCCTTCCGCGGTGCACGATCTCGTCGCGCGCCTTCCTCGCCTGGACAGAACCTACGAGTTGATCATCGCCGAGAACGGCAGCACGGATCGATCCGTCGAGATCGCCGAGGCACTCTGTGAGCGCTACGAGCAAGTGAGCACATTTTCGGCCAGCGAACCGGATTACGGGCTCGCCTTGAGGGAGGGGATAGACAGGGCGCGGGGCACCTACGTCATATGCGATGAGATAGATATCTGTGATGTGGATTTCTATTCCCGCGCGCTCGAGATCCTGGAGGCGGGGGATGCTCATATGGTGGTGGGCTCCAAGGTCATGAAGGGGGCGAACGACCGGCGTCCTTTCGGGAGGAGGGCGGCCACCCATGTGCTCAACGGGCTTCTGCGAATTATGCTGGGGTTCAAGGGGACCGACACCCACGGCCTCAAGGCGTTTCATCGGGAATCCCTGATTTCGGTGGTTTCGGAATGCATAGTCAACAGGGATCTCTTTGCCTCGGAGTTTGTAATTCGAGCCGAACGAAGCGGCGTGGGGGTGGTGGAGATTCCGGTCACCCTGGCGGAGAAACGGCCTCCGACAATCGAACTCACGAGACGGGTTCCGGCTGTGCTCAAGGGGCTGGCCCGACTCGTTGCGGCCATCAGGTTCGGGATCTGACCCATGGGGATCCTCTGCGTCACGGTCGATCTGGACGAAATTCGTTGCTATCACAACATCCATGGCCTCAAATCCCCCGTTGAAAAAGACAGCGCGAACGCGGTCTACCGGCGGGCGATGCCCCGGATCGTCGAGTTCATGCAGGAGCTCGGGATCCGCGGGACCTTTTTCGCCGTGGGCGACGATCTGATCGAGAACCCGGAGGCGGGCGAGGCCCTCAAGAAGCTGGCCGTCGCCGGTCACGAGATCGGCAATCACACCATGAGCCATCCCTACGAGCTCACCCTGATGGGCGAGCAGGAGCAATCCGGGGAGATCTCCGACTGCGCCGATGTTATCGAGCGGTTCACGGGAGTGCGCCCGCGCGGTTTTCGGGCGCCGGGATACAATGTGCACATGGGCCTTCTGGACAAGGTGTCGGAGCAGGGATACGCGTACGATTCGTCTGTCTTTCCGTGCCCGGCCTACTTGGCGGCCAGGGCGGTCGCCATCGGTGCAAAGGGCTTGCTGGGGTTGGAGTCCCGCTCGATCATCGGAGATCCCCGTGTCCTCAAGGCGCCCACCAGACCTTATCGACTGGGTCGCGACGGGATCTGGACGACCGGGAACGGCCTGTGCGAGCTGCCGATCTCGGTGGTGACGCCGGCGAGACTGCCGTTCATCGGAACCTCTCTCACCATGATGGGGATGTCCGCCGCGACGTTGCTGGCGCGCGCTGTGAGGCGGATGGGTTTCGTGAACCTGGAGCTCCACGGCATCGATTTTCTCGACGCAAAGGGCGACGGGCTTGGATACCTGGCCAAACATCAGCCCGACCTGAAGATCTCTCTCAAAAAGAAAACCGCCACCTTGCGCAAGGTGGTGAAAGTGATGCTCGATTCGGGCGCGCAGGCGATGACCTTGCACGAGGCCGCCGGCAAGGTATTCATATAGAGGTCGATTACAGAAACAGTGAGGAAGACACCAGATGGGACACGAAGACGCAGGTCACTATGCGAGCAAGCATCCGCAGGGCTCCAAGGTGGATGAGAGAATCTCCGCCGCGATTTGGGAGAAGGCGGTGGACGGAAAGCTCTCCTGCGCTGACGCGGAGACGATCGCCGGGGATCTTTCCATATCCATGGGGGAAGTCGGTCGCACCGCGGACCTTATGGAGTTGAGGATACACAAGTGCCAGCTGGGCCTGTTCGGCTACGGCGAGGGCAAGGCCCACGGCAAGAAGTTGGAGCCGGCCGGGTCCTGCGATCCGGATCTGGGTGTGGAGATTCGCGAGGGGGTGGTGGACGGAAAGGCGCCGTGCAAGGCACTATGGGAGATTGCGAAGAGACGCGGGATGAAGCGCATCGACGCGGCGGCTGCGTGTGAGTTTCTGAAGATCAAAATCAAGCCCTGCCGGCTCGGAGCTTTTTAACCTGCAACCGGCGAAAGTTTTTTGACAAAAGTCGATGTTGACGAATTTCTCAAACAAACAACGTGGAAACATAGTAATATCGTTCATAGAGGATGTTCGGATGAACCCCATCCCGGCCTTCCCCTGCGAGGGGAAGGGGAAGATGATGGCGGCCGGCTTTAAATGGAGGAAATGATGAAAAAAACGTTTTTTCTTTTGAGCGTTTTGCTCATGTGCGTAATCGCGGTCGGATCTTGTGAGGGCGCAAACGACGTGGACCACGGTGACTCGGACGCTGATTCGGACGGCGACGGCGATACGGACGGCGACGGCGATACCGATTCGGATTCCGACTCGGATTCCGATGGGGACGATTTCGGTTGCGACAAGATGGACATCCTTTTCGTCATCGACGATTCGGGCAGCATGGAGGAGGAGCAGACCAACCTGGCCAACAACTTCCCCATGTTCATCCAGGTCCTCGACCAGTACTCCGCCACCCGGAATGCGGATTTTCAGTACAGGGTGGGCGTGACGACCACCGGCGTCACCAGGAGCTACGACTGGTTCCTGCCCGGGTTCGGTGTGATGGCGATGACCAGCACCGGCCCGGACGGCGAATTGCTGGGGCAGTCCGATTGCAGCCTCGGCGCCCACCCGTGGGCTGACGGCCCGGGGGTGGATGCGAGCACGTTCAGCTGCATGGCCGTGCGCGGCACGAGCGGAGACGGCATGGAGATGCCCTTTGCGGCCATGTGGCAGGCTCTTTCGGAGAATTTCCAGAGCGGATCGGGGATGCCCAACGAGGGGTTCTACCGCAAGGACGAAAACTCCCTATTGGTGGTTGTCTTTATTACGGATGAGGACGATTGCTCCGTTCAGAACGGAGGGTACATCCACAACTCCCTGACCGCGTCGTGCGACGAGTCCCAGAGCACGGGATTGTTCCCCGTGTCCGAAACCAAGGATTTCCTGGATACGCTGGCGGGAGGGGAGGGCCGGTACGTGGCGGTCGGTATCGGCGGAGCGGACGTGGGCGGGTGCAGCTCCTCGTTTGGAGACGCGATCGAGGCCATTCGGCTCAAGGAGTTGATCGCGCTGGTGGGCGCATACGGTCTGTTCGGCGATATCTGCCAGGGAGATCTCGCGGCGGTCCTCGCCGACGCCCTCGCCATGATGGAGTTCACCTGCGACGACATGCCGCCCATCGAGTAGCATCACTTGAGGAGTTGACAATATGAAATCACGCCTGATGAGCGGCGCCGTTGCAGCGCTGTTATGCATTTTCGCGTCTGGATGCACAAGAGAAAACCCCCCGGTGAGGCTCGACGGTGGAACCGACACGGGCGATGGCGATACCGATACGGGATCGGATACCGGAGTCGAGACGGGATGGGGCACAATCACCATTATGGACGTGAGCGCCCCGGATGAGTACACGGTCGAACTCGACCTGCACGGGGTCCCTCCCGGGGAAGAAACAGCCGATGTGGATTCATACGAAATCGGCTCGGATTTCGGCTCTCTGGCGATCGAGTCCGCCTCGTACGATTCCGATGCCAAAACGGTCACGCTGACTACGACCAAGCAGAAGTTGGGAATCACCTACCTGTTGAAAATTACGGCCGATGAGGCCCCCGACGATCTGGAAAAGAGCTTCCTGTCCGCGGATACCGCCGAGTTCTGGGTGTTTGATTTCGCCGGCAGCGGGTACGGCCAATACCAGATCACGGCCAACCGTGCGTATGTCGGTCAGCTATGCGTTGTCTATCTGGAAGAGGGCTTCTACCCCTCCAACCTGATGGAGTCGGCGGCTTATTTCGATAGCGACGTCTACCCCATTGAAACGGATCTCTTCATCGACGCGCCGGACCAGGACGGCAACGGCAAGATCACCATGCTCGGCCTGAACGGCCAGGACTATTACGGCGGCTATTTCGCCCCGACCAACGCGTATTCCGATGACTTTACGTACAGCAACTGGGGGATTCACTCCAACGAGATGGAGTTGATCCACATCAATGTGGCCTATGGCGATTTCGACCACAGTGGTTCAATCGTTCCCCATGAGTTCCAGCATTTGCTTTACCAGGAGCGTCACGGTTTCAACGATTCCTGGACCTATCACAACGAGGGACTGTCGGAGAGCGCGGTGCGGGCCGTAAACGGAGACTACCAGTACGCCATCGGTTTCTATTTTGGTGACTATCAGGGGCTCATAGGGGCGGGCGCTGTTTCTCTGGTGAACTGGACCTACGTACAGTACGAGAACTACGTAACCGCGTTCCTCTTCTGGGGATACATCGCGGGACAGCTGGACGGCGTGGACACATACTCGGACATCTTCCATCTGAATACCGGCGATCCGGATGAGGTCGACACATTCCTCGAGGCGCAGATGGGGCTCACCTTCACGGAGGCACAGTTCAACCAGATGATCGCCACGTGGGTCCAGGATCCCACCGGCCCGTATGGATACGAAGGTTTCCTCTCTCTCAACGGCAGCACTCCCCCCTGTGTGTCGCCGGGGGTTTCCTCGGTGGATCTGGAGCCCTTCGCGGGAACGTATTTTTCCTTTTCGCAGGACTCGGTGGACTATCCGGGCACCCAGGGAGCGGATATCGTCTACGCGGGGATCGATTCCGCCGGAAACGTGGATCTCACGCCTCCCTTCGACAAGCAGGACGGCGCGCTGGTGGTGTTGAACAGCGACTTTCAGCACGACAGCTTTCCCACGCAGCACTCGGGGCCGGATATCGCGGCGGGATCCAAGGGCGTCGACTACCTCGGCGACCCATCCTCCAACCCGCTCATGTGGACCGGGGTCTTCGACGGCGTATTCCCGCCGACCTGGTACGATCCGCCTCCGTACAATCCGGAAAATCCGGAACCCTTCCAACGCTGGAAAGAAGCCGCCGAGCAACGCCTGGTGAATATCGGGGAGTAGAGTGGATTCTTCGATAAGGCGAATCACACCGAAAATGAGGCCTCGCTCACCTGCCCCAGCGGAGGATCGTGCCGGAGTACGTCATGCCGGTGCCGCCCTGAAACATCGCGACCAGATCGCCATCGACAAGCAGCTCTTTACGCTCGGCCTCGCTGAGTACCAGCGGCAGGTTGGCTTCGCTTAGAGTTCCGGCCCAAGTATAGGTATCTAATGTTTGGGCCTTATCCATACCGCTATGTTTCTGCGAAACACGCTGGAACCACGCTGTAGCCTGGTGCCCTGCGAAAAATTCGACCTCATCGGTCCGGCAGCGTGCTTCCGACAATATGTTATCTACAACCTCCTTACATATGTCTGGAACCTTTAAGAACATTCTACGCGCGGCGGCCCGATCAAGCGACGTTGTCCATATTCGACCGTCCTCCCACCAGTTCTTACCCTCCACGGTGCAAACGATTGCACGATGAACGCTGCCATCTGTCCGATGAGCCTGGGCCAGTATTCCGTGTTCTGAAGAAACCGGTCCTACAATGACTGCTGTTGCACCGTCACCGAAATGGATCGAGAATGGTTGCTCTGCTGGAATGACACGACAAACCGCTGACGATTGCACCAGCAATCCGTACCGTGCCTGTCCGCCGTTAATAAGATGCTTTGAAAGCGTAAGCTGCATCTGAAATGAGTTGCAAGCTGAATCCGCATCCATGGTGAAGCATGTAGGATTCAGTCCAAGACGATCATGAAGAACGCAGGCGCTGGGAACACCGATGAAATCGGGAGTTAAAGCAGCCACAAGCAATAAATCAATATCTCTGATATCAATTCCGGAAAGCTCTATCGCCTCCTTCGCGGCCGCGGCCTCCATGTCGGTTGAGGTCATACCCTCGGGCATGACGCGGCGCTCCTTTGCGCCCTGAAAAGGATCGCCCATGTATTCGGCGATCGCGGCCATCACCCGGCGCGCGCCGTCGGTCGGTTTTTCTCCCAGTGTCTCCCGCTCGCGGTCCGGATCCCACACGTGCCGCCCTTGCCAGCCCCGAACTATCTCCTCCGGCCACCAGTCATTGGTGCGCACGTTGTCGGGCAGATAGGTCCCGATCGCGAGGATCCCCACGTTTTTTTCTTCTCTTTCCGCCATATCTTTCTACCTCCCTGCGATGAATCCCTCGACCGCACGGGCACGGTCTTCCACGGGCGGGGATATCTCCGCGTCGACCCGCACCTCGATCACCGCGGGGCCGCCGCTTTTCAGCGCCTCGGACATCGCCTGTTGCATCTGGCCCGGCCTTTCAACCACCCAGGCGCCCAGCCCCATGGCCCGGGCGATCGCCGCTATCTCCACGGTCTTGCGGAACCGGGCCGATTCCATGGGGCGGCCGCTGCCCACACGCCTTGTGCCGTGCCAGGTAATGCCGTGCATATTGTTGTTCTCCACGATCCACGTCACCGGGATATCGTGCTCCCGGGCCGTGAGCAGCTCCATGCCGTTCATTGCAAAGCAACCGTCGCCGACAATGGCGATCACGGGCCGCCCCGGATCGGCCAGGGCCGCGCCGATCGGCGCGGCCGTGCCGTGGCCCATGGAGCCGAACCCCATGTTGATGACGAGCCTCTGGCCTTCCTTGATGCGCAGGTGGTGAATGTTGAACAGCATGTGACCCCCGATATCCGAGAAGATCGTTACGTCGTCCGGGAGCACCTCCTCGAGATCGACCCGCCACCGCTGCGGGGTCACGGGCACCGCGTCGGAAACGCGCAGGTCCGGGTTTGTGTAAATATTGCGTTCGATGGGCGCCTCATCGCCCCAGGCCGACCCTGGCGAGGCCCCGTCCCGGATCAGCCGGTGCAGGTGGTACACCAGCTCGACGAGAATGGTCTGGGCGTCGCCCACCAGGGGGATCTCCACCGGGTAGTTCCGGCCGATCCTGTCCGGGTCGATGTCTAGCTGGACAAGCGTCTCCCTGGGCCTCAGCCTCCGGTCCCAGTTGAGCGTGGTGGTCTCGTTGAGGGACGCGCCCGCCGTGAACAACAGGTCGACCTCGTCTCCGAGGATCGTGTCCTTTGCCGGACTGTGCCCGGCAAACCCCAGCACTCCCAGGCTCAATGGATGGTCCTCGGGAAAGAGCCCCTTGCCCCGGGGGGTGGTGGCCACGCGCGCGGATAGAAGCTCGGCCAGGGCCCGCAGGTGGTCCGTCGCGCTCGCGATCCCAACTCCCGAGCCGACCAGGATCGCGGGATATCGCGCCGCGATCATGGCCTCGGCCGCCTGCTGGACCCTGCGCCTGTCGAAGAGGCTGGTCTCCGGACGGTAGCTCGACGGTTCGAACCACTGCTCCTCGACCGGCTTCTCCCATAAATCCACGGGCACGTTCAGGTGGACCGGCCCCGGCCGGCCCGTGAGCGCCAGCCGGAGGGCCCTGCGCAGGTGGTGGGCCAGGCTCCCGGGAGATACGACCATGGCCGAGTACTTGGTCACCGGATCGAACATGGCCACGATGTCGATATCCTCGCGTCCGGCCTCCTGGGCGGCGCCCTTGCCGATGGCGCCGCTCGCGGCCTGGCCCGTGACCACCAGCATTGGAACGCCGTCCGCGAACGCGCACGAGACCCCGGTGAGCAGGTTCGTGGATCCCGGTCCGGAGGTGCCCGCGCAGACCGCCAGCCGTCCGCCGGTTCTGGCGAACCCGTCGGCCATGAACGCGGCGCCCTCCTCGTGCTTGGTCACGACAAGACGCAGGTCCGGGGCGTTTTCCACGGCCGCGAACAGCGGATGCAGCAATCCACCGGGCACGCCGAACACCACCTCCGCCCCCTCGGCCTTGAGATAGCGCAGAAACACGTCGACCGCGCGTCCGCCGTTCTCTCCGGCCCCGGTCACTGCGCCCTGGATTTGCGGAACGTCACGACCTTGCCGACGATATCCTCCGCTTCCGGCGCCGTGGACGGCCGCGTGCCCTTTTCATCGGGAAGCCGCATCCTAACCGGGAAGTGGACCCAGAAGGTGGTGCCCTTTCCGGCAAGTGACATCACCTCTATCTCGCCGCCGATCAGGTTCATGAGCCGGGCCACCCCGGACAGCCCCACGCCGTGGCTGCGCTCGGCTCGCCTGAGCGTGTCCGAGCCGTTCGGCAGGAAGATGCGCGCTTTCTCCTCCTCCGTTATTCCCCTGCCGGTGTCCGACACCTTTATGGTGAGAAAGCCGGGCTTGCCGTCGAACTCCACCAGCACGTTTCCCTTTTCGGTGTACTTGACCGCGTTGGTCAGCAGGTTGTCCGCCACCCGGTCGAGCACTGTCCGGTCCATCTCGATCGTGGGCGGGGCCTCCCGAGTTGCGAAGACGTTCGTGCTCAAGTTCTTGCCCCTGGCGTACGCGGCGAGGCGCCGCCTGAGTTGATCCACGAGCTGCGAGGTCTGGATCATCTCCGGTTTTACCGCGACGATCCCGGAGCCGGACTTGACCATGTCGACCATCTCCACGATCAGCAGATCCATCTTGCGTATCGATTCGTGATGATCCCTGAGGGATTCGCTTGTATCCTCATCCAATTTTTCAGGGAGCATCAGTTCAAGGGAGCCCACCTGCAGCATGAGATGGGTGAGCGGGTTTCTGAGATCGTGGGACAGCCCGAGCAGGGCGGCGTCCCGCTCCTTCATGATCTTCTGGAGGCGGTTCACGGTTTTTTCCAGCTCGGCGTCGCGCTCTGCCGTCTGCTCCTCCATCAGCCGGTTCCAGTCCTTTTCACGCTGCCGGGCCGCCAGGATCTCACGACGTGCCTCCGCGTCGTCACCGGCGAGTTGTACAAGAGCCTCGTTGCTCTCCTCGCCGATCTTCAGGTTCGCCTTGTTGGTGCGGCGGAGCTCGAACGCGTAACCGGCCAGCACTCCCGACAGGGGGAGCATCACCCACAGCGGCAGTGCAACCAGGCCGGCCAGGCCCAGCCCGGCTGCGGCAAGGGCTCCTATTCCGAACCCGGCAGCAATGGGCTGCCAGCGCCGATGCTGGTACCAATTGAGTTTAAACTCACAGGCATCATCGCCATTTGAGATGCAGCTCGTCTCGGTGTACATGGCTTGGGGTAATCCCCAGAGCGTCGGAATGGCTACCGCCTGAGCCTGCCGCGAGAGACACATCAGCCGGCTTTCGCGCTTGGAACTCTGATATTGGACGGTCACTGAATTCTTTTCGACGGCAATAAGCTCACTTCGGCTGATACGCGAAACTACGTCGAAGGTCTCTGTCATGCGTTCGTAGACCAGCATAGGAGACATTGCCATGATGAGGAAGCGTACCGCTCCGAAAGACTCCTTGAGGTGATAGGCGCATGCCGCCTTGAACGCCTCGTCGTCCTCAACCAGCTCCCGGACACCGGCGAGAAACGTTTCGACCTGCTCCAGGGATCCCCAATTGCTCTTTCCATCGAGATCGGCCGGCAAAAGCCCGGCGCGGCCGGCAATCCGCTCCAGGGTTTCGATGCCGTGCTTCTCTCTTACGAAACGAGCCGGCGATTGGAGGAGTATCCGCAGATTGAAGTCGCACGCGGCGTCGGGTTCATTGGGCAGAGCTTTGATTTCCGGCTTTCTTTCCAAGATTCAAGCTCGACTTTCGAGCGATGATAACACATTTCCCGTACCGTGATTGCGGAAAAATGCGGTGAAATCGGTTTCCTGGAATATCTGGTGAATCTATACGATCCACAACAAACGGTGCAGCTTACGCTCGATATCTTCCTGTAAGGTATTTATGCGGTCTCCATCATTTTCCCCTTCCCCTCGCAGGGGAAGGCCGGGATGGGGTCATCCAGAGCAGGCGTCGGGTGACTACTTCAAGCCGCGCCCTGAATCCACCGCCCAAGCCCACAGGGCTTGTGCGCGAAGCGCGCATCGTGGCCGCGGGTTTTATACCCGCGGGACAGCAGGCCTGTCAGCAGGGATGGATCCGGATTCTACCTGGGCTTTCCGGCTTTCTTTTTCTTCTTCTTGCCTTTTACCGGGTCGAGCACCAGATCCTGCTTGAGGTTGTCCACGACGCCAGTGACCGCATTGCGAAAATCGGCGTAGTCCTTTTGATCGATCCTGGTCACCTTCTCCTCGAACTTGAGAGTGATCGCGACGCGGTCGCTCTTCATCTCGCTGATGCGCTCGAAATGGAAAAAGCGGTTGTCCACGATGAGGTCCTTCGGCCTGTGACGCACCTTGTATCCATCGGGGATGATCACCTCGTCCGTGCTCTGCGCGTACGAGAGGAAGATGCCCGTTTGCAACGGCAGGCGGCGATCCGTGAGGCTTACGTACTTCGAGATGTTCTCCGACTTGGGTATGTCCACGATCAGAGACTCACCCTGATCGCGAAGGAGTTGGCCCGTGACGGCGGTGATGTTGAGTGTCAGCGGCTTGTCGATATCATCGTGGCCGTCGAAGCTGATATCCTCCACCGTTGAAGCCGGGAACATCTGAGAAGCCAACTGGGACACAAAAACCGCTGTCTCGTCCTTGTTTCGCAATATCTGGCGCAAGGTGGCCGCCGTCGGGCCCTGGAACGAGAGCTTGATTGACAGCTTGCTCGATTGTTTTGTGTCATCGGTGCCGACCGCCGGCTCAATGACGGTATCGCGAATGGTGAAGTGATCGCGGCCGGGGGCGAAGGGAATCTCGACGAACTCCCATTCGCCGGTGTCCACGTCGATGGTCATCGCCCAGGTGCCCTGATCGTCCGGTCGAAGGGTCGAAAGATCCAGGGTGTCCGGTGTCGCGTCCAGGAAGAAGGGCTTCCCGATGCCGGCCTGGGCGGGCACGTAGACTATGGCGTGGTTGAACTGCAAGAAGGGTATGTCTTTGATCAAGTCGCCGAAGACGGTGGTGCGCAGGATCGCGAAGCGCGTGTCGATATTCAACTCCCGCGCCAGCGTCATCAACAGTACGGACTTGTCCTTGCAGTCGCCGTAGCCGCGCTGGAGAACAACCGATGCGGTGTGGGGCTTCACGCCCGCGATGGTGTTTTCGTAGTCCTGCTGGTAGCGGATCTCCCGCATGACGAACCGTGCGATGGCCCGGAGCTTCTCGCGTTTCGTCTTCTTGCCCGCGGTGAGCTTCGCGGCCAGATCGGCGGTCGCGGGAGTGGATCGGAAGGCGTTGACAAGGAGCGCCTTCTCCCATTGCGCGATGTTGTCCCAGTCGGGGTTCATGGAGATGATCACTTGCTGCAGCAAGTTCGTGATCGGGGGAACCCCCGGCTCCGCCACCAGCGGCTCCACATGCGTCGCGCTATATGACAGAACCTTGTACTCGCCGCGCTTCTTCTCGTCGCGCTTCCAGTCGCCTTTGCCCCACTCGGAGTATTTCATATCCTTCGGCATTATCAGCACGTAGGTGGAGTCCTCGAACTGCTGGTTCAGGCCGTGGAACCACCAGCGTCTGTGCGGATATCTTGCCAGGTAGCCGCTGGGATAGTTGTTGACGCGGTACTGCATGACCACCGTGCTACCGGCCTTGAGCTCACGAAAACGCACCTCGTGCCCGCGAACGGAAGAAGCCTCTCGCCGCGTGCCGTCCGGATCGACGACGTAGGTCTCGAGCACCTTGAGGCGACCGGGCTCCAGGTAGCGGCTCGTGATCTGATCCCTGCCCGTGTCGTTGGCGGCCATGAAGATCTGGGTGACAACTTTCCGCGAGGAACCGTCCCGCTCTATCTGCTCCACCGCGTGATCCAGCAGCATTACGATGTTGGCGCCGGGGAAAATCTCCGTTGTGCCTCGACCGGCGAGGACCTTGCGGATTCGCTCCTTTGACGGGACGTAGTCGCCGAGGATTCCCGCGTCGCTGGGCGCGACGAACTCCACGCGATCCGCGAGGGAGTGATTGTTGGGATCGAATCGCAGCCCTTCTTTCCAGAGGGCGACGGCGTTTTCGGTGTCGCCTTCTTCGTAGGACATGGATCCGAGCTTGACGATTGGCGCGGACCATCGTGCGTCGATCTCCCTGGCCCGGGAAAAGGCTTCTTTCGCCCTGTCCTTTTTGCCGGCCCGGCGCAGGAGAATTCCGAGATCGTAATAGCAGGATGGGGTGTTGGGATAGATGTCGCATATCTTCTGCCGATAGCGGATGGCCCTGGAGTAGTTGTTTTTGCGAAGCGCCACGGCGATCATCTGGCCAAGGATGTCTTCGGCCCCCTTCCATTTCTCCAGGATGGCTTGATGGATCTTGTCCGCCTTTTTTATTCGACCCAGGGAATTGTAGGCGCTCGCCAGCCCCCACAGGATCCGGGTGTCGTCGGGCCATCGCTCCAGGTTTTTGAGCTGGGCCTTGAGGTGATCTTCGGCCCAGCCCTCGGCGCGGTAGTTGGCGGCCAGACGAAAATGAGCCGACCGGTAGTTGTCGTTGGCCTTCACGGCTGCAAGAAGATCTTCTCTCGAGCGGTCCGCGCGACCCTGACTCTCGAAGAACAACGCCCTGAACATGTGGAGACGAGGCGCCTTGTCGCCGTTCTCTTCGATCAGGTGTTCGAGGATATCGATGGTGTCCCCTACCTGGCCCGTCTGCCAGGAGATGGAGGCCGACGCGAACAGCGAGAAGAGCCCGTCGGGGACAATCTGACGGTAAGTGTCCGACAGGTTTTGGGCGTTCGCGGTCAGACCGAACGCATTTGCGAGCTCGATGGCCATGCACAGCTTGCGGGAGGGTTCTCTCACGTTCTGCAGCCTCCGCTCCATGTCCGAGACGAAGTCGTATCCCGGCCCGGGGGCGGGTCCGTCGGCGATCTCCGTGGGCTCCGACGTGTTCTCGAGGCCCTTGATCAGTCCGCCGTCGGTCCCGGTCAGGCCGAGTCCCACCTGCCATTCACCGGTCTCGTGGCAGCTCTTGACGAGGATGCGGTTCCAGCCGGATCTGAGGGTTACGGGAATAACGAACTGATCCGTGGTGTCGTCATCCACCTTCTGCTCCTTGAGCACCTCGATATCATTGACCCAGAGTCGTATCGGGTCGGTTGTGGTCGCCCGGATGAGGTAGTTGCCCTCGGAAGGAACCCTGACGTAAGTGTTGGCGTATGCGGTGACCCACGTTCCCGGTGATACGAGATCGCCCAGGTCCAGGTTTCGCTGATGGTTCATGGGCACGCCGGTTCTCCACCGCGCGGGGAAGTGAGTTCCCTCGTACTCCTCTTCGTAGTTGAGTTCGCGCTCGGGCGGGTACTCCACCGCAAATCCCTTGCCGTCGTCGTTGCCGAACGGGCTGATCACCGCGAAGTGCTCCAGCAACCCGCGTTTGTCGATGGCGCGATCGGCGGCCACGGAGTTCGCGTTGAGGCGGCGTTGCCAGCTCGCGATGAAGGCGGCCGTTACCCTGCGAAGGTTCTTGTCTTCGTGTTTCTCGAGGATCTCCTCGAAAAGGGCCAGCGCCTCCCGGTACTGGTCGGTGGTCATGGGAAGATCCAGTATGGTCAGGAGGTGGAAGTAGGGAGCGTCGTTGTTTCTGGACGCAAGCGCCGTGTAGTAATGGCGCCACGCCTGATCCTCGTTGCCCTTGAATCGCTCGAGCCGTCCGGCGATCTCGTGGGTGACAGGCGCATCGGGGGCTATCGATGTGGCATTGTCGACGGCCTCCTGGGCTTCGTTCATGTTTTGAGCGGTGTAGAATCCGTCCACGATGATCGACAGTTTCTTCTCGTCCCAGGAGGCTGTCTTGGGCCCGAGGGGATAACCGGGCATGGTCCGGGTGGATGGAGCGCACGCCGGGAGCGCGAAGAGGATCAGAGCGCAGGTCAGAATGGCGGTTTGTCTCAGCATGTGTACTCGTTTCCTTCCGTACCTAAAAAGGGGTTCAATCGCGGACAGCGGCGTACTGTCGATCTCAGGGCACTATACAGCGAAAATACCTGTTTTATTCCCGATTATTGCACGAAACCGCCGGACTATTTGCGGTAGATCGCGTAGGCGTGGTTCGAGAGGAACTTCACCCAGTTGTACGTGCGCTCGATGATCCGCTTGGAGTACTTTGCGGAAGTTGGATTGGGGCCGCCGTAGTTGTAGATAAGCTCCTCTCCCTCACCGTCGTAGATCGAGTCTCTCACGTAGAAGATGCCCATGTCCGTGCAGCCGCCGATCTCCTCCATGTGGTCTTCTATCTTGGTCGCGTAGCCGCCGGCTTCGTTCTGGTTGAAATAGTTGATCATGGATTCGACCATGGGGCATCCATTCGTCTCCACTGTGTCGTCGTAGCCCACTATGATATCCGAGTGCCACCACTTGTAGTGGTTGTATACGATGATCACCGGCGCGTTCTTGGTGCGCAGCTCGTACTTGATCTGCTCCACGGTGGTGTCGTCCATGAGGCCCACGTTCCAATAGCTGTATTCATCCTTGGCGGGATCGATAAAAATAGTGGTCCTCTCGAACCCGGGTGTCTCCACCAGTTGATCTTCCCAGTCGCCCGGGAGATCGTTTGTCCAGCTGTACGCGACGCCCTCGCTGGCACTCACGGCCATGGGGTAGTCCCGGTCCAGCATGGAACCGCCGAGGTAGTTGTACGTGTAAATGAGATCGGATAACTCCCACAACATTTCGAAAGCAGGTACGAAATTTATTGCATTCATGAGGAAACGCTCGGAGAGATCCGTATCGCCCAGGTACTGGATATCATCGAGGGGTGTGTGCTGGTTCATCAGAATCTCGGCGACCCCGGTGGTGGCCATGAAGAGGCAACTCCCGGCGTTGTCCTGGTATGGCGATGCGAGCACGAAGGGGAGCATCTCGGTGTTGACCGCGCCGAAAGCAGTATCGAAGGCGTGGGGAGAGGTGGACGTGGGATCCGTCGCCGCGGTTCGTTTGATTGTCAGCGCGGCGGAGAAAACCGGCAGGTCTGGCACACCCGGCACGCCCAAGCCGGGCGCCTTGGTACCGGTCTTCATCCCGATGTGGAGACTGCACGTATCCGCGTGGGCGCCCGAGCATATGGACCAGCCCTTTGAGTTCATCGCACCGACCGTCACCGGGCCTGCGGATCTGCCCTCGAGCACGATGAGGTTGTCGCGTGAAACGAGCTTTCCGGAGAACTCCGGATAGATCCGGTATGTCGCGCCGCCGATCTCGTACTCCATGTCTATCTCGTTGTTGGCGGTCTTGACGAGGTTCAGGCGGCCGTCTTCCCTGCCGGGAATCGTGACTTGTTTCGCGTTGGAGTGGGCGTCCGTGTGGACGATCCGTGAGATCGGGCCTCCCCAATAATCGCCCGACGTGTAGTTCTGGTATTCCATGTAGACGTCGCAACCGCCTGCGGCCAGACCTTCCAGGGGGGAGAGATTGGAGATCTTGTTGCGTTCCACAGTGAGCCACTCAAGGCCGGTCAAACCGGCGAGGGGTGATGCATCGACGATCAGGTTGGCGTCCAGGTTGAGCCAGAGCAGGGATGCGAGTGGGACGAGGGGGGTGAGGTCGGCTATCTCGTTGACCGATAGCCCCAGGGAGGTGAGGTCGGTGAGGGTGGAAAGGGGATTCAAGTCTGCGATCAGGTTGTTTCCCATCTGCAAAGAGGTGAGGGTGGTCAGTCCCGCGAGGGAGGAGATATCGACGATTTCGTTTTCCCAAAGCGACAGGCTCGCCAGGCCGGTGCAGTGTTCGATCCCCGCGATATCCACGATGCCCATATCCTGACATTCGAGATTGATGATCCCTGCCAGGTTTTCGGCGGTGAGATCCGCGTCGGGTATGTTCAAGGCGGTGCGAACACATTCCTCCAGGCCGGGGTCGGCAAACATCCCCCCGTCAGCCCCACCGTCCGGGCCGGATCCGCTGTCGTCGTTACAGCCCGCGAAAAGGACCGCGAAGCCGGCGATCAATAATGGGATGACAATACGTTTTGGCACGACACACCTCACAATGAGTTATTACCAAGCATATCACTAAGCACCATACATGATCGGTTAATCAACATGCTTGTTCAATTGAGGCAGATTTCGTGCGCGCCCGCAGCACGTGGGCGAGGTATTACGTGGGGTAAGCCGAGGTCGCGTGCGAGGACGAAAGCCGGAAGATGCCTTAATTGGACACGCATGAACCGCAGCACTTCTTGTACTTCTTGCCGCTCCCGCACGGACAGGGCTCGTTGCGGCCCACTTTGGGTTGTTCGCGAACATATGTTTCCGGGGTAAGAGCATCGCCGTCGAGGAAGAACCACTCGTCGTCTTCCTTTTGAAATACGGCTCTCTCCCGGTGATCTTGCTCTTCGCCGTCCTGAATATACCTGGCGCTGAACTCTATCGTGCCGGTCTCGTCGTCTTGCGCGCCGTTCTCAACCTTCAGGATCTCCAGAGCGAGCCACTCCGAATCCCTTGCCCATTTGAGGGTTGCCGCTTCGTCGAAGTCATCCCGGCTGCGCTCGTGCCGCGTGCGGCGGATGTAGTCGATGTCCGCTTTCGTGAACGCCGTGTACCGCGCCCGCATGAGCGCCTCGGCGGTGGGCGCTTTTTGAGAGCCGTTGAGATACGGGCCGCAGCATTCGTCGTAGTCCGTATCGGAGCAGCATGGGCAAGTCGGCATCTTTCCCTCCGCGCGAATTTTTCGGAGGATACCTCATTGCCGTTGCAAAGAAACTTAAAAAAGATGGTGCGCAACCTTGCGTTTCGCGTGTCAAAACAGCAAATAGGAAAGAACCCAACGGGAGGAAAAAATGAATATGAAAGCTCTTGTGTCCATTGCAGCGCTTATCTGTGCGAGCTTGATCGGTGGCCTGTACGGTGGTTGCTGGCCCATTGACTACGCCGATGAGGAGTTCAGGAGGGCTATCCCCAAGGAAGAGGATCTCGTGGTCAGAATAGGGCAGGGAGACGGAGAAACGGTTCAGACCGCCTCGATCATGCCGCCTATGGGCGCCCTGGATCCCTACGCGGATTGCGACGAGTGCTGCATAGAAGAAATAGGAGGAGAGCAGTACTACGTAGACGGCGAGATTTACCAGATGACAAGGGACGCCAAGTGGTACGTCAACGGCGGGCTCGTGGTCACCATGGGCTGGGTGTGGGCCATCGTCAACTCCCCCGACCCGGAAGAGACCGAGCTGGGTTACATCTGGGGGCCCTGGCAGGAATCCCTGTCGCGCATCGAGTTCCGGTTTGTCATGGACAAGACCTCTGCCGGGCACTTCTCGTTCAGGCTGGAGGGCAAGAATATCAACGACACCACCGACAACTGGCAAACCGTTGTGGACGGCGACGTGACAACTACGGACGAGCCGTACGCGAGCATGGGGACCATCATCCTCGACTACGACAAAGTTCACGAGATCGATACTTCCCATCCCACGCCCGAAACGGGAAAGATCATTTACGATTTCGACGTGCGGGATTACCCGTACACGGTGGACGCAACCTTCCAGGACTTCGAGACATGGGAGGGGGATGTGATCAACGCCGAGTACAGCTACAAGCGATTCGATGTTGGGATGGCCGGCCAGTTCAGTTTCGAGATGCAGGCGGATATCTGGCCCGAGGATGCGCCGGACGGAGAGATCGAGACCGTCCTGGTGGAGTCCGCATGGGTCTCCACCGGGCAGGGGCAGGGTGAGGCTTCCGTTTCCGGTGGAACGATGGATCTGCCGTCAAGTGTGGTGGACTCGGTCGGCCTCGATGAGTGCTGGGCCGATTCCGACGGCCTGTTCTACGCGACCTACGAATCCAACAGCGTGGAGTACAACGATGGTACCGCAACCCTGAACACCATCGGCTGCGGCGCCGTCTCCACCTGCCCGGCTATTTAGTCAACTCGTGCCATCCTGCGAAGCACGCCAAAGGCGGGCGAAGCAGGGCAAACCAAAGCGAGCGACCCTCCTTCGCCAAGGTGGGCCAGGCTCCGGATCTTTGGAGTTGGATCGCCAATCTCACAATTCATTGTCCTGGTTGAAGAAGTGGAAGTCATTTGCTCAGAATGAGTGCGCACATCAAAAGAGGAAGTGGTAAGATACCCGTCAGGAGAGGAGGAAATAGGATGACGAAAAACGAAATCATTGAAATTCTGCGTGATTATAAAAATGAGTTCGCGGAACAATACGGCATCCTGGACATTGGTGTTTTCGGCTCTGTCGCGCGCGATGAGTTCAGAGAAGACAGCGATGTGGACGTGGTTGTTCGCATCTCGAAACCGGACCTTTTTTTACTTGTCGGCATCAAGGACGAGTTGGAGAAAAGGCTTCTCAAGCCGGTGGACATTATTACATACAGGAAAAACATGAATCGATATTTAAAAAAATGCATCGATAGGGAGGCTCTGTATGCGTAACAGGGAGCTTGCGAAAGAGGTCCTGCGCCAGACAGAAGAGGCGGCCGCGAAAATCCTTGCCCGCTTTGCGACCATTCACCAGGCGTCCGACTTCACCGATGGCCCGTCCGGGGTCGACAAAATGGACGCCATCTGCATGATGCTGATTGTTATCGGAGAATCGTTGAAGAATCTGGATAAGATCACCGACGGGGCCCTGTTGTCTCGATATCCGGAAGTGGACTGGAAAAAGGCAAAGGGGATGCGTGACATCCTGACTCATCACTATGGCGATATAGATGCCGATGCGGTTTTCTACACCTGCAAAGAGAAAATCCCACTGCTTCACAAAACAATAAGGAAAATAACCGGGGAGCTGAAACAACGGTAATCCATCCATACCGATTTATAACATATAGCCGTGAAGGGCACTGACGCCCGCCGTCGCAAGGCTATAGCGGGCCAGGCTCCGGCATCGCCCCTACTTCAAGCCCTTCCATCCCAGAAACACGGTTGCGGTAACCGCAAAAAGCGACACGGCTTCCTTGAAGGGGGTCGCAAAGGAGGGCGGGTTCTCGCCTGTGGCAATGCCGACGATTGCAAAGACGAGACATACAGCCGGAAACAACGCGAGGGCGGTCATCCCCGTCCATGTCTTACCGGATTTCCAGGTAGCTCCCGCTGCGGCGATAATCGCCCCGCAAGCGATACCGAGCGCCCCGAGGCCGCCGATGGGCAACGCCGGTTCTCCGAATAAGCAGGGAATCGCCAGGCCCGTGAGCCCCGCGAGGATGAAAAATATGGATGCGGGAACGCGGCTCAAAGGAGAGAGGGCCGCCAGCATGATCAGCGCCGCGGCAACAGGCCTGGCTGCCATGACGATCAGATTGGTACCCGTGGCAGTGCCCAGCCGCTGGAGCGGTAACACCGGATCCGAGCTGATGATATCGGGGACCAGCCAGGCGATGATGACCACCGTGGACGCGATGATGATGCCCGGCCGGTGACTTTTCATCCGATGAGGGAGCCTTTTTCGGCCAAGAAAGTCAAAGATAGATTGCAGCTTTTTTTGATTCGGGCCCGCCGACTGGCAATATCTGTACATGACTATAAGACAAGCATTGCCAATGCTGGTCCTTGCCGTGGTCACAATGGGCGCCGCGGGCCCGTGCGACATTCTTGGTATGGGTGGCGAGGATTCGGATTCCGGTGTTCCGGAGGGTTGCGGCGAGGCCCTGTGCAATCACCAGCTTCTCGTGGAACTGATCAGAGCGGACAACGATGCCTTCTGGGCCGGATTTTACAGATTCATGCTCGAGACGCCCGATACGGAGCAGTACTTCATCGAGTGCTACCTGAACCATCCGGAAGAGGGCTTCGACTGTTCGATGGGAGATCTCGATATCATCGACGCGGTCAACGATCCCGGCGCCGGCAAGATCTGGCTGGTCATTGCGGGAGCCCCGGCATCGGTGCTCGTGACCGTGGAACACGACGGATGGGTCATCGGCGAGCGCGTCCTTTCTCCGGAGTACGAAGAGAACGCCCCCAACGGGGACGACTGCCCGCCGGTCTGCTATGTGGGCGAGGACAGCATGGCCGTGGAGTCCTGGTAGAAAACTCCGGCCGTCACCTCACTCCAAGCTCTTTCAGGATGTTGTCGGCGCCGATGACGGCGTCCAGGTACCAGAGCACGGATCTTATCTCCACCATGATATTTCGCGAGAGGCGGGGATTGTAACCGTAGTCGCCGCTGATGTTTTCGTAGACCCGATCGAAGTTCAATCCCACCAGGCGTCCATTCGCATCGAGGGCGGGGCTGCCCGAGTTTCCGCCGGTGGTGTCGGCGTTGGAGAGGAAGCAGACGGGAACGTCTCCGAGTTGTTTGTCGGCGAAGGGCAGCCGTTTGTCGCGGATGGTCTTCACCACGTTGTCGGGCGCGTCGAAGGGCTTCTTGTCGGTAACCTTGGCGAGCAATCCGGAGAGGGTCGTCAGGGGCGTGTGCCATACGCCGTCCCGGGGGCTGTACCCCGCCACGGTCGCGAAGGAGATACGGGGGCCGGCGTTGGCGTCCGGGTAGAACGCGGCGCCCCTCATCTCCACCAGCGATTCGATATAGGGCGGGCGCAGCCGTGAGAACGCACCCTTGCGCGATTTTTGTCTGTCGTCGTAGGCGTCGAGCTCTTCGGCCAGTTCCCAGGCTATCCGGATTGCCGAATCCGCGCTTCCCTTCAGGCGGTCCATTTCCGCATCGAAGAGGTCCTCTCGAACGGAGACATCCATGAGCCCGGAGCCTCTGTACAGCCGGTCCGTGAAGCGCTTTATCGAACCCTCCCCGTAGTCGCCGCGCAGGGCCGTCTCGAACGTCGCGATCCTCTCGGACTGCGGCAGCTTGCCGAGACGACCGAGGAACATGCCCAGGATCCGGCGATCCGCCTCGGGATCCAGGCTGCGCTGAGCCTGCTTGAGATCGTCGAGGGTGTTGTCCCGGTCCCGATCCTGGAATCCGGGCTCCCGCTCCCCGTCGGGCTTGACCTGCTCCGAATGCCACTTGGTGATCGTGCGGGCGAAGCCAACCAGCTTGTTGCCCCACAGGATGTAACGGATGAGGAAGTCTCGATCCCGCCCCTCGTCGCTTTGCTCCAGGTACACGGTCAGGTCGTTGAGAGCGGTTCCCCAGCGTCCGGCGCGTTCGGGTTCGGAGGCCACCCATTTTTGCCAGTCCTGTTCCTGCTTCGCCTTCTTTCCGAGAACATCGGCGCGCTCCAGACCCGTGACCATCCCCCGGGCGTTGGTGAGGGCGTTGTTGAGGCTCTTGACCATGCCGGTCGTGGGCAAGCAGGACTCAGGGAAGTCCGCGCATACCTTTTCCATCACGCCTGTCCACTCGGAGAAGAGGTTCACGCGCGTGGGGTAGTACCACTCCAGATCCCGGCGCACCGAAGCCAGCGTGCGGTATCGCGCGGTCCGGTAGGGTGTTCCCACTACCATCACCAGATCGCCGGGGGAGACGCCTCCGTTGCCTATCTCGAAGTGGGCCTCCGGCTTGTATGGAACATTGTCCACCGAGTACTCGGCGGGCTTGCCGTCCGTATCGACGTAGGCGCGCACGAACGTGAAGTCCATGGTGTGTCGCGGCCATTGCCAGTTGTCGACCTCCCCGCCGAATTCGCCGAGGGATTGGGGCGGCAGGGCGACCAGGCGGACGTCCTTCAACTCCAGGTTCTCCAGCAGGATGAACTCCAGCCCGTCGTTGTTGCGGGACACGCGGCAGCGCGTGTTCGGCTTCTTCTCGCACTCCTTGACGGCCGCCTTCTCCCTCGCCTCGATAAGTTCGATCCTGTCGAGATCGGATCCCCCCTTGGGCATGTCGCGGAGTATCTGTTCGGTTATCTCTGTTTGTTTCATGAAGACGAAGGCGCGAAGACCGTGCCCATCCAGTTCCCCGGCGCGATCGCCCGCCAGGAAACCCGTGTCCAGGAGGTTGTTCTCGGGCGTGGAGTTGCGCTGTATTCCCGTAAAGGCGCAATGGTGATTGGTGATCATGAGGCCGTCCGCCGACACGAACGACGCGGAGCATCCCCTCAGACCGACCGCCGCGCGGGCCAGGCCGCCCACGCCGGGTGTCCACAGATCCTCGAGGGGAATCTTCAACCCGCGCTTCTTCAGGGCGTCCTCGTCCAGGTCCCCGAGCCCGTCCCAGGGCCACATTCCTTCTCCGCTCGGCGGGAGAGGATCGAGATCCGGGCGACAGGGCCCGTTGTCGACAACATCGAGAGCGCCGGGATCGACCAGGGTCTCCTTGCCGGGCTTTTCGCCGGAGGGTTGCCACTCACCGCAACCGACGATCGCGAGGAGGGTCACAAGCGTGCTCATGAATGTGATTCTGTTCATAGGTTTCCTCGTTGTGCGGGATGGGGTCAATATTTTCTCATCAGGGATTCCATCCGCTCCAGCGAATCGCGCAGCGCCGAAGGGGGGCAGGGCAGGCTTCGGGTTTCGCCGATCTTTTGTTTGCCCTGGTAGAAGTAGAAACGTTGCGAGGAGGAGGTGCAGCCCACGCCTGCCGACACGGAGTAGTTCTCGTTGAAATCCGCGCATACGGCATCGATGATCTTTGCGGATTCGTTTGCCTTCATCTTGATTCGAGAGATGGAGGGGGCGGCGCATTTGAGCTTATTGCCCCTGAAATCGGGAGTTGTCCGCTCCAACTCCGACGAGCCTTCGCGCTCGATGGAGAACCTTCGCACGGGCCCGCAGGGGGCCTCCGACCCCCGGGTGTAGTACACCAGGCGGTTCACCTTGTCGCAGGGGATGGGAGGGGAGGAGTGCGTGGGCACGGCCTGCTTCTCGGCCCTTTGCCGCTCGCAGTAGGTGGCGCCGGGATCGGGGGTAGCGGGTTCGTTGACGGACGCCTCCGTCGGAACAGGAGCGACATTCTCAACGGTGTCAACGTGCGCCTCGACCGTTGCCGGATCGGCGGGTGTGAGATCGTCCGAAGTCGCCGCGTCGGCAAGATCGTCCACGATCAGCACTCCCGGTTGCGGTTCTTCGTGGCCCGCGTCGGGTGTGACGTCTTCGATCGACCCCGACGTCAACCGCTCGTCCACCGCCCCGGAGCAGGAGAAGCAGAACAGGGAAAGAGCCGTCAGGATTTGGAGGTAGGGGTCCATGTTGTCCACAATACCATCAGCCCTACCGAGTTCCAAGACCCAGCAACCGGGCGGCGAGGCCGGCGCGAACGGTTATGGCGCCCTCGGGGCAGATCTCCTGGCAACAAAAACAGGAGATGCATTTTTTCTTGTCGATCTCGAGCCGGGGTGAAGACATGGGTCCTTCCGCCACGATCTCCATGGCCTTCGCGGCGCACGAGTGAATGCACTCTCCGCAAACGGCGCACTTGCTGTGATCCACGTTAGGTCGCAAGGCCATTAACCGGTCGATCAACGGGATCATCCAGCTCGGCCCAACCATGTTTTGAACAGGGTTCGGACGGGCCGGCTTCCACGGGGGGCGAGGGTGGAGGCTGTCAGGATCGGCGCCCGCGATCTCTATTCGGTCGGGTGAGGGAAGGAGCCCTATCTCCTTCGCGACGGCGAGGGTGGGAACAGTGTCCGGATCCATTTCGAGTATGCGGCACAGGGTATGATCTAGAGCGTGGGCGTCGGTCGAGGCCATAAGGAAACCGAGCCGTCTCGGATCTCCCGACCGGGGGCCGTTGCCCTCCATGCCGATCACGGCGTCCAGGATATTCAGGCGCGGCGCGATCGCCAAGTGGATTTGCACCATGAGTCTTGCGAAGTCCATTGGGTCTCTGCCGGATCGATAGTGCCACTGGGCTTTCTCGAATCCGATCACCGCGCCGAATGTGTTCTTGACCGCCGCAGTGATGAGCATTTGTCCATGTGTCTTCGCCTTGGGGAGGTTTATGAGGATATCCGCTTCCATCATTTGTCTGGAGAGAAAGAGCCGGTGATACTCCGTTCCTTTTGGAGTGACCCCTGATCCCTTGTCCACGTCAATGACATCGAAGGATTCGTCGCTCAGAAGTCCGAGTTGCCTCGCGCAACGGCGGGCGGTGCCCACTCCCGGGCTGTCCGTTACCGTGACGGTCGAGGCTCCCGCTGCGGCGGTTGCCCTGGCGACGGATCTGATGATCTCCGGATCCGTGCAGACGGCGCTCTGCCGGGGTCTGGCGAAGAGAAAATTGGGTTTGAGGACGGCTCGGTCTCCATGACCGACGAACGCTTCCATGCCGCCCAGAGGGGCCAACAGTTTGACGAGGGCTTCGTCGACGGCGGCGGGATCGTAGCTGTCCAATCGGGTAATTGATACAATTGTGTTTGCGGGGTTGGTAGCGTCAGGCATGAATATGGGAGGGGTTCCCTGGTGTCGGCGGGCTACTTGACTCCTTGCGCGCCGAGCATGGGAATATCCGCACAGCACCAGTCGCCGCCTGGGCATCCGATGGGAAAACCACCGGGCTGGCCCGCCATGTCCGGGCATTCGTCTTCCTGGCAGAAGAAATAGAAAGTGCCGGCCGGGGGGATTTCTAACTCCATATTCGAGCACTCGTCGGTGTTGATGCAGCAGACAAGCGATGAGCTGCAAGAGCCCGACGGATCGACTCCGTCGACGCCCTCCAGGGTTCCGCCTTCGCAGGTCGATCCGGGGGTCTGGCATTTGCCCGCAATCACCAGGGGCTCGCCAAGCCCGAGGTCCATTTCCACCGTGCAGGGGTTGCCCACATCCGTGTCGGAATCGGTGTCGGAATCGGTGTCTGAATCGGAGTCCGAGTCGCTGTCAGAGTCGGAATCGCTGTCGGAGTCCGAGTCGGAATCGCCGTCGGTATCGGTATCCAGATCTCCTGCGTCGCCGCGCCAGAATTCCGGCGCTCCGTCACAACCCGAAAAGAACGCTGTCAGGCATGCCAGGCAAAGATACACGATTGATAAACTTTTATTACTCATGGTTTTCCTCCTGAGTTTTCCTTGAACGCGATAAAACATATACAACATTTCTGCAACCGATGTGCATGCATTTACCTGTGAAGTTACGCGAAGCCCGTTTTTGGCCCACTATTATTTATGCGCCGTCTTGTTTTTTTTGATGTCATCTGTACTCTCTATGCTTTCCCCTGCTGACAAGGGGCGCAAAACCGACGCGTAGCTGCCCGAGAACCAGCGCAGGTTTTGTTTGGCGAGTCTCGGGCAGGAAGAGTGAGCGAAGCAATGAGGATCTATGTGGGCAATTTGTCGTTCGGCACTGATGATCAGGAACTCAGTAAACTGTTCGAGGCCTATGGCGCCGTCGATTCCGCGAAGGTGATCACGGACCGTGAGACGGGTCGTTCTCGCGGTTTCGGTTTCGTGGAGATGTTGAACGACACGGAGGCCAAGGCCGCGATCGAGGCCCTGACCGATTTTCAGCACGATGGTCGCAATTTGACGGTCAACGAAGCACGCCCCAGGGAGAATCGCGGCGGCGGCGGCCGTGGCGGCGGCGACCGCAGCGGCGGCGGTGGCGGGAATCGCTGGTAGGACCTGGTGCCTCGCCAACGATAATTATTTTTTCTTGCTCTTGTACCCCGTTTTCAGGAGTTCGGTGGCATCGCTGCTCGTCATGGGGCGACCGTACAGATATCCCTGCACCTCGTCGCAGCCCATGGATCTCAGGAACATTGCCTGTCGTTCGTTCTCCACCCCCTCGGCGACGACCTTGAGGCCCATTGCCTGCGACATGGCGATCACGGTTTTGGCTATGGTCGCGTCGTCCTGGCTTTCGGGCAGGCCCTTTATAAAAGAACGATCGATCTTCAGCGCGTCGATGGGCAATCTCTTGAGGTAGGCCATGGAGGAGTATCCGGTGCCGAAGTCGTCGAGGGCCACCCGGATGCCGTGTTCCTGGAGATCTCCGAGCATCTTCACGGCCCGCTCGGGATCCTCGACGGCGGTTCCCTCTGTGATCTCAAGCTGCAGCCTTCGAGGGTTTACGCCGGTGGTGCCGATGGTGTTCAGGATTCTGGAAACCAGGTCATCGATCTGAAACTGGTGGGCGGACAGGTTCACTGAAATCCAGGCCAGGGGCATCTTGGAGTCGCGCCACTTGCCGAGTTGCTTGCAGGCCAACTTCAGCACATGGTCATCCAGGGGGACGATCAGGCCGGTCTCCTCCGCAAGCGGTATGAATTCGTCCGGGCATACAAGCCCGCGGGTGGGATGATTCCAGCGAACAAGCGCTTCGAAGCCACGAAGCCTCAGATCTTTCAACGACAGAACGGGCTGGTAGTAAACCGTTAACTCGTCGCGGTCCAGGGCGCCCTGGAGTTCGGACTGAGCCTGCTGGCGTTTCAGGGTGTCACGATACATGGTTTCGTCGAAGACCACGCACTCTCCACTCGCTATCCCCTTCGAGCGATACATGGCGGTTTGGGCGTCTCCGAGGATCTCCTCCGCGCTCTCGTACGTCGGCTTGTTCAGCACCAGTCCCATGCCCGTGGTGATGGTCACCTTGGAGCCCCCAACCTGCATCGGCGCGCTTAACCGCTCCTGTATGACATGTGCTGTTCGAACGGCGCTCGCGAGATCGCTCACGTCTTCCAGGAGCACCACAAATTCATCTCCGCCGATCCTGCTAACCGTGTCCTCCGTGCCGATGCATTGCACGAGGCGACCGGCCACCTCGGCGAGGATCTTGTCTCCGGCGGAATGCCCCAGATTTTCGGATATCACCTTGAATCGGTCGAGATCCAGCAGGAGCACCGCGAACCCGTAATCGCTCCGGCGCCGCGCCATTCCAAGCGCCGTATTGATGCGATCGAGGAGCAGGTTCCGGTTGGGGAGATCCGTGAGCCCGTCGTGCATGGCGTCGTACACGAGCTGCTTCTGTGCCCTGTCCAGGTCCGTGATGTCACGACCGGATATGTGAAGTCGTTTCAGGGCGGGGATCGGATGGTAGGTCCAGTGGTACAGCCTGTCCCCCACTTTCCCCCGAGATTGCCTGGTGGAGCATGAGCCCTTCATGCAGGTTTCGACGATATCTTTGTGGTTGGAGGGAAGTAGATCGTCGACCTCCAGGCCGTGTTGCCACATGAGTGCCTTTGCGGCGGGATTCTCGTAACTGATCGAGCCGTCCGGTCCGCACTCGATGAAAGGGTCCGGATTTTCCCGTGGTATCGAGGCGAGGCGAACGTTCTCCTCGTCCATGCGGAGCTTCTTGAGGATTTTGGCCAGCACGCCGGCCATCAGTTTCAGTTCTTTCCCGATGTTCTTGGTCGGCGCGGTATCTTTGGAGGACCACAGCGCGAGCACGCCGTGGACCTGACTGTTCGATTCTATGGGAATAGCGTATCGATTGGGCCTGCAGACATCGGGACACTCCGCCGACGAAGGCTCGGGACCGGTGACGATCAGCGCCTGCCCGGTCCGAGCCGCCCGGACGAATATGCAATCCTCGTGCTTGATGAGCTTGCAGGTCAGTACCTCGGCTTGATTGGGACCCCTGCAAGACGCCAGGGTCAGATGCCGGGTGGCGTGGTCCATGAGGAAGATCCCCCCGGTCGGATCGAGGGACAGGCGGTCGAGGGAGAGGATATGCTCCAGCACCCTGTCCAGCAACTGCGTGGTGCTGTCGGTCTCCATGGACAGGCTCATGAGGGCGTTTGTCGTCTCGAGGGTTGCCAGCGATTGCTGCAGGCTGTCGACGACCTCCACCCGTTCGGAGATGTCCCGTGACAAGACCAGGATTCCGCGAACCGCCGGATCGTGGAGGAGATTGAGCACCCTGTTCTCGTACAGGCTCCAGCTCCCGTCGGAGCGCTCCAGACGAACTTCGCTGGTGATGGGTATGTTGGGGTTGTCTCGGGCGAATTCAAGCGCCTTTCGCGCTTTGCGCCGATCGTCCTTGTGAATGAAGTCTTCGCTGCTCTTTCCCACGTATCGCGCCGTTGGGTAACCGAGTTCCTTCTCAACCGAGGAAGAGATGCGGAGAATGGTCCCGTCCTCGTTCAAAAGGATCACCACATCGAGCAGGATGTTTTCGAGGCACTCGAAGTGTTCCAATAATGGGTTTATTTTCCCATCGGGTCCATGTGTAATTTTTTGTCGGCTCATGGTTCTTGGGGCAACGCAAACGTTATTACTGAATATTGACAATGTTACTAGAAAAAACAACCCCCAAGATGCCTTTTCCATCCAGTTTGCCATATCTGGCGTCTGTTGACGGGAGACACACTGGTGATTACCCTTCGCTCGATCGAGTGAACCCGATGGAGGAAAACCATGGTCGATACGCAAACCAGAGATGTCGTGATATTCGGTTCGGGTCCCGCCGGATACACGGCGGCTATCTACGCAGCGAGGGCCGGCCGCAAGCCCCTGGTGATAGAGGGGCTGGCCCCCGGCGGCCAGTTGATGATCACCACGGAGATCGAGAACTTCCCCGGGTTCAAGGATCCCATCGCCGGCCCGGAACTCATGGCCGGCATGCGGGCGCAGGCCGAGCGCGTGGGGGCGGATATCGCGGTCGACACGGTGGAGGAAGTGGACCTATCGTCCCGGCCGTTCAAGGTGAAAATGAGCGCGCGGGAGGTGGCGGCGGACACCCTCATCATCGCGACGGGGGCGGAGGCCGGGTGGCTGAACATCCCATCCGAGAAGAAGTTCCAGGGGCGCGGTGTCTCCGCGTGCGCGACGTGTGACGGGTTCTTTTTCAGGAATAAAAAAGTGGCGGTAGTAGGGGGAGGTGATACCGCGGCGGAGGAAGCACTGTACCTGACGATCCATGCCTCGGAGGTATATTTGGTTCATCGCCGGGACGAGATGAGGGCCTCCAAGATCATGGCCGGGCGCGTGGCGGACAACGACAAGATCAAACCCAAGTGGTTTCGAGTAGTCGACGAAATCCTGGGCGACGACTCGGGCGTCACGGGAATCAGGCTCAAGGACCCCCGCAACGACGAAACAGAGGAGATCGCGCTGGACGGTGTCTTCATGGCCATCGGTCACCGACCCAACACGGAGTTCCTCAAGGGGCAGCTCGAGATCGATGGCGAGGGATATATCGTTACCAAACCGGATTCCACAAGGACCAGCGTCGAGGGCGTTTATGCGGCGGGTGACGTGCAGGACAAGGTGTACAGACAAGCGGTCACGGCGGCAGGCACCGGTTGCATGGCCGCGCTGGAGGCTACCCGATTTCTCGAAGAGTAGAGATCGTTCATTGCAGTCCCCAAGGCTCGCTCAGACTTCTTCCGGCTTGAGGAGATATAGATTTTCAAAAAGGTCGGATATCGCTTATCGTGTAATTCATTGGCGAATTCAAAGTAGAGACAGGTGAAATGGCCACGACCGACTATACCGGACAGACCCTGGACGGAAGATACCAGCTCGTGAAGCTGCTCGGCGAGGGCGGCATGGGCTCGGTCTACCTGGGCAGGCACGTTGTCATCGGCAAGAAGGTGGCCGTAAAGATTCTCCACGCCGATCTCGCCGGCGGCGAGGAGATGCTCAAGAGGTTCTACAGGGAGGCCCAGGCCGCGGCCGCCATCGGTCACAAGAACATCATCGATGTCATCGACGTGGGTGCGTCGTCCCAGGGCGATCCCTACATGGTGATGGAATACCTGGAAGGCGAGGATCTCGACAGCATGCTTGCGCGCACCGGTCCGATCGATCCGGCTACCGCGTGCGGGATTATGGAGCCGGTCCTCCTGGCCCTGGAGGCGGCCCACGCAAAGGGCATCGTGCACAGGGACCTGAAACCGGCCAACATCTTCATCACGCAGCAAGAGGGAGAAGATCCGGCTGTAAAGCTCATCGATTTCGGCATCTCCAAGTTCAGCCCGGAAGGCGGCGATCAAACCAGGCTCACCCAGACCGGCACCCTGCTGGGAACGCCGGCGTACATGTCGCCGGAACAGGCCAGGAGCACCGCAGAGGTGGACAGGCGCACCGATGTTTACGCCATGGGTGTCATCTTCTACCAGATGCTGACCGGCGCGCTGCCTTTTACCGGCGGGAGCTATAACGAGCTTTTGATCAAGGTGCTCACAGAGCTGCACACCCCTCCGGCGGATGCCTATCCGGACTTCCCCAAAGAGGCCGGGGAGGTGATTGAACGGACGCTGGCCAAGAATCCCCAGGATCGCTACCAGACCGCGACCGAGATGCTGCATGCGCTCGAGAAGCTCGGTTCGTACGACCGGCGGAGAGACAGCTTCACGTCGTTCATGACCGGGATCGGGAACGCCAAGCGGTACGCGGGCGGCGACCTGGGCAGCAAGATCATTGCAAGAGAGGATCATCCCTCGGCCACGAGCGTGCTGTCGGAGATGGCGAGGCAGGCCACGCCCGGCGCATGGGCGGGGACCTCCTCGAGAAGCCCGAGAATGAAGATCGTTCTTGTCGCCGGCGCATGCGCGGTGGTGGCCCTGTTAATCGCGGCAGTGTTCTTTTGGGCGAACCGCGACAGGGAGCCGGTCAAAGCACCGGTTCAGCCGGCGGCCCCGGCTGTTTTGGAGAAGGGCTCCAAAAACGAGGGTTTCCAACAACTTCCCCTTCCCTTCGCAGGGGAAGGCCGGGATGGGGTTAACGGAGCGGAGATCACAATAAAGGGCGCACCCGACGGAGCGAGAATTTACTACAACAATTCTCCAGTGCCCATGAACCCGTTCAAGGTGAAGAAGGGCGACACCATCGTGCCCTTCCGGGTGGAGGCCGACGGTTTTCAACCGTACGCAACTTCACTGGTTCCCTCCAAAGATCTGGTGGTCGAAGTCTCGCTCACCCCGGTGGCGCCCGCCGATCCGGTTGAGCCCGCCCTGGCGCAAGGCAAGAAATCCGGTTCCAGGACCAAGAGGGGCAAGAAAAAGGGCGTGAAGGATTCCTCCAAATCTTCCGACAAGATTACCGGGATAATTGAAGTTGCACCGCCGTCGCCGGCCAAGCCGCCCGCGAAGAAGAAGCCCGACAAGAAGATAAGCAAGGGCGCCAAGGGAACGTTGTTGTCGGAGGATTTCGAGTAGGGGCAGACCTATGTGTCTGCCCTGAATTGCCGAGCCCACAAAGGAGCGACCATGATTCGGTGGATGACAATCGCAGCTCTTGGCGTTGGCCTGTTTCTCGCGGCCGGGACCGGCGCGGCCGACGACAAGGCCGAGGCGAAGAAACACTTCAAGGCGGGAGTGGCGCTGTTCAAGGCGGAGAAATTCGACGGCGCTGCGGTTGAGTTCGATGAATCTGCCAGGCTGTACAAGACAAAGGGGGCTCTTTTCAACCTGGCCAATTGTTACAAGGCGTTGAGCCGCTACGCGGAGGCGCTGGCGACCCTGAGGCTCCTCGAAGGCGAATTCAAGGGGGCTCTGGGCGAGGAGATGCTCGACGCCGTCAAACAGGTGAAGGACGAGATCGACTCAATAACGGGAGAACTGAGGGTGAAGGTCAATCGCGACGGCGCCGAGATCTATATGGACGACGAGCTGGTGGGGAGAAGTCCGTTGCCCGGGCCGCTGCTGTTGGGGCCGGGGTACCATGTTGTACGGGTGGAGTTGAAGGGGATGGAGACATACTCCCGGAAGGTGAAACTGGTTTCCGGCGCCAATCTGAAGATTGAAGTCAATTTCAAGCCGGGCAAGACGACTCCCGGGGGCGTGCTGTTGAGGGAGTCGGTGACGCAACCGGAGCCGGAACCGGAGCCGGAACCTGTCGATGAGGAGGGCAAGCGTTCGCCACTGCTTCTGGTATTGGGAATAGGCGGGACCGCGATCGCCATAGGATTGGGTGTTGTGGCCGGAGTGTACTGGAACAAGACGAGTGCCGCCGCCGACGATTACGACAAGTATCTCGACAGCTACGGCGGGCTGGATCCGGGCAGTAGTTCCTACGACGCTGAGGAAGAGCGGATCTTCGGGAAGATGAAAGATGCACGGGATGACGTGGCCGCCAACAATCGTTTGTTTGTGGGGTTCACTGTCGGAGCGAGTGTGATGGCGGCGGCGAGCGTCGTGTTTTGTGTGATGTACGCGAAGAGTGACGGGGAAGGCGAGGAGTCTCCCGCAAAGCCGGTGGCGTTCTACCCGGCGCTCGGAGGACTGGCGCTTACATTTCAATAGGCGGACTACGCCTCGTGGCATCAGCGCGGGAAAAGAGGAGCTACCATGGCGAAGATCGAAAATGATCGCGTTGGAGAGATGAAAGCCGAGTACGACTTCAGCGGAGGCGAGCGTGGTCGATACGCGAAGCGGTTCGCCGAGGGAACGAACGTCGTTGTGCTCGACCCCGATGTGGCGGAGATGTTTAAAAATTCGCGCGAAGTCAATGATGCGCTCAGGGTCCTCGCCCGGCTTGAAGAGGCCCGGGAGTGAGAGAAAAGGGAGAGGACGCTTGTCCGCCGCCTGCCCGCCTCCGCGGACTACGGCGGGATGAACGAGGACGAGGAACGAGGACGATGAACGACTTGGAGGAACATGCCATGAAGCGCGTTGTATTAGTCCCGGGACTGATTGTTGCGACAGCTTTGGCTCTATCCGCGTGCGTCGATCTCGAGGACCTCCCCGATCGCCCCAATGGTTCGACCGACACTGACACCGACACTGACACCGACGTTGATACAGATATCGACACCGACACAGACACCGATACAGACTGCGACCCCGCCTGGACCGAGCACACGGTGGATGGGGCATTCAGTCATGCCCAATCGGTATACTCAGCGGACGTTGACGGAGACGGTGATATGGACGTGCTCGGCGCGGCTCATGAAGACGATGATATCACATGGTGGGAGAACACTGCGGGTGATGGTACCGCCTGGACCGAGCGCACGGTGAATGGGGCATTCGATGCCGCCTGGTCGGTATACGCGGCGGACGTGGACGGAGACGGCGACATGGATGTGCTCGGCGCGGCAGCCCTCGACGATGACATCACCTGGTGGGAGAACACGACGGGCGACGGCACCGCCTGGACCGAGCACACGGTGGATGGGGAATTCGACGGCGCCTGGTCGGTATACGCAGCGGACGTGGACGGAGACGGCGACATGGACGTGCTCGGCGCGGCTGGGAATGACGATGACATCGCCTGGTGGGAGAACACAGCCGGTGACGGGTCAACTTGGACCGAGCACACGGTGGATGGGGCATTCGTCGGCGCCGCGTCGGTATACGCCGTGGACGTTGACGGAGACGGCGATATGGACGTGCTCGGCGCGGCGTCTGGTGCCGATGAAATCGCCTGGTGGGAGAACACCTCGGGCGATGGATCGGCCTGGACAGAACACACGATAGACGGGATGTTCGGCATGGCCGTCTCGGTATACGCAGCGGACGTGGATGGAGACGGCGACATGGACGTGCTCGGCGCGGCTGGGAATGACGATGACATCGCCTGGTGGGAGAACACAGCCGGTGACGGGTCAACTTGGACCGAGCACACGGTGGATGGAGATTTCTGGGGCGCCAATTCGGTATACGCGGCGGACGTTGACGGAGACGGCGACATGGACGTGCTCGGCGCGGCTATGATGGACGATGACATCACCTGGTGGGAGAACACTGCGGGCGACGGTACCACCTGGACCGAGCACACGGTGGATGGAGATTTCTGGAGCGCCATATCGGTATACGCGGCGGACGTTGACGGAGACGGCGACATGGACGTGCTCGGCGCGGCACAGATTGCCGGTGACATCACGTGGTGGGAGAGCGATTGTATTCCGTGAACGGTCCGAAAACATGGAAGCGGAGGGCAACCCTTGAACGGGTCAGTCACATTAGGACGTGGTAGTTTTTTGATCGATCGAATTGGCTTGTCCGCCTCTGTGATCGAGAGGGCAGGCCACGGCTCAATTACACAAAATATTTGCACTCCCGTGCCCGAGGCTCGTGAAGGCGTCTGGGGAATCCCCAATCGGTCTCGCAAGGCTCGCGGACGCCTCTTCGCGACTCGGATCCCTTCGATCCAGGGTAGGGAACGGGTGTGGGAGGTGAAAAGTCGGTCTCGCAAGGCTGGTAAAGGCGATTGGGGAATCCCCAATCGGTCTCGCAAGGCTGGTAAAGGCGTCTGGGGAATCCCCAATCGGTCTCGCAAGGCTCGCGGACGCCTCTTCGCGACTCGGATCCCTTCGATCCGGGGTAGGGAACGGGTGTGGGAGGTGAAAAGTCGGTCTCGCAAGGCTGGTAAAGGCGTTTGGGGATTCCCCAATCGGTCTCGCGAGGCTCGCGGACGCCTCTTCGCGACTCGGATCCCTTCGATCCGGGGTAGGGAAAGGGTGTGGGCGGTGAAAAGCCGGTCTCGCAAGGCTCGTAAAGGCGGCTGGGAAATCCCGGTTTCGTTCAATGAAAAGAATTGAATCATGTACGAAAATCAAGATTTCATTTATCATGTAAAAATATACGATTGACGGGTGAACGACGACCCCATCCCGGCCTTCCCCTGCGAGGGGAAGGGGCCCTGCTCCGCTCGCCAGCGAGCTACAGCAGGGTGGCACTAAGATGGAGGCCGGCTTTAACTGGAGGACACGATGAAGAGAGCCTTCTTGATTTCGGTGTTGGTATTCGCGACGGCGACGGCCGTATCCGCGTGCGTCGATCTCGAAGACCTCCCCGATCGCCCCGACGGTTCGACCGACACGGACACCGATACCGACACGGACATCGACGTTGATACAGATATCGACACCGACACAGACACCGACACGGATACCGATACAGATACAGATACGGATACCGACACGGACTGCACGACCGGGGTTTGCTGCGACACGTCGGCCGGCGCATACCATCCGTCCACGTATCCCTGCGACGTGACGACCGCATACTCCTGCACGAGCGCCGACTGTGGCGCCGACGCCCAGGAGCAGGACACGACCCAGTACTGCAGCGGCTCAAGCGAGCTATGCAACGGGAGCACCGTGCCGGGTGGCTGGACGACGGTTGACGATTGCGCAACCGACGCCATTTGCGAGTACGACACAACCGATTCGTGGTGCACCGGTTGTACATACGGCTGCACAACCGGAAGCTGCATCGTTCCGGACTGCACGACCGGCGACTGCTGCGACGGCATCTACTACCTGTCGTCGACCACGCAGTGCTCGGCGACTCCGGAGGATACCGAGTACGGGTGTGCGAGCGGCGATTGCGGCGCGGATGCCCGGAGGCGATATCAGTATCGTTACTGTACCGGAGCATCCGACACATGCGGCACGGGCAATCTCCAGTGGGAGACTACCTGGACGGTAATAGATCCGTGCGGAACGAGCGACATCTGCGAGTTCGATACATTGAACGCATGGTGCACGAATTGTCCATACGGCTGCACAACCGGAAGCTGCGACCCGCCTGATTGCACGACCGGGGTCTGCTGCGACACGTCGACCAGCCTATTCCGTCCATCCGCGTATCCCTGCGACGTGACGACCGCATACGGATGTACAAGCGGTGATTGCGGTGCGGATGCCCAGGAGCAGGACACAACTCAGTACTGCAGCGGCACAAGCGAGCTATGTGACGGGAGCACCGTGCCGGGCGGCTGGACAATGGTGGACGATTGCACAACCGACGACATCTGCGAGTTCAACACAACAAACGCATGGTGCACGAATTGCCCGGGTGGATGTTCCGCAGGAAGCTGCGTATGCAGCGGCGAAGACGACTTCACGCTGTGCGAGACGGTGACCTCGCCCGACCGCTCCTACGACATCTGCATCTCGGAAGTCTGCCGGTCGCCCGGCTGCGGCGATGAGACGTGCAACGTGCCGGGGCCGCATTTCCCGCTCGCGGACACGAACCGCCGCACCTGCTCCGACGACACTGCGGCGATGACCTGCCCGGCCTCGGGCGCGGCGTACTACGGTCAGGATGCGCAGTACGGCTGGGACACCACCCACTCGGCAACCGAGCGGTTCACGCGCGACACCTCGATGGCCGACTATCCGGTGGTCGTGGATAACGTCACCGGACTGATGTGGCAAGGCTGCGCGCGGGGGCTGACGGGAGACACGTGCGGCACGGGCGGCGCCACGACGAGTACCTGGGCCGTCGCGCTCTCGGACTGCGACAGC
>SDBV01000843.1_pt1 | contig 44616 bp, 32 predicted proteins | sample 2277081 | NCBI WGS metagenome assembly SDBV01 (sample SAMN10402039, study PRJNA504765) | marine sediment metagenome | isolation source: marine sediment core GS10_PC15, 223 cmbsf | place: Arctic Ocean: Southern Knipovich Ridge | collected 2010
CGGATCGATGGCCTCGCTGAATTCCAAGATCAGCTTACTGATCCCGGTGGCACGCGGCTCGCTGAACGAGTCGTCGTCAAGGATTTCCAGCAGTGCTTCGCCCGCGCCCCGGCCGTGGTCGGCAGCCGAGTGCCAGCCAACAATCGTCGGCGGGTCAAAATCCGGCGGGTTGATGTGCACATCGGCGCCGGCGGTGGGGTAGACGGCTCGGCGCAGGTCACCGTCGAAGTCATGATCGATGATCGAAGTGATATCAACGCCGGTTCCCACCGCTACCGTGTCGAACTGGTCCAGGTGCAGGTCGCCAACGCGGCTGGCGGCAGGGTTGAGGAACGCGGGAATGCCCTCAGTCGAGTTGGCGTCTTGCCCTGTCGCCCCCTGCCAGGTCGCAAGAGTGCTGTAGCTAACATTATCCCATACGAATTCGCCGCGAGGATCGTAGATGTTCCCGTTGGCGACCCATCCGCTGGGGGCATACGTCAGGTACGCGTTGTTTCCACCCGCGCCGTCGGCAGCTACGACATTGCTCAGGAAGAAGATGTTCTGACGCATGAAGGGAAGAGTTTCATGGCCTACCACGAGACCCGAACCGTACCTATCTGCGTTGGCGCGGTAGATCGTGTTACCGGCGATAATAATGGGAGCTGTGATGTTCTGGCCGGTCTCGTTTCCAGCGTCAATCCTTATTCCAACGGAATTGTACCCGCCAAGACTGATCATGTTGTTCACGATAGTGACGTCGTGAATTGCGGCTGTGTCAGGGGCCTCGGAATCACCGATCGAGATTCCGCTGGGGCCCAGATGCCTTCCGGTGCTCGAGCTGTAATAGTCCGGCCCGGAATAGGGGTTGTAGATCAGGTTACCTTCGATGATCACGTTGTCGATCGGACGCGTGGGGAGGGCATCCCTGTCTACGCCCAGGCTGATGGCGGTTCTGAGGTTCTCGAAGACGTTGTTCTTGATCACAACATCCTGCACCATCGCCTGCACGCCCCATCCGACGCCGCTTACGGGGCTGTTCTCGAAGAGTCCCAGCGGAAGGCAGCCACGGAAGTAATTGTTCGTGCACCTGACGTCACTGTTGGCTCCCCAAACCTTATAGTTTGTGCCGAGATCTTCTCTTTCTTCATACTTGTAAATAGCTACGGTACGGAGATAGGAGTTTTGATCGTACAGATAGTGTCCGCTGGGGGCGATGGCGACTCCTCTGCTGCCGTACCCGCTGAACCCGTCGATCAGGTTGTTCTGGAATGCAAACCACTGATAATTACTGTTTCCCACCCAGAAGTAAATCAGATGGGAGTACCCTGTGGTGTGGGTTCCTTCGTTGATTTTCTCGGCTACAAGATCGTGAAGGTAATGGTGGGAGACGACCGCGTTGCGGCAGGGGCGGAAGATACCTTGTGGCCATTTCAGGTTGTTCGGGTCGTCGTGGCCATAATCGCGGATCGTCATGTGGGCGATCTCGATGTAGCTCTCATTATAGGTGCTGTTATCGATGGCCATTCGCCGATTGGTGAAAGGCGGATCGCCGTCCCAGTTGCCGTCCAGCACGGCCACGTCGTCGGTATCGTACGGCGGGTACTCACCGTCGCCGTCTTTGTCCCAGCCGATCAGCATCATCGGATTATCCGGGAACTGGAAATCCTCGGTCGCTCGCACGTAATAGCCCGCAACGCCGCTTTGCTTCAGCGTCAGAGCTTCGTGGAAGACTCCGGCGATGGCGACGATATCCTCGGCGCCGTCGCCAGGCCCGTCGCACTGATTCAGGGCATGTTGAATGGTCTGATAAGGATTGCCAGGCGAACCGTCGCCGGTCGAATCGCTGCCGGAATTCGCATCCACATAAAGGATGTCTTCGTCCACACCATCGCCGTCCGGGTCCGTCGTGACGCCGTCGCCGACGAGGTTGTCCACACCGTCTTCGCCGACCACTCCGTCGCGGTTCATGTCAAATCCGCACGGACGCCCGCGGTATCCGGCATCCTGCGGTGCGTAGTTCGGATCATCCACATACCTCGCTATGACGGTGACGGCTTGGGCGGGCATTGTGACGATCGTATTGGCGTCGTTAGCATTCGTGACGTACAGGATGTCGCCAGTCCATGTGTCGAACACCTTACCGGCCAGCGGAGCGTCGGCAATAATATTGACGATGGTGTTGGCCTCGTAGAACCCGCTCCCGATCCCGTTGTCGACCGTCAGCAAGTACGTGGTGGGTCCGCCACCGGTGAAGGTGGCCTGCACCATCGACGCGGTCACGCTCAGCGCCCAGCCTGCAGCTGAACTGGCCGGCGTCAGTGAAACTCCGCCATTGGCGATCGACGAGCCGGTCACCAGCGTGTACGTGCCATCCGGAACGGCCAGGCCGGTCAGATCGATCTTGCAGCCGGATGCAAACGACACAGACGTTGCCGAGATCGTACTCACGCCGGCCCCGGAGAACTTCAAAAGCGAATTGGACTTGGTGAATACCAACCCCCTAAAGGAGATCGTAGCGTTTCCGTCCACGACTTCGAAAATCGCGTCGCGGATTTCCGTGTCGCTTGAACTCATGGTGACGTTCGCCGTTCCACCGATTCGAAGAACACTCGGCTTTGCCGAGTCGAGCGATCCGACGCGAATCCATCTCGAAGTAAACGTTCCACCGGTGAACTCGGCGAGGCAGTCTTCGCTTTCCTCGAATCTGGAACCGACGTGGTCCAACCCGACTTGAAGTCCAGCTTTCACATATAGACTCCCACCCGTCATGTGCAGACTACTACCGGCAGAACCCGTACTGCCTTCCCCGATACACATCGTGTCATAGCTTCCATCATCTACTCTCATCGTCCCACCTTCGATGTAGAGGTGCCCCGGGTTGCGGTGGCCGACATGGCAGAGGCCGAAGACCGAAAGCAATCCGTCCTTCACCCTCAGCGTATTGTTAGCACTACTGATAGACACGTATAGTTGAGAGCACTTGGCCTCGGATCGGACGACGGCCTGAACGGTCGTCGCAGAGCTCGGCCCTCCGATGCGGGCCGTGTCGATTTCGATGGGAGTACCGAGATTCCAGTTATTGGAATCGTCCCAGAGATAGTCTCCGTTGCCGTCGGCCGCGCCCATCTGGAAGTACGTCGTCTGCGGAAGTCGGGTCGACCCGAAGACCGTCACGCTCAGTTCGTCGTAGACTTCGTACAGGCCGTCATTGGCCGTCAGACGCAGAACGTACGTGCCGGTCCCCGGGAGCGTTGCGTTGGTATTTTCCGAAGAGCCAGCCGAGAACGTCACGCCCGCCGGGCCGGAAACCTGGCTCCATGTGATCGTCATCGGGCCTGGCGCACCGTCATCGAATACGGTGCCGTCAAGCGACACGGTGGTGCCGGGCAGCATCGTGCCGGTATCCGGGCCGGCGGAAACGCGCGGCTCGGGACCAACGTTGGAATCCTTCACGACGTACAGATCGCCATTGGCGTCGTCGAACAGGAAACTCCAGACGCCGATATCCGTACCTGGCGTGAACTGAAGGTTCTTGTTCACGAATGATTCGGCGTCGATGATCTTGTACGACCCGTCCGGGACGTTCATGTCGCTGACGTCAACCATGCCGCCATCGATGAAGTCGGCCGGGCCCGTCACGCGGATCACGCTGATCTCGCTGCCGATGAATTTGAATACCGAGTATCCCCAGCCGACAGGGATGTTCTGGGCGATGTTGATCTCATCGGCGTATTTGTTGCCCCAGACTTCCAGGTCGTCGATCTGAATATCGACGTTTCCGTCGTGGATCTCGATGATCCCGCACCAGAAGTCGAAGCCATACGACGAATCGCTGTCCATCCGCACGTATGCGTCGCCCTGGCAGATAAGCTTGCCCGGCCTGGCCGCCTGCGTCGTGGACATGCGGATGCCGTTGTGCGCAATCAAACGACCGCCGTTGACGATGAGTTCCGAATCGGTGGAGTTCGACGTGGAACTGCCGTCGCCCGGCCAACCGGGGCTGGGAACGTCGTTGGCCTGGTGATCGGTATTAATACCCAGGAACCAGCATTCCACCAGGCCAGTGGGGTTGATCGTCACATGAGCGTTGGAAGGTACGCCCCCGTTGGGGCTGCCCCACGGGCCGCCCACGCGGAAGGTCTTGCTGGTCGTGTTATGGATGAACGAGCCGTCCACAGTCGTGAAGCTTTCGCGGTCCTTGGAGAGCGTAACGAGCTGCCCATGGACCGTCAGCGTCGCGCCCTGCTGAATCCAAAGCGTCGTGCCCTGCGTGAGGCTGTGCTCGGCGAGCTCCATTTTCCCGCAGTCGGCGTCGCTCTTGACCACGCAATGCCTCGGCCCGCCGGATGTGTCCTCGCCTATTTCAACGTAGGTGCCGGCCGTGGGGACGCCCCCGTCAGACCAGTTCTCCGGATAATTCCAGAGGTAGTGGCCCTCGGCGTCCTGCCTGACATGCAAAAAACCAGAGTCAGCAAATGTGGAACCCGTAATCGCGACTATAGCCAACAGTAGCAATATGATTTTTCGATACATCATCCAGGTTTTCCTCTCTGGTTAAGTTTGGCCGCATTGGCCGGGAACAACAACCCAGGAACGGCAAAAAACACTCACAAAGCACGGGTAGTGCTCGCCAGGCAGAACCTCTCTTGAACCGACAGATCATCGGAGCATAGTCTATGATAGCACAGAAGCAGCATTTTGGCAACGGTCTATGTGCTTTTTTCCGTATTCGCACAGGCCTTGTTAAAGCACCGGTTTCCATTTCGTAAGAGTTGCTGGCTCTCTGCTGCCCCTTCGTTCACCCTGCTGTCCTTCGGCTGGCTGGCGCTGATGCGACGGAAGCAGAAGTAGGCTGTCCGCGAATTACACCAATCGCACGAATCGAACACGGGCGGGCCATCAACAGCGACGGCTCGCCCGTTTCTTTACGCCGACAGCCGTCTGTGACATAGCATTCGTTCACATTCATTGCCAAATCCGCTAACGCTGAACAAGTTCAGCCCATAATCACTTTAATTAAAACGAATTATACAATTCTCACTATTCCAACTGATTTACTTAGAAAAGTCCTTGACTTATTATGGATACATGGTACTCTTTGTGTGCTTTAGTACGCTCAGGGAGCGACGCTGTTTTCCACGTCTAATGGGCAAGAAACGCAGTGAGGCTCCCACAGTGCTCAGTAGAACAATCTGTAAATAAGCTCATCGCTTAGCAGTCCGCAGTTTCTGGTGTTCGCATCCGCGCTTGCGCTTTGAGAGATCGGCAATTGTGGATGCCCAACAGGAGTGTTGGTAATGCGAAAGCGATTGAGTTCACTTCATAGTGTGGCTTGGCTACGGCAAGTATCCGTGCGTTCAGCTATCTACGGCCGTGCTCTGCTATCTCGACCAGGGGAGAGGCACTGCCCGTGCACATCCGCTCAACGTATTTCATCAGGATGTGATCCCAAACTCGCTTTGCACGCTACGTGGCCACAGCTCAGCATGGCCGCGCTACAGGCAAGGCCAGGGAAGAAGGGGAAAGTAAGTAACCTTCTCTTCGGCGAGGCCTCATCAACAGTCGCCGCTGCTCGCTCAGAACGAGACAACGAATTCCGCTCGCTGCACTTGCACTCGGGGGGCATATCCGAATTCATGATGTCTAGGTTCAGCAGTAATAAGCTCCATGATGCACTTTGCAGAGATCGGGATTGCGAGCTCATTTCTTCGCATATCCGATCAACACCTCTCGGAAAGGAGACCTGATTATGATACGTAAGCCTGTCACTGATGGGTTCGCAGCCGAACTGGTAGGCGAATCTCCATGCATGCAAGAACTTGGTGAACAAATTGCCGCAGTAGCGGCCTATGATGTGAATCTGCTGCTTCAGGGGGAATCGGGAACGGGCAAAGAGCTTGTTTCCCGAATCGTCCACGAATCGAGCGAGCGTAGCGGAGCGCCGTTTATCGGCATTAATTGCGCAGCCATTCATGAGTCACTTCTTGAGAGCGAGCTGTTCGGTCATGAGGCCGGTGCGTTCACCGGCGCGAGCTGCTCCACGCAAGGGTTCTTGCGCGCTGCCGAAGGGGGCACGATTCTGTTGGATGAGATAGGCGACATGAGCGATGCACTCCAGACTAAGTTGCTTCGCGCTTTGGAAGAACGCGCCGTGCAGCCGGTGGGCGGGACGCAACCTATCCCGATCAATATTCGCGTAATTGCCGCCACCCATCGGGACCTCGCCAAGGCGGTCGCCGAAGGATCTTTCCGTCAAGACCTTTACTATCGGCTGAACGTCGTGAGCCTGTTCATCCCTCCGCTGCGGGACCGCGCAAGCGATATCCCTCTCTTGGCTGATCGCATGCTGTTAAGGATGGGCGAAATGCTTCGGCTGCCGATCAAGAAGCTGTCATCTGCAGCTCTGGGCGTGATGATGAGCTATGACTGGCCGGGAAATGTTCGGCAGTTGGGCAACGTCATACAGCGGGCGTACGTGCTTGGCCAGGGGTCGATCATCCAGCCCGCAGACCTCCCTGAGGAACTGCTCGGCCACACGACCAGTGTGCCGCTCGACGGGCTGTTTCCGACGCTTCAGGAGACGATTCACGGTCACGTCATGAAGGCGTTGGAAATCTCGGACGGCACGCGCAGTGAGGCTGCAAAGATGTTGGGAATCAACCGCACGAGCCTCTGGCGAATGTTGCGCCGCTACGAGATGGCGCATTAGAGCAGTTTGCAGAATAATTATCGCCTCAGGGCGTAGCGAAATGCCTTGGAACGAGGACGGCGAAGCAGACATAGCCGTAGCTATGTCGATGCAGCCGGACGATGAGCCAGGGCATTGCAGTAGCAAAGAGGCGACAAGACTTTTGCACAATGCTCTAGCCGTATCCACTCTTGAGACATCGTGACCGAAGTTACCGCACAGGCAGGCAGCCGCCTGGCCCAGGCTAACGCTTCGGGCAGTTTCAGCCTCTCCGTCGATGCGCATGGCTGACGGTCCCTGCCCTCTCCGCCATCGAACCCACCGAAACCCACTTCAGACTCGAACCTTCACCAGATGCCGCCAGCGCCGCGCTACGTCTGCCTGCCCTATCGGCCGAGCGTTGCTAAACGAAACAGGCCGTTGCCGAAAGCATCCACACACGTAACCACAAATCATGAGCCCAGTTGTCGAATCCATGCCGAACTGCTCGTTGCCGATCGCATCACTCAGCCACTTTCAGCCAAATTGGACAAACAGAATATCTTATTCGTAACATGCTGTATATAAAACTATTACAGTTTATTTCGTCGTTGGCAATGCGGTGGCACGGCCATTGCAATAGTGTATGTCGAACAACACAAATCATATGTCCCTGGCGGTGGTAGCACCCATCGAACCAAACGGACGAAAGGAGATCGACATGCGTGCGAGCATCGAAAAAATGACCGGAGAACAGCTGCTGCTCATGAATGTTTTGTATGGACCGCAGGTTCAATCAAGGATCGAGCAGGAACTCGACCGTCGGGTTCCGCTTGGTCGGAGATCACAGCACCACATACGCAGACCATCACCATCGCTGCGGCTGGCGAGACGCCGTGACGTAGCCTGGGTCGCCTGAAATCACTCTTGCGCGTCAAAGACAATACGCCATCAATGGAAACCACAGCCAAGCCAGAGGCCATTTTGCTGGGCCTGACACCGAAAGCTTTACCAGGCTGCAGAATGAGTACGGAGATAATCTAGTGCAAGACGCAGGAATCATCCTTGTTGTTGAAGTCCGGCCGGAAGATGCACGGACTCTGTCGCTGTGTCTGGCGGCATTGGAAGCGGAGTTTCGTCTGGCCGTATCAGTCGAGCAAGCCATTCAGTTACTGCAACGGGCGATTTTCCGCGAAGCAATCGTCGCCGCGGAGCTGAATGTTGGCCAGGATCCAATGATCGCGTACCTGTCGGACTTGCCTGCAACAGACCTTATTGTGGCGACCGGGCCCCCAGGTGACTGGGAAATGGAAAGAAGTGCCCGCTTCGCCGGCGCGGATTTCTATCTGCCCCGCCCTGTGTCCGTCAACAGCCTGGCACAGACCCTGCGTAAGCCAGCATTGACGGAAATTGGCTCGGAACCGCAAGCACAAACCGGGCTGGATACGAAAGCGAGGACTTTCATGGAGACAAAATAAAACTGAAAGATATGAATGGGCGCCGCCGTGACCGGTACCCAATGAAACCTGTAAACGTAATGACATCTGACACCATTCAACTGAAAGGACTAGAATCATGAACACGAGAACAAACAACATCCTGTTGGCCGTATTGACTATCGCCATAGCCACCACCTCCATCATGGCCGACCCGTTGCCCGGACGCGACGAGTTGAAGTTCGACCAACAGCCCATGATCACAACGTTTGTGGATGGCGCAGTCTACTTCGGACACGATGAGGAGAGTACGCTGTACCTGGATTCGAACGTCAATGGCTACTTTGGTATTGCCATGGCCGATGATTTTGCCGATGAGTTCGACACGCCCGTGGTCCATATCAAATGGTGGGGCTCGTATTTGGGCAACCAATTCAACACACCTGTTTCCAAGTTCCTGATCGCCTTTGAGTCGGATGAGCCCGCCAGCCCGCTCAATCCATTTAGCCATCCCAAGGATGTGCTCTCAACCCAAGTAGTCACCGTCGGACCTCTCGGGGTCCAATCTGGAACGTTTACCGAAACACTTCTTTTCGCCAACCCCATCGGTGGCGAAGACGTCTACGAATACAATGCCGAGTTGAAGATACCGTTCAATCAGGATCCCGATACTGTCTATTGGTTGAAAATCGCCGCCCTCATTGACGATCCCGCCGACATGGTCCGCTGGGGATGGCACAACCGTGATTACACGTTGATGAATCCGCTGGCTTCGGTATTACCCGCGGTAGACCCCGGCGAGCACGTCCAGGGAACAACCTTCGGCGGCACGGATGTGTGGCACTTCCAGGATGACTCGGTCTCGGCCGACACTGCATATTTCATCACCCCCGACGGCACCTGGGACCTAGTCCAGGACAACTACATCCCGCAGAACTACATCGAGGGTGTGGACGGCCCAATGGGTCCTGTGAGTGTCGACATCGCTCGGTATTCGAAGGACCTGGCCTTCCAACTCTACACGGTCCCGATCCCCGAGCCTGCCACAATGGTGATGCTGAGTCTGGGCAGTGTCCTGACGGTGCTCCGACGCCGACGCCGTTCGGCTTAAAGAGCGAGAGCAATGGCAAATGTCAACCCTCGAGTTGACCCGCATCGTCGTCGGCAAAGCTCGGCGACGATGCGGCCGTAAACACAAAATCCTAAAGGAGCCTAATGATGAATACCTCAAAAACTATTATCGCCCTCGTCGCCACCTGCCTCGTTGTTAGCGGAGTCGCCAGCAACGCCGAAGCGCTCATTATCGTTGAGACCATGCCCAGCTTCCCGGTAACGGGCGCTGCGTACAACTCGGAGAATGGGACGACCTTTCCGACGACCATTCCGGAGGCCATTCCTATCGAAATTGTAGCCCTGTCGTTGGTATCGATCGACCCGGTCAATGTAATCGCGCCCGCTGACATCAACGAAGGCGAGACGTTTACTATCGACTCGTTCTTCGATGTGTTTATAGAGCTGAGCGTAGACGGAACGTTCCAGGTGGACTCGTTCTTCGATGTCGAACTCAGCCTCAGCATCAAAAAGGGTGGAAGCTGGGACACCGAGATACTCTCCATGGACCTCAGCAGCCAGATCCCGGACGGAACGACGATCGATATTCGGGAAAGCCCAATCCTTCCTTCCCCGGGGCACCTTGCAATCACCGACCTGGGCGGTGGGTTGTTTGAGGTCGACTGTGTCTTCGACGTGTTCTTCGATATTTCAGTTGGTGGCGGCCCCTTCGTCCCGGCCAATAGCCCAGTACGCATGTCGATTGACATCGACCCCAGCGTTGTCCCCGAACCGGCGACGATGAGCCTGCTAGCCTTGGGTGGATTGGCGCTGATTCGTAGGAAGAAAAGGCAAGCGTAAGACTTTGAATGAGGAGCTGGCGGGCCAGGGAGGGCCGCTGATTGGCCAGCTCCATTCAAGGCTTTTGGCATCGGCAAATAATCTCTGATTAACAATTGAATAAGAAGATCGGCCTAGGACATTTTGATTGTGCCGCTAATCAAATAGATTGAATTACCCACCAAGGGTTTGAAACAGGGCTCTAAAGAATGCGCCTCCGGCACAGAACAGAAAGAGTGTAGAAACGAAGGGCCAGATAGCAAAGAAAGGTATAATTATGAAATCTATACGAACAATGTGTGTACTGACAGGAATGCTTTTAAGCTGCATGACCGGTACAATTCAAGCCGATAACTGGGACATCTACATAACCGTGGACAACCAGTACGACATCTATTTCGGAACGCCGAACACCACGAACTACTATGCCGGTGGAGACGGTAACTGGACCGACGTGGAGTACTACCAGGCCTTGGGACGCTTGCCCACCGACTACCTCTATGTGTCTACAGCTTCAGACTTCTCCGGGGCTCAGGGATTCCTAGGCACGTTCACCAATACCACGACCAACACCACGATCAGTACGGGCGACGCGGTCTGGGAGGTTTTCCCAGCCGGGGCCTATGAGGCGACCAATCCCTACTGGAACACCACTGGTGTCTGGCCAGCCAACCAGATGCCGACCCAGACGCAAGTGGATATTGCCATCGACTACGCCGAAACCAATAATCTTTGGGTCACGCCCACCGCCATATCTGGATACGACAATGATAATTCGACCCCGATCACGCCCTACAGCTGGGAATGGGGTTGGTACTTTGGCGGTATCGAACCATCCGCCAGCTGGATCTGGTACGATAGCGGCAACGACCCGTATGCCGGATTTGTCCGTCCCGTTCCGATTATAGGATTTAATCATGACGAGTTCCTGGTGTTCCGCGTAGCCGGTGCTGCTGTGCCGGAACCGGCGACGATGTCACTACTGGGACTGGGGGGTTTATTGGCGCTGATTCGCCGCCGGCGAAGGTAAGTTTGTCTAAGAATCACACGAAGCCAATCACGGGCGGGCCTGTCGTACACCACAATGGCAATGGGCCAGATAAACTGTAGCCACGGGCTCGTCCGTTTTCATCGACGGTGACGTCAATGGAGGCGAGCTCGTGTCCCTTAGGGCACTTTCGACCGGTGATCCTATGCCCTTTAGGAAACGACGTTAGACCCTTCGCTCGCACATCGAGCACCGCTTCGAAAAGGTGCAGAGCCTTCTGTAAGAGATCGAATACCTGCTCCAGCGGAGTCTTGGTGATCTGCGACATGCGGTGCTTTGTTCGCAATTCGTTTTCGAACAGAATGTAGTCAGAATGGTAGACCGCGTTGCGCAAGCCTGGCTTCCATATCTCATCGAACATAGCGGTGATGTCGGTATGCCCCATTCGATCAGCGGTATCCTTGATGTCGGTGATCTTCGCATTGACGGGTGGTGGTATTCCGTTGCGTACTTTGTGTATGAAATTGACAATGCGCGGGGGCTGTCCGTCCGCAGCGAGCAGAAGATTGAATACATCATGGTAGAGAAAGTTCGCCTCAGTGATGTGGCAGTAGACGACCAACGCCAAGCGTGCCTTCGTGTGAATTTGCAGTGGCGAGTTGACGAGAGACACCATTTCGCGAACGAAGGTTATGGTCTCGTCGCTGGGCTGCCAGCCGGGATCCTCCACGCCACCGTTGATGCCCAAGATAGCGTGAAGGTGGCGAACTCGTCCTTCTCTCTGGCGGCGGAGGCGAGGCGATCTAGAGCGTCGCGACAATGCTGTTTGAAGGCTTTCTCGTCCATGCTCGCCCGTTTGTTTGCCGTTATTTTAATACCTTAGGGTGCAGCCGCTTTCAGCCTGGCGTTGAATTGACGGCCACCGGGCTCACTCAATGGGCCGTACTGGACTTGAACCAGTGACCTCCTGCGTGTCGAGCAGGCGCTCTAGCCAACTGAGCTAACGGCCCATAGATCAACCAATGTAGCCGCTGGCCCGCAGGCTGTCAACCCATGAGATGGCAAAAGTGCGCCGCCGCGGCCACCGGATTTTCCCGAACGACGTGCTCCTACTTCCTGCAAGCCCGGCCGTTCCATTACACACATGCCCGTGCCGAGAGCACCCCTGCGGCGTAGTCGACCGTCGCAGGCTGAGCAGATCGCCTAAAGCAAGTGTTTCGCGGGGTCCGATAAATAGATATGGAGGTCGGCTACGGGTCGGCCGTCCGCCTGTGCGCCAAGGAAGGCCACCCTTCCACATCGAAGGATAGAACATGTTGAAGTCGCGTCAGAATCGCAAGGAAGCGAAGAATGTCGCCGTTCGCCCTACCTGTCTGGAACCACTCGAAGCGCGCCTGCTGCTTGCGGGCGACATTTCCGCGGAGGTATCGCGCGGAAGTCTGATCCTGACCGGTGACCGTCAGGATAACCAGATCGTGATCGATCAGGCGGGGCTCGATGCCGACGAATACCGGATCACCGGCGCCGGCGGCACGAAGATCAATGGTGAAGACGCCTTCGTTCTCGACGGAGTCAACAAGGATCTGCGAATCAATCTCAAAAGCGGACAGGACTCGGTCACACTTGCTGGAACATACGTCGCGGGCAAGCTCACGATTTCGGCAAAGAACGACAACACGATAGTCATCATCAACGGCGCCTCGACGATCGGCGGCGACCTGTCCGTCAAGACCGGCGGAGGAGACGATTCGGTCAGCGTGATCGAGGGCTCACAAATCGGCGGCCAGGTGAAATACTCACTGGGCAGCGGCGACGCAACTGTTACGTTCGACGCAGCAACGGTGGAAGAGAACCTGAGCATCAAGGCGCGAAATGGAGATAGCGCGATTTCGATCGCCAACGGCTCGGACATAGTCGGCAACGTAAAGATCGCCAACGGCAACGGCGATACGACGACGACACTGTCAGCCAGCAGCATTGGCGGAAACTTCTCGCTGAAAAACGGTTCTGGCGTTCACAACACTTCCTTCCTCGCTGCGGCAAGCGTTGCGGGAAAGGTTAAGCTGAAAAACGGCAGCGGAGATTCAACGGTCGTTATCGACCAGAGTCTGCTGCATGGCAAAGTCCAGATCGCCAACCGCGATGGCGCGGACACATTCACTCTCTCCGGCGGGTCGACCATTGCCGGCGACCTCAGCATATCCAATCGCGACGGCGTCACGTCCACGACCATTGACGCCAGCACGATCGAAGGCCGTCTGCAGTTGCGTAACGGCGATGGTGACGATACATTCCTATTGCAGAATAGCGCGATAGTACTCGGGCGTCTGGACCTGAAAAATGGCGACGGCGCGACTTCGACGACGTTCAACGGCAGCCAGGTTGGCGAGAGGGCCCGCCTCTCCAATCAGGATGGAACCGACACGATATTGGTAACCGGTGGAATGACATTCTCGGACTCGATTCAATTGGACAATGGGCGGACCGGCGAAGCCGGCGCCGGGACCATAACAATCGACTTGGCCGTTATTGTGAAAAACTTGGACGTGCGCTGGCGCGACGGCGCCGGAAGCCTCCTGATCAGCCAGGCCGTCGTCGCAGGCAAGACGAACATCAAGATCGGCGCTGATGCGGCGACCATCCGCATGGACGACTCGACGTTCACCGGCAGAACGTCGATCACCACCGGCGACGGTAACGATACGATCGAGTTGGAAACCAACGGTGACGCTGGAGGCGCGATGACGACCTTCAGCAAGCGGCTGACCGTCAAAACCGGCAAAGGCGATGATACGATCATTGTCGGCCTGGCGGGCGAGAACGGCAATACCGCCGTCTTTGGCGCCGCCAGCCGGTTTGACGGCGGAGCGGATACTGATACACTGAACATCACAGACGGCGGGAACATCTTTTCCAAGCCGTTTTCAGATAAAAAGATCGAAACCGTATTATGATTCACTGACGTGCGTTTTACGCGGCGAAGCCCGACACTGATATGTGGGAGCGGGTCAATACGCTTGTTATACCTTTTTCGGATACGTACAATGACAGCCGAACGGGCAGGTTAGGCGTTCATACGTCCGATAGTTCTTTCGCGAAGGAGCCGCATGCCACGCTCGAAACGAATCAAGAACCCATCTTCCGTAGCATTTGTCGCCGACTATCTTCCCCGCAAGTGCGGAATCGCCACTTTCACGCATGACCTGTGTGAAGCGGTCGCTCTTCAGGGTGGAGACAAGTACGACGTTTTCACCGTCGCGGTCAACGACATTCCCGAAGGCTATCCGTACCCCGACCGTGTGCGATTCGAAGTTCGCCAGACGGTCGTTGCGGACTATCGCCTGGCGGCTGAATACCTGAACATCAACCAGACGTCCGCAGTATGTCTCCAGCACGAGTACGGCATCTTCGGCGGCACGTACGGCTCGCATATCCTGGAGATGCTCCGCCGCCTGCGCCGCCCGCTGGTTGTAACTCTGCACACCGTTTTGAAGGAACCCAACGAGCAGCAACTGGTAGTGCTCAAGGAGGTCACCAAAATCGCAGCGCGAGTGGTGGTGATGAGCGAGAAAGCCCACTCCATGCTGCACGACATCTATGAAGTTCCATTGGAAAAGATCGTCACGATCCCGCACGGCATTCCGGACGTTCCCTTCGTGGACCCGAATTTCTATAAGGACCATTTCGGCGTCGAGGGCAAGAAAGTCTTGATGACGTTCGGCCTGCTCTCGCCGGGCAAAGGTCTTGAGCATTCGATCTCGGCCTTGCCGAGTATCATCAAAAAGCATCCGGAGGTGGTCTATATCATCCTGGGCGCCACACATCCGCACATCAAGCGCGACAGCGGCGAGGAGTATCGCAACAGCCTGTATCGACGGGTCAATGACCTGGGGGTGAGCGACAACGTAATATTCGTCAATCGTTTCGTGGAACTCAAGGAACTCTGTGAGTATCTGGGGGCGGCCGACCTGTACGTCACGCCCTACCTCAACGAAGCGCAGATTACTTCCGGCACGCTGGCCTACGCTATGGGTACGGGCAAGGCCACCGTCTCCACACCCTACTGGTATGCGGAAGAAATGCTTGCAGACGGACGAGGTCGACTCGTACCTTTCCACGATCCCGAGGCTATCGCCAAAGAGGTCAACTCGCTTCTGGACAACGAAATTGAACTCCACGCCATGCGCAAGCGGGCCTACACCTACTGCAGAAGAATGGTCTGGCAGCGCGTGGCTCAGGATTATCTTGACCTGTTTGCCGAAGCTACCAAGGCCTGGGTGGAAAAACGCCAAACGATCGTGGCTGCTCCCGCCGCCCGCCAGAACGCCACAGCCGACGAACTGCCCGAGATCGACCTGCGACACCTGAAGATCCTCACCGACGATACCGGGATATTCCAGCACTGCCAGTATTCCACGCCAGACCGCAATCACGGATATTGCACGGACGACAATGCCAGAGCGCTCATCGGAGCCACGATGTACTGGGACCAGACGCACGACGAACGGGCGCTGCCATTGATGCAGACGTACCTGTCGTTCCTGGCTCACGCAATGTCGTCCAAAACCGGCCGATTCCGCAACTTCATGAACTATGATCGGAACTGGTCGGAGGTGATGGGCAGCGAGGACAGTCAAGGCCGGGCGCTGTGGGGGCTGGGCACCGGCGTGGCGCTTTGCGCTCACGAATCCATGATCGCGCTGGCCTCCTCGCTGTTCAAGCAAGGCCTGGCGGCGGTCGATCATTTCGCCTCGCCACGAGCCTGGGCGTTCACGATCATTGGAATTCATGCGTATTTAAGAAGGTTCGGCGGCGATTCGGAAGTTCGCAGATACCGCGAACGATTGACCGATAAACTCGCAGCACACTTTGAAGCACACCAGGGCGACAACTGGCCGTGGTGCGAAGACGTGGTCACCTATGCCAACGCCAAACTGCCCCACGCGCTACTGATGAGCGGTAAGTGGATGCAGCGAAACGACCTGATTGACATGGGCAAAAAAGCTCTGAGCTGGCTGCTGGAAATCCAGACCAACGAAGATGGCATGCTCTCGATCATCGGGACGAACGGCTGGTGCGTCCGCAACGGCCAAAGAGCCCAATTTGACCAACAACCCATTGAAGCTAACGGACTTGTAGAAGCCTGTATCGAGGCCTACCATGTAACGAGAGAGGAATACTGGATCGAACAGGCCAGAAAGGCATTCAACTGGTTCCTGGGCGATAACGACCTCCGCACGCCGCTGTACGACTTCACCACGGGCGGCTGTCGCGATGGTCTGCACGCGGACCGGGTAAATGAAAACCAAGGTGCCGAAAGCACCCTTGCTTGGCTGATGAGCGTATTACACATGCACGATTTGCAGATGGAGCGAACGTTAGGCGTCCATGCTGCCGATAAAAATACCGGACAGCGCCCCGTTAAGAAAATTATTGCCCCGAGTGGACCCGTAGTTGAGGCTAAAGGTTAATGAACACGCAAGCACCTATCGTAATGATCAGCAGTTACACGCCCCGTCTTTGCGGGATCGCAACGTTTTGCGAAGAAGCGCGGGAATTTGTCCAGAAACACAACCCGCACCGCGACGTAGTGGTGATCAGCCATACCGACGGCGAGGGCGAAGGCGTCATTCCGCTGATCGACATGACCAAGCGAAACTGGTGGGCGCCGGTGGCCGAAAAAGTTCACGAGCTGAAGCCCTACGCCGTGCACATCGAGCACGAATATGGTCTCTACGAGTATTTCGACGAGCGAGGCCAGGGCGACGGCAACGAAGGTTTCCTCGACTTGCTGGACGCGCTCAGCGACGTGCCAACCATAGTCGAGCCCCACACCGTCCACGGCAGACTGACCGACTTCGAAGCGGACTTCATCTTCAAAATGACCCGCCGGGCCGACGTGGTGCTCTTCAAGTGCCACTACCAGAAATGGCGGCTGGACTGGAATTTCGCCGGGCGAGGCTGGCCGACCCCGCGAAACATCATGGTCATCCCCCACGGCGCCCGATCCGATCGGCGTCACTCGCTGGCAGAGGTCGTCGAGCTGCGAAAAGAACTCGGCCTGGACAGCATCGAATATCTCTCCAACCACCTGGTCGGCCTGATCGGCTGGATCCAGTCCAACAAACGTTGGGACATCCTCACCAGCATGTGGGAAGAGATCGCCAAGGAGATCGAAGACCGCACCGGGCAGGAGTGGGATCTGCTGGCGGCCGGCACGTGGCGAGACCCCAACCACAAGGCCGACTACGACAAGTACAAAAGTGACGTCGAACTGCTCGAGAAGAAGGGCCTCGCCCACTACTACGAGTTCATTCCTCGCGGCAACATCTATTACAAGATGATGGCCGTGTGCGACTTTATCGTGCTTCCGAGTACCGACGAAACGCAGTCGGGCACGCTGGCTCGCATAATCGCGCTCAACAAGCCCTACATCACCACCGCACCGATGGAAGGGCTCACCGCCCAGACACTCGAAAACGGCGGCGGGCTGCTGTTCACCACGAAAGAATCACTCAAGCGGCATGTGATCGAGCTGGCCTGCAACGAAGGCGCCCGAATGCGAATGGGCGAAAACCTCAAGGCGTACCTGGACGAGATCGTCTCTTGGGACGTCGTCGCCGAGCAGTACAACGAAGCCTACGAACTGGCTCGCGACGCGCAAAAAACCGGCAAGCCAGTGCTCCAGCCGATGGAGTTCTAGAGCAAGCTGAACACTCAACACACCAACGCCCGCGAGATAACTTGCGGGCGTTTTTTCTAATGTGTGCCAGTACGCAAGGTTTTTTCAAAAAGAAACATTCCGCGAGCAAGCAAGTTGCTCGCCCTACGAATAATCGTTCGTCAGTCGTAAAAAGCCGGTTGATGAGTCCCGGTTTTATGGGACGAATCGGCCGGAAATATTTTTGACTACCGATAATCGCGAGTCGGATCACAACACGATGGGACTCAAGGACAACTCGCCACTGCGCAAGAAAAAGGCGCGACGGCCGAATGGACCGCCGCGCCTGAGGTGTATTTACTCGCATCGACTTCTGCGGTCGCCTAGTCGCCGAGGATGGCCTTGAGGTCATCGGCCGGCGTGGTGGTCGGCATGAGGTTGAAATTCTCCACCAGCACGTTCAGCACAGCCGGGCTCACGAAGGCCGGCAGTGACGGACCGATCCGAATATCCCGAATGCCAAGTTGCAGCAGCGTCAGCAGGATCGCGACGGCCTTTTGCTCGTACCAACTGAGCACTATCGACAGCGGCAGGTCGTTCACGCCGCAATCGAACGCATCGGCCAGCGCCAGGGCGATCTGTATGGCCGAGTAGGCGTCGTTGCACTGCCCGCAGTCCAGCAGCCGGGGGATGCCGCCGATATCACCGAACTCCAGCTTGTTGAAGCGAAACTTGCCGCACGCCAGCGTCAGGATCACGCAGTCGTCGGGCACCTGCTGGGCCAGGTCGGTGTAATAGTTCCGCCCGCTCTTGGCGCCGTCGCAGCCGCCGATCAGGAAGAAGTGGCGGATCTGCCCGGCCTTGACGGCCTCGACCACCTTGTCGGCCACGCCCAACACTGCATTGCGTGCGAAACCGCTCCAGATGAGTTTTTCGGGCGCGTCTTCAGTGAATCCCGGCGCCGCCAGGGCCGTCTCGATCACCGGCGTGAAGTCGCCGTCAGCGATGTGCTTCACGCCCGGCCAAGCCACCAGACCAGCGGTGAAAATTCGATCGTTGTACGAATCCTTCGGCTTCTGGATGCAGTTGGTGGTCATCAATATCGCACCGGGGAATTCGTCGAATTCCTTGCGTTGATCCTGCCACGCTCCGCCGTAGTTGCCGACCAAATGGCTGTACTTCTTCAGCTCAGGATAACAGTTACCCATTAGCATTTCGTTATGAGTGTAGACGTTTATGCCCTTGCCCTCGGTCTGTTTGAGCAGCAATTCGAGGTCTTTCATGTCATGGCCGGAGACCAGGATGCACTTGCCCGCAACCGGCGTGACGCGAACCTGCGTGGGCTCCGGATGGCCGTAGGTGCCGGTGTTGGCGGCGTCGAGCAGTTCCATGGCCTTGTAGTTCACCTCGCCAACCTTCAGCGCCGTCGCCGTCAGTTCCGACAGGTCGGTCGGCGTCCCGGTGAGGAAGTCCAGTATCTCGTGGAACTGCGCGTAGACGGCCGGGTCTTCGGAGCCGAGAATCTGAGCGTGGTCGACATAAGCGGCCGCTCCCTTCAGGCCGTAGACAATCAACTCCTGCAGGCCGGTCACGTCCGCACCGAGCTCGTCCAGCCTCTTGGAGATCGCGACGGATTCGCCCTTGGCGACCAGACCATTCAGGTCATCGATATCCGCCCACCACTCGACTGGGTATGAAAGCTGCTCGGGAGTTTGGCCTGCCTTCTGGGCGGCCTTTTCGTACAACGCGACGGCCTGTTGCTTGATGTCCGCCGCCTGCCGCAACGTCGCCTGAAGCCTGGCCGTGTCGAAATCGACATTCGTCACCGTCGCGAACAGCGCTTCGATCACGAACACGTCGATCGCACGATCGCGGGCGTCGAGTTGGGCGGCCCGGTGGGCGTAACGGGCGATATCCTTGGCCGCGTAGGTCAAGAGGTCCTGCAGGGCCGCGGTCTCCGGGTCCTTGCCGCACACGCCGAACGACGTGCAGCCGGAGCCCTGGGCGGTCTGCTCGCACTGGTAGCAAAACATGCTGCTCATGGTGTATCTCCTTTGGTAATGGTTTTTGTCGGATAAATTTCGGATAGCTTACTGTTCCACAATAGCACCGCCGATTGTGACGGTGACGTCTCGCACTGGAATATCCTTTCGGCCGGACCGTTCGATCGCATCGAGCACGGCGTGGACGATCCCGCTGCAGCACGGAACTTCCATGTGTGCGACGGTGATCGACTGAATGGAATTATTCTGGAAAATATTGGTGAGCTTTTCGACGTAAGGCGCCATGTCGTCCAGCTTCGGGCAGGCTATGGCGACGGCCCGGCCGGCCAGCAGTTGCTCGTGGAAGTCCGGCATGGCGAAGGCTACGCAGTCGGCCGATATTAGCACGTCCGCGTCCTGCCAGATCTCGCCGGTCGGCGGCACGAGCGCCAATTGCACCGGCCAATGCCCCAGTCGCGAAGGCCGATCGACATCGGAGTTGGACGAAGCCTGCGATGCTGGCGCTGGGCTAAGTTTGCGAAGGGCCGCACCGGGGCAGCCGCCCTGATGCGAGTGTGAGTGCGAATGTGCGTGTTCGTGTGCATGAGGCTGGCTCTGCGACACCTTGTGTTGCTCGACTGCCGCTTCGTCGAACGCGTCGGCCTCGCGCTGCTCGATGGTGATCGCATCCTGTGGGCAATCGCCCAGGCAGGCGCCAAGCCCGTCGCAAAGGTTCTCGCCTACCAGGCGGGCCTTGCCGTCGATGATCTGAATCGCGCCCTCGGCGCAACTCGGCACGCACAGGCTGCAACCGTTGCACTTGTCCTCGTCGATCTTGACGATGCTTCGTTTCATGGCTTTTGACATAATCGATCCTTTCCAGGTTCGGCGTTCAATTTGATCCTTGGTAAGTATCGTACATCCCGGCCCAAGCTGCCTTGACTTAGGTCAATCCAGCCCCTTTTCCCGAAATTTTTTTAACATTAGCCTGTCGCTGTGATTACGGGCTTTCGGAAATGTCTTCAAGTCCCTGGCGGTCGACAATGGTGATCTCGGCCCCTTTGACCCGGATCAGCCCGGCCACCTTGAGCTTACCGAACGCCCGCGAGAGCGTCTCGGCCACCGTGCCGATCTGTGCGGCGATCTGGCGCTTGGACTGGGTGAGCTTGATGCGATCCGCCCCTGCCTGGTCTGCATGGTCCAGCAGCAGCGCCGCCAGCCTGGCCGGGACTTCCTTCAGGCTGAGATTCTCGATCAGTCGATTGAACTCCCGCAACTTGCTCGAAAGACCGGCCAGCAGTTCCATCGCCAACTCAGCATTGCTCTCGAGCGCATCGCAGAGCGTCCGGCGGGCAATCGCAAGCAACCGCGTATCTTCCAGCGTGTCAGCGAAGGCCGGGTAATCGATCCGCGCGAACATCGCCGCCTCGCCGAACGTTTCGCCCGGCCCGTAGATGTGCAGGATTTGCTCGTCGCCCCTGGCCGAGAGCTTGAAGATTTTCACCTGCCCGGCCAGCACAATGAAGAATCGCTCGGCCGGGTCGCTCGGGCGGAAAATCTGCGTACCTGCGGGCCTTTCCAGCAAACGACAGCCAGCCAGCAACGCATCGAGCGCCGCATCGTCCAAGGCCGACAGCAACGCCGTCTGCCGCAGCACCTGCATCTCATGATCGGAAATTAATTCAGCCATGATTCACCGTAGTCGCCTGGGCGATTTTCGCCAGCGCGTCGGCTGCAAATGTTACATCCTCTTCAGTGGTGAACGGTCCGAAGCTCAGCCGGCACGTGCCGACCGGATGCGTGCCGATTGTTTCGTGGGCCAGTGGCGCGCAATGCACGCCCGGGCGGGTGCAGATGCTGAAATCCTGCTCCAGCGCGTCGGCCAGTTCGCCCGGCGTCTGGCCGTCCACGGCTACGCTGAACACGCCGGCGCGGTCGTCCAGATTCCGCGGGCCGAACACCGTCAGGCGTTCGACGCCGTCTGTGCGATTCAGGAACAACGCGCACAACTCGCGGTCGTGCTTGCGGATTCTGTCCACGCCGTATTCCAACAGCCAGGCTGCGCCCTCGGACAGCCCGGCCAGGCCGATCGCATTGTGCGAGCCAATTTCGTATTTGTCTGGCATGGTGGTCGGCTGGACGGCCAGCTCGGACACAGTCCCCGTCCCGCCTTCCTTCATCGTCGCCAGCGTATTCTCCACGCCCTGACGAATGTACAGCACGCCCGTTCCGAGCGGGCCAAGCAGCCCCTTGTGGCCGGGGAAGGCTACACAGCCTGCGCCCGGGTCCTGCACGTCGATTTGACCGTGACCGCCCGATGGGGCCGCGTCGATCACGCACGGAATTTCATGCTCGCGGGCGATCTTCGCTACTTCGCCGATCGGCTGCATCGTGCCCGTCACGTTCGAAACGTGCACGCATGCGATGAGCTTGGTTTCGGGGCGAATCGCGCTGCGGATGTCGTCGGGGTCGACCAGGCCTGTCTGCGAATCGCACGCGATGAACTCCGGCTGGAGATGAGTCTGCTCGGCCAGTGCGTTCAGCGGCCTAAGGATCGAATTATGCTCCATCGCCGTGGCGATCGCATGCGCCCCGGGCGGCGCAGTGTTCAGCAGTCCGCGAACGGCAATCGCCAGCGCCTCCGAGCAGTTCATCGCAAAGACGATCCGCTCCGGGCTCTCGGCGTTGATGAGTTCGGCGATGCGTGCTCGACAGGTCGCGATCATCCGCTCGCACTGGCGGGCTTCTTCGTAGGCCCCGCGCCCCGCCGACGCGCCGCAACTGCGGGCGAAATCCGCCATCGCTTCGGTGACGGCCTCGGGCTTGGGGAAGCTCGTGGCCGAGTTGTCCATGTAAATCCGTCGCATCACGCCCGCATCCTATGCGTTTGGGCGGAGCGTTTCAACGGCCGTTGAGAATGCAGCCCGCGACTGCTATCCTACGGCGTCCGTTCTTACAAGGAGCCATCGCATGATCGAACAGATTCTACCGGGCTTGTGGCGAGTTGGCGGAGCTTCGTGGGACGTGGGGGCCGCCTGCCTGTCCGTCAAGGGCGATTCCAACGTCTATCTGCTTGCGACTAAAGGTCAGGCAGCTCTGATCGACTGCGCCACCGAAGCCGGCATGGCCGCAATCGAAACCAACATCCGCGAAACAGGCGTCGAGCCGGAAGCGGTGACCGATCTGATCCTCACCCACTCGCACTGCGACCACTCGGCCGCGACGGCCAAATGGCTGGAGCGATACTCACTGCGCACGCACCTCAACGCCATCGGAGCCGACTGGGCCCAGCGCGGCGACTGGCGGTTGTTCGGCTATCCTGGCCCCATTCGGGAATTCGAACTGTTCCGCATCGACCATACGATAGAAGACGGAGTGGAGTTCAGCGCCGCCGGCAGGACCTTTCAGCCGCACTTCATGCCCGGCCACACGCCGGACTCGACGCTGCTGGTTACGGAAATCGAAGGCCGGCGCGTCGGCTTTTGCGGAGACGTCTGCTTCGGCCCCGACCAGGATGGCAAGCTCGGCAAGATCGGCTGGCTGTGCGTGAAATGGGAATCGAACCTGGCCGACTACCGCGAAAGCCTCGGCAAAATGCTCGCGATGGAACTCGACATGCTCCTGCCGGGACACGGGTTCATACTCGACGGCGCGGATTCCGTCCGTGACGCGATTTCCGCATCACTGAACACGGTCGAGCAGATCATCGCCAGCCCGCTCACCAAACATTTCGGCGTGTTGGAATGATCGTCAACTAGCCTTTCAGTATGTCTAGAAGGATTTCCACGCCCTTATCGAGCAGGTCGTCTTCGGTGATCAGCGGCGGCGCCAGGCGCACCACATTCTCGCCGGCCAGGCAGATCAGCAGCCCGCGATCCATCGCCGTCATGAACACATCCTTTGCCGAGCCGTCGATCTCCACGCCGATCATCATACCCTTGCCGCGGACGGCCTTGACCTGGCCGATCCCGGCGTCGCGGATGGTCTGCATGATCTGCTCGCCCTTGGTCTCGGCCCGGGCGTTGAGGTTTTCCTGCTCGATCAGCTTCATGCATGCAGCGCCGGCCGCCGCACACAACGGGTTGCCGCCCATGGTGCAGCCGTGCTTGCCGGGTGCGAGGATGTCCTGATATTTCGGGGAGGCAACGCACGCGCCGACGGGCGTTCCGCCGCCGATGGCCTTGGCGACGGTCATCACGTCGGGGGCCATGTCGTAATGCTGATACGCAAACCACCGCCCCGTTCGGGCCGGCGCGGTCCACACCTCGTCGCAGACCAGCAGGATGTTTTTTTCGTCGCACAGTGCGCGCAGGCCCTGCATGAACTCGACGGTGGGTATGTTCACTCCGCCTTCGCCCTGGATGGGCTCGACGAAGATCCCGGCCGTCTCATCATCGATCGCAGCCCGCGTTGCGTCCAAATCGCCGTAGTCGACCATGACATTGCCGGCCAGCATCGGCTCGAAGCCGACCTGCTTGGCCTCGGGCGTCAGCGAAAGCCCGCCCATAGTCCGGCCGTGGAAGCAATCGTGGAAGCTGATGATCTTGTACCGCCCCTCGCCGGCGGCCAGTCGCACCAGTTTCAGCGCGGCCTCGTTGGCTTCGCCGCCGCTGTGGCAGAAAAACACCTTACCGCCGAACGCGTTGCGGGTGATCGCCTCGGCCAGTTCGACCTGCGGAGCATTGGTGAAAAAGTTGCCGTGGCTCAGCAGTGTCTCGGCCTGGCTCTTGAGCACCTCGACGATGGCCGGGTGACAGTGGCCGACAACCCCGCCGCCGCCGAATCCGGCGAAAAAATCTACGTATTCCTTGCCGTCTGCGTCCCATAGTCTTGCACCCTGCCCCCGCGCCGCCGCCAGCAGAGGCACGCCGTAATTGGGCATGAGTACAGATGTTGTCGCTTCGATAAGTTCTGCCTGTCCAGCCATTTCATTTCTCCTAAGAGAGTCTTTTACGCCGCCGAAGCCCGCTCGTCAAGCAGTGAAACGTAACTACAAGGTGTGCTAGAATGAAGTAATGAAGCTATTTGTGCTCTTGCTGATTGCCGTCGTGGCGGTTGTGACCGTCGGGTCGGGCTGTGCGCAGAGCACCTCGCAGGAGGAGGCTAACTCCATGACCACCCAAACCACTACTGCTCCGGTCGCCCTACACTGGCTGGACTGGACGGACGAACTGTTTGACCGGGCCGCAGCCGAAGACAAACTCATCGTGCTCGACATCGGCGCCACATGGTGCCATTGGTGCCACGTAATGGACCGCGTCACCTACGAAGACCCCGAAGTCATAGCGATGCTCAACGAGCGGTTCTTGGCCGTTCGGATTGATCGCGACCGCCAGCCCCAACTCGACGCGCGAATGCAGCGTGCGACGGCGCTGATCCGCCCGATGGGGCAGGCCGGCGGCTGGCCGTTGACGGTCGTGCTAACGCCACAGCGCGACGTGCTGTTCAAGGCGACATTCCTGCCGCCGCGCGCCAGCCCCGAGTACCCCACGAACATTGGGTTGATCGAACTGCTCGACCGCGTCGACGAGCACTGGCGAGCCAATCGCGAGCAGATCCACGAGGCCGCCGGGCGACTGCGGAAAGGCATGGCTGCTCATTACGAGCAGTTCTTCACCAGTCCGGGCGAGCTTTCGACGGAGACACTCGATGTAATTTTCGAAGGCTTGCGATCATCGTTCGACGCCACCCACGGCGGGTTCGGCGGCGCGCCAAAGTTCTTCACCGCGACGGGCCTGGATTTTCTGTTGGCCCGCGCGGCGCGAGGCGACGCCAAGGCCCGGACAATGCTCGTCGAGACGCTCTCGGCCATGTCGCGAGGCGGAATCTACGACCAGCTCGGCGGAGGCTTTCACCGTTACAGCATCGATGAGCGATGGCACGTGCCGCATTTCGAGAAGATGGCCTACGACAACGCGGCGTTGCTGGCACTTTATGCGGACGCGTTCGCCATGACCGGCCGGGACGACTGGGCGCGCATGGCGGACGAGACGCTGACGTGGATCGACGAGACGCTGGCCGACCCGAACCGGCGGGGCTTTTTCGCCAGCCAGAACGCAGACGTCGGGCTGGACGATGACGGCGACTACTTCACATGGACCGAAGACGAAGTGCGCGGCGTGCTGGGCAGCCGGGCCGAGTTGTCGCTGACGTACTTCGGCGTCGACGAGGTCGGCGACGTCCACGGCCGGACCGGGCGAAACGTGCTCCACGTCACCAAGACCGAATCGCAACTGGCCCGCATGCTCGATCGAGACGCGAAGATTCTCGGCGGCGAAATCCGCATGGCCAAGGCGAAGTTACTTTCGGCCAGGCGGAAGCGAACCGCCCCTTCGGTGGACAAGACCATCTTTGCGGACCTCAACGGCATGATGATCGACGCATACCTGACCGCCTACGAACGGCTGGGCGACCGGGGCGCACTCGCATCGGCTCGGGCGATTCTCGATTCGCTGCTCGATGACCTTCGAGACTCCTCGGGCGTGTTCGCCCACTATCGCCAAGACGGGCGACTGCGAGAGATCGGGCTGCTGGCCGACCAGGCATGGATGGGCCGGGCGCTCGTTCACGCCTACGTCGTGACACTCGACGAGAAGTACCTGGCCGCCGCAGAGAAGCTGGCCGACTACATCCGCTCGAATCTGACGGCCGATGACGGCGGGCTGATCAACGCGCCCGCGGGACACACTTTGGTGCAAAAGTCGGCCGGGCCGACCAGGAGTTGGGAAGATTCGCCTTCGCGCAGCGCCTCCTCGGTGGCTGCCCACATGCTGGCCGATCTGGGCTATCTGACCGGGCGCGGCGAATACGTTGCATCCGCCCGCAAGGTGCTGGAGAGCTTCGCCGGCGGGGTTACGCCCGGCGCAGCTACGATGTTGGGCGGCTATGCGGTGGCGACGGATCGCCTGCTGAGAGGCCCGCAATCGATTCTGGTGATTGGCCCGGCCGACGACGAAACGACGGTGAGACTGGCACATACCGCCCGCAAAACCTACCTGCCGGGTGCGATGGTGCTCGTGGTCGACCCGGGCAAGGCCGAACAGGCAAAAATGCTCGATCGGCTGGGAATTGTCGCTGACAAAAAGCCCTCCGCGACGGTCTGCACGGGTACGATTTGCCTGCTGCCGGCCTACTCGGTGGACGAACTGAACCAGCGGATTGCGGAACTTCTGGCCATGCCCGCAGCCGACGCCGTCCAGAAGCTTTTTGAATAACAGACGAATAACATCCGAATAGCATCTGAATAGCAATTGACCTTACCCTTCCATTTGCCTAAAGTTTGCTGTCTTGCTTGTCGGCGGCAACCCGCCGGACGATGGGCAGGGTATGATATTGGATCGCCGGGGGTCCGTCGCGTGACGGGCCTGGTCGCGATCGGATCAAAATGGAGCAATGCACACCATGGCGGAAGAAAAGAAGAACGCCCAAAGCGAAGATGTAAATCCCACCGACGAAACCCCCAAAGACAACCTGCCCGAGAATAAGGTAGACGTCGCCGAAGCTGGAATGCTGAAGAAGAAGGTGACCATCACCATTAGCCGCGAACGGATCGACGCCAAGCGCGACGAGATGTTCGGCGAGCTGTCCAGCTCGGCCCAGGTGCCTGGCTTCCGCATCGGCCGGGCCCCGCGCCGGCTTCTGGAAAAACGATTCGGTAAAGAGGTCGGCGAAGACGTGCGCAACTCGCTGATCGGCGAATCGATCGGCGACGCCATCGAAAAGAGCGACCTCAAGACCATCGGCGAGCCCGATCTGGATCTGGATAAAATTGAAATGCCCGAGACCGGCGAACTGGAATTCAGTTTCGAGGTCGAAGTGGCGCCGGAGTTTGACCTGCCGGAGCTGAAGGGCATCGAGGTAGAAAAGGCCGTTGTCGAAGTCACGGACGCGCAGATCGACGACCAGTTGACACAGTGGGCCGAGCAACAAGCCAAGTACGAAGATACCGACAAGGCCGCCGCAGAAGGCGACGTTGTGGTCGCAGGCGCGACGATCAAGGTCGAGGGCCAGGACGCCACCGAGCGGCCGGGCCTGACGCTACGCGTCGCACCTGGCCAGGTCGAGGGCCTGCCCCTGGTCGATCTCGGCAAGGAACTCGCCGGCAAGAAGGCCGAGCAGACCGCCAAGTTGAAGCTCACCGTTCCCGACAGCCATCCCAATGAGGACTGGCAGGGCAAGGAAGCGACGGTCGAGATTCACATCAGCCAGGTTCGTCAGCGAATTCTGCCGGAAATCAACGATGCGTTCGCCGAAGGGCTGGGCTTCGATGCACTCAAGGAACTGCGGGTATTCCTCCGCGATCGATTCGACTCGCAGATGGAAGTTGAAGTTCGCCGGCGCCTGCGACAGCAGATCGAACAGCACCTGCTGGACGGGACCGATTTCGAACTGCCGGAAGGCCTGGTGCAGCGTCACACCGCCCAGCTGATCCAGCGACGGACGATCGATTTGCTTCAGCGCGGCGTACCCCGCGAGCGGATCGAGGAAAACGTCACCGAGTTGAAGGCAGCCGCCAGCGAACAGGCCGATCGCGACTTGAAGCTTCAGTTCATCGTGGGCAAGGTGGCCGAGGACCGCGAAATTACCGTCTCGCCCGCCGAGGTCAACTCCCGCATCGCCCAAATGGCCTCCGGTTACGGCCGACGGCCTGAGCGTCTCCGCCAGGAACTGGCCGCCGATGGCTCGCTGGGACAGTTGGAATCGGTTCTGCTAGAGGAAAAGACCATCGATTCGCTGCTCCAGGACGCCAAACTGACCGAGGCCAAGCCGGGCGAAAAGGAAAAGAAAGCCAAGAAGACGGCAAAGAAGGCCGCCGAGAAGACCGAAAAGAAGACAGAGAAGAAGGCTGCGAAGAAGTCGGCCGAGAAGACCGAAAAGAAGACCGAAAAAAAGGCCGAAAAGACAACAGAGAAAAAAGCCGCCAAGAAAACTGTCAAAAAGGCGGCCAAGAAGGCAACCAAGAGCAAAGACAAGTAACCCTTCGGGAGTGATGCGATGAAACGACCTTCGGACCTGCCGATTCAAGCCGTCCGGGATTATGTCGCCCGGCGCGAAATGACGCTCGAGGAGCGACTGGCTGAAGAGCGGATTCTTTTTTTGTGGGGCGAGATCCAGCCCACCACGGCCGGCGGAGTGATCATGCGCCTGCTGGAACTTCAGGCCAAGGGCCGCGATAGCGACATCAATCTGTACATTAATTCCCCGGGCGGGTCGGTGGACGATACGCTGGCGATCTACGACACGATGCAGTTCCTCAGTTGCGACGTGGCGACATACTGCGTCGGCCAGGCCGCCAGCGGCGCGGCGATGATCCTTGCATCCGGCGCGAAGGGCAAACGCTACGCCCTCCCCCACAGCAAGGTCATGATCCACCAGCCTTGGGGCGGCGTGACGGGCCAGGCGTCGGACATCATGATCCAGGCCGAGGAGATCCTCAAGGCCAAGCGAATGCTCAATCAACTACTGTCCGATCACACCGGTCGCGACGTCAAGCTGATCGAGAGAGAGACCGAGCGAGACCGCTACATGACCCCGCAAGAGGCTATGGAGTATGGAATCGTTGACGAAATCGTGCAGGCAGAACCGGCCGCCGCCAAGAGCTAACGCTCGGCGTGCGCCAGGAGATTCGGACCATCATGGCTGAAAATCAGCATCTTGTACCGATCGTAATCGAGAAAACCGGCCGCGGCGAGCGTAGCTACGATATTTTTTCCCGCTTGCTGAGAGACCGTATCGTATTCGTCGGCGGACAGATCGACGACGACGTGGCGAACCTGATTGTCGCTCAGTTGCTGTTCCTGAGCAACGATGATCCGAAGGCCGACATCCAGCTTTATATCAACTCGCCGGGCGGCAGCGTTTCGGCGGGGCTGGCGGTCTACGATACGATGCAGTTCGTTCGACCGGACGTGGCCACCACCTGCGTTGGCATGGCTGCGTCGATGGGCGCGGTGCTGCTGGCAGGCGGTACGCCAAAAAAACGCTTCACACTGCCCAACAGCCGCGTGCTCATACACCAGCCGCTCATCCGGGGCGTGCTGACAGGCCCGGCCACCGAACTCGACATCGAAGCGAGAGAAATTCTCCGCCTGCGCAGCCGGCTGTACGATATTCTCGCCAAGCACACCGGCCAGTCGCCCGAAACCATCGAACGCGACTGCGACCGGAACAAGTGGCTCGAGGCCCACGAAGCGATCGCATACGGCTGCGTGGACAAAATCTGCGAACGGATGGAACCACTCGAGCATGAATCCGAGTAACAAAAAGGGCGAATCATGACTACCCCCCGCCTTCTAGCGGCGCTGCTGGCAGCGGTCATTGCAATGACGGCAGGCGGATGCGAAGACCCTAATCGGGTGGAGATCAAACGCCTCTCGGGCGAGTTGGATCAGAGCAAGCAGGCCAGCCGCCAACTCCAGCACGAAAACCAAATGTTGCGGGAAGACCTGGTCGCCCAGCAGAAACAATTCCAGTTGCTCAACAAGCTCGGCGATCGTCGCCTGGAAAAACTGTTCCAGGTCAAGCGGATCGATCTGGGGCGACACACCGGCGGGGTCGACCTGAACGCCATCGATGGCGACGACGGAATCCGCGTTTATCTCCGGCCGATAGACCAACACGGCAGCATTATCAAAGCCGCCGGCGAAGTCACTATCCGCCTGTTCGACCTGTCTGCCGACCCGAACCAGAACCTGGTCGGCCAGCGGACGATCTCGGCTGAGGACACCTCAAAATACTGGTCCGGCGGATTTATGAACTATCAGTTCACCTTCGATTGTCCCTGGCAGGCACAGCCGGCAAACGACGAAATCACCGTGCAGGTTCGCTTCGCCGATTACCTGACGGGCAAGATATTCACCGCCCAGAAACTTTGCCGCGTCAAGCTCCCCCCTGAAGTCATCGAAAAGTGATCGCGATCCTCCAGCCGCTCGCCGGTGCCCAGTCATCAGGCTCCATCGCATAGCTCCCCGTATATACGCGAAAAGCCAGGACAGCCGAACCGGCCAAGCTAGTCGAACAGCCCTCTGGTTTTATTGGCTTGCGAGGACTTCTTTTTAGAACTCTTCCGCCCAGAGGTCTTGGCCTTTTTATTAACCTTCCGCTGGGCACGAAGCGTGGCTGGATTCTCAGCGATTTCCGTACCCTTTCGCAGGCCGGCCAGCGTATCGGCAATGCGTTTTTTGGCGTTGCGGACATACTTGGCCGACAGGTCGATGCCGACATACTGACGCTTCAGCCTGGCCGCAGCCACACAGGTCGTTCCCGATCCGCTGAATGGGTCCAGCACTAACTCGCCAGGATTGGCCGAAACCTTCACGACCCGCTCCAGCAGACGCTCGGGCATCTGGCAGGGATGCCACTTAACCCGCTCATGAAACGTTCCGCACACGCGTGAGAAACTCCACACGTCGTCAGGAACCTTCCCCTTCGGATTAGCACGCGAATCGCCGTAGGTTGTCTGGCGTGCCGATGGAATACGCACCGCCATGTCATTAAAGGTGAACTTTTTCGGATCCTTGACCCAGTAGAACAGGTGAGCGTGCGAGCGGGCGAATTTTTTCTTCGTGCTCTGGCCGAATGTGTAGTGCCATATCACCCAGTTGCGAAGCGTGAGTCCCAGCTTGCGTGCGATAACGCGAACCTCGGCCGCGTATTCATCGCCGATAGCCACCCAGAAGCTACCCGTCGGCTTGAGGGCCTTTTCCACGCAGACCTTCATCCATTTTTCGGTCCATTCATAGTACTCGTCATACTGCTTGCGGTCTTCGTAGACGTCGTACTTGTAGCCTATATTGAACGGCGGGTCCGCGAAGATCAGATCGGCGACCGGCTCGGTCAGTCGCGAGAGGATCTTGATACTGTCGCCTGCAGTAATGGTGTTCGGCTCGATCATGAAATGAATTCCTACACGAATTTTAGTCCGGGCGCAAGTGAGTTTTTGCCTTTCACACAAGACGCCACCAGGCCGCCTGGGTTGCTGCATTCTTCCAAGGAGGCCTCAGGATCACATTGGTTTTGTATTCCTTACTATTCACTACAGATTCATTGAGACTAATTTATTTCAGCTTCATAAGATCAATACTCTCGGTCTTAGGGGCTTCATTCAGCGTGAAGCCTGCAGCCAACTCTTCGAACATCGCCCGTGCCCCAGCGGTGTCCTCGCCAGGGTAACGCAGCACCAGGGTGAAGGCGCGATTCTCCCCTTCGGGCGTGATGCTGCTGATGGTGCGTTGAATGTGCGTCACTGTTTTTTTCTTGAACGATGATTTATGCGCAGATGGGCTGCCCGCGGGAGCAGCGATTGTCGATTTTGCATCCTCGCCAACCTGGTACTGAAATTCTTTCGGATTGATCGACGCCTGGCGGATCACGAACTGATATGCATCCCGGCCAGACAATTTCGTCGCCCCCTCAGAGATTACCTCCGTATCGAGCCGCATGGACATGGACCCTTTTTTGGCTTGTTCCAACCAAGCCTTACTGCTGCTCTCTGCGTTTGCATCACTGCTGATTGGTATGGAAACCACTCGAAATAGGGGCATCGGAATCCCTCCGAGGAGGTAATCCATTTTGCCTGACACAAAACCCGTGTCGGTGCGTTTTATAAACCACAGAAGCGGAGGACGAAGCGAATACAGTTTCGCGGCATCTTCGATCGCTTCACCCAGAGGCCCAACGGCGTCTTCGGTCGCAGGACGAACAGGCGTAAATGAGATGCTGGAGACCACCTTGCCCAGGACCGGAAGAATCTGGTCGGCATGCTCGCTGCGAGCCTCTATGCGGATCAGATAGAAAATCCTGACTGGAGAATCGGCCAAGTCGCGAGAGAAAAAAACATCGGCTCCGGTGGTGCCCTTCGCATGAAATTTAAAACTATATAAAAGCGCCACCCCTTTGGACCCGGCCACCACGATGGGTGTTTCTTTGTGAACGACAAAATGCCTGACCGTCACCTGTGATCGCAGATCCTGAATGATCGCATTGGCAAAACCAGACGTGGAAATATTCTTTTTGGTCGCCGCAGCCGAGATAGTGACAGCTACTGCTGGGCCATTGGGGTCGGCCGTGCGGGCACGAACAATATGTGCATTGTCCATGCATTGAACAGTCTTAAAACCCTTTGGAAACGCAAGGGATATGCCCGCGTTGGAATAATCTACGGCAGGCTTCATTGCGCTCGGCTTGGACGTCTGGGCCGAAACGGACCCCGCCAAGATCAAAATCACCAGTAATGTTACGGCAGCTATTTTGGGGGCCATCTACGCTCCTTGTTTACTCTAAACCTTCCGACCGACATGCGTCGAGCGACAGGCATACCTGGACTTTCGATTGTATCATGAGGCCGTGCAATCGAAAACCCTTCCATGAGATAAGCCAGCGCTAACGGATGACACCCAGCCGCACCGACATCAGCACAAAGCCTGCGTACATCGCCAGCAATACCGCACCATGCCACCTGCGGAACGATTGGCCAGGCCAAAAAATTGCAACCCGAAACGCGCCAAGCGCCAACAGCATGGTTGGTACGAGAAAATAGAAGAAACGAGGCTCGACTTTCAGCGGCACGGCCGTCGCCGACGCCCCGATTACGAACAGCACGTTCAGAATGTCGGCGCCGATTACGTTGCCCAACAGCAATTCGCTGTGGCCCTTGACGACCGATGTTATGGCAGTCACCAACTCCGGCAGAGACGTGCCGAACGCCACCACCGTAACGGCGACGATTTCTTCAGGTACGCCATGCCGCTCGCAAATTATTTTGGCCGAGCCGACAAGCAATTCCGACCCGAACACCACCAGCGCCAACCCGCCGAAGAGAATCGCAAGGTTCCCGGCGGCCCGGCCGGCCTTGTGGTTTTTCTTCATCTCGACCTGGGCTTCTTCGGGCACCATCTCCGGATGCTGCCGCGACCAGCGGACCGATAGATACAGATACGCCCCCAGCAGCACCAGCAGCCCAATACCCGCCACTCGGGGAATATATACATTATTAATGTCGCCCGAAATCGCCCACAGCACCACCAGCATGACCGCCAGCAGCGCGCCCGAACCAGCCTGGAGCCACCCGTGACGATGTAGCACAAAGCGATCCTTCGGTATCCGCGACAGGCAGCAGCAGAGCCCGAAAATCAGGGCCGTGTCGCAAATGACCGAACCGACCCCGTTGCCCAGCGCCAGCCCGCCGTTTCCTTTGAAGGCTGCATTGACCGAGACGGCTACCTCGGGCGAGGTCGTGCCCAGCGACACCACCGTCGCACCGATGATCACCTTTGAAAGCCCTAGCGTGGAGGCGAGCTTGACGGCAGCCGTTACCGCCTTATCGGCGCCAAAAACCAGCAAGACCATCGCGCCAGCGATCAGCAGCCATAAGACCGAGTCGCCATGAGAGGCAAAAAATGTTTCGGGAACTATGTCGGCTAACATGGTCCGAAGCCTATCGGCCACCGCCGCTCAAGGCAAGGGAAAGCAGGCCCAGCCACTTACAGAAAACTCTTGACCGTTGGCCTCGGGCGGCTAAGATAACGTATGTTGTAGATACACGCGGGCGTAGCTCAGTGGTAGAGCGTCACGTTGCCAACGTGAATGTCGTGGGTTCGAATCTCATCGCCCGCTTACGGAAATGGTCCTGTCGCAGTAGCGGCGGGGCTTTTTTCGTACGTGAACGCCATGAGAACACACGCGAATGCGAGCATCGCGAGCAGACGCTACGTGGGTTCGACGCCGAAGGCGCCGCGAAGTCCTGAGCTGGCAGAGCGAGTCGCAGGGCGAAGTCCTGAGCTGGCAGAGCGAGTCGCAGGGCGAAGTCCTGAGCTGGCAGAGCGAGTCGAAGGACGAAGCGAATCTCATCGCCCGCTTACGAAAATGGCCCTGTCGCAGTAGCGGCGGGGCTTTTTCACTAGCCGCGAACGTGAGTGAGCGGTTTTTCTCATGAGTGCCTGATCTCGCGGTTTTTCTCATGAGCGCCTGATCTCGCGGTTTTTCTCATGAGTGCCTGATCTCGCGGTTTTTCTCATGAGCGCCTGATCTCACGGTTTTTCTCATGAGCGCCTGATCTCGCGGTTTTTCTCATGAGCGCCTCAACCGGCGGACGAGATGTGAACATAAGAAAACGGGCGAGCCCTTTTGAGGCCCGCCCGTTTGATGTTGCATTCGGTCGCCTTTCGGCGAGAGACTGCTTCCTATTTGCGTCGTTTGCGAAGCAGGCCGATGCCGGCCAGTGCAAGCAGGCTCATCGTGGCCGGCTCTGGCACGACCGAGGCCGGTGCGGCGCCACCGCTGGTGTCCTTCCAACGGGACAGCAGTTCACCGAGGTCAGCACCATCTACGATGCCGTCGGGAGCACCCAACGGGGAGATGTCGGCTATCGAGACGCCGGTGTCTTTCCAGCGGGACAGCAGTTCACCGAGGTCAGCACCGTCTACGATGCCGTCCGGGGCGCCCACCGGGGAGATGTCGGCCGGGGAAAACAGGGGCCCGCCCCCATCCGTCTTGACCTGAACCTTGTTGCCGTCGACAACCTGGATCGACCAGACGTTCGCGTCCGTGCCGGCTACGAAGTCCAGCATATCCGCGCCGCCCATGTCGCCGTTGATCACGTCTATGATCGTGTACCACACACCGCCGGCAATGTTCATGTCGCTCACGTCAATCCCGGGATAGGCGAGCTGGACGTATTCTTCATCCGCGAACCATGAGTTCACGGCTTCCATCGATGCGACCGAGAAGTAAATGCCGGTGTTGGCGTCAACGGTCAGCGTCGCCCCGTCGTTGAACTTGAGGATCGGCTGGCTCCAGATACCCGCATAATTGTTGTTGCTATTGTTCGGATCGGCTTGGGAGACCATACCCGGATAGGCACCGATCTCGATTCGTGAATCCACGGCAACTTCCATCGTGCCGCCCATGTGCCAGTAGCTCATGTCCGTGTAGGTATTCCAGCCGTTGGAGATGATCGTCCCGCCGTTCAGGGTTATAACGGTCGTGGTGGCGTTGCCGGGGCGGGTGTCGCCGGTAATGTAGATGCCCCGGCCGGTGCTATTCACTTCCAAGATGCCTTGTATGTCTGCGGTGTAATTGAAGCCGGTGGGATGGCTCGTGCCGCCCATGTTGTAGGTCATGCCGAAGTTAATACCCGAAAGGTTCTGGGTGAAGCGGCCTGTGGCGCTAATATTCACCTCGCCGTTGGTGCGGCCGCCCACGAGCAGGCCGTTGCCGCCCTGGCTGGCCATCACACCGTCGATGTTCAGCGTTGCGAGATAGTCGTACCCGTTGGCATCCCACGCGCCGGCAGTGGCGCCGTAGCCGACCCACGTCGTCAGGTTGTTCAGGGTTCCGCCGACTGCGATGTTCAGCGTGCTGTTGCTGAAGCGTCCCAACTCCACGCTGCCGCTATAGTATGTGCCGCCCGAAAGCGTGACCTCAACGTCTGTCACGCCGATATACTGGCTGTCACCAAGCACGGGCGTATCGGTTGCGACGGGGACACTGAATGCTGCGGAAGCTGTGTACCAGTTGTTGGCGTCGCCCCAACTGTTGCCGTCTCCCATCCCAACCCAATAAACGTCTTCGGCCTGGGCGCTACCGGCCAGCGCAACAAGCGCAACGGCCGCCAATACCAAGAATTGTTGTGTCCTCATGTGCGATCTCCTTCATAAAAAGCTATTCGAGAATTGTTCCTACCGTTATTGCCGCCTGCAGAAAACACCATGCCGACGGCACGAAATCCAAATGAACACCACATGTGAGCAAGCATAGAACTCCGGTGCAAGAAGCAGGTTCTCCTTGAAACCATGTAGATATAACATTTTTACCATCATTTCGCGTTGTTGTCAAGTGATTAAAGTAAAAACACCTCCACTCTATCGCAGACAAAAACACGTAACACTCTTATGCATTAAGGGTTATTAATATTACCTATCATTGCTTGATTGCACATTATTGCCCTAGTGCCCTTTGCTGATTTTTGTCCCGGCCGCGCTGGCTATGTGAAGCCTCCTTAGAGCCTATCCGAATAGAATGAATTAGGGATGCCAGGTGAGTTACTTGGCGGGAGGTGTGTAATGGTTGCCCGCGGCGTCCGGAAGATTCATTTTAGTGCCGACAGCCTGTCCTATCGGGAAGCGGCCAATATCGAGAGATCCATTATTCACGGGGGCATGCATGCAACCGTGGTGCTTGACTTGGCGCGTACGGATGATGCGACAACGGCTGGGCTGGCCAAATTGATCTCGCTGCGGTCCGCGCTTCGCAGGCAGGGTGGGGATTTACATTTGCTTCACCTCCACGGCAAGGCGAGGCGTATATACGAAATCAATAGGATGAAAGCTCTTCTGCCATGCGAGGCGGAAACAGCCGCTTGCCCAGACAGTTTGTAGGACAAGAGCCCGCGTAAGAGATGCGACCATCGCAAACCGATAAGAACAAATGGCGATACGAAGGAGCGTAAAAAGCCGACGGGGCCTGTTGGCTTGGCTAGGCCTGTATGCCTTCGGCTTCGGCGGGGCGAGTTCATTATGCATAACGGAGAAGGTGGGAGACTGCTACGCAGGCGCCTCCGTCCTTCGACTCGCTTCGCTCGCTCGGGACTTCGCAGGCGGCGTCGAACCCACGGGCGGTCCGTGCTTCGCACGTCCCGGTGTGTTCTCATTCTGCCCCGTAATATAGAAAAATGCACAAATAGCCCGCCCCTTCGGGACAGGCTATTTGCACATACGGAGAAGGTGGGATTCGAACCCACGGTACCCTTACGGGCACACGGCATTTCCAGTGCCGCCCGATCGGCCACTCCGGCACCTCTCCGACTAACATCTACCTCGACATAATAACAGCTACTGTCCGCCGAACAAGAACCCGCTTATTTCGGCGAGCTGTTTTGCCCTGTTAAGTATCGACGATGCGAGCCAAAATTTTGCTTCATATTGCTTGCCCACTTCTTGCTCGCCGGCGACCAAACCACTACACGAAATCAGAGACACTCCAGCAAAGACCGATTATTGTTGGGTTTTCTTCATTTTTTCGGCTTGACGCAGCCCTCGCCGAGGCGCAACATAGCCCGCGAAATCGGGTCGCGGAGAGGGCAACGCGAAACAGCCCTGCACAGTGACGCGTTATTCCGCATCGGAATGCGGATTTCCTCGACATGTACACTACAACCAATCTGTCTTACTAGAAGGAGCGAAAAGATGGCCAAAGCATTAACGAAGTCTCAGGTGCTGACGACGGTAGCGGAAGAAGTCGAAATGACCAAGAAGGACGTCGCCGAAGTGATCGACGCATTGGTCCAGTTGGCTTACAAGCAGGCCAAGAATGGCTTTACGATTCCTGGCTTGGGCAAGCTCGTTGTTGTCGACCGCAAGGCACGCATGGGTCGCAACCCCGCCACCGGCGAGGTGATCAAGATTCCGGCCAAGAAGGTCCTCAAGTTCCGCATCGCCAAGGCGGCCAAAGACGCCACGATGTAAACCAGTATTATTCTCTGCAATCAAGCGGGTCGGCGAATAATCATCGCCGGCCTGTTTTTTTGCGCACTGTGCGCATAAAAAGGCCCGGCCGCCGAAGCGACCAGGCCGGAAAAAGCTGCAAAAAACCGTAAAAAAACTTTTCCGCCGATTAGCGGTTTAGCCTGTGCGGAATTTTATGCTTCGATTTTAGCGATTCGCACGCGGAGGTACTTCTGGCGATGGCCTACCTTCTTGCGGGAGGACTTGCGGCGACGCCAGTGATAAATGTGCACCTTCTTCCCTTTTACTTCGGGGGCGAGCACATCGGCAGTCACCTTCGCGCCGGCTACCAGGGGCGTGCCGACCTTCGTGCCGTCATCGCTGCTAACCAGCAATACCCGGTCGAATTCGATCTGTTTGGCGTCTTCCGCCAGCTCACGGATGTCAACGTCCACAACATCGCCTTCGTTTACCCGGAACTGCTGGCCACTGTCTTCGATTATTGCATACATGTTCATACTCCTTGATTCTTTGGGAAACGGAACATTATCGCTATTTTCCGGGGAATGTCAACCAGTCTTTTGACTAACTTGGTCCATCGTCGCCATGCGTCCGCCAATTCCGCCTTCAAAGTCTAGGTGATACATATAAGGTATCCCCCCAGCACGATTGGGGCTGCAATGGCTCAAAATGGGTGGCCGTCACCCGCTGGCGAGGTTGTGCAGGAAGGCCGCGGACGCGACGGCGCCTTGGTAGAGTTGGGCGAGGGCGAACCGTTCGTTGGGGCTGTGCAGTTGGTCACTCGGCAGGCCAAAGCCCATCATCACCGCATCGATCCCCAGCAGGCGCTGGATCTGCTCGGTCACCGGTACGGAGGCCCCGCAGCGGATCAGTGTCGGCTGGCAGCCGAACGCCTCGGCGTATGCGTCACGGGCGGCGGCCATCGCAGGCGAATCGCTCGCCAGCAGCACCGGGCTGGCCTCGGCGTTGACAACCACCTCGACGGACAGGCCCGGCGGGACATGTTCCGCGACGAACTGTGCGAAGCCTTCAACGATTTTTTCGGGTCGCTGGTCTGGCACGAGACGCATGGATATTTTCGCCGTTGCCTCGGCCGGGATGATTGTCTTGGAGCCTTTCTCGGTGTATCCGCCCACGATGCCGTTGCAGTCCAGCGTCGGCCGAGCCCACATGCGTTCCAGCACAGGCAGGCCCAGCTCCCCGCCGGCGAGGGTCTTGACGCCCGCTTCGTGCGCCAGCGCCACCTCGTCGAACGGCAGTTCGTCCCACGCCAGCCGCTCGTCATCTCCGAGCGGGCGCACATCGTCGTAGAAACCGGGAATCGTCACTCGACCAGCGTCATCGTGCATCAGGCCGACCATTCGGGCCAGGGCGTTGGCCGGGTTGGCGACCGCCCCGCCGTACAGCCCACTGTGCAGGTCGCGCGTCGGGCCGCGCACGATCAGCTCGACGTACGCCAGGCCGCGCAGTGCGTAGGTGATGCTCGGGACACCTTCGGCGAAGAAGGCCGAGTCGCTGATCACGGCCGCGTCTGCGGAGAGTTGATCCTTGTGCGCCTCGAGGAACGGTTCCAGCGTTGGCGAGCCGATTTCCTCCTCGCCTTCCAGCAGCAGCTTGACGTTGACGGGCAGGCCTCCGCCGGCCTTGACGAACGCCTCAAGTGCCATCAGGTGGGTGAACAGTTGGCCCTTGTCGTCGTTAGCGCCGCGTGCGTAGATCGCGCCATCGCGGACGGTGGGTTCGAACGGCGGGCTTTCCCACGATTCCAGCGGCTCGGGCGGCTGGACGTCGTAATGGCCGTAGATCAGCACTGTCGGCTTGTCGTCGCCGGCGTGGCCCTCGGCCAGCACGCAAGGCTTGCCGGCCGTGGCGGCTACTCGCGCATCGAGCCCGATCGCGGACAAATGCCGGGCAAGCCACTGGGCCGCCCGATCACAGCCGTCGTCATCGCGGTTGGCGATGCTCTCGATCCGCAAAAGCTCAAAAAGCTTTTCCAAATGCTCTTGTCGGTGGGATTTCAAATATTCTTGAACGGAGGTAGGTAGCATGACTTGTCCTATTGGGAGGGGCTCTCCAAATGCTCTTGTCGATGAGACTCCAGATATTCGCATACGGAGGTAGGTAGCATGGCTTGTCCTATTCGGAATCTTTTTGATTAACCAGTTCGGCCAGGCGTTTGAGCACGCTCCGGCTCTTTTCGGCGGCGATCGTGATTTCCTTGCCTTCACCCGCGCCGCTGACGAAGGCGAGTCGATCGAAGGTCATCAGGAACATTCCCGGATCGACCGGTTGGATGGCCCGGGTCTTGTCGCTCTGGGCAAGGCCGAAGTATGCAATCGGCTCGTCGCCCTGGAAAATCAAACCTTCGGTCGGGCTTATTCGCTCGATGCGGAGGTTCTTTCGTCCGTCGGCCTGGTCGCCGTAGAACAGCGAGAAGAACGCCGCGGTCTGGCCGGCCTGGAGCTTTTGCCCGACTAGCTGCTGGCGTACCACCTGCTTGAAGATCAACTCGCACCGCCACTGGTACGGATCGAACACCATCTCGGCCGTGCCGTCGCCGCAGAAGTAGAGCTTCGTGGCGTCAGCGTCCTGGAAGGCCGTCTCGAAGGTTCGTCCGTCGTCCAGAACCTTGCAGGTTCGTTTGGTAAGCGGCGGGGATGCCCCCTTGCGATTCTGCGGATTGGTGGCGAAATTGGTTTCCAGATGATAGTTGCCGTCTTCGGCTGCGGTGACCTGATCGATCAGGATGAAGAAATCGCCCTTGGCCCAGATCACGCTGCGATCCCATCGCGTGTTGGCGTGATACTTCGGCATCGAAGTGCGGACGAACCCGCTTGTCGGCAGGTCGGCCAGCGTCTCCAGTGCAGCATAAGCAAGGTTGTTGCGAACGACAGGCGACCACCATTGGAAGGGGAATCGCCCCTTGCCCTTGGCGACCGGGTCGTCGATGTTCGCGTCCTTGACGGCTATCACGCTGCCGTAGGTTCGCGTGCCGGCGCCCTTCCCGCCCTTGTACGTGCTGCCGATGACAATGTCCTCGCCGAGGATGGAGAGCTTGGCGATCTGGTTGGTGGCGCGCTGCGAGTGGATACCCCGGCCGTTGCCTTCGATGCACATGTACTGGCCCTTGGGGTCCCAACCATCGCGCAGCGTAATCTTGTCGAAAGTTTGCTCGTACTTCACCCCACCGACAGGCATGTCGCTGTACTCTCCGCCAGCACCCCAAAGCAGATTCCTCTCGCCGTACGGCAAGTAAAGGCCCCTGGCGAGCTGCAAGATTCGAACGCCGGTCAATTCCGTCCATTCGACCGGTTCGATGTCGCGATGGTACGGGTTTTGGTAGTCGGGCAGAACGTGCTCCAGCCACCAGAGCATCTTGGCGTCGCGGTAGTACCAGAACGCCAGCGGAACGCTCCAGCTATTCTTCTGCAGATCGAACGGCGTCGCGCCATGGTAACCAAAATAGGTGTCACCGAAGCCCGACAGCCAGCCTTTGTTGTTGTGCACGCCCGCCATGTACTCGGCGTATCGCCGCAGCGCACCGTTCTCGAAAAACGTCATGTCCCACTCGCCCAGATAGTAGGCGATGCAGAACTTCATCGTGATCTGCCAGTAGTTGCCCGAGTTCTCCTGCGGCTTGGAGAAGGCAGCCTGCGAGCGGAATGCGGTTCGGGCCGCATCGAGGAAATACGCGAATCGCGGGTCGTGATCGCCGTAGAATCGCTCGAAGTATCGCCCCATCGTATAGGCGCCCGAAAGCCCCTTGGCCTGATGGTTCCAGATGGGCGTGTCTTTCAGGAGGAACGACGTGCCCCAGTCGCTGGTCGATTGCGGGCGAGTGCAGAGATAGCCGAGCATCAGGTTGGTGAACTTCAGCCGCTCTTCGTCGGACATGACTGGCAAGTCATCGAAGACGTCCCACGCCAGGCCCACCTCGAACGTGGACCACTCGGTCTGGTCGTATGGGTCTTTCTCGCTCTTGGCCAAAACGTCGAGCAGTTCGTTGCGAGTCATTTTGGCGATTTTCAGGTCGCCAGTTTCCAGCCACTTGTGCATAAACCAGTTGGCGAATCCGCCAAAGGTGGTGCGAAAGCTCCAGCTTCTCTTGCCGGTCCGCCTGCTTGTGGGCACCTGAAGCTGCTCGGCCGAGTAGGCCTTCTTTGGGAAAACCTTGTGCAGGAAGGGCAGTTCGATCGTCTTGTCGTTGGCTTTGAGGCCAGCGCAGAAGGTTTCGACGGCGGCGGCCTGCCCTGCTGCATCGCTGCCGCCAATGACGATCACGTTCTGACCCCTCGTCAGGCCGTACGGCTCGACGACGGTCCACACGACGTAGCCGCCCGGGCCCGGGCTGGCCGAGTCGATCTTGACGTAGCGGTTGAAGTGCAGCCGCGCCACCAGATCGTTATTCACAACCGAACCCAGCGCGACAATGTTCGCACCGGCTGGGACAGCCTCCAACGTCTTGACCACCGGCAGGGTCGCGCCTGTGAGTTTCGCAACATCCGACTGGATCTTGTCGGCGAGGGCCTGGAACTCGGCCGAGTCGGGTATGAGGATCGCAGCGGCCGGCGAGCCCTGGCGGACCAGCATCGTCTCGCGATTGGATGGGCGAATCTCAGTGATCGGCGTGGCGCCTCGCAGTGCGAGGTACCTGGCCATCGCGTCCATGTCCTTGTCGGGCTCGATCCGCGTCAGTTCAACGTCATCAATGGCGATTTTGCCCGTCCACGGCTCGGCGATACTAACGCCGACTTCCAGCGATTCGGTCGCGTCGTAGGTCTGCTTCAGCAGGACGTATTCGTGATACTCGCCGTCCGCCAGCACAGCCCGCGGGACAAACACCTTGCCCGTGCGATAGCCGGTATTGTTCCAACGGACCTTTTTGTCCTTGCGGTGCTTGCGGGGCCAGGGCTTGATGTTGCACAGCAGTTCCAGGCCGTTCTGCACCGAAACGTCCGATGACTTGATGCGGAATTTGACCAGATACCACGCGTTGGGCGCGATGCCATCGACGTTCTGCGTGACTGTGATCGTGTATCGCGACCGCCTGGTGCGATTGCGGAGCTTGTCGGTAATCCGGCCTTCGGGGTTGAGCGAAGTCGTGTCGATCGTCACGGCCTGCTTGCCGGTTGCAGCATCTGCCGACAGCGAGACAAACTTCGACTGGTCGGCCTTGCGCACCCAATCGCCCTTGACCCGGACGCCCCACCCGTTCAGGCCGTCTTCGAACCCGGCGTTTGTCAGGAGATTTTCCGCCGCTGCGAGCGGCCCGACAATAAAAAGAAACGCCGCCGCTACGATCGCGCACTTGAAGGTTTTTATATTCATATTCATATCCGTATTCATGTTCAATTTCAGTTCCAATGCCAGTTCTAATTCCAAATGCCAATTCCAAAAAGACCTTTTCTCAATTGAAGCCAACAGATTTGACACGCGGGGTCGGCGTCCGTGAGGCGCCTGATTATTTTTTCCAGAATTGCCACCAACGTTTACCCGCCGGTCGCCTGTCTTCTGCGACGCGGTTGGCCATGCTGCCGAGGGCCGGCAGCTTCGTCTGCATGTCGCGCAGATGCTGGCGAGCGAATTTTTCCGGATGCTCGCGAAATGTCGACCGCGTGTGGTCCGTAAAGAATGCCGACTCGTCAGGCAGTTCGTTGTCGCTGTAGAAATGCAGTGCTTCGGTGAGGCACAGTGCGGCCTGGTAGCCGACCCGGCGCGTCTCGGCCCGGTCGTCGCCGGCCGATGCCGACTCGATCAGCATGTAGAACAGGCTCAGCCATTGGGCCAGATCGATAATCCGGCTGGGCTGATCGGTCGGGTTGATGAGTTCGCCTTCGAGCCCATGATCGACCGAAGCGGCCTGGCAGAAAAAGCTGAATTCGTGCTGCCGGCCACAATGCTGGCACGTCGCGTGGATGCATACATCGCCCGTAGCGGGCGGTCGCGGCGGGCTATCGGCAAGAACCCAGGGCCCCTTGCCGCATGCGTCGCAAGCGGTGACCTTGAGGTAATACCGTGCCTCATTAAGCGTCTGGGCTGGCAGCGGTGAGTTCATAGCCGAAACCGTTAGCGCCTAGTGATACGAGGGTTTGGGGGTGGCGCCGTACTTGTTGCGATACGCTTCTGATTTTGAATTGCGGTCCGTGCTCTCGTCCTTTTTTTCTGTATCGGCGGCGTCCGCTTCGGTGTTTGTATCGGCAGCATCGGTATCGGCGGCGTCCGCTTCTGTGTTTGTATCAGCCGCATCGGTATCGGCAGCATCCGCTTCGGTGTTCGTCTCGGCCGCTTCGGTCGTTTCGTCAGCTTCGACCGGGGCGGCGGATGCAGCAGGCGCCGCAACAGCAACGGCCGCAGCCTTGTTCCTTTTGGAGTAGCGATCGGAGATCGCGGCCTGGTTGCCGTCTTCATCGGGGTTGGCGCGATATTCCAGATCGCTCACCGGGGCGTCGTAGTCTTTATCGTAAGCAGGCGGCGGGCCGGCGCTTTCTTTGCGGCGGCTGCAACCCAACATCTACATTCCCACCAATAGCAGACAGAGCAACAAACTCC
>SDBV01000844.1_pt1 | contig 44608 bp, 34 predicted proteins | sample 2277081 | NCBI WGS metagenome assembly SDBV01 (sample SAMN10402039, study PRJNA504765) | marine sediment metagenome | isolation source: marine sediment core GS10_PC15, 223 cmbsf | place: Arctic Ocean: Southern Knipovich Ridge | collected 2010
AGAAAATTGGCGATAATAATCAAAAAACAGAGTTTCCGCACATCTTTTGCCTTCATCATAACAACTTCTAGGTCCTATCGGATTAACGTTGCCCCAATAACTTTCTTCTTGAGGATGCTGTTTCGGGTCACCATACACTTCGCTGGTTGAGGCTTGAAGTATCTTCGCTTTCACCCGCTTTGCCAAACCAAGCATATTAATCGCACCATGGACACTTGTTTTAGTTGTCTGAACCGGATCAAACTGATAATAAATTGGGGATGCCGGGCAAGCCAAGTTGTATATTTCATCTACCTCTAGGTAAAGAGGAAAGGTTATGTCGTGCCTAATTACCTCAAAATCAGGATTTTTTGAAAGATCGCTGATATTACTTTTTTGACCACTAAAAAAATTATCTACACAAATAACTTCGTTGCCATATGAGAGCAATTTTTCACAAAGATGAGAGCCAATAAAGCCGCCACCTCCGGTTACCAGTATTCTTTTTTTTGATAATTTCCTTAAACTAGAACTCATAAATCAGCCTATCTGAATAAAAAAACTGTTTCAATAATATCATAAATGAGTATCTTGAAATATTTTAAGCTTTTAATAATATAGTAAACACCAGGTAACTATCGCCCTGCTTATTTACTTGGCCAAGCTAGTAGGCTATAATCTGTTTGCTTAAGGAGCAAATATGGTCTCATCAATCAAAGAAATCTATAAATACAGAGAGCTTCTTTTGGTGTTTACCAAAAAGGAGCTAAAAGTAAAATATAAGAACTCAGCACTCGGATTCTTGTGGTCATTCATAAATCCGTTGATATTGGTTGCAGTTTATACTTTTGTGTTCAGCATCGTATTCCCTACATCGATCAAGGACCACCCTTTTCCTTTGTACCTTATTATAGGCTTACTCCCGTGGAATTTCTTTACTATTGCCATCGCAATGTCGACTGGAGCAATTATAGGCAATTCTAATTTGATCAAAAAAGTAGCCTTTCCTAAAGAGTTATTACCATTGTCCGTAGTTTTTTCGGGTCTTATAAATTTTCTACTGGAAATGACCGTGGTTCTTGTTATCTTAGTTTTTATGGGCTACAACTTTATCCCCTATCTCCCATTGCTATTTTTTACGATATTTCTACAAGTTGTTGTGACCATAGGCTTTGGTTTTATTTTTGCCGGCTTGACCGTTTACTTTCGAGATATTGAACAACTTATCCAAGTAATCCTATTGATCTGGTTTTTTGCGACTCCGATTGTCTATCCGTTAGGTGACATAGAGTCGAAGTCAAACATGGCCGCTCAGTTTCTAAAAATAGCTAATCCATTGACACCTATTATGCTGTTATACAGAGAATCGCTTTTATACTTAAGTTGGCCGTCTTTTAGTTTATTAATGTCCGCGATAGGTGGATCATTTTTTGTACTGATTATTGGCTATCTTTTATTTCACAAAATCTCACCAAATTTTGCTAAAGAAGTATAAATGAAGCCAAAAAAGTCCGATCTATCAAAAAATGAAATCGTAATCGAAGCAAAAAAAGTTTGGGAAAATTTTCGTATTTACCATCACAGGAACTACACGATCAAAGACACTTTGGTGCGCCTTCGAAAATCCGCTTATGAAGAATTTTGGGCTCTTAAAGACATATCTTTTAAGGTACGCAAGGGTGAGACGTTAGGAATTATTGGTGAAAACGGGTCCGGTAAAAGTACTTTATTGAAATGCATAACCGGAATATTGGAACCGTCGCGCGGCAAGATCGATGTACGCGGAAGAATATCGCCGCTTCTTGAACTCGGTGCGGGATTTCACGCCGAACTCAGCGGTCGTGAAAATATCTACATTAATGCTGCCATATTGGGTCTTTCAAAAAAACAGATAAACGAAAGAATCGATAAGATAATAGATTTTTCTGAGCTCGGTGACTTCATAGACACGCAAGTAAAATTCTATTCTTCCGGAATGTATATCAGGCTAGGTTTTGCAGTAGCCGTGTTTTCAGATCCCGATATCTTGCTCGTAGATGAAGTGTTAGCAGTCGGCGACGAGAGCTTTAGGAAAAAATCTTTTGACAAAATCAGAGAATTTCAGTCCCTTGGCAAAACTATAATCCTGGTAACGCATGACATGCACTCAGCTTCACAATTCTGCGATAGGCTGATGCTCTTAAAGAAAGGCAAGTTAGTTAGAGAGGGAAAGCCGCATGATGTTGTGCGCGATTATGTAGATTCTGCAGTTGAAGCAGAAAAGAGTTATACGCGAGGCACAAAAGATATAGTAATAGAGTCAGTTGAGTTGCTCGACAATAACAAAAAAAAGTGCAAGAAATTCTCCCCTGGCGATTCTGCAACAATTCAAGTTATCTTTAAATCGAAAAAAGCGGTAAACAGCCCTATTTTCGGGTTCGAAATCCATGACCACCAGGGAAATCACTGTTTTGGCACAAATACAAAACTTAAAAAAATCGATACGGGAATAATCAACGGATATGGCACAGTGGAATTTAGTCTTGAAAATTTGCCTATGCTGGACGGCAATTTTTACATTACGTTAGCCGCTACTTCATCCGACGGCAAAAATGAATATCATTGGCTCGAAAACTGCATACGTTTTAAACTAAAAAATCCCAGCGATGATGTTGGATCTTTCTATATTCCTGTAAAATGTAGTTTAAAACATTCCCAAAAGACCGCGAGGAAAGAAACAATAAAAGTTAATAAAGCTGTTAGACCTTAGTGAACTGCACCCCTTCCATCCGACAGACAGCTAAGATAATGTTAGCCCAAGTAGGATGTGCATATAAACGACTACCAATTTATTATTGAAGCTAAATCTATTATTGGCGTCTTTCTTGAACAGTTGTACAATAGGAAACGACTTCATTCATCAATTGACTACTTATCGCTTAATGATTTTGAGAAAAGATTGTTAATCGGAGTCCTTTAACTAGTTGTCGGGAAAATGGGGTTCACTCCAGAATAAATTTACAGAAAAATTGGGGCTTTATTAAGCTAAAAAACATTGAGCCGAACAACATATCAATAAACTAATCTAATGAAACAATCAAAAAATATCACAAAACAAGGAATAATAATGCTAGTCGCAACAACTATTTCTAATGCTTCGAATTTCTTTTTTCAAATAATAGTCGGAAGAATGCTCGGACCGGCAGAATACAGTGTGCTTACAGCACTTTTAAGTCTCTTCATGATAATCTCGGTCCCTACACAAACCGTTCAAACAGTGATAACAAAATATGCTTCGACTTTTATGGCAAAAAAGACTATCAATAAAATTAGCTATCTATTCTCCCGTTCATTCAAAAAGCTAACCATGTTCGGTGTAATAATTTTTGTACTATTTTTCTTCATTGCTTCGCCTGTTGCGCATTTTTTAAATATTGATTCAATAACGCCAGTAATCGTACTTGGTTCAGTGATTGCGGTCTCGATTGTTACCCCTGTAGGAAGAGGAGTATTGCAAGGTATGCAGCAATTTAGTCAGCTGGGTGCAAACCTGATTGTTGATTCCATAATGCGTTTATCTTTAGGTATTTTGTTTGTTTTTCTTGGTTATAAAGCAAGCGGTGCTATTGCCGCTTCGACAATTGCGGGAGTAGTTGCAATTGCTATCGTTTTCCGGCCCCTAAAATATCTTTTCGGCAATAAAGGAAGGCCTGCTGATTTTGATTCATCAGAGATTTATAAATACTTTTGGCCTGTTCTGGTTACTCTGTTTTGTTTAAATCTACTCACAAATATCGATATTGTCTTAGTCAAACATTTTTTCATCGCAAAAGACGCCGGATTGTATTCTGCCGCATCTTTATTAGGAAAGATTGTGCTGTTTTTCCCTGGCGCTTTTGCAATGGTCATGTTCTCGAGAACCTCTGAGCTTCACGCCAAGAATAGCTCATCGGTTCATGTCCTCAAGAAAACTTTATTCATAGTGCTATTGTTGAGTATAGGAATAACAGCATTTTATTTTGTTTTTCCCACATTCATTATTTCATTGGTCTTCGGAAAAAGTTTTATTGGGGCAAGCAGCTTGTTAGGTATTTTCGGAATAGCAATGACCATATTTTCCATTACCAATATATGGATTATTTACCTATTATCAGTTCATGATCTAAAGTTTATCCTTCCTCTTATAGTAAATACTCTGATACTTATCTCTTTGTTGTGGTTCATTCCCCTTAACCCTAATCAAGTAATTTATGTTTTAATAGGAGCAGGAGCTTCATTGCTTCTAACGATTATGATTCGACAACAAATGAAGTAAACAATAACATGAGAGAATACGAAGGAAAAATATCTGTTATTGTGCCCGCTTATAACGAGGCACATCATATAGTAGATAATGTTAAACACGTAATTAGAATTCTAGATGACGCTGCAAGAGATTTTGAAATATTAATCGTTGACGATGGAAGTAAAGACCAAACCTACAATAAAGCTCTCGAAGTATGTAGGCATTTGTCTCATGTAAATGTTGTAAGGGCCCAGTCGAACAACGGTAAAGGTAGTGCTCTTAAATATGGCTTTGAGTTTGTAACTGGAGATCTTGTAGCATTTCTTGATGCTGATTTGGATCTTTCTCCAATTCAGATATTAACTTTGTTTAATTTTTTAAAAGAGAATAATGCTGATGTAGCCATTGGTTCAAAAAGACACCCAAACTCAAAGCTTGACTATCCACCAACAAGAAAACTTATGAGCAATGTCTATTATTATTTAATAAAGATACTTTTTAGGTTACCGTTAAGAGATACTCAAACCGGCATTAAGCTATTCAAATTCAAGGTTCTTGAAGATGTTTTTCCAAAGGTTTTAGCTAAAAAGTATGCTTTTGATTTAGAACTTCTTGCTAATGCTCATCGCCTTGGTTACAAGATTGTTGAAGCCCCTATAGTCTTGAATTCTCAAAGACCGAACCGAATAAAAATAAAAGATATAAGGGATATTATGCTTGACACAGCTGCGATTTTCTACAGGATGCATATCCTACATTATTATGACAAACGAAAAGAAAATCAAAAAATCAAACACACACAGAGAAATCAATCAGAACGAACAAACAAGAACACAAAAATAAAGGCATAATTAATCTTTCTTAATTTTACCCAATATAACAACCACGTCAAATGGCGATTTATCAGCTAAATTTTCAGTAACTTTTACAGAATAACCATCAGCTATCAACACGTCAAATGGCGATTCATGAGCTAAATTTTCAGTAACTTTTACAAAATAACCATCAGCTATCAACTTTGCAATTTTTTTAGCGACTTTCTTATTGCCATCTTTGTATTGCACCAAAGTCTTTATGTTATCTTTCTTTCTACTATCACCAATTTCTATAATACCAATCTTTTCCCACCTTAACACGTCAACAACCCCGCTAGCCTCAGCCAGCTTGCCACTGCCACTCAGGACCTTAACAAAGGGTTTCTTTTTCAACTTTAATAAACTTCTTTTTAGCTCAATGTTTGCTTTCTTCATTTTTACTTGGTTCTGCTGAAATACCTGAAATCTAAAATTAACTTTTAGGGAATAAATAGACACAAAAACTACAAAAATGGTTGCCACAACCAACTGCTTATTTAACCAAAAAGAAACACCAAAACCTTTATTTTCCTTCAAAGCCTTGGCTTGTTCACGGCTTTCAACTACCATCTCAGCAATTTGCCATAAAATACCTATAACCAAAAATATAAAAGCAATCATAGCAGCCCAACTGGCCTTAGCTTCATCATTAGCCACTAACAAAATTCCTGCAAACCCCAAAAAACCTATTGAAATTGCAATAGAAAAACGACCCTCTAGCCTATAAAAAAACTTAAGAACCAAATACACAACAATCAAATAGGTCGTCGTAATAAGCAATCCACCAACTTCAATAGTGCCGAGCATAACTGTATAAAAAAGAGCGGCAATAATTGCCTCTAGACCAAAATATCTTTGTGATAATTCTTTAACTTGCTTCATTAATCCCTCCCGTCAATATTAACCCCTATCTTGAAATCTCCTTGACAACTAACTTGCCAAAACAAATACTTAGTTTACGCTTATCTCCATTGTGAATCTTAGAATCAGCTCTATCGGTCCCAGGATTAGCCTTAAAGATCACTCTATTACCTCCAGGCTGCAAAGTCATTTTTTCAACTATTATATTCCTAGGTTTTGTTCCAATAAGGTCTCGCTTCAGCAATTTTGAACCAAGCGTTACTTCTATTATACTCAGCTTGTAAAAATAAAACGTATCAATATAACATTAGCAATAATAGGCTTTTTGTTGTAGCTAATAACTATCTGCTCGCCTTTATTTGACATCCACGCCGCTTCGAGTTTCAAAAATACTCAGATGAATAAACATTCTTCTTCCAAGCTGATACAGTTCCACCCGTAACAGCTCAAATCGCAGCAATTACTGCTTCAAAGCCTATATATCGATCTATTACTATATTTTTTGATTCTTCATTTTTAATCAAAATATTATTGCTTTATCTTTTGCGATTAAAGCAACTTTTTTTCTAAGCTTATTTTTTTCGCAGCTTAAGGAATATATTTGTAAAACCTTTTTCCTTAAGATATTCCTTATTTTGCTGTTCAGCAATAAATTGCTGGATAAAAGGTTTGCGTTTAAAAACCCATTTTGCAATATATAAATTTAAAATACCAATAATTTCCCACCAACCACCTCTAATAATTGCTTTTTTTATTGAAAAACCATTGCTTAAAGCTAAGTCTTCTAATTTTTCATAAGAGTAATGACGATGAGATATTAATAACCACGCTGGATCAAAAAGCTTACTCGAAAAAGAATCAAATGGAGTTGATAGATAAAATACGCCATTTTTTTTTAAAACTCTTGCTGCTTCTTTAAACATTTTATCTTCAGTGAATTTTGGAATATGCTCAATTACCTCCCAACTCACTATGCTATCAAACTTATTGTCTTCAAATGGCAAATCTATTGCATTGCCTACACAAAAATCGATTTTTTTCTCATCAATATACTTCTTTGCAGTTTCTAAGTCTTTTTCACTGAATTCAATACCAATTATATTGCTTGCCCCTCTTTTCAGAGCATTAAGTTCAAACCAACCAAAACCGCATCCTATATCTAATATATTCTTGTTTTGTATATCTTCATCGCTAACAAATTCAGTGTTAAATTTGGCTCGACCGTATATTTGATCAGTTGGCTTCTCTTCTATAATATTCTTCATAAATTACAATTTCTTTCTAGTTAAGAATGAAAGCCCCACAAAAAACCTTAATGAGATCATCCCTAGGGCAAGTAATGGACTTCTCGCTAACTTTTTCCATTTCTTATTTTCAATAAAAACATCTAAAAAACGATATTTAGCGCTAAACTGCTTTTTCACGTCTTGGTCGTCTTTGCCCCATTTATTAATATAATCATCGGCCGTTGCACTGTATTTAGCTTTTTTTGACAAATAGACACCCAGCGTAAGCTCTTCTTCATGGTGAGACAATGATTTTTGCGTTATACCGACCTTATTATTTTTCTTTAATGCTTTTGTAAAATCCCAATCATCAAATCCGAATGCAATTTTATCAATATCAAATCCTCCAACCGCATCAAATACTTCTTTTTTAACAATACGCACGCCGTCTATACAGGTCATATTGTAAAAGCTTCGTTCAAAATTACGAATTTTTCCAAACAAACCCTTGCCATTCACGATTTCGGGAATAAATAATGCATCATACTTTTCAACAACTATCTTTCCTACCGCCTCATTCATTAAATCAGGATCGAATGTCATATCAGTGTCAGGAAAAAATATTATATCTCCCTTAGCCTTATCAACACCGAAATTTATTTGAGCGCCACGAAAATTTTTCACATTATCAAGTGTCATAATTTCGGATAAGTCATAAAAATCCACAAAGTGCTTTATGGCTAATTTTTTGGTATCATCGCTTGAATTGTTATCGACAACCATTACTTCGATTTTATCTTGCGGATAATTCATTGCTTTAATTGAAATCAGACATCTTTCTATATTTCTTTCTTCATTTCTTGTCGCTACGATCACGCTAATTTTAGGCTTTTGCAAAATTTAGTGCTCCCTAACTCCTATGCCAATTCCAAGCATCTTTGATTATTGCTTCAATATTATATCCGGCCTTCCACCCTAATAATTCATTTGCCTTTGTAGGATCAGCAATTAGTATCGCAGGATCACCGTTTCTTCGCTTTTCCACTTGAGTTTTTACTTCTCGGCCAGTAATAGATTCAGCCAGTTCAATAATTTCTTGTACAGACACCCTTTGCCCAGTACCTAAATTAAAGCAATCTGTCTTAAAATCCACTTCTTCTAGCAATTGAAGGGCTTTATAGTGTGCATCAGCCAAATCTCTGACATGAATATAGTCCCTCACACATGTCCCATCTTTTGTAGGATAGTCAGTACCAAAAATACTTAGATTTGGCCTATCACCATTAGCCGTGCGCAATATCAAAGGAATAAGATGAGTTTCAGGATCATGCTTTTCACCAATCCCAAAACAGGCTCCAGCAGCATTAAAGTATCTTAGCCTTACTGATTTAATACCAAAGACCCGATCATACCATTCGAGCACTTTTTCAAACATTAACTTACTCTCTCCGTATGGATTAATTGGCTCTTGTTTGGCATCCTCATTTATTGGAATCGTTGACGGTATGCCATAAATTGCACACGTAGATGAAAAAATAATTTTTTTGCAATTATTTTTTCGCATTGAATCCAGTAAATTTAAACCTCCCAAAATATTATTTTCAAAATATTTTCCAGGATTAGTCATTGATTCACCCACATATGCATATGCTGCAAAATGGATTACTGCTTCAATATTGTTAGAAGTAAAGACCTCGGTAATGTCTTCTTTATTTAATAAGTCACCTTTAATAAATTGCACTTGTGATGGAAGAAAATCTTGATGACCATAGACTAAATTATCAAACACTATTATTTCATTTGGCAATATGCCTCTGTTGGTTAAATAATGAACTGTAATAGAACCTATGTATCCTGCGCCACCAGTAATCAATATTTTTCCAGCCACTGAGAGTCTCCCATTTTTAGGAATATAATCGTTTATTTTTTAAAAGGTACTATATGAAAACCCTAATATTGCTCATTTTGTTGCTTGAAACATTAAATATTGACACATTGTTTTACCAAATATACTTTTAGGGAAGCTTGAGAACGTTAAATTTAATGGTAAAATGCCAAAGTAAACATATAAAACACTAATATCCTTAAATCCTATCTCGGAAAGCAAAATTTTCATTTGTTGTTCATGGAATTCCTGGATATGGATATAATCACCTATTATGCTATTTGAGCCAACTTTAACCGGAAATTTCAATTTACCGCTTAAAATCTTGAGAACGTTGGCAAATCTAAATAGATTCGGCGTACCAAAAAACAAATAACCATTATTTTTTAAGACTCTGTGTTGTTCTTTAAGAAATAGATACGGTTTTTCAACATGTTCAATCACATCCTGATGGAATATCAAGCCAAATTCCTCATCATTAAAAGGTAACCTAGCCTCTGGTTGCACCTTTACAAACTGCCATTGGCCCTTTTCCTTAAGTAAAGATTTAGACTTTGAATCAACCGGATCATCAACAATATCGGTAGCAGTTATTTTTTTAACTCTTGGATTATTGTCAAAAACTAAGTAATCCCAGATACCATCCCCTGTCGAAACTGAAAGAGCATTAGCTAAGTTGCTATTATCAAGGTTCTTTATTATGTTTATGAATGCTTTACACTGTGCCAATCCTAATTTAGACTGAGAGTTATTCAACCTCTCCATCATTGTATTCAATTTGGAAGACCAACCTTTCGTATTCCTTCCTGCTCATTTTAACAGCATTTAATTCAACGCTGAAGTTGTCAAAAGAATTGGCCTTAATTATCCTTAACTGATAATTTGCCAAAGCTAATACTAAGCTTACGTTTATCGTCATTATGAATTCTGGAATCTGCAGTTTCTGCTCCAGGTTTTGCATTGAAGATGATTTTATTAATCCCTGGCTTAATCACTACTTTCTTAATTATAAACTTTTTAGGCTTTACTTTAACTAAACCGCGCTGAAGCAACTTTGTGCCCTGACGTACCTCTAAAACTCTTGGTTTAAAAAATGAAAAAGCTTCAATCGCTATTGAAGCTGTGATGGATTTAGTAGCATTATTTGTAATCAATAGTTCACCGTTATTTGACATCCACCGCCATTTTGAACCATTGAAATACTCAACTGAATTTATATTATTGCTCCAATTAAACACCAATCCCTTGGGAGCCTGAACCTTATACACATAATCATTGTTAAATCGCTTAGCTAATTTTAAACTACTTGATGTAATTACAGGAACTTTACCATAGTTGTATTCAATTTGGCTTATTCCAGTGCTTGCTCCACCATAATATCGTTTTAGTTTGTCCGGTATCACGCCTTCTTTGTATTTATCCCGGTGAACTATCACGTACTTAACACCAAGCTGGCGAAGTCTGATTCCAATATCTGAATCTTCTAGATCTACCAATTTTTGGCGCTTACGTTCCGCAGAGCTTCCTGGCGCAGCCCCATTTGCCAGCCTCTTCTTATGTACTCTTTGATAAAACAAGTACTCGTTGTTCGAATACTCAGCGCTTGAAACCCAAGGATACTCTACTACTATAAAATCACCCTGTTGCATAGCCAACCATCGATAAACTCTCGGCGCAGCGCTACTCTCAAGAGAAACATAGCGCCATGGAGGTATATTAATAAATTCAACCGTAATCAAAAGCATTGTCAACGTAATCAAAAGAACTTTAGACCAATTAGACTTAAACTTATCAATTAGTTGCTGAAATCCAATACCGGCTAACAAGGCCACAAACAACATTACAAATATGCCAAAGCGAGCATAAACTCTAAATACCGGCACAATCTTATAAGCAAAATACGAGGGCATTGGAATAGTAACGCCTAATAAGCTTACTGTTGGCGGTGCCGAGAAAATTAGCGCCGTTAGCGCCCCTGTCAAACTAATATAGATAATAAAACGAGTTCGTTTATTAGCTTTCTTGAAGGAATAAATTGCAATTCCAGCTAAAACTAGCGGCGTAAATCCTAAATAAAGTGTTTGCTCAAAAAAATTGCTTTGATGTAATCTACCACTGGCAAATTTCTCTATAAAGGGGCCAAAAAAAGGATTATCAATAGAAGGTGTTAAATATTCCAGCGGACGAGCGGAAAAAATATAAAGTTCGTTCATCGAGCGACCGAATAAGGCCTTCAATTGAATCCAATTCAAGATAATAGGAAAGATAGCGGCCGCGAGAGAAACCGATGTTATGGCAATAATTGAAATGGCAAATTTTTTATTGCCTCTACCTGAATTTTGCAACGGCTCATATTTTAATCTCAACCGACCATAGATAAAAATGAAACAATACATTAGAATTGCTATTATTAGCGTAAAATATCCATAATAATAATCAGACAAAAATAATAAGCTGAATGAACCGGCAAGCAAAAATAAATTTGTAGACGATCGTTTTTCGTGAAATTTGATAAGCGACAAAAAAAACAAGGGGAGCCACTGTATATTAGCCAAGGTTAAATGCTGTAATGATCTCATTAAATGGTAAGGTGAAAAAGAAAAGATAAATCCCGCTACTAAACTTGCCACTCGATTTCTCGTAACATGCCAAGCCAACATATACATCGTGATCGCGGCTAGAGGAAAACTGATGAAATAAAAAAAATTATAAGTAAATATTTCTCCAGTTAGAAAAATTGTCGGCCATAAAAGAGCGCTCCATAAATAACTAGTTTCCGGACCATAGTTAAATCCATAAGGTGCAGATATATAACTAGTAAATAACGGTGATTGACCATTATGTAAGGCAATATTAGCCTGCCAAAACCCCCATATACCACCAAGAGGATCCCCGGGAATCGCCATTATTACACTATTCGGTTTTAATAACCAAGGAATAAATAACGCTAAACTTAAGATAATATAAAACAATATAGCGGGCGAATGCTTACGGAAATTAATAAATCTAATTAATAAACTTTGCTTAAAATTTGTGAAATTCATGATTAAGAGGTTGTTAACATTTAATCTTTACATATTAACAGGTTTTGCCTCCCGACTCCTTCTCCAAGAATAGCCCAGGTAGCCTACACAGCCAAGGAATGTTAGTCCTGAGATAAGCAAACCAATAAAAAATATACTTTGTGGCAAGAAATATAAAGAAATTTCGTTTTTACTATGATTACCAATATACCAGGCGTTGGCATAGCCGTTAACCTTAATATGGTTCTTTTCGCTAATTGGCTTTCTCCAAAGTGCTTGCCACCAATTTATATGACCATAATAGGCTTTCCAGCCTGGATGAAAAGATTCAGACAGCACCAGAAAATAAGGCTTATTTGCATTACTGGAACTTACAATATATTTGGTGGGATTGATTTTATTAAAAGCAATTTTCGGTGCATTATTTCTAAGTCGTCTACTCTTACGAAGAACGATATATTTGTCTTTAATCTTCTTATTGTTTACTGATACCGATAGCTTATTTTCGCCTTTACGCAATTTAATTAGACCAAGAGACAACCATGCCCTTGATTGCTGTTTAGGTATTTCTTTAATCTCAATAGACTTATTATTATTTGTTACAGAAACTGAACCAATATCATTAACCAATAGCTGTTCACTTAAAATAATAATTTCATAAAGGCCGTTCTCTGAAACCATAAAATTAAGATTTTTAGTATTAAAATCTGTATCCTTATGATTAATTAAATATTTTTCTTTTGATTTACTTAAAATTATTCTTCTTTGATAATCAGTAAATTTTTCTGAGAAAAAAGTCGCATCTTCGGATCTAGAACCAACAAGTAATGGAGCAAGCATCGGCAAGGATTCCAATCCTCCATCAATAAACAAGGTGCTTGATGATGCATAAATATGTGAAAGAATATCTTTTTTATTTACTTCAAACAAATCAATCTTTCCAAATCTCTTAATCTTTTTTAGATATGAGCTTTTGTATAGGAAATCATTGACCTCACTTTGGTTTGATTTTATTTTCATAATATTTTTAATGTATTTCCAATCAGTATCGTTATGAAGTGTCACATAACGGACATTAGAGAATCTGAGCAACATTCGCCAGACATCTGGCGAAATTAAATCGAGTTCCGGCCGTAAAGATTCTTCTCCAAGAAAATTAAGACTTCTAACATTTAAGGGTCTAAAGCTTGGTTTACCGATTGATACATTAAGTGATGGCGTACCAACAAATACTTCACCATTCCAACGATAAACTACAAATACATCTTTTTGAATAAATGTTGGTATTGATGCAACTCTAAAAATATCATCTTTTTTACGTAAATAATTTGATAAATTAACATAATATTTGGGTATCTTTATAGTTTGGCTATACATATTATCTTGATGTTTTATAGGAGCGCCAGTCAGAAAATTCCACCCATAAATAATTAATAGAATCGAGATGATTGTGGTACTAAAATAAAATGTTTTGACTGATTTAGTTTTGGCCAATCTAATTAGTTCGCCAACTCCGAGACCAAATAGCAATGATAATGAAAGTATTACCAGCGCCTCAAAATAGATTGGATTGCGAAATAATCGCGAAACAAGGGGGGAGGATTGAAAAATTAATCTGCCAACTGAGCTTAGCGGACTGCTTGTGCCTTTGCTCAAAAATAAAAATATTATCAACATTATTCCCGGAAATAAAGCCAATCGCATTGTTTCTCTCCTCAAGAGCGAAAATAAAGCAATCCCTAAAAAACTAAACGTGATCACGGTTAAAAAAGGTGTGTAATAAAAAGCAATCCATGGTGATATATGCACTTGTGCCGGATACGGTAACATTCGAAAGCCGTCAAGAAGTTTGACGCTAAGCGTATTAAGCAAGTCGTTATCTACAACTCCGATTTCCGCTCGTGCCGCGAAGGATTGAGACAATGTAAGCAAAAGATTGCTCAACCAATAATAATTTACTAAAAACATGGTAATCAGCAAGGCTAGCGAACTTTTGATATTAGTCAAAAAGATGGAACGGTTTTTCGAATTAAAAACAAGAAAAAATAAAATGTAAACGCAAATTAAAAATAAATGAAGCACAAAATATTGCAAGCTACCATAACCAGCTGACCCTAATAGTAAAGCAGCTATTCCGAAGACAGCGATCTTTCGCTTGTCAGATGGATCATTAAGAAATCTTACGCTCAAACTCAAAATTATTGGTGTCGCAACATGGTAAGGTAAGACTCTCAAATTCACTATTTCTACAGGCATTCCTGTCATCAGGAATGGATTAATAATATACAAAATCCCACTGAGCATTGAGGCTACCGGACTATAACCTAAATTCCTTGCAAGCCAATACATACCTGCAAGACAACCAACGAATCCTAAGTATATATAAAGAATTTGACCAATAAAATTATTACCGCCTAACATTATTAAAAATGCTGAGTAAGCATGGTAAAAGAATCCTGCGGGCTCCGTTGTTACACTGCCATTAGCGCTAATCCATACAAAAAGGTAATTGGTTGCAACTTGCCATAATGCTTCAGCATTAGGCCAAGGATAAATAGGTCCATGAGCTAATATTTGCCCGCGCATAAACCAAAAAAGACTTGGAACAGGAATTAAGAAAAGCATAACTCGGATTAATAAGCGTTTCTTATGATTATCCATTAAGCCGCAGACTTATATCTTAATTTGATCAAATAACTTTTGATCCGCTTATTAATATGATATAGCAAGCGCGTGGGATTTGAAAAAAGCAATCTCGCAGCTTTATTAATATTTCTTCTTGTTTGCTCTTTTTTAAAAGATAGATAAAGTTTATAAAGCTCGTCTCTGGACAAATATTTTGCTAGATGGATATTGTAAGTATGTGATTGTTCGTACTCGATGTCCAAGCGATTCCAGTCTATGCCATCATGATTATCCGGTAATAAGCCCTCTTTTTCTGCATACTCCCACATTGGCGTCCCTGGGAAAGGGGTCAGAGGAAAAACAGCAAATTCATCTAATTTACTCCGTTTAATAAAATTTAATGTATCCAAAATTGTTTCTTTGGTATCATTTGGTGCCCCTATAACAAACGAACCTATACAGCCTAATCCATGTTTTTTTATTGTTTCAACAGCAGTGAAATTATGCTTAACAGTCACAGAGCTTCCCTTAAGGAAATTCAGTATTTCGGGCGAGCCAGATTCCAGTCCAAGACTAATTGACCGAACGTTCATCTGTTTAAGCAGCGAACATACTTCATCATTGATTAAATTGGCGCGCCCCGACAGATGAAATTCTACATATTTATTTATGCCTTCCCTCTTAATAAGAGATACGATTTCAATTAATCTTTTTTTACTCGCTATAAAGAGATCGTCGTAAAAATCTATTCTTTTGACATTATATTTTTCTACCAATTCTTTTATCTCTTGAACTACGTATTCGGCCGAATGAAAACGTACCTTGTCCCACAATCTGGTAGATGCACAAAACACGCATTTGTATGGGCAACCGCGAGATGAGAACATATATGCTTTATTGGGATCAATTTTAAATAAACTTCTGTCTGGAAATGGAAGATCGTCAAGGCATTTAATGAGACTTCGTCTGGCCGTATATTTAAGTTCACCCTCATCCCAAAAAGCTAGCCCATCAATCTTCTGCAAATCTTTATGACTAAACTTTTGCTGGCTAACAAATATTTTCATTAACTCCAAAAAAGTCTGCTCGCCTTCGCCGATTACCCCAATGTCAAAATCGGTTGTAAGAGATGCTGGGAATAAGGAAATATGGCTACCACCCACGATTACGGTAGAAACACCGGCTTTTTTTGAAAACTTTGCGATATCTTTCGTTCTATTATAATTTTGTGAAACGCTTGATATTGCAACAATATCCGGTTTAATTTTTAAAATAGTCTTTTCAAATTCACTGCTTATCATATGAAAATCAATTTTATTACTCAGATTCTTATTAACATACGCGACTAAGTATGCAGGTGCCAGCTGAGGATATAGATTTTCAATATTCCTCGCAGGATTCACCATATTTATAAATAGTACAATCGGTTTAATTCGCGATTTAAGCGACATACGAACAAATCCCTTCAGATTTTTCCCTAATGCTAAATATTTTAAGGCTCATAATATCTTATTAGATGACAAATTCACAAATTAATTACTCGCTTGTCATATTTGAAGAAAAATTCTCTACATTATTTTTTAGCGTTAATTTGAAACGAATCGCCGCTTCTTGCTAAATTTAAGATCTGCGCTAGAGCTTCTAACCCAAGGACAACAAATCTATTATATAAAAAAGAAGAAGGGGTAAATTTTTTATTTAAAACATAATTTAAGCTTTGCGCCCAATTACCACCTGTGTACTTAATTGATTCGACCTTAAAACCTGTGTCAATCAATGTTTCCCTAATTATTTTCGGTGTCGGTACAAAAAGATGACGAGGCGTTTCGATCGGTGCCCAAGCACGTTTAAACAATTTATATCCTAAGGAATTAGCATTAGGAGCAAGCAAAATTAGTTGGCCATTTTTTTTAAGCTTATCGTAAATAATTTTTAAGTATTCTTTCGGGTTGCTGACATGTTCAATTGCGTGACTAATCAAAATAGCATCAAAATAATCGGATGGATATAAATTTGATTTCAATTCTGAGCAAATACCGTTATGTCCTTTTTCGATTAACAGATTAATTGCTCGTTTGCTTACGTCCACACCGAAAGTTTGCCACCCGCTATCTTTTAACAAGTCAAGGAGCAAACCCGAACCACATCCAACATCCAGTACCTTGCCATTAAATATATACTTAGGGATACCCTGAATTCTTTTGCCAACCAAGTAGTATACAAAATAACTCAGATTCATTTTGCGTTCACCGGAAAAATATAATTTGATAAGCTTCTTTTTAAAACTTAATTTATTGGAATTACTTTCACAGGTAGAATAGTACGCCCCTTCAGGATAATAACTTTTTAAATCTTTGGGCACATCCATTAAATACAAGGATCTGCACGCAATACATTGAGCTACCCGAAACGTGCCTGGTAGGTTATGAAGCCTATCGAAATTGTTAAAAACACGTTTATTTTTGTCCGATTTACAAAGTGGACATTTATCAACGTGTTTAGTTTCTATTGTTTTCAAACAAATCCAATCCGTTGGCGTTTAAAATTCTGTGCCCCAAATTTTTCACGATAATAGCTAATGTGATGAAACCAGGGCTTGATTTAACTTTTCGACAATTATCGGCCAAGCTAATAAGTTTTTTGCTATTTTTTGTCCCCTATTACCCATTTGCTTCGATAATTCCGGATCATTTATTAATTCTATGACTTTTTCAGCAAAATCTTCAGCATCATTTATTTTTGCAAGCAACCCACAATGATTATCATTTATTACTCTCTCAATTTGGCCGATAGGATTAGTTACAATGGGTCTTCCGGAAGCTAAATAATCTCCTAAGCGTCCCGGGTAATTTGCCCTTTCACTATAATTATCCACCCGGGGAAGCAATAATATGTCCGCGGCTCGAAGATAATGCAATAGGACTTCATAAGGCTGAACTCCTAGATAAATTATATTGTTTTTTAACCCTAAGTCGTTAATCCACGTTAAATGCGAATTTTCAAGGGGGGCTATAATTAATACAACCGTATTAGGAGCTTTTTTTACAATCAGATTTATGCTTTTAATTAAGTTATCAAATATTGTTAGAACCCGACCTGCAAAACATAATATATTTGCTTCATTTGGTAAACCCAATTCATTACGTATTTTTTTCTGATCAATTGAACACCAAGCGCCGACATTAGCCCCATTCGGAACGTTAATGATTTTCGAAGGAGCAATCCCGATATTTGCAGCATGTTCTTTTAATGTATCGCTGACAACTGTCACCATGTCTGCCAAAGGCGGTATTTTGGTTTCAAAAATATTAGCCGCACCTTCAATTAATCGACCTTTATTGTCAATGCTTGTCAGTCCCCCGCTGCCCCACCAATCATCCCAGTCTACAACTAGGCGTTTTTTGAAAAGACCCAACTTTTTTAATAATTTAAGGAATACAATAGGTAAACCCGTGGTAGGAGACGCAACATTGAATGAATAAATAACGTCAAACCCACCAAAAAGAGCCAAACGGATATTTAATAGTGACCGCAATAAATGATACGGCAATTCAAAGAGGCTGGATGAGCCATGCTGTCCGACAAGAAGAAAAATCTCAACGCTTTCGTCTTCTGTTTTTTTTGTCCGTATGCCACGCTCAGTGTTTAGACAACTTAATACAACTTCATTTCCTGCTTTGCATAAATATTTACCCAGAAAAAGACATCGAAAAAAAGTTCCTTTATCTTTATCATTGTGATTAAGAATTAAAATTCGCATTTTATTCCAAACATTTTTTTATTACAAAATTATTATAATACGCGAGCATTCGCACAGGATAAAAATTTAACAAAGTATCTATTTTTCTTAGCACTGGGTAAAGAAGGTTCGTAACTTTATCAGGAAATTCCGGGACCATGTTCGATTTCCAATTGTTCGATACTTTAAATTTATTCGCGCTTAAAATTTTGATTATTTCACCGTCACCTATAGTATCTCATGACGACCATACCTAAGCCAACTAGCCAGATGTTCGGTATGGGCAAGCTTCCTGGGGGTTTTAAATATAAAAAAAGCCCGCTTTTTTTAAAACTCTCTTAGCTCATTGAAGATATTGCTTAGTTCGCTTGGCTCAATATGCTCAACCACGGCATAAGCAACAATCATATCAAATGAATTGTCCGAAAAAGGTAATACACAACCATCATAATGATCGAAATTAATTTTAAAAGACTTTTCAAATTCATTCCAAATTAATCTTTGTTCGTTGGCAGTATCGTTAAAATTCGGGTCTTTCTGGCTTTTATCGTTCACTGGATCAATAGCATAAATTGCACCGTTGTCAGTAACCTGTGAAAGTGCAAGAGCAAATACGCCGGAACCAGTTCCGAAATCCAAAATTTTGCAATTTTCTTTATTTGCCATATAGCTCTCTACCGTTTTGGCATCGTGATAAATTCAATCCATGTACAGCTTGCTTTTTAACATATATTCAATCGATGTTAGGTAAAACCATGTATCTTTCTTATTATTCAAGTGACTTACCATATCGAATATGACTTTTACATCGTTATTCATGATTTTCTTGATCTCAGGGATAATAGGTTATACATATACGAACCAATTTTACTACCTAAGGCAAATTTTCTTCCGAGAGCAAAGAGCACTTTATTTCTTGAAAGCAAATAAGCAAGCGATCCTAGGAATTTCCCCAATCGAAATTTCAATACGGTCTTTTCATAAAGAGCATATCCTTTCTTTAACGCTCTAATTCTATCTTCTCTTGAAAATTTTTCTGTTTCAAAAACAGGTACTAAGTCACGACTTCCGACGCTCACCAAGTATTCATCTACTGGTAACATATTAGTAGCGTGCTTAGTTGCCCAATTAAATAAGTCTGTTCCCGGATAAGGTATAACATTATAAAAATTGACAAAACTTGTAGGCAGAGAACGGGCGAACTTTATTGACTCCATGGCTGTTTCGTACGTTTCGTCTTTATGACCAATGATGAAATTGACGGAATTTCGGATACCAACCTTATTGGTCAATTTAACCGCCTCTCTTACTTTTTCAATTTTTAAAGATTTACCCATATTTTTTATTACATTCTGATTTCCCGACTCACAGCCATATGACAAAAAAATACAGCCTGATTCCTTCATTTTTTGAAGTAATTTTTCTGTTATCCTATCTGCTCTAATACCATTATATAGCTCATACTTTATGTTTAATCCTTCCTTTATAATTAAATCGCAAATTTTTTCAGCCCGCTCCATATCAAGGCTGAAACAATCGTCATTTATTTCAAACCTCTCAGTTCCATAAGTTCTAACCCAATGTTTTAATTCTTCAACTACATTTTCAGGACTGCGTGGTCTAAAACCTCGGCCCATCGAGAGCTTTACTGAACAGTAATTACAACCATGCGGACACCCCCTAGACGTAATAATAGGCATTGTTTTTGCCGCAAAGTAACTATACTGTTCGAAATTAAATGACTCGAAAGAGGGAAACGGAATAATATCTAAATCAGTTATTAACGATTCTGCCTCATTTTCAACAATATTACCGGCCTTATCATGCCAAATTAAGTTACCTACGTTAGAATAATTTTTTGAACCATTAAATTGAGAAATAAAATTTATGAAACTTGTTTCAGCTTCCCCCTTCATAGCAAAATCAGCTTGGGTTTTTATAAGAATTTCTTTTCCTACAGCGGAAACGTGAGGGCCTCCTAGGATCAACGGTATGCTCGTATATTCCTTAATCTTGCTTACGAGTTCCGCGGCATAATCGTAGCAATAACTAAATGTAGTCATCGCAATTAGATCAGGCTTAAACTTTGTGATCTTCTTAGTTAAGACACTATCGCTTTGTTCCAAGCCCTGATCGAAAATATCAATATCATTTATGCCATTTTGCTTCAAAACAGATATTAAATAGGCGATCCCAAGATGAGGGTGACCTGGACGAGCTTTTTCATCACCAAATAAAGTTTTAAGCCACGGGTTTACAAATAATAGTTTCATTTTTATTCTTTCCTAACTAAGAAAATTAACGTTTATTTAAATCATAAAACTTAAATTCTTTTAACCTTTAACTCAAGCTTTTTGTAAGAACCCTGAAAAATATCCCTTAATATAGCTTTTTACTAAATCAATCCTTCGATAAAATAAAAGAATTGAACAATATTGGATCAAAAAAATGTTATTAAACACCATAAGGAATATTAAGTAATTTATCCTACTTGCATACTTTTTCATGAACATCACACGGTTTCTGGCTGCGTAAAATATCCGATACTCGTTATCAAAACCGATTAATCCGCGCAAGCTTTTTTTATCTTTAGAAAAAGGAATTTTGTGATAAACAACTGCGGTTGGGCAATACATAATCTTGTAACCAGCATTATTTGCCCTCATAGCCCAATCGGATTCTTCGTAATGCATAATATATGACGCATCAATCAAGCCTATTTTATCAATGACACTTCTTTTAACCAACCAAACATTTGGTATGTGGCCAACCTCTTTTATCTCATTGTATTGGCCTATATCGATCTCATTAATACCAAAGTATTGCGTTCTGCTAGTTAATAAATTTATCTCTGCACCCGCATACCAAATTATCCTAGGTTCACTAAAAAAATACATTTTTGGACCAACAAATCCAATTTTCAGATCGGATACGGCTAAATTTACTAGCTCGGTTAAGAAATCACGGTCAACTATGTTGTCACTGTCGACAAAACACAATAATTCGCCGTCGGCGCATTTTATGCCTTCATTTCTAGCGATTGAAGCACCATGATTTTGTTCAAGCTCAATGATCTTTACACTAGGATAGATTTTTTTTATTTTAGTAATGGTATTATCCCGGGATGCGTTGTCAACAACAATAATCTCAAAATTTTGGTAATTGATATTTAAAAGTGCTTTTATGCACTCTAAGACTTCTGACTCGCGATTGAATGTCGGTATAATTATTGAAACAAGCTTTCTATTCATTTTAAATTTGTATTTCTAGTCAGCTATTTTCAAAGCTTTAGTAATCGTAAAAAAAATAATCCGTGGCTTGCTGCCATTATTTTGCCAAGCCATATAAATGCATTCTAACAAAGACTCGATTGTGATATTAATTTCATACCTTTGAAACTTTCTTCATTCCTATCAGGGTTCCAGCAAGAGACGGAAAATACCAACTGATAAAGTCATATAATTCCCAGAAGACGCCAAGCGGCAAACTTTGCCTTGTAACCCAACCAATGCATCCGCGCACTTCAAAACCAAGCTCTTTTAAATCTTTCTTTACAAAAAAAGAATGGTGTCCCAATTCAGGATTTTCACCAAATTCAGTATTTTTATATATTTTCATGTATGTCATGATTTTTCTAGTAAATTCAATGGCGCTTGATGAATTCGGAAGATCTATTTGAATAATTCCGTCATTTTTCAATATTTTATTAAATTTAGTTATTGCTTGGAACATTTCATTAGGCTTCAAATGCTCCAAGATGCTCGATGCAAAAATTAAGTCAAATGAGTTTTCCTTAAATGGCATATTCATTAGATCAGCAATAATAAAATGCCTAAACTGGTTCCCTGCCTGCTCCTGAATACATTTATTAATAAAATAGGGGCTAAAATCAAATGAAATCAAAGTTTTGCAATTAAAATAGGATGTATAAGCACCTGAGCCGCATGCAACATCTAAAACAGTATCGACATTATGCCTTTTAAGCAGCCGTGCAATTTTTTTTGTTGCTTTTAGCTCATAATCAAGATGTTCAGACGAAGGTTCAAACATATTTTTGATAATGTCAGAGGTGTTAAATTCGGCCAACAAAACAGGCGCATCACCAATAATGGGGTAATTTTTCTTACATTTAGAGCAAACAATTGAACCATTTTCACATCCGTTTTTTTTAGAATCTTCTTTAGTTTTGGCTATTTTTTCCAAAGGATAATTATTACACGCAGGACATATTAAATAATCAAGTATATTCGACTCCATTAATCTCTCCTTTTCAGATAATCAATTTGAATTTATATCTTATCGTTTGATGAATATATATAATCAGAATTTTCCCAAGCAACTTTCAGTTAGATTAACAAGATTGAAGGCGGCTCGAAAGTTTTTAATGGTTCTGCAAAATCATGCCCTAAAATCCGTTAAATGCCCGATGACCGATCGCCCAGCCTTAAGGTAGAATTTTACATCATCCAGACTTCGAATAGCGAGTAATTTTCTTAAAAAGAATGATGGAGTCATGAACGACCGGTACAGTCCTTGAGTGAGTTGCTTGATTTCGTCATCGCTCAACCCCGTTTTCATAACTCCGGCACGCATGTCGTATTCGTCCCAATTTTCGGTCAATAGCAAACCATCGGCCTCGCATTGCTTAAACAAAGGCGTCCCCGGATATGGAATAACAATTGTCGCCTGTAAGGTATCAACCCAACCCTTTTTAAAGAGCAATTTTGCGAGATCGATAGTGCGACAAGCGTCTTCCTCGGTTTCCCATGGATAGCCGACCATCACCGTGATATGAGGATGAAGCCCCGCCTGCTTGGCCATCCTGACGCCTTCCATTATCTGCTCGACCTTTAAATTCTTGTCAATCTTATCTAGCGTAGCTTGGTTGGCCGATTCCAGACCAAAAAGAATAAAGCGAAAGCCGGCTTTGGCCATTAAGCGCCAATCTTCCTGCTTAAGAACACCAAACCGCATATTGCAATTAAGCGTCACTTGCTTGTTGTAACCACGTTCGATCATGCCATTGCAAAACTCGTGCAACCAATCGCCGGTCGGAAAGGTGCCGCTATCATCCATGATTTCTTTAACTTTGTATTTGTCAATCAAAACACCGATCTCATCGAGAACTTTTTCCGGACTCCGGGAGCGCCATTGATTACCCGGATAAATAGTTGTCCATGAACAAAAAGTGCATCTCCCCCACCAACAATCGCGAGCCGACATGATATAAGTGCCGGGTGTTTGCCGGAAATTGCCGTTTTTCTCGCTGTAGAGATGCCAATTTGTAAGATCGCGATCGATTGCCGGAAGATCGTCGAGGCTGTGGCTTAATTCGAACAGACCGGTATTTTTTATCGATTCGTTTTCGCGGTACCATATGCCTGCGTCAAGTTCGCTCCCATTCGAGAGATGATTACATAAACTTAGCAAGGAAAAATCGTAATCGCCTCCCGTGATTACATAATCTGTTTTGCTATTTAACATCGACTCTTCGGGAAGCGCCGTCACGTGGTCGCCCATCAAGACAATTTTAAGATCCCAGTCATTTTTTGAAATCTTTTTTAATTCATCTATAATTTCCCAATGTCTTTTTACAACCGGGGTTTTGGTCTCAATAGCAACTAAGTCAGGCTTGTTCTTTTTAATAGAATCGATAAATTGTTTATGCGACCAGTTTTCAGCTATGCAATCATTCCAGATAACATCGAACCCGTTATTTTTCAGTAACGAAGCAGCTTGTGCAGGTACAACCGGATAGATGTATGTTGGGCTGTTAAACCATTGAAATTGCCTGTTCTGGCTTAATAACGGTGTGCCTTTATCACTTTCGGTTGGTGGATAGCTAATAAATATTTTCAAAATTCTTCTCCGACTAGTTTAAGGTTCAATATTTCTTTGACAGTTCTTTAGCAAGCAATCCTTTAATGAGACCTAGGCCGTAAGTTATATGAGTAACAATAATACCTAACATAACCAGTAACCCCAAAGAAACCTTTTTTGTTGAAAGACCAGTCGCTATCAAACCAAGGCCATATATAAGCAAGATCGCCTGCCAAATAATTTTAACGGTTGGACTTAAAAGCGATAATACTCCGCCAAGGACAACAAAAAGAACAAAAAATGATGGTATAAAATATGTTAGTCTACGCGATGTCTCCGGTAGTTTTTTAGCAAATAAGCCCCTGTGTTGTGCATAGTTCCAAACCTGTTTCATGTGCGCCTTAAATAAGGTTCGTCGGTGATGCCACACGAAAACCTCGGGATCATAGAGAATTATTTTGCCTTGCTTGGTGATATCTAAGCATAACTTCGTATCTTCTCCAGGCCAGTAATGGCTATCAAAACCACCAATTTCTTCAAAGACACTTTTTCTTACAAATAGATTTACTGATGGAAAATCATCAACTTCTTGCAATTTTCCGGGTAGATATCTATAGGTTACTTTACCTCCGCCCATCAGAGACGAGAAAACAAGCCCTGAAGCTTTTTGCAAAAGGCTATCTGAGTCAGGAGTTACGGCTGGACCGCCTACTGCCGCTATCTCTTCTCTTTCAAAATGCCTTGCGGCATTTTTTAGCCAATCTGCTCTTGGGTAGGCATCGTCATCAACAAAAGCCAATATTTCTCCAGAAGCATGCTTTGATCCTAGATCTCTTTTTATTGCCGGTCCTACTGCTCCGGTAGGAATAATTTGAGCATTTTGAAAATCAATTTTTTCCTTTTCATCAGTTAAAATCAAAATCTCAAATTGTTCGTATTCTAAATTATTAATGTAGGGGATTGATTCACGTATGTAATTATTTATTTTTTTGGCCGGGATAATTATTGAAAATTTTGGTTGATTCATCAGTTTGGGTTCACTAATAGCTTATTCATATAATTTTCATTTAAAGAGTTAAATTGAGCGCATTGTCTAAAACCAAACCCATTTTAGTTTTTGTCTAAATAATCAATTGTTTGCTCTAACCCTTGATCAAGCTTCACGCCTGGCTCCTAACCAAGCATCTATCACTTATAATAACTGGTTTTGATTGCTTTTTGTATTGTTCAATATTCATAAATTATTACTTGAACTCGATCACGCCAATAGTTTAGCAAATCCTCTAGCATTCGTTAATAATCTATGGTCGGCTCCAGACGGTAGCTTGTTCTCAGTTTGCCCGAAGCACTCTTTCATATCAGCTACGATCTGTCTTTTAACTTCGGGCTTTAGCACTTTTTTGCAAGCACACCTTTTAGCGCTGCAATACCTAGAGATTGGCGGCAACTATATGTTTTAGGCGCCGATTCTCTTTTTCAAGGCTCTCAAGCCGTTTAAGTTCACTTATTCCCAAACCGCCGTATTTAGACTTCCAGTTGTAGTAAGTGCCTTCTGAGACACCATGACGCTTCCAGGTTACCAGATTTAGCCCCCGATTCTAGTTCTTTGATCAAAGCTATAATTTGCTCATCGCTAAACCGTTTCCTTTTCATCCGCATCCTCCTTTGGTTATTTTTACCTCACTTCTCTAAATGCGGGTTGTACAGTTTTTGGGAGTCAAGTCAATCCTTGCCAATGTCTATTAGAATCAAAAGACTTACTTAGCTTCTCATTCTATTTTTAGCGATGCAGTGTCCATGAATTTGCCCTTTTTATAAAGCTCATATATAGCCCAATCTGAGCCTGAAGAAACCGGATTTATGCGTTTGCTTTCTATCTCAAAATGGTCCAACAATTCATGTTTTTCTACATCAAGATAATATCCGGAAACCTTAAATTGCGATCTACCTTGTACATAGATCCTTGCATCTTTTAGAGCCAGGTAAGACGAGCCGTTCTTTACTGTAAAATGGCTGCGGACTCTTCCCAAAATCGCATAACCTTGATCAGCATCACTTTTATAGCTTACAAACGCAATGTTTTCTTTCTTTTCAAACTCATATACTAACAATCCCTTTTTGTTCAAAAAGCTGTTTGCTTGATTTAGCGATAGATAGGTCTGGACTGGCCCAACAAATTTATACCTTTTATTAGTGCGCATACGGTAAAATGCCGATACATCCCACGAATATTTACCGTCAATTAATAACTCTGAACCGCTGCCTACCTTTTTGAACAATCCATTACTTATAGCATTTTCAATAAGATCTCTAGGATAAAGCCAATATTTATTGCTCAGTGCGACCACTGATTTGTTATTATTAAAGTTCATTAGGACCACCAAGGCCAAGCCGCCTGCCATGAAAAGTGACAATAAAATACTGATAATACGTTTCTTGTGCATTTTTGAAAACAATATGTAGATTATCATTATTAAAAACAATGCTATGCCAAAATAAGAAAAATATACCGGTAAATACCCTAGGCCCCAACTAAGTTCTTGTTGGTACTTGGGCGAAAAGGACATTAGCACGCCCGGTAAAATTAATACAAATACTCCCAACGCAAATAACATACCCGTGGCAAATTTTGAGCTAGAAGCTCGTGATTCTTTTATTAGATTTCTGAAAATAAAGAAAAACAAAATCATAAAGCTCGCAAAAATAAATAGGCCAAGAAATAATTGCTCTCCAAATATGCTTGCTGATTCGGTAAATATCTTGTTTGGGTTAAAAAAGTAATAAGTCAAAGGAAGTGCTGCAAACGTTTGCTTAAGTAGCGTATTAAAATAAGTTGCGACGTTAAGATTAGGTACATACGCTCCATGAGCAGCACCACTAAGAGGTATTTTGTAATAAATCCTCATACCAAACGATATTCCGATAGCAGTAATCGATAATAAGCAAAAGGGAGCCGTAGTAAGCACCGCATATCGCCAATCTTTTTTTCTTTTGTAGAAATAAACAACCAAAAAGTGCAGTATGAAAAAAACATAACTTATTTCATAAGTAAAAACGCTTAATAAATATAAAATAATACTCGGGGCCAAATAGTACTTCTTGTTCGTTCTTAAATAGTGAATCAAAAATATTAGAGAACCAAACGTGTACAAAAAGATTATCTGTTGGACCCCGGCAAAAGCTAGAATCGGGTCATGATATGACCGGAGCTGAAATAATAATGGCAATATAGCCATTGACAGCAAGCTGAGCGATTGTGACCGCGTTATCAATTTTACAAAATATCCAAAAATAGCAATGTTTGCAATAATCAAGAATAAGATACTTAGCTTGTAAACAAATAAGCTTTGCACCAACGAAAACAAGGCATAACCATAAACAGAAAAAGGGAAGAAACGGCCTGTTTTAAACCAGCCTGTTATGCTATCGGTCGTAAGCTCCGATATAGATTTATTGCTGTCCATTGAGACACCGGGAGTTAAAGAATTTATCGCATCATCTGCCATATATCCGCTAGTTAATATTGGCGACAATACCAAAAAAACAAGTGCTACCGTAACAACCGATAAAATAATAGTAGTTTTTTTATTTATATTGAGCCTCCCAAACTCCTACGATACAACTTTCAAGTGCGATATTCATATCATAATTATATTAGCTCACTGTCTAATCATCAATTACAGCCATTACTTGAGATCGATTATTTCTAAGAAATCTGTATTTAACTCTATAGCTTGCTTAACTTCTCTTGTATGTAACGATCCTTGTTAGCAATAATTTGCGACGACAAACCACCATTTGAAATCCTTACTTCCCTAATCTGGCCACTAAATAGCCGATCCCCTGTCAACCAATTACCTATATGTAAAGGCGTATCGCTGTTTGTCATGTACTGCTGACTATCACCGGTTGTCACGCTCTTACCGTTAACAAAAACGTTTATTTTGTTTTTCTTAACCGTTATTAGCAAATAATTCCACTTAGATGCTTGCAGATTAAACTTGACGCCCGGCAACCATTCTTTCCCGTTACCATAACTAAAAGAATATACGTTAGTGTTGTTTCCGTCTTGCTGGACCGCAAAGCCCTGATAATTAGCAGACCCGGGATGATTTCCAACAACGTAAGCATTAGCTATTTGCTTTTTTGAAGGATTCACTAGCACTTCTATATTAAAGTCCTTAGTTAGCTCAACGTTTCCAGCCCCTTTGCCGACAAAACCTTTAAAATTATTGTCTTTAGCATCGACAAGAAATAGATTTTTTAGGGTCGCAGCACCGTAGACTTTATAGTGCAATAAGCTTTCTAGCTTATCGTTTGATAACATATCTGCCGGGTAAACACCAAGACGATCTGACTTCGAGAACATAATTATCTTGTTATCCGAACTGACACCCGTTGCATCATAGTTTTTTAGAAGAGTGTCGAAAATCTCAACGTAAACGTCATAGTACTTTGCCAATAGATCAGTATCAGCGAATATTTTTTCGCTTTTTTTGCTTTCGATAAAGCTTTTAATCTTATCAATATCTTTTTTTAAAAAAAGCTCGGTAATGCCGGGCATATCCAGTTTTGAAGTAGTTTTCGAGACTAAGTGATATATCGCTGCATTATATGACAATATTACTGATTCTTTGTCCCCGTCTAAATTGCGTCGAATGTAATCCGCACTGTTTGTGACTACAGTAGCCCTCTTAGAAAGAGCCGCTTTTTTAGCGTACAAAACCGGATAATTAATCATCAGACTAAAAAAGGCTGATGAAAATATATATACAAGACTAATGACGACGATAAGCCTTCCAATATTTTTCTTATAACTCTTTATTCCTTGGAGCAACTGATCTGCAAAAACCGTTAACAGGATTATCGCCGGATAAAGCACAGCAACTAAGACATAGTCGTGGCTTCTCCCTTGGTAATAACTGAAAATACCTACGCCTAATAAAGACACATACAATATGATCTTTGACTTAGAGGTAAAATTCTTGGCAAAAAAATCCTTTAGTGATTTTGCGATGCCGATCATGTACACAAACAACACTAGGTTCCATGGATGAAAAAGCTTCATCGGCAACATGAACAAACCGTACTTGATAAAATACTTTTGATAAAAGAGAAACATTCCATAATCTGGCAACTGATTGTAAGCAATTTTGATATAGATTGTGTAGATTGCAACAATGCTCAACAGTATTGCTACTCCGGTAAGAATGTGACCAAATATTTTCCGAGCGGCCAACTTAAAATCGTTTTGATCTAATTCATGCAAGAATAAGATCAGAAACCATGAAACCAATACAATCAGTCCAACGTCAAGATTAAAAAAGAGACCAATTGAATATACGACGAAAGACAAATAATACAGCAAGCGGTTATTAGTCTCAAAATACTTCCAAGTAAGATAAATAGATAGGGCGGGAAATATAAAACGAATAGGATGATACTGATAATAGGGATCTAGAACTATTAGTTTGCCGTACAAAAAGCTATAAAATATCAAAAATGAAAAACCAAGAAAAGCGATCACCTTATTCTCCGATATCTCTCTTAAGAATCTATAGATAGTCAAGAACGCTAAACTTAGAATAAAGCTCATTACAACCGTAAATTTCAGCACGCTTAGTCCGATTACCGAAAACAAAGGCTTTAATACTTGCGGATATAATCCATACATGTTAAAAACATCGACTAGCATAGCCTTTCCTAAAAATACTTGTACTACCGGATAAAAAACAGGAGTAAAATGAACGGCATATGTGAATGAATCATCCACGTCATAGATGTTGAAAATGAATACTAAAAACAAACCGACAACAATAATCACGGCAAATACGTCAAAAGTAATCCTGATAAACATCGCCAATCGTTTTTTTGTCCCCTTGTTAAACTGGTAAAATAATACCAATAAAAGAGCTAGCCCAAACAACGGCACCGATACCCATGGGCTTTGATAAAAATAGTTGTTAGTCAAGAAAAAGTAATCATCTTCATAGCTTACAAACCATGTAAACGCAAAGACTGCGACTAGGCCAGAGAAATATAATAACTTGGCTACTGTGGCGGAGTCACGTATACTCACTAATGGTCGATTTATTGCAACGTAGGAGAGACCAAATAATACCGGAAACAATAATATCCCTACCAAGAACTGCATTCTTTCAATTGGCTCAGGCTGAATCGCAACACTTGGTATGTAAAAAATATTGGGCGTCTCTAAAGGAGTCAGCGGATATAGTTTATCGATTAAGAAAAGTATCACTACGAGACTCGATATTGAAATTAATAAGCTTAATACCATGGCAAAATTTGATTTCTCATTATTAAACAAATTGCCAAACCTATACTTAGCAGAGCGATCTTTGTTTGACGAGGTGGCGTCAAAACCGTTTTTTTCTCCGCTAATTAAGTTCATTTTTTGAGATTGTTTTTGTAATTAGTCAAAGAATAAAAAACTAAAGTCTTATTTTCACTGATAATCGGATCTATTTTTAAGATATTCGTAAGTTCTGACTCTATTTTCTGTGCATTATCCGTATATCCATTTCTGTTTAGATAGATACCGCTAAAATCGGCTTTTGTTATGGCCCTCACAAAAGCTTTCGTAGGCTTGGAGCTAACTTTTCTCTGCCAAACGTCACCCTTTCTACCTTTGATAGCACCGTAGCTCCAACGTAAACGATTTTTTGAATGAATATATGCTCTAAAATGATCATAATCACCCATAGAATTTGCAGTCGGATTCTCCGGAAACGGAACATAGGGCAGCTGAAATATTCTTGCATTTTTCGGCATCAATTTTTCAACCTTGCCAATAAATCTTGCATCATTATTATACTCTTCAGATACAGCATTTGTGATAATATAATGATCCGCTGTTTGATCTAATATCCCAACGATCAAAACAAGCCCTACAATCAAAACAGCAATATATGTCTTTGTTTTCTTCTTAAGCCATGTTAAGACATTTTCTAAGATAAGTGCAAACGCAAGTATTGAGAAAAAACCGATGTATACGCTAATCCTGTTGAGAGCTCTTATTTCCGGTAATAAGAATGCTAAAAACACCCCAAATCCTCCGATAGTAGCATACAAAACAGCAGACGCGTTTAATATGCTTAGGGTATTAAAGAACTTATATCTCTCAGCAGCAATGAAATTACGAAAAAGAGACGCTCTAAAGAACAACCAAGCCATTAATATTATAAATCCCATGCTTCCTATTACACCTATTGATGCCGTGTGATTCTCATTAACTAAAGGTGCATTTTGATTGTATTTCGCTTTAAGCTTGTTGAGCAATGGAATTCTATGGCCACCTACAGGTAGTAGCACTTGCACAATCTTTAGTCCAAATGTTTCAGTCTCAACAGGGCTCCGCTCTGCAATTTCCGGATTTTTACCATTTTGACTTTTGTAAATAAGGCTTGGTGATAGATTTGCTATCATTACCACTACTATAAGTGCGATCACAGTAAACGCGGAAATAATGTACTGATACTTTCTTCTGTAAATGAAAGCTGTTAAGCCAGCGATACCGGCAAATAGCGCAGCGAAAAAAGCATAATATACTCCGGTTGATCCTACAATCAATATGCTGACTATGGCCACGATAGCTCTATAATTCTTTAGATTAAATCTAAAGTTTGAATTATCAGCTATAACAAAAAATAAAGGCGTCTTTGAATTAACCCAGAAAATCACAACAACCATCAACGGCACTGCGTAATAAGAAGCCAGAAAAAGATGCCCTGGTCCTCTAAGAAAGTGATATGGCAAAAAAGTAAAAAGCAAGCTTCCGACCATTGCAACCGAATTAGATAATTTGAACTGTCTGAATGCAAAAAGCGTCGTTAATGCGGTAACCGGGAAGGTAAACAGAAAATAAAGATTCATAATTACGCCCTGGTTTGATGTAAAAACAGAAAATAATTTCATGATAATTAAATGAAGATTATCGGTGCCGGGAAATTCTATTAGGAATGAGCCAGTCGGTGCCCCGATAAAAGGATTATAATAATACCACCCATTTTGTATTATTCCCTTAACGACCGCAGCCCCAAATAACCCATCTCCTGAATACATCCAAGGTAAAAGAATGTCAGCAAAGTTTAGTCGCAAAACCCAAATCAGGATCAATGTGGTCAAGACCAGTGTCGAAGCATAGTTTGCCGCGGTTCTTAAGGCAGACCTCTTACCAACCGTCTCTTTTGTTATTTTTTTTCTGACAGCACTGGCTTCAAGGCTCATAAATTGATTAGCGCTAGCGTATTGTGTTCAAAATGTTCTAATAACAATTAAATCACTCCCACCAAATACGCTGATTAGCTTACTACTCTTTCAGGTTCCGTTTGCAATAACTATATTTTTTCACTATTTTTTTGAACTGTAGCTTGGAACGAATAATTTTTGTGTCCTAGATAACTGATCATTACCGTAAATAAAGTTATTACCGCAAAAGCCACTAGGGGATGCCACCTTAGCACCTCCACGGCAATCGGAAGCATAAATAGGCTGATGACAAACGCAAATCCGTAGATCAAATAAAATCGCATGTATTCTCTTAAATAATTTCCTTTTGTTCTAAACACAAAGAATTTATAGCAAACATAAGCGTTAGATATGCTGATAATATAGCTTATGACCAGCAATACCGTATAATGGATTATCTGAGATAAGGTATAGTAAAGAATTGCAAAAGACAAGTAGCCAAAGACCGTATTCCATCCACCTATTATGAGATATCTTACCTTTTCCTCGTTGGCTTTAATAAGCTTTTTCATGGCTTCAAATATTACTTGACGCCAATATGATTTCGCTCTTCCACTGCAATCTTACCTGAATTTTCAAAATTTATTCTTTCTTTTTCTACGACTAATGGTCTTTTAAGTACTTGGGTAAAAATCGTTCCGATGTATTCGCCTACAATTCCAAGAAAAAACAGCTGAACCGAGGAAAAGAAAAACAACCCTATAATCACAGGAGCTATTCCTATGGTAAAGCTCTTCCAATAGAACAGTTTATATACTAGATAAGCAAAAGCTACAACAAGGCTAACAGCCGAAGCCGCAAATCCTAGCATCGTTGCCATTCTCAAAGGAATTTTAGAATGATTTATGATACCCAGCATGGCTACATCATAAAGCGTGTAAAAATTATTCTTTGTAATGCCTCTTTTCCTGCTATTTTGAGCATATTTTACTTTAGCGCTTTCAAATCCAAGCTCGGCCGTAAGACCTCTAAAATAGGGGTATGAATCTTTAATATCTCGCAACATTTTTATCACTACTTTGTCGTACAAGCCAAACCCAGTGCTATTCTTTACTAGCTCTATTTGCGAAATCCTGTTTATAAAACTGTAATAGAGCTTTCTAATAAAAAACATCAGCGCCGCCTCTTCGCTTTTTTCTTTTACGCCAAGAACTATTTTGTATCCTTCTTCCCATTTATTTATGAAGTCTTTGATTAATTGAGGAGGATCTTGTAAATCGGCAACCAACATCACGACGGCGTCACCATTTGCTTGCAGCATTCCATAATAGGGAGAACGAACGTGTCCAAAATTCCTTGTATTAACTATAATTTTTACGTTCTTATCTCTCGCAGCTAAATCTTTTAGTATTTGAGTCGTTTTGTCTGTGGAAGCATTGTCAATAAAAATGTGCTCATATTCGTAATTTTCAAAACCGTCAAGAACCTCTTTTACTTGAGTATAGACGGCTTCTACGTTTTGTTCTTCATTATAACAGGGAGTTATTACACTGATGAGTTTGATTACAGTCTCCTTGACCTAAATTATTAATTTGATGCTTTCCTAAACTTGAACTTATACTTTCGAAAACTTTGTTGTGTATTGCTTATCATTAGGGTATATGGCAAATAATTTGAAATTAGTAATGAATTAATGACTGTTTATTAATTTTCAACTTTCGTAATATTTTTTGCAGTTAATTTAGTCAACGTTGTTTTTTCTAGCTTGGGATCGATACCTCGATCATTAATGATTTTTTTTAGCTCCTCATTATTTGCATAGGGACTATCAATCATATCTATAGTGATCGGTTGGTCCTTTTTGCAAGGTCCTAGCAAGAGTTCGCCACGCATAATCTCTCGACAAGAAATCTGACCTTTTTGCAACGGTACCGCTAAGTAAACGTCTTCTTCTGATAGCGCATGTCCCTTGGCCAAATCTTTTTTTGCATAAACACCTCTTACTAAGGCATCAAGGTATCTTGTTTCTTTATCTTGGGGTATTCTTATCTGTGTTCCGGGAGCTCCACACATTTCCTTTGCCTTCTTAAACGCCTTAAACCAGACGTCGATTTGCTCGGGCAGAGAACAATATGGCGAAACAGGTACATTGTCCATGTCTATGTCAATATGGCGCTCAAATGTCCTCGCTCCTTTTGCGTAAGCTATCTTGATTGATGAAGTCCAGTCATGATATTCATGACTGGAGATTCCGATAGTATGATTAGGGTATCTGTTTTTTAGAAAATCAATTTGATTTAACTCTAATTCGGCATCTTCTGACGGATACTTGGCAACACATTGATTTATAGCTATTGGGATATTTCGATTCTCGAAAAAAGTGACCATATCGTCGAGATCTTTTAAGGAAGAGCCACCCGTGGAAACAATTACGGGTTTTCTGGTTTGAGCGATCTTTTCGATAAGAAACCAGTCATTAAGGTCTGAACTGGCAATCTTGATTATTTGCATGCCTAGCTCAACACATAGATCTACCGATTTCTCATCAAATGGTGTAGCCATTGCTATGCAGCCGTTCTTGCGCACTGCTTCAACCATTTTTGCTAGATTTTTTGCGGGCATTTTTGTATCTATAGTTTTCTTTATATATCTGATATCTTCTCGGTCAGTGAAATCTTTATGAATAAAGGTATCTACATCTCTAAACTGCAATTTAATAGCCGCGCGCACATTATTAAAACGGACTATTCTTGAATAATCGGTGATGATTTTTAACCCTCTTTTTAAGCTTCCCCAATGATTATTGGCTAGCTCCATTACAAAAAGATCTTCGAAAATATCTCTGTTCATCCTGCCTCCAAAAAATATGATTAGATAATCGCCTTAGGTACAAATTATTGTGCATCTATCACTTGCAGTTATTTAGCAATCAAGATCAATAAGGCTTAAGTTTATATGATACTGAAAATGTGATTAAGTAGTCAACCACTTGTCAGGCAAATCCTGATAACAATTGAGTAATGAACAGCTAATATTAGAGTCGCTAATAGAACAGAACACTATTGGCTTGTAATAGGAGCTTGAAACGAGTCAAGTGTTCTTTTGAGACAATAGAGCGTAGTCTGACAAACTATACAACATTAAACAATTTGTTTAATCGAATTAATGACCTAATAGGATATCCAAAAGGTCAGAAAAGCTCGTTATCGTCCATTTCTTTAGTAAATCGGTTTGAACAGTGTCTCCATAGCCATAGGTAGCAGCTACAAAGCCTATTTGCAGTGATTGAGCAACTTGACCATCATCGACAGAATCGCCTACTATGATTGTTTTTTTGGAATCTAAACCGTGTTTTTCAATAACATGAACGGCCATATCGGTCTTAGACTTAAAATTAGGCTCTTTTGAATCCGGAGCCACGACATCTTGAAAAAAAGATATTAATCCGAGCTCTTGCAATATAAGTCTTGTCGGCAATATCGGCTTGTTTGTCACAACAAAGCTTTTTAATCCCGATTTTGACAGATCGCTAATCGTATTCTTGACACCTTTATAGCCAATTGTCTTTTGCCAACCGTGATCGTCATATTTCGACCTAAAATCTTCAACAAGAGCATCCAATGTTTGCTTTTCAATATCACCTAGTATCTTCTTAAAGACTTGGCCGACAGGAGGTCCTATGAATTGTCTGATATCACCAACTATTTCATTAGGTAGCAGCTCTGATAGCGTTTCAGTTATCGTTGATTGAATACCGGGCAAGCTATCGACTAATGTTCCGTCTAGATCAAAAAGGACATTTTCTATCATTTTGGAATGCCGTATAAGACTATATCCAAGGAGGTTCGCGAATAATTACGAAGATAAAATTCTTGATATTTGCTGTTGATCGAAGTAATCAATGAAGGTATTTTCCATAAATCTTGGCTTTGGTGGTAAACAGCCACAGCCAACTTCGGACTGTTGTTTTTCAAATGGTTTTTTGCACCTATCAAAGCCTCTTCCTCAGCACCCTCAACATCCAATTTGAGAAAAGATATCTCTTCCTTTATGTAGTTATCTAATGCGACTACATTTATTTCTAGATCGCCGTCCGGATCGATGAAACCGTCTACATCTCCTGTTGAGGTAAATCTTAGAGTTTTATTAGACGAATATAATCCCCTTTTTACAAAATCGATGTCGCGATAGTCTGCTAAATTAGCTGCAGCCTTATTGCATAATCTTGCATCAGGCTCGAATAAATGTATTTTTTTGTAATTATTATTAGTCTTCTCGATAAATCTGAGGACTGTATCTCCATCGTAGCCGCCACCGTCAATAAACACTTCGTCGTCTCCTAATGGCATAATTTCTGTATCAAAATACTCGTCTTCTTGAGAGTCACAGATGTCTAAGCATGCTGGATCTAAGGTTAAACGGAAATTTAGTATATTATCCAAAACTTTTTGGGATTTCTTGTCTGCAAACATTGAAAAGAGTGACAGATAAGCTTGTTTATTGGCAATCAGATCTTGCTGCATATCTTTAAAAGTAGTTTCAGCAGGATATTTTTCAGAATCATAAATACTTAGCACAGGATACGACACATGATTATCTAAACCACGCTCATTTAACTGACTAGATATCTCATATAAATAATTCGTGGTCGATATTATGATTGGAATACCCTTAGTCTTTACCGAATCGAGAGCAATTATTTGCTTATCGCAAAATAAAGTGCCATGCTTACTTAGATCATTGTCAATAAAGGCCTTGACCTTTATTCCGCTACGTTTAAGACAATCAGCTGCTTTTTCACCTAAGCGTTTAGCACCAAAAATATAAACCTCTTCTAAATTATTTAGAATTTCAGAATATGGAGTTAATATCTGATTTCTTATCTGATCAAATGAATCAACCTTAGAAAGATAACTAAAGCTTTTAGTATTTTGGAAATCTAACGTCTGACTTTCCTTTATTCCGACCACTTAATTACTAGGCTCCCAGGATGATATCAACATATTTGCTTCGAATTCAGCTCGATCTAGGAAAGGATACATGTCCTCAAGAGGCTTTGAAATAATTTTGCCGTTCGGTAACTTTTCTGCAGCAACTTTGGGTGAGAATACCTGGGAATACGGCATTATTACGTCGTACAATACGGGCCCAGGTGAAGTCAGTGCGTTATCGATTTCTTCGATCAAATCTTCATGATTATCAATTTTGCCGCTCTTAATTCCATAAGCTTCCGCAATTTTTGTAAAATCAGGTAGGCTAACGCCGCTATCCTTGCTTTCGCCAACATGATGTCCGCCGAAAATATTATCTTGTGTCTGTCTTATTGAAAGGTAGCCGGCATTATTAAAAACGAATATCTTTATAGGTAGCTGATGGTGAACGATCGTCTGCAACTCTTGCACATTCATTTGCAAGCTTCCGTCTCCTGCTAAACAAATCACACGCTTTTTGTTATTTGCAATACATGCACCAATAGCAGCTGGCAAATCATATCCCATAGCAGCTGTTCCCGAGTTGGCAATCAAACGCTGGTTTTTTTTCAATCTCAAAGCTTGAAAGGTTATTACACTTGCTGCGCCATTAGCTGTAACAACAACATCTTCCTCGCCAAGAGCATCAGAAAGTTTATCTACAAAGACATATGGATTGACTTGATTTTTCTCTAGGTTGTATTGAGGCAACACTACAGGGTATTTCTGCTTACGTTCCTTGCACCACGCAAGCCAATCTGTGTTCGGCAAAAGTTTTTCCTTTTGAACTTTTATATCTAGAGCATTAATAAAAAACCCTACATCACTGTGAATCGGCATATCGGGTGATATAGTCGGTTTTTGCAATTCAACGGCATCAATATCAACTATGACTTTGTACGCTTCCCTGGCAAAAGCTTTGAACTCGTAACCAATTTGCCTTATATTCAAACGGCATCCCAGGCTTATCAATAGATCAGAATTTTGGATGATAAAATTGCCACCACGATCTCCAATTGAGCTTGGACGTCCAAAATAGAGCGGATGATCTTCATGCATTACGTCATGAGCATTCCACGCAGTCAGAACAGGTATGTTTAGTTTATCAATTATTTTGAGAAATTCTTGGTAAGAATGGCTTGTTCTTATACCGCTTCCGGCCAATATGACCGGTCTTTTTGCAGATTTTATTCGGCTAACAAGATCATCGATTTGGTCCATTACCTTTTCTTTGTCAAAAAGATCACTAGTCTCGCTAACGTCAAACGGCTTAAGTTTTTTTTCATCTATCTGGGCAGCTTGTACATTAATAGGAATATCTAACCATACCGGCCCTGGCCGACCACTTGTAGCTAGGTACACTGCTTTTTCAAAATGATAGCGGATTGTCGACGGATCGGTGACCATAACGGCATACTTTGTGACTGGCTTTACGATTTTTATGATCTCTGCCTCTTGATCACCTAATTGTCTAAGCGGTAATCCTGTGCTGGCAACGGTTGTATCGTATCTTACCTGACCGGAAATATACAACGCGGGTACTGAATCATGCCACTGGCCAAGTACGCCGGTTAGCGTGTTTGTTCCACCTGGTCCGGTAGTCACAACCGATACTCCGATATTGCCGCTTATTCTAGAATAGCCCTCAGCGGCCATAGCACAAGCTTGTTCATGATGATTACAAACATAATTAAGGCGCTTTTCTTTTCCAACCGAATCATCGAGATGCATAGCACCACCGCCAGTAATCATAAAGATGTCTTTGATGCCCATCTCGAGTATTCTTTTAACAATATAGTCAGATAGTTTGATCACAAATTTGCCTTATAATCTATTTGTCAGTAATCAGAAATTCTTTGTTAATTAGCTGCTTATTGTCTGAATACCAAGAATACAATTGCTTAATTGCCTTGTCAATCGGGGTAAAAGAAAGACTTTTTATTTCATTTTGTAAACGTTTGTTATCACCACTATATTCGATCGCCAAACCCTCTTGCGCAACTTGAATAGGTAAATCTTTACCCGAAATTCTTAGAACCTTCTCTGCTAATGAATAGAGTTCTATTGCATTATCAGGAGTCAGATTATAGGCAACATGCTCACCGTCATTTTTGATAAAATAATCGATTACGTGCATTAAATCATCAATATAAAGATAATCAAATAGTCTATTTTGTCTTAAGGTAATGGGGAGATCAAAAAGCGTTTTGCAGATTGCATTAGATATAAATCTAATCGCATAATCTTCATATTTTCCAAATATTCCAAATACTCTTAATTCGACAATGTTAGCGACCTGCTCAATATATTTTGCCGTTACGTACTTGGAAAATCCATGTTGATCAACCGGCATATGGTGATCAAAATAATCCTCGCTCATTTTGGGCTCATAATGTCTCATATCATAGACAGCTCCTGATCCAATAAAAATCAGTTTTTTGTAATAGCTGTCATTTCGAACAATATTGAAGAACATTCTAGTGTTACAGTAGACAAGGTTAGTGGGATCATTAGCGTTTCGATGGCCCGGCTTGGTTGCACAATGCACTACAAAATCGATATTGTTTTTCCGAAAATAACCACTCACCGCATCTTCATCTAATAGATCCAAGTCTTTATGTCGCGGAGCCAAAACATTGTACTTACCAGAATAATATTCAATAAGATTTCTTCCTATAAATCCGCTACCGCCGGTTATAAATAAGGTCGGGCTTTTAGAGTCGTGAGACATTTACGTTGCCTTTTTTTAATTCAAAAATATTATTATCGACACCCATTGTTTTTATCTCATTGGCGATTTCATTGCTATGAAGAGCTGAGCAGATTAAAATAGCTGCATTCGTTTCTTTAAGAATATCTGAGGACCTTATAGGAACACCATGGAGCTTTTTTCCTTGCTTATTGCTATCGTTGTCAATAAAAGCCATGATATTGCACTTTGAAAGCGGCGAACTTTGTAGCATTCGCTGAGCAAAAGAGCCAGCACCCCAAACAACGAGCTCCTCTTGAGAATGCACTAAGTCTTCCAGCAAAGGCCATTCGTCTCTCTTTTCGCTAAGTCTTATATATTCAAAAACACTTTCACGAGCACGTGAATTATAAATCGGAGCCTGTCGATCCCTTTGTCGATTCTTTCGGTATATTCCATATAGAGCTGGATAAACGTTAGTATCAGAAGCAATAATCTCTATTTGGTTTTGAGTTACTCTATCTAATCCATATTTAAGTGCCAAATTGCTAAGCGCACCTAGATCGAAATGGTTAATATGCTCACAATCAAAATAGAAAAAAGGAACGACATAGTAATCAGAGTAGCGAGAAGCATCAGGAACTTCTATATAGATTTGGCCACTTTCGCTCAATAAACTAAGCGCTTTTTCATAAGCCCGCTGAATATCAACGATGTGCTCTAGTACATGCGAAAGTATTACGATATCAAAATGTTGGTCGGTAAATAAATGATCTGCACTAAATAGGCTACCAAGGCGAGCTTCTATCTGGTGTTCGTTTTGAATATGATTAACACATGCAGGTGATGGATCTAGTCCAACAACATTTTTGTAGCCGTTTCTCTTTAGCTCGACCAATAAGCCACCGTTTGCGCAACCGATATCTAGAATAGACTTATTTTTGTCCGGTACGTACTTAGAAATATCTGATATCGCTCTTCTAATACGTTTCGCATCCAGCGGATTACTTCCTGTTCCAGAAGCAATCGATGCATCTTCATACTTTGATAAGTCTTTATAAAACCTATCATAGTCTTTTTGAGTAGCCTTTGTGTCTGCATAAACAAATCCGCATTTTGTGCAAGCAACAACGTCATAATTGTTTGGCAAAACATGTTTTTCTGATAATTCAAAATGCTGGCTATGTAGTGCTTCAGCTTTATTGCTATTGCATATTGGGCATAACCGGATTGCTTTTTTTGTATTAGTCATTTTTTCACTATCGTCGATCCGGTAGTCTCAAGCTTTGACATTTACTTCAAGAACAGCCTTGCTTATGTTTTCAGCCATAAAATTAATCATGCTCTCTGTCATTCCCGGATAAACTCCGACCCAAAAAGCATTTGACATGATCAGATCCGTATTCTTAAGTTCTCCGACTACACGATAACCTTGACCTGTTTTTTTCATCTGGTCAAAACATGGATGCTTCAACAGGTTGCCAGCGAATAGGGTTCTAGTTTGGATATTATTTGATTCAAGAAATTTGACGACTTGGTCTCTTTTCAAGCCCGAGCTTTCTTTTATCGTTATTAGAAATCCAAACCAGCTCGGTTCGGAATTATCAGTAGCCTCGGGTAGGACAAACACGTCGGATAACTCGTGCAAACCATCTTTTAACTTTTGCCAATTATCCCTGCGGGCTTGGATAAAATCCGGCAGTTTATCAAGCTGCGCACAACCTATAGCCGCTTGCATGTCAGTTACTTTAAGATTGTAGCCAAAATGTGAATATACATACTTATGGTCATATCCATGCGGTAAATCTCCGAATTGACGGTCAAAACGACGGCCACAAGTATTATCGACGCCCGACGGGCAGTGACAATCGCGACCCCAATCTCTCATTGACAACAATATGCGTCCAAGTTGAGCATCGTTAGTATAAACCGCGCCCCCTTCGCCCATTGTCATGTGATGAGGTGGGTAGAAACTGCTTGTTCCAATATCTCCAAAAGTTCCTGTTAGTTTGCCATCGTAAACAGACCCAAGAGCATCACAGTTATCCTCTACCAGCCAAAGATTATTGTCTTCGCAAAACTGTTTTACCGTGTTGACATTAAAAGGGTTTCCCAGCGTGTGAGCTATCATTATCGCCTTTGTTTTGGAGCTCAGAGCAGCATCCAGTTTTGAAACATCGATATTTGCGGTTTTTAAGTCAACGTCAACAAAAACGGGAACGGCACCATATTGAACAATGGGTGCCACAGTGGTTGGAAAACCGGCTGCGAGCGTGATGACCTCATCGCCCGGCTTAATTTTTCGTTCTTCAAGTTTATCTGAAGTGAGGGCCATAAAGGCTAATAAATTTGCCGATGAACCGGAATTGACAAGCAAACAATGCTTTGCTCCAAGAAAAGATGCTAGTTTCTCTTCAAATTGTTCGGAATATCGGCCATAAGTTAGCCAGAAATCTAGCGATGAATCGACTAGCTTTAAAAGTTCATTTTCATTAAAAACTCGGCCGGCATATGCTACACGCGACTCTCCCGGTATAAACTCTTCCGGCTGACCAAAAGCCTCTTTGTGGTATTCTTCCACTTTTTTGAGTATCTCTCGTCTTAATTCTTCAGCCTTTTTACTTTGCGCCACTCTTAAACCACACCTACTTTTTCATTGGTTAGAGCCCATTTGAGCTGTTTCTTCTTTGCATGCTTAACATATTCATTGATATCGTTAGTAGAAAGACCCTCTGCGTCTTTACCTTCCATAAACCCCTTGTACCATTTGGCTGTTGCTTTTAAGGCACCCTCGATGTCGTATGTCGGCATCCAGTATAGATGTTCTTTAGCTTTAGAATTATCAAGCATCAAGAGATTTGCTTCATGCGGTTGCAAGCCACTATCTTGACGATTGCCCCAGCTACCTTCACCCCAGTGTTTGATCACCGATTCAACTACTTCTCCTACCTTAAGATTACTTTCTTCGTCCGGTCCGAAGTTCCAACCGGAGGCATGTTTGTTGTCATTATCTTGCCAAATAAGACTTGCTAGCCACAAATAACCCGATAATGGTTCGAGCACATGCTGCCAAGGTCTTACCGCGCTTGGGTTTCTGATAATAATCGATTTGTTTTCTCCTAAAGCCCTAAAGCAATCCGGTAATAATCTGTCTTTTGCCCAGTCACCGCCACCGATAACGTTGCCGGCTCGCACTGACGCAAGCCGTATTTGTGATTCACTAAAAAATGAATTTCGATAAGCAGTAGTCACTAATTCGGCGCAACCCTTGCTTGAGCTATATGGATCATGACCGCCCATGGCATCATCTTCTTTATAAGCGTGATCGATCTCATTATTTTGATAACATTTATCGCTTGTAACGTTGATCACAACTCGCACACTGGGACAGTTTCTAGCAGCCTCAAAAACGTTTACCGTGCCCATGACGTTTATTTCATAGGTCTCAATTGGTTGGGCATAGGATTCCCTGACAAGCGATTGCGCAGCCATGTGAAACACAATATCTGGCTTATGCTGATTAAAGACCTTCGTGAGATGTTCGAGGTCCCGTACATCCCCTTTAATATGATCTATTTTATTTTCCAGTTTGCAAGTTTCGAAATGACTTGGTTTTGTAGGAGGTTCCAGAGCATAACCTGTGACTGACGAGCCTAAAAGATCTAGCCAAAGCGCTGTCCAGGAGCCTTTAAAACCGGTATGACCTGTAACAAGAACTTTGCGCCCGTCGTAAATGCTTCCAAAAAGTTGCGAATCTGACTTAGTCAACTTTAATCACCAGGCTTTCCACGGTGCTTTTCCGTCCGACCATAGGTCTTCCAAAAGCGTCTTGTCTCTAAGAGTATCCATGGGTTGCCAAAAGCCCTTATGCTTATAAGCAATGAGATTGTCTTGTTCTGCTATGCTTTCTAATGGCTCATGCTCAAAAAAAGTACTGTCGCCTTCGATATAGTTAAAAATTTCAGGTTCCAAAACAAAAAAACCACCATTTATCCAGGCACCGTCACCTTCCGGTTTTTCTTGAAATGCCTGAACTTTCTCCTTATCACGAAACTGTAGAGCCCCAAAACGACCCATAGGCTGAACAGCTGTTATCGAACCTATCTTGCCATGATCTTTGTGAAAGTTCATTAGAGCTTCGATATTGATATCCGCTACACCGTCTCCGTAAGTCATCAAGAAAGTTTGATTCTCAACATAGGGCTGTATTCGCTTGATTCTGCCGCCGGTCATAGTATCAAGACCAGTGTCTACAAGTGTTATCTTCCAGGGTTCTGCCTTGTTTTGATGTACTTCTACTTTTTGATTCTTGACATCTAGGGTTACATCGCAATTGTGTAGAAAATAATTGGAAAAGTATTCTTTTATCATGTATCCCTTATAACCGAGACATATAACGAAATCATTAAACCCATAATGGCTGTAGATCTTCATAATGTGCCACAATATGGGTTTTTCGCCTATC
>SDBV01000845.1_pt1 | contig 44512 bp, 49 predicted proteins | sample 2277081 | NCBI WGS metagenome assembly SDBV01 (sample SAMN10402039, study PRJNA504765) | marine sediment metagenome | isolation source: marine sediment core GS10_PC15, 223 cmbsf | place: Arctic Ocean: Southern Knipovich Ridge | collected 2010
ACAAATATTGGTAAAGATATACTAAGAGATATGGGATATAAAAATATAACAAATTTTGTAGAAGTAAAAGGAGATTTTCTTATGTCAGTTACTTGACTAACCACATGCCTGTGTTCGGTGTTCATAATAAAAAAATAAAAATCTCTTTTGAATTCTTATTCAATTCATGATACTTTTAAAAAGATATATAAAAATAACTTTATGAAATAATCATTGTTGCGCACCATACTAATAAAATATTAAATATGAATGATAAAACAAAATTATTATTACAGTCTTTAATTCCCGGCTCTATTATTACTACAATATTTGCATTACTGCATTTCAATTTACTGTATAAGTTTTCTTTTAATCAGGTATTTTTTCTTGTCCTGGTAGCCTTTTTAATTATCTGGCCTAAAATATGCATCAGAAAATATAAAATTGACAGCAAAAGAAAAAAGGAACTTAAATATTCCGCTATTTTTGGTATTGTTTCCGGTATTGGTATAATAGCACTTTTTATTTTGTATTTCAATTTTAATAAATCATTTTTTATTCAAAACTCTGGAATTATAAAAAAATATATAAGCTCCTCCAACTTAGATACATTTTTTATTTTTTTCGTTATTTATACTTGTATAATTAATCCAATAATTGAAGAATATTATTGGCGAAGGTATTTGTATATTGGTTATAGAAAAATATTTGGAATAACAGTTTCTATTACATTAGCTTCTTTTGCATTTGGATTGCATCACTATGTATTATTATTTATTCTATTTCCTGCAGATTTTGCTTTTATAGTTGGAACATTAGTTGTTATTGGCGGCGCTATTTGGTGTTTTATTTTAGAAAAGTATAACTCAATATTGGGTTGTGTAATAAGTCATTCACTTGCTGATATTGCTATTATTTATATAGTCTATAATTTATTGTACGGGAATTTGATTTTATGAAAAAGAAATTTTTTATAGGAATTATCTTACTGATTTTGATAATAATTTTAATAATTTCTATTAATATCTGGAGTATAACTCAATTAGAAATTGATTTATCCTTTTTTAGTATTATCAATACAATTAAAAAGACAATATTAACTGCAAATATTTTTATTACACATATTGAATCCGTTGTATATATAAAGAATCCGCTATTTTTTGAAATTAATTTACCGAAGACCACTTATAATTTAATGTATGAAGATTTATTACTTGGAGTAGGGTATTTGGAAGAGCTGCAGCTAAAACCTAATACTACGGTAGAAAATAATGTAAGCATTGAATTGAATCATGTAAATATAACAACCAGTATATTAGAATCCTTGTTTACTAACAATAATGAAGGGTATCATATTGATATTTATGCAGATACTTTTTTTGGGAATCAATTAATTTTTACTATTAAGCAATAAGATATAACAGATGTAACTGTATAATTACAAATCTTAAATTTGGAATTTCAATTGAAAATCATACTTGTAGATAACTGGCTCACAAAAACATCGATAAGTTTGCAGGTAATAGTAAGATTTATACCTGGTTATATACGATTATAAAAAACATTTGTTTACGATTTCTTGAAAAAGAGAAGAAAAATTATTTTTTAAGCCAGGAATCACTTATTTATAATGTTCAGGATAAAAAGTATGTTAAAAAATATACGTCTTTTGAAAAAGAATTTTACATCAAGCAGGTTAAAGACGGTTGTTTAACCGGACTCATCCGCTGCCTCTCGTTTTATCAAAGAATAATTTTTATATTATACATTCTTTTGGAAATTCCTATAAAAGAAATTACACAAATCATAGGAAAATCTGAAACTGCAATAAGGTTGCTCGTTCATCGTTCAAGAAAAAATATACGCATTTTTTTATGTAAAAACTGTTCTCTGTACAATAAGGATAATCCCTGCCATTGTGAAAATTTAATCAATTTCTCATTAACACAGGGATGGATTAAAAAAACAGGACGAAATGATTCAGATAATCTATTATCAAATGTAAATGAATCAACTTCATATCTGGTAGAAAAAGAAATTAATGATATTAAAAAAAATTCAAAACTATATAAAACTCTTCCACAAAATAATATTCCTGATAAATTGAACAAAAAACTCCATTCATTTATCAATTCACAAGATTTTTTAATTTTTTCTGATAAAAAAGTGAAATAATTTTCATTACCTCGTATCTAATTAATAAAAAACTATAAGGAGGTTTTGTATTTTGCAAAACAAGGAAAAATTGAAAACAAAAAAATGTGTTGCCATTCAGGCCCCAATTTATTTAATTGAGGATATTGATGCACTCAAAGAAAAAATCGGGATGAGTAAAAATACTCTACTCGTAGACTTATTAACAAAAGGTTTAAAATTATTTAATAATATGGAGGAGAAATAAGATGTATTTTTTTGTAAAAGTGAGAATTGATGTTAGTAAATTAGGTGAACTCGGTCAAAAACTTCAGACAGGAGAACTTGATAAAAGCAATATTAAATTGACTTATTGTTTAAAGGATGATGAATCAGTTGGGCTGAATATTTGGGAAGCAGATGATAAAATAAGCTTTGAAAAAGCTTTTGCCCCTCATAAACAATATTATAAGGAAATTATGGAAATTGTTCCTGTAATTACACCAGCGGAAGCTCAAAAAGAACTAATGGCAAAAATGAGCAAATAGTTTTTAATGTATATTATGTAACTTCGGCTAATACGCAATTTTTAGGACTAACAATTCTAACTACATTTATTTTAAATTATTAAGTGTAATATGATTTAATAATTGAAGTTTTCTGAATCATACTAGAAAAATGCGTATAGCCGATTCATGTTACAAATAATTTTAAATTAAAGAATAATTAAAACTATTTTGTATTTCTATAAAGATCATGGTATCTTTCTAAGAATACTCACGTAGACCATAATGAATAACGTTTGTTTTGTTTTTATCTTTATCATTCTGATGATTTCATGTGCAGGCGAAGGAGATAAAACTGATGCTTCATTTTCTACGGATGCAAAATGTTTTTGATTGACTTACCTCTAACTAAGATGATATAAAAAGCGTTATGATAGAAATCAGTAATTTTAGTATTAATAATCCAAGGTTTCAGTCGTTGCTAAGCAGACAGAATGAAACATCTCCGGAGATTCTTGTAACCGTAGCTTCGATTTTAAACGATGTAAGGAAAAACGGTGATAAAGCATTATTCAGATATATGAAGGAATTTGACAACATAGATCTTTCTAAAACTAATATCCTTGTTTCTGAAGAAGAATTTGAAAAAGCTAAGAATTCAGTAGATGATAATTTTAAAGATGCTATAAAACAAGCATGTGAAAATCTTTTAAAATATCATCAGCACCAATTGCAAAAATCGTATAAAGTAGATTATCCCGACGGAGTTAAATTAGAGCGAATTTATAAACCGATTGAAAATGTTGGTGTTACTGTTCCTGCTGGAATTGCCCCTTTAAGTTCTACATTATATATGAACCTTATTCCTGCAATAGTTGCTGGTGTACCGGAAATAAGTATTATAGCTGCACCTAAGAACAATACAATTGATGATGCTATTCTATATATTGCAGATTTTCTTGAAATAAAAAAGGTATACAAAATTTCAGGAGCACAGGGTATTGCTGCACTTACATTTGGAACGGAAACAGTTTCTCCTGTAGATATGATAGCAGGACCTGGAAATTCCTATGTGCAGACAGCAAAAAGAATTGTTTACGGTACTGTGGGTATAGATTCTCTTGCAGGGCCTTCGGAAATAGCAATTATTGCAGATGATGCTGCTAACCCGGAATTTATTGCTGCTGATATGCTTTCTCAGGCAGAACACGGCACTGGCTTAGAAGCGAGCATTGTTTTCTGTTTAAGTCAGGAAAAAGCTGAGGAAATAAAAAGCAATGCTTTAAGGCTAATAGTTAAAAATGATTTAGAAGGTGCAGTATCAAAATCATTAAGAGAATATGGTAATATTTTTATTGTAGATTCCCTCGATGCAGCTGTTAATGCTGTAAATATTCTCGCCCCGGAACATGTAGAAATACTAACAGAAGCTCCGGAAGAACTTGTTTCATATATTACAAACGCCGGCGCGATTTTTGTCGGAGAATATAGTCCGGAACCTGTTGGCGATTACTTTTGCGGAACCAACCATGTACTGCCTACTGGCGGTACTGCCCGTTTTTCATCCGGTTTATCTGTTCACGATTTTATTAGAAGTTACAGTGTTATACGATATACTAAAGAAGCTGTTAATAAAAATAAAAATAAAATTATTAAGCTGGCAGATACAGAAGGCATGGCAGCTCATTCATTATCTGTTAAAGTTAGATCCCAGTAATATCCTCTTTGCAATTTAGCTTGATATTAATATCCAAACCACTTATTATTTTATTGGATCTTGCAAATATTAAAGGAGATTTAAATTTATGAAAAATATTTTTTATAAAACACTATTCATTATAGTAGGTATTAATTTACTTTTATCTAACTGTGTAACTACGGATATTAATAGTGAAGATGCAGATAATACTGAAGCTACAAATAATATAGAAGATGAAACTAAATATTCAACTCTTCGCTTCGAAGTAGAAACATTAATATCTAATAGAAAATTAAGAGAAGCCAAAAATATTTTATATGATGCAATGGAGGCACTAGGCGAGCATAAGCAAACTCCTTATATAGAAAACAATACTCTTTATATTTATGCAGAATCGGATGATACATTCGTAATTCTATTAATGTTTGAAATTTCTGATGATTTCTTTTCCACACCGGAAATATTAGAATTAAGGAAAAATCTATCCTATAATAAAATAGTTCTACTCGACCCTATTTATCCATATATTTATTATCAATTAGCATATATTGCAGCTGAAGAAGGTCAGGCAAATGATGCAATGGACAACCTGTTGAAGGCCTTAGATATATGGCCGGATTTTACTATTGCTTATGCAGAATTAATTTATGTTTATATGATGACAGGTAACCATTCCACAGCAAAAGCAATAGCAGAAGAAGCCCTTAACAGAGACCTTTGCACTATTAATCCAATAGGCACTGCTTCTATTTATAGAAAACTGGGATATATTGCAATTGAAGAAAATCAATTAGACTTAGCAGAACAGTATTATAATAAGTCATTAGAATTAGATCCCGATAATGAGGTTGCATTAGCTGAATTAGAATATATTAGAACTCTTAGATAATTTTCTTTGCCCAAGATATGAGCCCTTTGGACACTTTAACTAATGCAAGTGGCTTTTCACATTTTTGAGCTATCATTTCTTCTACAGTGATTCTATGGAATTTATGCATATGTATTTCTTTAATACCAAGTACAAGAAGGTCATAATCCTTTGACATAGTTAAGACTTCTTTAGCAATATCTTGTTTATTTGAATTTAATTTCTTAATATTGACATTCAATTCATGTTTTTTTGTAATATTTTCTATATACTTTTCATTTATTAAATTATTTATACAAACAGCTGTTATGTTTCCATTTTCGTTAAACTGGGCTGCGGTTTTTAAGGCAAGAACATCATTATCAGTTCCGAATATAGGAACCAGTATTTTATTAAATTTCCTGTTTGCACAGTCTTTTAAAATTATAATATCGCATGGAGCTCTTGAAATTACAGGATCCAGAGTACTTCCAATTCTAAATAAAGATTTTTTCTGTTCTCCATGCCAACCCATTATTAATAGCTGTATTTTCTTTTCCTTTACAGCATTTATTATGCCCCGTGATATATTTCCAAAATATCGTATAGTTGTTGTTATAGGAAATATAGGTTTAAGATAGAGCATTGCCTCTACAATACTTTCCTGTCCCTGTAATGTATATTTGCTTGCATCAGTTAAACTAATCTGATCCGGCACTGCTACCATATGAAGCAATTTTATTCTTGATTCTTTGTTCCCACATAGCTTTATGGTATTACCGACTAACGAAAGAGCATTGTCCGGATTTGCAATTGGAACCATAACCCTGTACTCATTTCCGGGAGGTGCAGATTCTTCTTCCAATATTTGTATTTCATCTGCTGTTACCGTTATTCTTGATTTGGAATAAAACTTATAGATTATAAAACCCATAGCTATCCATGCAGCAGAAACTACCCATGCTATCCAGCTAACATGCCTTAATTCAAATGCAAGTATTGGCTTAAATATAAGTGCAAGTATTGGGAACAAAGGGAACAGAGGCATTATATATCCATAAGCAAGCTCCTCCCCCATGTTATACCGGATTTTAATTACACAAATATTTACAAGAAAGAATAGAAATATAAACATCATACTTGCACTGGACAGAACATTAATAACATTTAGAAAAACAACTATAAATATTATTACAAAAGCAGTCATTAATAATGCGCCCCACGGAGTTTTTGTCTTCTTAGATATTTTAGTAAATATTTTCGGAAGCATTTTATCTCTTCCCAATGCATATGAAGCCCTTGTTGCAGAAAATACAGTAGCATTAAGTGCAGATGTAGACGCAAAAATTGCTGCAAGTGTAAGCAAAACATTACCAAAAGGTATGAGCCTTGATATTGCTTCAAAAAAACCCATTTCACCAAAACTTCCTATCCACTTCCATACCTCTCCTGGAACTGTACCAGGTTTAACAGCTACGATACTTGCGAATGCAACCGCTACATAAATAATACCAACAATAAGAACAGAAAAAAGCATCGCTTTCGGGATGTTCTTTCTCGGATTTATTGCTTCATCGCCTGCCTGGGCAATTACTTCATATCCTTCAAAGGCTACAAATGTAAATCCCATGGTAATAAGTATTTTTGGCCATCCCAATGGCAGGAATGGTGTAAAATTAGTTAATCTTTCCGGTTCCTGTATTGCTACTACAATACCTGCAATACCTATAAAAACCATAAAGAGTGTTTGCGCTATAGTTATTATGACACCCACTTTGCCCGTTTCAGATGCACCGCGGTAATTTATATATATGAATATAAGAGCTATAATTACTGCAAAAGCTTTAATTACAAATTCAACTCCATCCAGTCCTAATATTTTAGCAGGAATCCAATCTGCATAACCAATTGTATGCAGAAATTTAATTGTATATATTGAAAAAGTATAAGCATACATACTTCCTGCAATGCTGGATGCAAACCATTCCATCCAGCCTGCAAGAAAACTGGTCTTTCTGCCAAATCCAATACGGGCAAAATTGTATGCACCGCCTGCCTTAGGAATAGCAGATGACAGTTCTGCATAAGACATAGCAGTAAATAATGCAAGGAGCATATTTAAACTGAAAGTTAATATTACTCCTCCGGGCCCGGATTCACGGATGGAATTACCTATCCCTAAAAATACACCTGCGCCTATCATCATACCAAGGCCCATCGCTGTTATCTGAAATAGAGAAAGTTCTCTTGAAAGTTCTGTAGTAAGATTATCTTTTTTTGGCATATTCACCCTGGTTAATGGAGTTCTTTAATGATTTCGCGAAGATTTTTTAGGTTATTTTTTGATATTTTCGTAATTGTCCGGATACTTTTTATTACAAGCAAGCTGGAAAATAAAATTGCACAAATACTAATTATATACCTAATATCATATTATTCCTTAGTTAATAATTGCTTACATACATTACATTTAAGCATATCGAATGTCAAGCTGAATATTTATTAAGCATCTACTACAATTCCTTTTCATATAGTACAAGTTCATCATTTTGAACAATTACCGTTCCGGAATTCTTAAATCCAAGCAGCTCATAATAACCACGAAGCACAAGTAAATCAATTCCACAGTCCAGCCGTAAATACTTTTTATTCATTTTTCTGCAATAATCTTCTATCCACTCTAAAATAGACCGTCCTACATTTTTAGCATTAAAACTGCTTAGTCTTGTTAGTGAATGTACATATCCTGCTTCATCATTTTTCTCACCCCAGAATATCTTATCTTCCCACTGCAGTCTAAAACAACCGATTACTTTTTTATTATATTTAACCAGATAGAATTCATTATTATCAAAACCGGTTTTTATCCAATTTTTAAATTCCTCCGGGGGATCATGCCAGTTCTGCCAGTAATCTATACCTTTTCCTTCCAGCCATTCAGCAGCATTTTTTAGTAATTGAAATATTATATTGATGTCCTGTTCTTTAGCTGTTTTTATATCAAGATCGTTTTTATACAATGTAAGCACAGTCACATTTCCTTCTAATTTAATTCACCTTTACAGAATCAGATACATAGGGCCAAATATTACCAATATCATGCTCGATCTTCAGTTCATCAAGAACCTGGGACAACTGTCCTCTATGATGAATTTGATGTGTTATATGTTGGGTAATTATCTCCTATATTGTTCTGTAACAAAAAAATATACAAGTACTTTGATATTTATTTGGTTAATAGTATGCAAATAAATCAACCATTTAGAATCGTATGTATCTATTTCTTTTTGACCAGCTTCATGTTGTATAAAATTACTAAGAAACCTTTGCATATTTATAATATTTAAATCAAAATACTCATAGAGGCTCATTTGGTACGGAAGTTTTTCAACAACTATATTTACATTTTCTCTAAAACGGTCAGAAATATTTTCCTGAGGACTTAATGCAATAACTGATGTCCCCATATAGCCTTCCTTCTGCTCCCATTCTATAGGCAGTATAAGAGAATAACCATCATCTACGTTATAATAACTATAAGCTTCTTGCGAGTATCCATTTTGTAATAAAATAAAGAAAAGTAAAATAAAGAATATTATATTTTGTTTTTTAAACATATTTCCCTACCCCCTTGATAATATTAATTTCATCCAACATCGGACACTTTAAAATAATCCCTATTTTCCCAATAATTTGTAATTGTATATATTAAATATTTACTTGTCAATTTAGCAGTGTTCAGCATAAATTATCAATTATTAGAGTTAAGTAAACCGTTAACTAATGCACTAAACCACTTTTGAAGATTACCAGTTAATATTTCATTCTACTTTTTTATAAATTGATTTACATCTGAATAATCTTCTTCCAGAATAAGAAATGAATATAATTCTAAGATTCCCTTTAAGTCTCCGTTATTTGCTACTCCGACTATTCTATTTTCTAATCTCGTTTAATCTGTCTTTAAAATGAGTAATATGTCCCTTTATATGTTCTATATAATGATTTACTAATTCTTCCATAGTAATGTGCGATGAATTGTCCCACTTAGTTTCCCATTTATTCTGTAAACATTCAGGTTTGATATTTCCGATAATTTTACCAATTAATCTGTTAAAATAAACAAATAATAACAATAGGTCATTATAATCCATGCTATTATGATTCTCTGTTATAAGCCAGTCGTCAGCTTTATAATCAGGATGCTTAGAGGATTCTCCATCTGCACTCTAACAAGCCGCTGGTGATTATTTGATGCAGAATCAATTAAATGTCCGATTATTTCTTTTAATGACCATTTATCTTCTGCTAAATTAATACCTGTTAATTTTTCATCAAGATTTTTAAACTCTGCATAAAAATCATTTATAATTTTATTTAATTGAACTGCCTCATTTCTCATTTTTTATACTCCTTATTCGATTATTAAACTTCCGACGTTTCTAAATTAAAACTTTTCATAGAATACAACTTTAGGTAGTATCCGATTCATGATGCCCCCCGTTTATGGTTAATTATTATTTCACATATATCAAGCGGTTCGTCTACACCTTTTAATTTTTCACTTCTTCTATTTTTTATTTCTTTATATTCAGCTTCATTTACAAGTTTCATAGAAGCATTAATCCCTGTTTTAGAATCACATGAGGAAATTCTAAATGCTGTATTTACTGTTTTACCTGAGATATCTTTAGTAGAAAAATCCTTATGTCCTATTGGGCCTACAAATATATTTCCTGAATGAAGGCCTATGTATAATTTCTCACTAACTGTTTTCTTCGATAATACAGAACCTAAAATTGCCCTTTTCTGATGATTCGGGCCAGTAAAAAATGCTAATAATCCACCACCTAAATATTTAACAGGGATACCATCATATTTTAAGATTGATTCTGTTATTTGATGTAAAAAACCGTTTATCCAGATTGATGCCTCTTCTTCCTTCATCCTTTGTATTTTATGAGTAAATCCCATAACCTCCGAAATGAAAACTGATGCATCTATATTGCTACTATCAAATTCATAATACCCAAGCAGCCAATCTGTTGTAACATTTAATAATTTTGCTAATGACACTAGCAGGGAAATATCCGGGGCGTTTTCACCGGTTTCCCATTTTGAAACTGCTTGTGGACTAATCTGCAAAGCATTAGCAATCTCTAATTGCTTAAATCCCAATTTTCCCCTTTGAGCCTTAATTTTATCTCCAAGCTTCTTATTAAAATTCATATTATGATAGTAAAATATAAACCGTATTCTATCAACAAACTATTATTTGTTTTTTAACAACCAACAATTGAATAGCATCGAAGATATTCTGATATTAGACTATATGGATTATTTTATTACTTATTAAATTTAAAAGTTCCTTGAAGCTTGTTGTTTTTTATATTAAATATTATTTTTTTAACCGGAAGCATTAACGATTCTTAAATTTCCTGGTGTATTAACAATGTCCTCTACTGTCTCAGTAATACCATTACTGTCCATTTTATACATTTCTAACAATTCCGGCCTGGTAGCATGAGTAGGAAACACATCAGAAACTCCGAGTATTTTATATATTTTTTCTATTTTTCTATCATTTAATAAGGCCAATATTTCCTGGCCTATACCGCCATTAATGATACCATCTTCTACCATAACTATTACTGAATATTGTTTTAAAATACTTATTAAATATTCTTTATCCAGAGGTTTTATAAATCGAAGATTATAAACATCAGTAATAATATCATTTAATGTGAGCTTCTCTGCTGCAGCTACCACCTCATTTAAAGTTCCTCCAAGTGTCATAATTAAAACATCACCTTTCCGTTTTTTTACAAAAACACCGCGCCCTTCGTACAGCTTGTCCTTAAGAGCGTCACCTAAAACTGTGCATGCAGCTTTTGGATAGCGAATCATTACAGGCCCCTGTTTTTTAACAGCATATTCAAACATCAATTCCATTTCGTCATCATTACCTGGAGATAAAAAGCAAATATTAGGCACTGGCTTAAAAAGAACAATATCAAAAACACCCTGATGTGTTTCTCCATCATCGCCAACAAGTCCTGCCCTGTCCATGGCAATTATTACAGGGAGATTCGGAATTGCAATATCATGAATTACCTGATCTACTGCTCTCTGCATAAATGTAGAATATACAGCAATAATTGGTCTTAAGCCTGCAATTGCCAGTCCGGCTGCAAAAGTTACTGCATGCTGTTCTGTTATTCCGACATCAAAAAACCTATCCGGATAACGGAGGCTAAATGCTGATAAACCTGTTCCATCTGCCATAGCAGCAGTTATTGCTAAAATCTTTTTATTCATTTTTGCGAGGCTGGTTACTGTTTTAGAGAATGAGTCAGTAAATGTAAGCCCGACCTTTTTCTCCAGCTTACCATCTATAATAGAAAACCCTCCCACACCATGGTACAGGCTCGGGTTCCATTCTGCATGGCTGTAGCCCTTCCCTTTTTGAGTTATCACATGAACAACAACAGGCTTTTTGGTTTCCTTTACTTTTCTAAATGTTGATTTAAGTTTGGTGAGATTATGGCCGTCTACAGGGCCAACGTATTCAAAACCAAGGTCAGAGAAAAGATTTTCTCTATATAATATAGCCTTTAAGGCTTTTTTTATTTTAACAATTATGTTAAGGATCTTCTTTCCTATTAAAGGTATTCTAGTTATTGCGGAATCAAAGGTCTGCTGGAATGTGCGATAAAGTCTTGTAGCTGTGAGCTGGCTAAAATAATATGACATAGCACCCACATTCTTATTTATAGACATTTTGTTATCATTTAAAATTATTACAAGATCATTTTTAACATGACCCACATAATTTAATGCTTCGAAGGCTATACCGCCTGTAAGAGCACCATCTCCTATAACGGCGATAACCTTTCCGTTCTGTTTTGTAACTTTTTGTCCTGTAAGAATACCAATTGCAGAGGAAATTGATGTGGATGAATGGCCTGTTTCTACAAAGTCATGAGGGCTTTCCGAACATTTCGGGAAACCACTTAATCCGTCTTTTTTTCTTAGGCTTAAAAAGGAATCTCTTCTTCCTGTTAATATTTTATGAGTATAGGTTTGATGGCCTACATCCCATACAATTTTATCTTTTGGAGAATCGAAAATATAATGAAGTGCAATAGTGAGTTCAACTACACCCAGATTTGATGCCAGATGCCCTCCATTTTCACTTACTACAGAGATTATATATTCGCGTAATTCTTTTGATAATGCTTTTAAATCAGAAGATCCAAGCTTTTTTAAATCATAAGGATTATCAATTCGCGAAAGAATTGGAAGTGAATCAGCCATATTATACCTTTTTACCTGTCTACTTTTAATTAAAATATATATCGAATTTTGCTTATAAACCAGAATAAAATCAGATTATCTGAATATAATATCTACAAGACGGTTTACATATAATAAAAAGAGTTCTAACTTTGCATCGTCGGTTAACTTATAAGTTACAGACTGCGTTGTTTCACCATCAACATCCCCTACGATTTCAGTAATAATTTGTTCGATATCTGTACTAGAAAGTGTTTCTGTATCCGGTTCCAAAAAACCTTTAAAAATTATGGCTAAATCTGCGATTCTTGAATATGAAACTTCACGGTTTTTGTTTAAATCCCCAATATCAATCCAACCGCTTAATACGAGTGTTTCTACACTTCCCTCTATAGTTATTGTTCTTGTTCCTTCTACAAAAATCAGCCTGTTTTCTGTGATGTCTGTAACCCTTGTAACAAATTGAGTGGAAAAGCTATGCTCTTCACTTCCTGATAATGTTAAATTTCCTTTAGAAGATGTAGAAGGTAGAAAAGCAAGAAGGCTTCCATATTCTCCACCGGAAAACTCTAGAGTTATATTTTTTGATTCCACACTGGATGTGCTGTATGAAAGCGAGAAATCCGAGTCAATATCTACAATAACAATATCTCCCACTTCTATAGAAATACTTCCGGATATATACCCGTAAAAATCCGGGGTCCAGAGAGTATCACTTTCAGCTTTTGTACAAATAATAAGAAATAAAAAAATAAGAATAATACTTGTATTAATACTATTTTTTCTTATGTCGATTCTTTCTGAGTTTCTTTTTTCTCTTATGTGTTGCAATTTTATGTCTCTTTCGTTTTTTACCGCAAGGCACTTGAACTTACTCCTTTCTGAAAATTTACCTGTATTATATAATAACATAGTATTTTCTTTTCTAATAAAGTTTTATCTATGTTATAATTATCCCCATTAAACCTTTTAAGGTCAAGTTATTTTTGTTCTATATTAATTGTATATTTATTTAATAGATATTTATGAATTGATAAATACCTCAATCTCACTTTTTATATCATCTAAATCATCAGGATTAAACCAGGAAACATAATTAAATGCATTAAAAAACGTCATTTGCCTTTTTGCATAGGCCTTTGAATTATTTTTTATCTGCTTTTTGGCTTCAGTTAAAGAAATACTTCCGTCTTTCATCAATAATATTTCTTTATAACCGATTCCCTTCATTCCGGGATCATTTATATTATAACCCTTTTTTACTAATTTCTTTACTTCATTAATAAGGCCGTTTTCAAATAATTGCTCGACTCTCTGTTCTATTCTTAAATGAAGTTCCCGTTTTGGCCTTTTTAAACCAATCAAAAGGAAAGAATAATCCTTTCTCTGCGTATTAGACAATTTATAAAAAGAAATAGGGTTTCCTGTTTGCTCATATACTTCCAGGGCCCGTAAAATCCTTAATTTATCATTACAACTTATTTTACACGCATATTCATAATCAATTTCTTTTAAATCCAAATATAATTTTTCCAGCCCGTGTCTTTTAAGCTTATTTAAAACTAAATCTCTAATTTCTTTCTTAGATTTTGGTACTTTCGGCATTCCATATATAAAATTTTTAAAATAGAATGCTGTTCCCCCGGATAAAACAGGAATATTTCCACGTCCTGCTATTTCTTTTACAAACTTATCCGTAATTCTTACAAAATCGCCTGCATTAAACGGTTTGTCCGGTTCTACTACATCAATAAGATGATGAGGTATAGCTTTTAAAACATCTTTATCAGGTTTGCAAGTGCCAATATCGAGATATTTGTACACCTGCATAGAATCAGCATTAATTATCTCTATATTTAGATTCTTTAAATTAAAAAGAAGTTCAGTTTTGCCAACTGCAGTAGGCCCGAATATTAAAATAACCTTAAAAGAAGTTTTTATATTCTCACTTCCTTATAAATTTTAGTAATTATCTTCATCCAGTTCATAATTAACTTTTTTAGTTAAAACCTGTTTTATAGCTGTAGAAACTACTTTTCCTTTATTATCTTTTAATTCTTCATCCCCGGCGATATTTATCTGAACAGCCCTTTTTATTATTGCGCAAGTTAATTGATACATATTTCCCTGATTTTCAATCAGTAAATCTAACGGTATTATCATTTTATTCCTCAAATCATTATTAGGTATGTTCTATTAAAAGAATTTCTGCAATGGAATAGTGATAATAACTAAATTTAATAAACGTGTCAACACACCGCATCTGGCCTACTGGCTGTTTACGAAGTCGCCAAAGATATTTGAGATGTTGAAACTAAAATTAATTTACTTTACAGTAAATAATTTAATATAGTAAAATAATTCTTCTTGTTATTTTGTATCAGTTTATATACAATTTATTTATACATAAATATTTAACAATTATCTGTTTTTACTATTAAGGAATTACATATGCCTGATAAGCTGGAGAATAACGGGCTTCTTATCTGGATAGATCTGGAAATGACCGGATTAAATCCTGAGGAAGAACGGATTATCGAAATTGCCACTATTGTTACAGATTCAGATCTTAATATTATAGAGAAAGGGCCTGTTTTAGAAATTTTTCAGAGCGAATCTGTAATTAATAAAATGGACAAGTGGAATGAAGACCACCACACAGCTTCAGGGCTCATCAAACGAGTCCGGAACAGCAAATTAGATGAAAAAGCTGCAGAAAAAAAAACAATAAAGTTCTTAGAAAAACATGTTAAAAAAGGAACTTCACCATTATGCGGAAATACAATTCATCAGGACAGGGCTTTTTTAAAAAAATACATGAAGGATCTTGAGGCGTTTTTTCATTATAGAATTATTGATGTATCGAGCATTAAAGAATTGTGTTATCGATGGTATCCGGAGCTCCCGGTTTTTAAAAAAGAAAATACACATGAGGCATTAAAAGACATTATTGAATCTATAGAAGAATTAAAGTATTATAAATTACATATTTTTAAGGATTCACCATCCAAAGGAAGTGAGTAAAAATAATTTTCCTATCTTGTTTGTTCTTTTATCCATTTTTTGCGTTGGTGAGGAAGTTTAAAATACTCATATACAAGTGAGTATACTCCTTTTTTAAACTTCCTCACCGCCTTGAACATGAACAAAATAACTTCGCAATATAAGGAAATTATTTTTACTCACTTCCTAACTTACAGTTTTAAATCCTTTACTGCTAATTTTATCTATTATTAATTTTACAACACCTTGCTGATCAATATTATCAGTTTTAATTATTAAATCTGCAAAATCAAAAATATTTATATCAATATTATAAAGGTTTATAAAGCGCCTTCTGTCACGTTTATCCCTGTTCATCATATTATCATAAGATGTTTTAAAATCGCTACCTTCTCTTTTTGCAATTCTTTTAGCCCTGATATCTGCAGAAGCAGTTAGATATACTTTTAAATCAGCATCCTTTAAAAGCCATATCGCCAGCCGGGACCCAAGAACACAGCCTGGCTGTTTAGCAAGTTCAAGCTGCTTTTTATCGAGCCCCCTATCATATTTTGAATCTTTTTCTACCAATTTACAGAATTCTTCAAATTCTATGCCGCTTTCTGCAGCCATATTATGAAATGTATAATTTATTAAATTGTAATTCAATTTTTCTGCAATCATTTTAGATATAGTTGAATTTCCACAGCCGCTTTTACCGGAAATTGCAATTCTTAATTTTTTAGAAATTTTATTCTGCATTCCGGAGCTGCTCCCTGATTTTTTCTATACATCCCTTTATATTAAGCACTGTACTGCTTATCTTGAGATTCATACTTTTAGAGCCGATTGTATTGATTTCCCTATTTAATTCCTGGGCAATAAAGTCGAGAGATTTACTAACTCCTCCCTCGCTCTTCATTATTTCAAAGAACCTTTCCAAATGTGTTTTTAAGCGCACAAGTTCTTCATTTATATCAAATTTTATCAGCAGCAGTGCAGTTTCAGAATAAATACGATTTTCATCAATATTATCACCAAGTAGCTCTTCAAACCTTTTTCTAATTTCCGAAGTAATATACTTTTTTATTTGCGGGCCAACTTTTTCTATTTTTTTTATGCCATCCGATATTTCTTCCATTATTTTATTTAAATCTTCCAGAATCTTCAAACCCTCTTTGGTTCTTGATTCTTCAAAAGTTTTAAATACATCAACTAAAACAGGTTCAATATTGCTCCAATAGTAATCGATATCACGTTTATTTTCTGTTTTTATTACACCTTCCATTCTTAATAAATGATTAAGATGAACCCTATCATTAATACCTGTAGCAGCTATTAATTCTTCAAAGGCTTTTGTATAAGAACATGCAGCTTCCTTATCAATATTAACAGTAATGTTTTCTGACTGCTCCTTTATTTTTAAATATAGTTCCACTCTGCCCCTGTTTACTCTTGAGCTGATTAATTTTCTTATTTTTGGTTCTATCTGGTTAAGATAATTAGGAAGGTAAACGATTATATCAAGATATCTGTGATTATATGATTTTAACTCAATAACCGTATGCAGTTTTTCGTTTTGAGTTTCACAGTATCCATAGCCTGTCATACTTTTCAATTTGTACCTCTTATATCGCGATTTAATAAATTCTTATAAATAAGTCTGCCAAGCTTCCAATTATCTCCAGCCCCCATTGTAACAAAAAGATCTCCCTCTCGTAAATTTGATTTAAGATAATCCTCAGCATCCAGAGGCTCATATATATATTGAACTTCTTTATGATTCTTTTTAACTTCATTATAAAGGTTCTTGCCGGAAAAATCATCCGGTTTTTTTTCCCGTGCGGATGAATATATCTTATTAAGAACTACAATGTCTGCATATTCAAAGCAAGTTCCGAAGTCTTTAAGCAATGTCTTTGTTCTTGAATATGTATGCGACATAAAATCTACAATAATACGTTTCCCTGGATAAAACTTCTTTATTCCTTTTAGTGTTTTTCTAATTGCTGTTGGATGATGTGCATAATCGTCTAGAATTAAAATACCGGATACTTCTCCTATAATTTCACATCTTCTTCTTGTACCTTTAAACGCCAGCAGTCCATCTTCTATTGATTTTATAACCTTGCTGCCTATACTCCCCTTTTCTTTGTATATATCAGTTACAAGCGCTATAGCTGCTGCTGCATTAAACACATTATGCAAGCCAGGAACTTTTAATTTAAAACTGCCTGGAAACCCTTTTAAATTAAAAACAGTTTCTCCTTCGCCTGTGATTATATTTTCGATCTGGAAATCATTATCCGAATTTGTCCCGTAAGGTAAATATTTAATATTGTTTCTCCTTATCCTGGAAACAACATCCTTTACACCTTTATCATCAGCATTATAAATGCAAGTGCCGCCGTCCGGGAGCAAGTCAATATACGATTCAAAAGCATTATAAATATCAACTAAGTTTTTAAAATAATCTGTATGGTCAAGTTCTATACTCGTAATTATAATCCTGTCCGGTTTATAATTTAGGAAATGCCTTTTATATTCACATGTTTCTGCCACCATATATTCACTGCCCTTAATAAGCGTAGAACGGTGATTAAAGGTTGGTACTTCCGAACCGACAAGCACAGTAACAGGAATATCAAGATTTTTTAAAATAGTGCCTGTAATTGCAGCCGTTGTTGTTTTACCATGCACACCGGCTATTCCGCTAAAATTGCATAATTCGGACAATAGACCCAAAGCTTCCGGATACGTAATTACCGGGATTCCCAGTTCAAAGGCCTTTTTAATTTCAGGATTTGTCTCTTTATTATATGCAGCAGAATAAATTACAACTGATATATCTTGTGTTATATGCTCTTTTTCAAAACCTTCATAAAAGGGAAGATTAAGGCTTTTTAATATTTCATCAGTATAAAATACATCATCTATATCAGAACCTGATACTTTTGCTCCTCTGGAATTAAGTATTTCTGCCATTGCTGTCATACCCTGGCCTTTAATTCCTATCAGATATATATGAGTATTTTTTAAATTTGCAAATATTTCTTTTAGATTCATATAATTAACTAAATTCCCTTAAATTGATAACGTTTTATACCAGAAAATAACAATTTAATAAAGAAGAATATAAACAAAGCTATTTACACCCGAAGGGCATAATAACGAAATTAAAGAAAATTAGACATTCAGGCTGCAAAAGACACTTCATCAATTTTCTTTAATAATAATTATTACTGTTTTCTTTTAACCTCCTTATTTGTATATTTAATATAAATAAGGAGGTTAAATATGTCAGTTACCCCTTCAAATAAAATACCTTTAAAAACAAAGGCCCCGGATTTCCAGTTAAAAGATACAAATGGGAACATAGTAAATATGGAAGATTTTAAAGACAAAAAGGGTCTTCTTGTCGCATTTATCTGCAATCATTGCCCTTTTGTTATTCATATTATTACATCTTTTACAAAAATTGCAAAAGATATTCAGGAAAAAGGGATTGGCGTTGTAGGAATAAATTCTAATGACACAATATCATATCCGGAGGATTCTCCTGTCAACATGAAAAAGAAAGCAGAAGAATTAGGTTTTTCTTTTCCATATTTGTTTGATGAAACTCAGGCAGTTGCAAAAGAATATAATGCAGCATGCACACCGGATTTCTTTCTTTTTAATAATAATATGGAACTTGTTTATCATGGGCAGTTAGATGACAGCAGACCAAGTAATTCAATACCGATTACAGGAAGCGACTTATTAAATGCTGTAGAAAAACTTTTATCCGGGGAAGGGATCCTCAAAGAACAGAAAACAAGTATCGGATGCAATATTAAATGGAAATCCGGGAATGAACCGGATTATTTTTAATATATTCATTTCTATTGTTCATATAAACGTGCATTACTGATAAATGCACTTGCAGAAAACCAGAAATGTTGAACACCAATAACGGGCATTAATTTCCGTCCAACTAATTCACCATCTACAGCAACACCATTTATTGTCCAGGTACTTCCTGTTTGTAAATCTTTAATAGTATTATCTTGATAAATAAAAGTAAGTGCCAAATTATCTAGAACACTATTAAAAGCATTTGCAGAACCAACATTCCTCCCGTCAGAAATTAACGAAGAATCCAACGCAGAGGATGTTCCGGATTCCCAGAACACAACAATCTGCTCATTGTTAATATTTTCAGAAACAATATGGCTCTGCGATAGAACGGGATAAGGGAATACAACAGATTCTTCATCTACAGTAACAACTAACACTCTTTCTATTAAAGACAGGCTTTCCGGTATATCCGGCCCTCTATATAAAAAAGGTTCACTTGTATCATAATTTGCATATGGATTAGTACCATATGGCCTGTTATATCCTGTTTCCCTGGAAAGTATAAGCACATCCTGTTTACTGTATTTTACATCTTTAAAAGATAGAAGCAGAATTGGTAGAGTTAATAATTTTTCGTCTGCATACTGCCCTGCAATTCCTTCTCCGGTAGCCTGCTGCCACCAGGTTTCAGTCTGCCGATCATACATAATTAAATTGCTGTATCGTAAAAAACCACTGGTACCAAAATCGAAGATTATTCCATCGTATTCTCTTTTAAACGCAATACCAGTATTACAAAGAGGACAATAAGTAATTACAGCCTCAACACCGTCCACAATATCATTAACAATTTCATGCCAAATTAATATTTCCAGAGGGTAGACATGAACAAATCCATTTATATCTAAAACAAGTACAGGATCATTATCATTCAAATATTTCGCTGCTTCATTTATATTTATAAAAATTGGATTATCTATGGGCGGTATGCCGTCTTTTACTGGCCCTCCTGAAAGTATTTCCGAATATGGCACAGTATGGCGGGAAAAATTTGTTTTAAATTGATCTTCTGCTCCCGGTGGCGGTGGTTCATTTGGATTTAGTAAATTATCAGATTCTACATTATTGTTTTCTTCTGGATCCTCATTTATAAGTGTTTCATTTGATAAGGGTACTAATGGATCTGATTCTTTTGTTATACAGGAAAAAAGACTTATAATAAACAAAAAATAAATAAATACAATTTTATTTAGACGCTTCATATGAATTTAATTTAATGTTAATCTTACAAATAGTAAAATCATTTTTCCGTATTTTTAAATTTGACTTTTCTGCTGAATGCTAATAATTTAATATAGAGGAGTAACTATGAGAATAATTATTATTATCGTTATGTTATTTGTTTCCATAAACTCTTTTGCTCTACCACAGGCAGAAATCGAATCTTTATACTGATATTATTCAGATTATTTTGTATTTATTTCAAATCCTGATGAAGAACATATAATTATTCCGATAGATATAAACTGGGAAAAAAACTCCGAAAATACTATTACCAGAGAAATTAAAGCATGGCTTGGTACAGAAAAACCATGGACTTATGAAGGTATTTTGGACACTGTCCGGTTAAATATTTTTCCGGAAGATTGGTTTAATGTGCCGTCTACTAACAATATTAGCTGGGAGATAAATGGTAATGAGTTCAAGTTTATATTTTTAATACAAGACCAGTATATAGAACTCTACTTTAGTGAACCGGAAGAATTATCAATTTCTGATAATTCTTCAGAAAGAGGGCTTAAAACTACAAGTGTAAGAAATGCATATATCATTTATAATAATAGAAGAATAAATGGCGTACTATTTCATGAATATATTCGTTCCAATAATAACACTCCAAGGAAGCAGGAGCCAGTTAAACCAAACAGGTTTGGTGAGTTTACATGGGTTCCTCTTGTAAGTAATGATAATGTTTTTTTATTTATTACACGGAACACATCACAAACACTTCTTCATTGGAGAAAGGAAGAGAACCAGTATATTTTTACAAATAGCAGAAACACATATAATTATGAAGTAACATCACGTGAATATGAAAATATAAGTAAGAGAAATAATATTCCTATAGAATGGGAACTTTACATCAATGAACTAAATATCAATATAAATTTAAAAGGAGAAGCACATCACACAGGCTACGGAGACCTTAATTCCGAACTGCCTCCGTTATACAGGCAGCAGCTTGTTGTAGGTAATTTAATTTATAAGAATACAGCAACTCCGATATTCGGTATGGCAGAAATTATTATTGATAATGAATGAACTGCTTATATTTCCTTAATTTTAAAATAAATAATTAAGCTGTAGACTGAGTAAAAAAAAATTCATTATTTTTGCTAATTTTCTTAGCGTAAAAGTTCTCTAACATTATTTATTAGCGTCTGCTTTTTAAATGGCTTTAAAATATAATTATCAATGCCAAGGCCTAGAATATTAGTAATTTCTTCCTTTTCATGAACAGCCGAAATAAAGATAATCTTTGCTTTATCGCCTCCGGGAAGTTCTCTTATTTTTTTAACAAGCTGTATACCAGACATATCAGGCAAGTTTTGATCTATGGTAATAAGTTCAGGATTATAGTTTTTATATTTATTGATTGCATCTTTCCCAGTCATAGCAGTAAATACAAAATACTTTTCTAAACGTAGAATTCTTGCTATAGACCGTACAACATAAGTTATATCATCTACAACAAGTATCTTTTTAAATTTTTTATGTATATTTTCATTATAATCCAAATTATCATCGTGATCTTTCATTTCACCTATACTCTATTTCTTTTTTATGTTGCATGATGCAATTCCTTAAGGATAATATTATTATTATCACCTATCCAGCTTATTTTGTCTTTAAAATATTTTATTTTATTTTCTATTTTCTCTCCCTTTCGCAACTCTAATAATAATTTTTTTTCTTTAAAAAAACCACACATTTGTAACAATAATTCCATATAATACAATAAAATGGAATGGACTGGCTTTCCTTTCCACAAAGATGATTTTGCTATCATAAAATTTAACAATCGGTTTGGTTTATTTATATTATCTTTATAGATATCATGGAATATTTGTGCAATATTTCGCAGGCAAAATAATATATTTTGAGTTTTTTCAAAAATATATAGATGATTCTTATCAAATAGACGTACTTCCGGATTTTTACTTTCTATAAAGTCTGTTAAATTTATATTTTTTAGAGAACAAGTACTGTGTCTTGATTTTACCAGTTCATAGTTTTTTATTAAATCCTTATAGTATGAATCAATATCATAAGAAGAAATTATCTGTGTTCTTATGATTTTTTCCTCATCTGTCATGACCTGCCATTCATTAAACAGAACTTCATTTAAATCTTTTATAATTCCTTCAAACAATACAATTAAAAGTAAAAATGTATCATCTGTATCATTTTTCCAATATAGTCCAAGGCTTTCATAGTATTCTTTAATTTTTAAAGGAGTTTTGTTTTTTTTAAAATAGCCGTAGGCTTTTATCCAATCTAAATATTTTTTTTCATTTTCCGCCTGTTTTAATAATCTTATGTTATTTTCTAAATATATTACTATATGCGTAAAAGTCTCTTTTGAACAATTATAAAAATCTGATTGTATTATAATCATAGATTTTTGAGTTATAATATCTTTTATTTTAACATATTTATTAAAACGTACCATATTCATAGCTCTAATCAAATCAAAAAAGGACGGCCTAAAATGCTCTGGAGCAAAGAATAATTGCAAATTTAAAATAACGGAATTATTATTTTCTTCTTTTATTGTATTTGATTTTTGTAAAAAAACTAATATTTTCCTAAAAGCGCCTATTAACATTTCCGCAAAATATTTCTTATATATGAGCTTTAAAAAACTTTCCTCCATCAGATCAAAAGATTTTTTTGATATCTTTTTTTCCTTTTCGAGGGTCTGCAATTTAATATAGAAATCTTTGAAATATACAATTAAATTATATTCTTTTATTGTTATAATTTCCCATCTCCATCCGTTTTTTAATATTTCGGGCAGAAAACAGTGAATAGGAAAAATATACTTTATATAAAATTCATCCAGAAGCTTTTTATAATTTTGAACCATTTTCATCTTACTTCCAAAAAGCTTAAATTTTATTAAATTCACTTTTTTGTTCCATTTCCGTATTTTAGTACGCTCTTTAAAGTAATATCGGAAGAATTTTTGTTTTTGTAATTTCTGTTTAATAACAGAAGGTGTTGTTTTATATTTCTTTTTTATAAGTTCATAGAGTTCTTCGTGATTTAGTTTTTTGCTCATTTCATCCATAATATTTATCTGATGCAAAAATAACTGTTATAATTCTTCATAAAAAATTGAACAGTTAAGCAAGTCATAAAAATCAGCGAAAAAAATTTGTTTCGCATTTCATATCCCTCTAGTATAAAGAATAGTGTAATTAATAATCCAATGCAAGAATTTAAGTTAATAACCGGAAAAACTGGGTAGCAGGCGATAAAATACATCTATAATAGGCGATGTGAACACTTTTTATTATTTTCTATTTAGTAATTATTACTATTTATTGTATATTTATAAAAGGGAGTACTGTAATGAAAATAAGTCAAAATATTTTTTTGTTAATTTGCATAATTTTTATCATAACTTCATGCACAGGCAGTTCAAATTCTTTATACAATATAGAATTTCTGAAAAACAGCCACTGGGACATGGGCAAAGCGGAATTCCAGACTTACGGTGGTCTTATAACACAATACGATGAACAGAGAGATGCCGGTATAAAATTAATTATTGTTAAAGAGCAGTTTGATGAAAGCAAATTCGTAAAAAGCAATGATAGTAATCTATCCGTATTAAAAGTAAATATTATTAAAACAGTACCAACAGGAATGTACGATTATTTCCAGATGGGATCTATTTTCTTTGATGTGCAAACAGGAGAAATTCTAAAATTTGCAATAAGTTCTCAAGACGGCTGCGGTATGACATATATAGAGTATAATTCACGGAACAATAAAATAATGTATATTTCCTATTTTGATGATCAGGGGCAGATAACAAGAGAATTAAACAATAATAATTTTATGTTTTACGATGCTTTGCCTGTATTTTTAAGATTTCAACTCGACATAGAGGAAACATATGAATTATCTATACTTCCTTCATTGCTAAATAATAAATTCACAGAACCAATATTTTATAATGCGGTAATAACAAATTCCATAATCACTAATTTTCCCGTTGGAAATGATATTTATCCGGAAGTATATAAGTCTGAAGTAACATTTGCAGGGATTACGGAAATATTTTATTTTTTAAAAGAGTTTCCTAATACATTAATAAGATGGGATAAAAATAATGGTGATTATATTCAGCTTGAAAACAGCCATTTTATCGACTACTGGAATTACACAGCAAATGAAAACCGTAATTTAATAGAATGAAAAGGAGGTATATGAATAAAAAACGTTTTCTTATTTTAATATTTTTATTAATTTCTATTATCTGCTATTCAGAAAGTATAGATTACTCCAGCTATAATTACTTCTTAAGCAATGTTGTTGTAAATGGCAAAGTTAATTATGAAAAAGCCGGAAACCTTGCTTTGCATAATCAATTAAAAAATTTCCTTGAATATGCCGGAGCCATTAAATTGAATACTCTGAGCTCCAGACAAAGGCTTGCATTACTAATAAATATTTATAATGCAGCAACAATCAACCTTATTTTAGAAAATTATCCTGTAAATTCAATCTTGGAAATTGATAATCCATGGTCAACAGAAACATCTGTTGTACAGGGTACCCTTGTTACTCTCGATTATCTGGAAAAGGTCATTATATTTAAAGAATATAATGATGCTAGAATTCATTTTTTATTGAACTGCTCTGCAATCAGCTGTCCTCCATTATTACAGTATGCGTTAACAGAGGATAATATAGAGGACAATCTTGAAAGCTCTGCGTATATTTTTATTAATAACAGTACTTTTAATAAATATGAAATTGTTGCTAATACATCATTCTTTAGAAAAAGTGATCAGGAGCTCGAAATTTTCTTGTCCGAAATATTCTCCTGGTATGAAAATGATTTTATAAATTATTTTGGATCCATAAAGGAAGGTTTAATTAGATATTTAAACAAAAGTGAGTATATCGAATTTCTAAATAATAATAATTATGAGATATCATATATTACATACGATTGGGATCTAAATAAATATTAAAATAATTTTATATATACGCATAAAAAATTTTAATTCCAGCTCCTAATCATTTAGTTTAAATTTACCAAGCATCTCAATTAACGAACGGATAGAGACAACAGCTTTCTCTGTATCCTGCATAATTAATTTTACATCCTCATCGAAATACGATAACATTAAGAAATTATCCCACTTTCCGAAGTTAATCAAAGCTGAATTCTAATAAAACTACTAAACATATAACTATAATGAATTCTTTTTAATTCCCTGTATCCTCCTGTTAAAGGAAGAGCGATAGTGAACACCTACAAACAAAAAGTTATTCAACATATTGGCCTTGTAGCCAGTATATGCAATTAAATTGGAATTATTGAAAGTATTGATTCTGAAATACAAAAACCAAAAAGAAAGAATTAACCTATTTTGTGGCCGACAGTGCCCTATATTCTAAAGAAGGCTTGAATCAAATATCTGACATTCATTGGGTAACAAGGGTTCCGGAAACTATTCGAAAAGCCAGTGAGGCCATTTTGCCCACAAATAAAGAAGAAATGATTGTATCTCAAACACCTGGATATTCTTTCAGAAAAATAGAATCAGATTATGCAGGAATTAGACAGAGATGGCTTATCGTGTTTTCTCAGAAAGCTTATGAAAAAGAATACCAGATTATGTCGAAAAACATTAATAAGGAAAACGAAAAATGGGCCGGGAGTTCTGGCATTTTGGCAATAGAATGTTTGTTTGTGAGGCGGACGCGCAAAAAGAGGCTAATATTTTCAAGAAAAAAGCAAAGAATCCACCTGCAAAGCAGGTGGTTTTTAAGTTTTATTAAATAATTATTGTTGATAATCAGAGTAATTATGGTTAAATATTTAAAATAGCTGCTTTTAGAGAACTTTTTTGTCAGCAAACTTTCCTGTGTTCATTGACAGGAACTTCTGCTAAGGGTATAAAATCCTTAATATTTTTCATATATCTTACCTACCAGTGGATATCTTTCATAGGAGGGAGGGTATTACCTTTTTCTATAAATTCAATGGATCATCATATTAAGAACCTGATTTAAAATCGCATCCTGATTAGAATATTTCTTGCTATTCAACAAAAATTTGCTATAATGAAACCAATTGTGAAAAGGACACCAACCGGTATAAAAACTTATGATCATAAAAAAAATCTTTTAGAAAATTTTCGTGTGTTATTCTATAAAGTAACAAAATATACTAATAACGAGCTTTCAAGAGTTGGATTCTTAAAAAAAGTTATTAAACTGCTTATTAATTTAACCGTTTGTGATGAAATAGAATTATGGCTTATACATACTGATAAACAAAAAAGTTATGAAATTGTTCGTTGTACAAATAATAGTTTTTCTATTAAAAACATGGTCATTATATCATCTGAAAGTAGTAGTAGTTTAGAGCAGCTTTGTGTAAATACTATTAACGGAAAGTTCGATTCCTCTTCATCTTATTGTACTGCAAAAGGCAGTTTTTTATATGTCTGCGGCGAAAGTCCTTTGTTGTTTAAATATAGAATTAATAAAAAAATATATAACTACAATTTAGAATTAAAAAAGGGAACTTTGTCTCTCATGCTTATTCCAATATTAAACGGAAATAATAGAATCGGGCTTTTAAAGTTTATTAATCCTGATAAGAATTATTGTACCAAACAGCTAATAGAATTATTTGAAGATTTTACACAGACTCTTGGGATCTCCTTATTGAATCAACGTACACAGGCCGCGCTTAGTGAAAGAGTTAAAGAATTAACCTGCATGTATGGGATAGCACAGACAGCCAGTACTGGTGCTTCGATTGAAAAAATCATGCAGAGTTCTGTAGAACTTCTTCCTCCAGCCTTGCAGTATCCGAATATAACCTGCGGAAGAATAATTCTTGACGGAAATGTTTTTTCAACACCCGGGTTCAAAGATGGCCCTTGCAGATTAAGTGAAGATATTATGGTAAAAGGGGGGCGACGAGGTGCAATCGAAGTAATCTATTTGGAACAGACTGTAGAACTCGATGAAGGACCTTTTCTTAAAGAAGAGCGAAAATTGATTAATAATATAGCTAAAGCTCTCGCTCTTATTGTTGAACAAAAACAAGCAGAAGAAGACAAAAAAAAGCTTAAAGAACAAATCCGACATGCCGACCGTTTGGCCACTATCGGCCAACTTTCTGCAGGTGTAGCTCATGAACTTAATGAACCATTAGGTAATATTCTCGGATTTGCCCAGCTAATATATAAAAATAAAAATCTGTGTAAAACAATTAAGCAGGATATTGAAAAAATAGTAAATGCTTCAATCTATGCAAGAGAGATAGTTAAAAAATTGCTTATTTTTTCCAGACAGATGCCTACGAAAATGGCTCCGTATAATTTGAATAAGATAGTTGAAGATGGACTCTACTTTATAGAATCAAGATGTGTAAAAGAAGGAGTGACATTAATTCGTAAGCTTGATTACAACCTGCCCAGACTAACAATAGATCCGGCTCAGATAACTCAAGTGCTTGTAAATCTTATAGTAAATGCCATACAGGCAATGCCCGGAGGAGGAACATTAAAAGTAGAAACACAGGGAAAAATAGACTGTGTATTAATTATTGTTGAAGACACAGGGCATGGAATGAGTAATGATACGTTAAAGCAGATATTTCTTCCCTTTTTCACTACCAAAGACGTAGGACAGGGTACTGGTTTAGGTCTGGCAGTAGTACACGGTATTGTTACTTCACATGGAGGATCAATAAAAATTGACAGTATTTTCGGTAAGGGTTCCAGATTTGAAATAAAACTACCTGTAGAAAAACTGAATTCGGAAGGAAGCAAATGAAGATTCAAAAACTACCAGAAAAAGAAACCATCCTCGTAGTGGATGATGCTCTTAATACCGTAGAGATAATAAAAAGGAATCTGGAATCACAGAAATATAAAGTGTTCACAGCATTAAATGTAGCTGATGCTTTGAAGATTCTTGATTCTACATATATCGATCTTGTAATAACCGATATCAAAATGCCTAACGTAAGCGGCCATGATCTTATAAGACATGTAAGAGAGAATTTCTGTGACACGGAAGTAATCGTAATTACCGGTTATCCTTCTATTCAGGGAGCAGTGGAAGCTGTTAAAACAGGGGCTGAGGAATATCTATCAAAACCCTTTACCGATAATGAACTTTTTTCCGCCGCCCGCACGGCATTGGAAAAGCTTTCGATGCGAAAAAATATACGCAGTCAATTACAAAAAAACAAATCGGCGCCTTTTGGTATTGTAGGAAATTCCAAAGCTATGCAAAAAATCTTTCAGTCCATAGAAAAAGCCGCGACTACTTCGGCAACGGTATTAATTACAGGAGAAAGCGGTACGGGCAAAGAGCTTGTGGCACGGGCTATTCACTATATTAGCGCCAGAGCAGGAGCGCCCTTTGTGCCTATCAACTGCGGTGGAATACCCGAAAGTCTTCTGGAGAGTGAACTTTTTGGATATGTCAAAGGCGCGTTTACCGGAGCTTTTGAGTCTCGAGCGGGATTTTTTCAAACAGCGGATGGCGGTACTATTTTTCTCGATGAAATTAGCGAGACGAGTTCAGCCATGCAAGTAAAACTTCTAAGGGTACTGCAGGATAAAGAAGTGTATATGATCGCTTCCAGACGTTCCCAAAAAGTTGATGTAAGAATCCTGGCTGCTTCCAATAAAGATATTCCTGAATTAATTGCAACAGGCAAATTTAGAGAAGATCTATTTTACCGTATCAATGTTATTTCCATTAATATTCCGCCCTTAAGGGAACGGGATCAGGACATCCTGATTATAGCCCGTCATTTTACTGAAATATTTTCACAGGAACACAACAAACCGCCCTGTCAATTTTCACAAAATGCATTAAAGGTGCTTCAAAGTTATTATTGGCCGGGAAATGTGCGTGAGCTGGAAAATCTAATTCAAAGTTTGGTTGTTATGAAAGAAGGTTTAATAATTGATACTCACGATCTGCCTTCATTAATGCGTTTCTCTGCGATGAGGGAAAACGGTTTTAACCGCACCCTGGCTCAGGTAGAAAGAGACTACATTATTAACGTGCTTACCGTGGCAAACGGGAACAAGACCAAAGCGGCCCGGATACTGGGCATTACCAGAAAAACCCTTCGTGAAAAACTAAAAAATTAAATATCAATGCAACTGACGGTTAATTTGTAATCGGGTAATATTTACCCGCTGATAAAGATTTACCCATTTATTTTTATTAATTTAGATACCTTTACTATAAGAAATATGCATATTTCTATATTCTCCGGCTGCGTTAACATTCAAAAAGAGAAAATTTATGAGAATTCTTACTTATTTGCATCTAATTACTCAATAAAATAGCTATTTATTGAAATACTATGCAATTGGTACGTTTTTTGCATTATATATTGCAAAGGAGTTGAAGAAAATGGAAAAAGAAATAGATATCAGTGATATATATATTACCGCGTCTAAAAATGTAGACAGCGTTTTTCAAGGACTCTGTTCAACATGTAATAATTCATTAAACTGTATCTTTTCACAAAATCTTAGCTCGTTTATATGGCAGTGTAGTGAATTCGATAGCAGCACATCAGAAAAACCGATAATGAAAAATATTAACAACGTACCAGAGACATTAAATATTTCTAATGCTACTGCTGCAATTAATAAGAACAAAGATAAAAATAAAGGGCTATGCTTAAATTGTAAAAATTGCAATATCTGTACTTATACGCCGATCGAAGGCGGCACCTGGCACTGTGAAGATTACATGTAAAACGGTATTAAAAAAAATGGTAGAAACCAGTGTATAGATTATGTTTTTGTGACAAACCTAAAACATAAGATGGAGATCTTAATGAAAGATATAAAAGAAAATGAAATTGAAAATATCATAGAAAAACATAATGGAACTCGCGGTGCACTAATTTCAATTCTTGAAGAAATCCAGGATAGCTACGGGTATCTTCCGGCCGACGCATTAAAAATACTGTCCGTTAAAGATTCACAGTCTCTGGTAGACATATATGGAGTAGCTACCTTTTATAAAGGTTTTAGATTTAAACCCAAAGGAAAACATTTAATAAGCGTATGTCTTGGTACAGCCTGTCATGTACGTGGCGCACCTAAAGTAGTTGAAGAATTCCAAAGAAAACTTAAACTAAAGGCCGGAGAAACAAGTCAAAATGGAGAGTTTACATTGGAAACAGTAAACTGTCTGGGAGCATGCGCTCTTGGTCCTATTGTTGTAGTTGACGGAGAGTATTTTTCTAATGTGGCTCCAGCTCAAGTAGCTAAAATACTAAAAAATGCACAAAATGGTTTTAACAGTACTCATATTTTGACAGATGAACGAATATTTCCTGTCGAAGTTAACTGTTTTCACTGTGGTCAAAGTCTTATGGATACAGAGCATCTTATAGATAATCATTCTTCTATTAATATCATGATTGTCCATGATAAGAAAAAAAACAGACTGTGGTTATCCGGTTTGTATGGGAGCAATAATGTTCATTGTGAATACAACATTCCAATAAATAACACAATTGAATTTTTCTGTCCTCATTGCCAGAAAGAACTTACGAATTCCGTGCCATGTACAATATGCGAAGCGCGAATGGTATTAATGAAAGTACAAGGAGGAGGTACTCTTCAAATCTGTTCTAGAAAGGGATGTAAAAATCATATGCTTGATCTTAACAAAGAACATAGTATTGTCCTTTAAAGAATAATCTAAAAGAGAATTTATATATGCAGAAAATTAATACATTTGATGAGTTTATAACTCTACAGAAAAACATAAAAACTAAAAAAGACAATGCTATTCCTACAATTGTTATACCGGCCGGCACTTGCGGACAAGCAAGTGGAGCTAATGATCTTATTCGAATAGCAAAACGGGAGCTTATAGCTCAAGGCCTTGTTAATAAGATTAATTTACGTATTACAGGCTGTCATGGATTATGCCAGATGGAGCCTTCGCTGCTAATAGAACCAAACTGTACCTTTTATCCGAAAGTGGATAAAAAACAAATGAAAAGAATTATCCAGGCTGTGGCGGAGGGTAAAGTACTGGAAGATTTGCTTTTTATAGACGAAAAAACAGGTAAAACTATTAACAAGCAGGATAACATACCCTTCTTCGCTAAACAGACACGTACAATTCTTGAAGGTAATGAAAAGATCGATCCCATTAGAATTACCGACTCCATAGCAAACGGTGGTTACCTCTCAATGCTGCGATGCTTACAGAAAGCCGATCCGCATTGGGTAATAGAAGAAGTAAAAGCATCAGGTTTGCGAGGTAGAGGAGGCGCAGGTTTTCCAACAGGTATTAAATGGCAGATGATGGCTAAAACAAAACACGAACAGGGTAAGATTATTGTGTGCAATGCCGACGAAGGTGATCCTGGCGCTTATATGGATCGCAGTGTGTTGGAAGGCAATCCTCACAGTATTATCGAAGGTATGATTATAGGAGCCTATGCCACAGGTGCATGCGAAGGAGTTATTTATGTTCGAAATGAATATCCAGTAGCTATTAAGCATCTGCTTATTGCCCTACACCAGACACGTGAATTGGGCCTGCTTGGTGATAATATTCTTGGAAGTGAATTCTCTTTTTCTATTGAACTTATAAAAGGCGCGGGAGCGTTTGTGTGTGGAGAAGAAACAGCATTAATAAACTCAATAGAGGGAAAAATGGGAGTGCCGCAGCAGAGACCGCCCTATCCGGTGCAGAGAGGTATCGAAGGCAGACCAACATTAATAAACAATGTAGAAACGTGGGCTAATATATCAGCTATTCTAAAAATCGAATCTCAAAAGTATAAAACTATAGGAAAAGAAAATAATACAGGTACTAAAATTTTTAGCCTTGTAGGAAAAGTAAAATATACAGGCCTTGTTGAAGTACCCATGGGAACACCAATCGAGGATATTATTTTTGGTATTGGCGGTGGATCTGTAAATGGTTCCGAAATAAAAGCTGTACAAACAGGAGGGCCTTCAGGCGGCTGTATTCCTTCTAATATGTTTTATCTGCCCATAGACTATGAAATTTTAGCAAAGGTAGGTTCAATTATGGGTTCGGGTGGTATGATTGTGATGGATAATCATACCTGTATGGTTGATGTTGCCAAATATTTTATGAACTTTCTTAAGGATGAGTCGTGCGGAAAATGCTTTACCTGCCGGAAAGGCACGCAGAGAATGTACGAAATTCTCGATGACATTTCAACAGGTAAGGCACAAATGTCACATTTAAACCTGCTTGAGGAATTGGCGCAGGTTGTAAAAGATACAGCTATGTGTGCATTGGGTCAGACTGCTGCCAATCCTGTTTTATCAACACTAAAATACTTTTATAAAGAGTACGTTGAGCATATTGAGCGGAAACACTGCAAAGCAGGTGTATGTAAGGAACTCATAACATATTCAATAAATGAAAAATGTACAGGCTGTATGCGCTGTGCAAAAGATTGTCCTGAAAACGCGATTTCCGGTAATAAAAAAGAACAGCATTTTATTGATATTGCAAAGTGTATAAAATGCGGAGTATGCAAAAGTGTTTGTAAGTTCGATACTGTTGAAGTTAAATAATGTTGTTCCTTAATAAACAAAAAGGGGATATTTTTTTATGATAATTCTTATTATAAATGGCCTGGATGTTTCGGTCGAAAAGGGTACCACGCTGCTAGAAGCCGCGCGGTTTATGGGATTTCCTATTCCCACACTTTGTCATATGGAAGGGCTTTCACCTCTGGGTGCATGCCGTCTTTGTGTGGTAGAGATTGGTGAAGATACAAAAACCAGACTTGTTTCCTCCTGTACCTATATGGTAGAACAGGGGCTTAAGGTACGTACCGCATCGGAGCGTGTGGTTAAAGCCAGAAAGATAATTCTTGAGCTATTTCTTGCTTCCTGCCCGCAGTCAAAGGTCATTCAGGATTTGGCCTCTGCCCATAATATAAGACAGCAGCGTTTTAAACAGGAACATGAAGACTGCATACTCTGTGGTTTATGTGTGAGGATTTGTGAGGAGCAGATGATGGCCAAAGCCATTGGTTTTCGCGGAAGGGGTGAAAACCGCAGTATTGGTACACCATTCGATGTTAAATCCGATGTGTGCCGCCTTTGTGGAGCTTGTATGTATGTATGCCCTGCCTGTCAGCTGCGTTGTACTTATACAGAAAAAGACTCAGCGGTCTGCGGCGGCTGCGCCAACTTAAGTCCGCCATGTTTGGAGAAAGAACAGTATAACGATATGATGTGTTATATGGAACCCTGTGTTGCCTGTGAAATAAAAAAAGAGTAAATGTCTATAATAAAATATTTTAATAAGAAGAAAGGAGAATACAAGTAATGTCATATTCAAGAATAAATGCATCAGCAGCAACTCTAACCAAGAACAGAACCGAAGATTCTGTTGTTCCAGCATCGGGTATGTGTGTTACCTGTGTGGATGGTTGTATTGGAATGTGTGAAATAGGTAAGTCTGCCTACCGCGGCCACGAGGTTATCTACCCCCAGCCATTTGGTGTAATTACCACGGCGGGAGAAAAAAAATATCCTGTTGATTATTCACACTTCAATATTATGGGTACGGCAGTGGGAGCACACGGCATTGAAGCCGATAGCGATAAAGCTATCTTTCCTGCAGTAAATCTGGAAGTGAGCATTGGCCATGACAAAGGACTTAAATTTAAATATCCCTGGCTTATTTCCGGTATCGGTTCTACCAATATCGCCAAAAACAACTGGGAAGGCCTGGCAATCGGTTCGGCATTGTCCGGAACTGCCCTTACCATAGGTGAAAATGTAGTTGGTATGGATCCGGAATCCATCATCAAAAACGACAAAGCAGTAGATACAGTAGACCTAAAGCGTAGAGTAAAGTTATATACAGATTATCAGCAAGATGGCTATGGTGCAATTATTGTTCAGGCAAATGTCGAAGATACCCGTCTGTGTGTACAGGAGTATGCACTTGAGCATTTAGGTGTGGAAACAGTTGAACTTAAATGGGGACAGGGAGCAAAGGATATCGGCGGTGAAGTAAAAATAAGAGATCTTAAGAAAGCACAACTTCTGCATAAACGCGGCTATATTGTTCTGCCGGATCCTACCGATCCCAATGTAATAAAAGCTTTCGAACATGGTAGTTTTAAAGAATTTGAACGCCATTCACGCGTGGGTATGGTATCTGAAGAATCCTTTGCCAGAAGGGTAGAAGAACTTCGTAAAGCAGGTGCAAAATATATTTTCCTAAAAACAGGAGCCTACCGTCCGGCAGATCTGGCGCGCGCGGTACGTTATTCCTCCAGATATAAAATTGATCTGCTTACAGTTGACTGTGCCGGAGGCGGCACTGGTATGAGCCCCTGGCGTATGATGAACGAATGGGGAGTGCCTCCCGTAGAGCTGCACACTCTTTTGTATCAATATACAAAGCGATTAGCAGACAGAAATGAATATGTACCTGCCCTGGCCGCGGGAGGGGGATTTACTTTCGAAGACCAGATATTTAAAGGCCTTGCCTTAGGAGCACCTTTTGTGAAGCTTATAGGTATGGCACGTGCACCTATTGCAGCAGCTATGGTGGGAAAAACAATCGGTAAAACCATCAGCGAGCAGCAGATACCTGTATACATTGAACGTTTCGGCAGGTCAAAGGATGAAATATTTGTAACAGCCAGTCACCTTCGCAAAGAACTTGGTGATAAAGAGTACGAAAAACTGCCCACAGGTGCTATCGGACTGTATACATATTATGAAAGATTGGCACAGGGACTGCGCCAGATAATGGCGGGAAGCAGGAAATTTGCTTTACAGCATATTTCACGTAATGATCTGGCTTCACTTACACCAGAAGCTTCACGCATAAGCGGTATTCAATATATAATGGATGCGGATAAATCCGAAGTTGATGAGATTCTTAAATAATTAATTTTATTGGTTAAAAATAGCCTCTGCCTATTTTATAGGTAGAGGCTATTTCATAGGCAGAGTTTGTAGTTAAATTTAATCTTATGAACATGAGATTTGAAATTAAAGATTCAATATTTGGAGGAGAAAAACTAGAAACCTCATTATCAGAAATATTTACCTGGTATGAAAGCGACTTTATTAATTATTACGGTTCTGTAATAGAATGCCTTAAAACTTATGTAACTAATTCAGAGTACAGAGAATTTCTAAATAATAATAATTATGAGATATCATATATTACATACGATTGGGATCTGAATAAATATTAAAATAATTTTATATACGCATAAAAAATTTTAATTCCCTCTCCTTTAATCATTTCATTTAATTTTGAAATAAGAATTCTTAATTGGTTTCTTAAATCCGTAGAATGAGAGAACTGCATTATTGTTGTAATAATTATTAAAATCTAATTTAATTAATCCAGTTATTCTGTTCTGCCAGTTTTATTATATTTTTTAATCTAGATTTATATTTACTGTTCTGTATAACTTCTAAAAGGTCTGAAAATGTATCAATATCAGTTAAGGGCTTCCCTTTAAAAAGCTTAAATCCTTCCTTTTTTGCAATTCTTTCTGTCTGCATAAAAACAGATGAACTGCTCCAGATTATTCCTTTAAACAGTTTAATATTTAGTACATTATTTCTAAATCCAATTAGATAGTAACCCCCGTCAAAACTCGGGCCCAGTACAAGAGGAATTTCATTTATTTTTATTAAGTATTTATTAATCTGCTTATAATCAATTTGAGGGATATCAGAGCCAATTAAAACTGCTTTATCTGCGCCTTTAAAAAATACTTCCTTAAATGCATTATACATTTTAGCACCAATATTATTTCCTTTCTGTAAATAAACTTTTTTATGATGTTCCTCCGGTATTAATGCTTTTAACCCTTCCTTATTATCAATATAATAATATATTTCTGCACCTGTCCCTTCTAAGTTTTCATACAAATCTCTGACCATAGCAATATAGGCATTTCTCGCACTATTATAGCCTATAGTCTTAGCTAGCCTTGTTTTTACTTTTTTTACCATAGGGGCTTTTAAAAATACTATCAATGCAGATTTATTGCTCATTTTTATTATGTTACATTATCCTTATATAATAATCTAATAAATTATTATATTTTATATTTTTAATAATAATTATTGTTATTATTACATTACACTTAAATAAATTAAAAATTAATTGTATATTTAATATAATTAATTCTATTATTACGAAACATTTTATATATGGAGAAGTATGATTATAATTATTGGAAATGGTACAGCAGGTATTAATGCAGCATTAACAATAAGAAAAAATAATAGAAAATGCCCTATTACTATTATTTCAAAAGAAACAGAATACTATTATTCGCGAACTGCACTAATGTACCTTGCAATGAATGAAATGCGGCTGGAAGATACAGAACCATTTGAAAGAGCTTTTTACAAGCAAAATAATATCAATTTGATTCATGATAATGCAGAATTCATAGATACTAAAGCAAAAACAGTTAAATTATCTTCCGGTAAAAAATTAAATTACTCAAAACTCTTAATTGCATCCGGAGCAGTTCCGGTAGAACCTGAAGTACCTGGTATTAATAAAGATGGCGTTGTTCATTTTGTTTCTTACCAGGATCTTCAGAATATAATGCAAAAATCTAAAATCGCAGATAAAGCTGTAGTAATAGGCGGAGGCCTTATTGGAATAGAGCTGGTGGAAGTACTAAATACTTTGGGCGTTGATGTTACTTTCCTTATAAAAGACAAATGGTACTGGGCATCGAATCTATCTGAAAAAGAAGCTATATTTGTTCAAAATTTGATGCAAAAGCAGGGTATCAACCTTATTTTTAATGAAAGCTTAAAAAATATTAATGGTTCTAACAATAAAGTAGAAAGCATTACTACAGAAAACGGCCTGGAAATACAATGTGATATTGCAGGAATTACTATTGGTGTTAAACCTTTTATCGATACTGCCTTAATTTCCAGTATTCCATGCAATCGTGGAATCTTAGTAGATAATCAATTAAGAACAAAGGCTGATGATATTTATGCAGCAGGCGATTGTGTAGAAATTGAAATGCCCGAAAAAAACAAAATCTGGAGTATGTGGTATATTGCAAGAGATATGGGAATTACTGCTGGAAATAATATGCTTGGCAATACTTTTGAATATGCGCCAGAAGTTTACTATAATTCAGCTAAATTTTTTGAAAAAGAATACACAGTAGTCGGACGGATGGTTCCCTTAAACAGCGGAGAAAAGAAGTATTTTCACGAAGACCAGGAAAATATTCTCCGTATAATTTACAATAAGGATTCAATTATTGGAGTTAGTTTAATAGGCTCCAGGTGCGACCATGAAAAACTTATAAACATGATTAAAAATAAAACAAGTATCGAACAATTCTTAGATAATTACAGGGAAATAGAATTTAATCCTGAGTTTATGAAACTTCCTGATTTGCAAAATACGGAGATTTTATAAATGTTAAATACTTTAAAAAAAGTAATTAGAATTGTAATTATACAATTATATATTGCTCTCTTTTTTTTAGATGTTTTTAAATTAACAATACTATCCGGAACTGTTCCTATTGGGATATTAATAAATATTTTTCTAATTTATACTGGAATGCTGTCTTTTATTGATAGAAAATTAAAACCTATAAATTATATAATTTCCGGATTAATAATTATTTTTTATTTTGTTCTTTATTACTCATATTTCTTTGACATAATTGCATCATATATAGATCCACTTAAACAATGGCTTGACAAGTGGTTTATTTATGGATTTATTTATACAAATTTAATATTAGTATTTGGTATAAAGCTTATAATAAAAAGGAGGCATGATAAATATCAGGTAATAAGAACAATTGTTCTTATTTTTGTTCAATTAATCCTTGCAGCCTTCCTCTCTAATTTTATGCGGCTTATGTTTAAACAAGAGTATTTTTTTAGTTATTTCTGGCCTTTAAAAATTGAGTATTTTTATCCTGAAACAATTCTAAAATTCCCTTATCCAATTATTCTTTATAGTTTTATAGGTTCACTTATTTTATTACCGATACTCGCCCTAATTTTAGGAAAAAGGTTTTACTGTTCATGGATATGCGGCTGTGGGGGATTAGCAGAAACTTTTGGCGATAAATGGAGGCATCTTTCAAATAAATCTACCAGTGCATGGCAATTTGAAAAAGTTTCTATTCATTTTTCATTAGCTTTTGCTATATTTGGAACCATTGTTATTTTAGTTAATTACAATACCGGCAGTTCCAATGACATATTAAACTACTTTGCAGTTCGGTTTAAAGATTTTTACGGTTTTATTTTTAGTATTATATTAAGCGGTATTATTGGTGTCGGCTTTTATCCTACACTGGGCTCAAGAATATGGTGTAGATTTTTCTGTCCTCTGGCTGCGATGTTAGGACTTATACAAAAACTTGGACGCTTCCATATTCGTGTAAAAAAAGATATGTGCATTTCATGTGGGAAATGTTCTACTTACTGTGAAATGGGTATAGATGTTAGAGCATATGCACAAGACAATAAATCTTTTACCCGCGCAAGCTGTGTTGGATGCGGTATCTGTGCACATATATGCCCAAGAGGAGTACTCCGGCTGGAAAACAAAAGGACAAAAGAAACAATTATTTAACAGGTAAATACTTATGAACATAATACAATATATTTTAATCACAATTCTTATAATCAATATAAGCTTACTTTTTATTTATGCATGCAACTTATTATTTTTATTATTCCTGGCTTTAAGGTCAAAAAACAGGCCATATCAGTTTTCGAAAAATAATATTAAAGATTATCCGCATGTTACAGTTCAGATTCCTGTTTTTAATGAAAAATACGTTATAGAACGAGTCATCAGAAATGCAACGGAAATTAAATATCCGAAATCTAAACTCGAGATACAGATTCTGGATGATTCGACAGATATTACTCTTGATATTTCCAGAGAAATAGTAGCAGAGCTTAAAAACAAAGGATTAGATATCAGCTTGATTCACAGGAAGATTAGAACAGGATTTAAAGCAGGCGCATTAAAGAACGGACTTAAAACAGCAAAAGGAGTATACCTCGCAGTATATGATGCGGATTTCATTCCAAACAAAGATATGTTATACGATATAATTCCGTTCTTTTTAAAAGACAAAAACCTTGGGATGGTTCAGACAAGGTGGGGACATATTAATCATAATTATTCATTACTTACACGTGCACAGGCAATGGGAATAGATGGTCATTTTTCTATAGAACAGGTTGCAAGACATGATAATAATTTCTTTATGAATTTTAATGGTACAGCAGGAATATGGAGTAAGGAATGCATAATTGATTCCGGTAACTGGCAGGCAGACACATTAACAGAAGATCTGGATTTAAGCTTTCGTGCAAGATTAAAAGGTTGGAAATTAAAATATGTAAAGGATATTATAAACAATGCAGAACTTCCGATTCAATTAAAAGCTTTTAAAACACAGCAATTCAGATGGGCAAAAGGCACCATACAAACAGCAAAAAAGCAATTAAAAAATGTATTTAGTTCCAAGGGCAGCTTTTTCATAAAACTACAGGCATTCATACATTTAACATATTATTCTGTACATCCACTCCTGCTAATAAATATTATATTTACAATCCCATTACTTTTAAACTCATCATTAGTATCTCTAGAAAATCCATTAATACGATACATGGCAACATTATTTAGTTTTGGAGCACTTGTACCTGTTATATCATTTTTATATTCTCAGATTGCATTTTACAATGACTGGAGAGAAAGAATAAAATATATTCCAATTGCCATGCTTGTTGGAACCGGTATGGCTGTTAACAATTCATTTGCAGTTTTAGAAGCAATATTCGGAAAGAAATCTGATTTTATACGAACCCCTAAATTAGGTATTCTTAATAAAAATGAAAACTGGAAAGCGAAGACATATAAAAGCAAAAATAATTTCGCCCTAACCCAATGGCTGGAGCTATTTTTTGCTTTCTATTCATTTTTTGGACTTATTATTTCTATAGTAAAAGAACAGTTTTTTATTATACCCTTTTTTATTTTATACTCCTCTTCCTTTTTTTACATCTTTTTAATAGGAGCGATTCAGAACCATAAAACAAATAAAATCATTAAGCAGAGTATTTAAAAATGAAGATTAAACTTTTTATCATTTTATACTTTCTTATTTTTATTATTCTATTCTTCTGTGTAAAGTTTTTATCCATAATCCCTGTTGTTGTATGTATCTGGATAATTGCATTATTATATCCTGTATTTTATTTTCTTATTAAGAAGTCAGATATAAAAAAGCATCTATTAATTTTCTGTTTGGCAGGAGTATTAATCCGTATTATGTTTTTTAATGTTCAGCCGGAAGTTTTATCTGATGATGTTTACAGATATATCTGGGATGGTAAAATGCAGTATAGTGGAATTAATCCATACCTGTATCCTCCGGAAAGTTCACAGCTAAATCGTTTAAAAGACAATCTATTCTATCCTAAAATAAATCATAAACAGTACAGAACTATATATCCTCCTTTAAGCCAATTTATTTTCTTTATTTCATATATCGTATCCGGTAATAGTTTTATCTTTTATAGAATACTTTATCTGTTTTTTGAATTTCTTTTATGCTTTCTAATTTATAAATTCCTGGATAGAAAAAAGTTTATTCTATTAATTATTTTTTCTCCAATATTAATTTTGGAAGTATACATTGGAATGCATATCGATATTATTGGTGTTACTCTATTTGTTGCAGCTCTATATTTTTTTAAAAACAACCATGACTATCCTGCATTAATATTTGCACTACTATCCTGCTATATAAAATATATTTTTATTTTCGCCCTACCACTTTTCTTTATTTATCATAAGCAGGTAAATATTTTTTCCACATTAAATAATTTTAAATTACAGGAAATAATAAAAACTTTAATATTTAAAATTATAATTACGGCGCTAATAACAACTGCACTGTATTTACCATTTATTAAAGCAGGCGGACTGATATTTGAACAACTGTTTTTCTACAACAAATATTGGGAATTTAATGCCTCCATTTATTTAATTATTAAATTTATGTCTAATAATTATGCAGCAACTATAAAATTGATACTTACAGGCTTATCACTAATTTTTATTTATTTTAATAGAAAATTAATCTTCACAGACAAAATCAGATATGCTTTATGGTTAGTACTGCTTTTAAGCAATGTTCTTTATCCATGGTATCTATTATGGGTAGTTCCTTTCCTCGCTATTAAGATTTCTAAAGAGGAGCTGTTTTTACTTTCAATCATTTTTATATCTTATTTTGTTCTTATTAAATATAAAACTTTGGGTATATGGGAGGAAAATATAATTATTAGTTTAATTGAATATGTTCCATTTTATTTGATGCTAACATATAAACTTATAAAAAAGAAATTATGTACAGAAAAAATAAAATCGCAGTAATAATACCTGCATATAATGAAGAAGAATCTCTTCCATTTGTATTAAAAGCTCTTCCGCGTTTTATAGATAAAGTTATTATTGCAGACAACGGCTCCACTGATAATACTAACAGAGTTGCACAAAACAAATCCCTGCATCCTAATGTACTTGTTTGCAAAGAGATTAAAAAAGGATACGGTAATGCATGTTTAGCCGGCATGAATTTCATAACAGAAGAAGATATAATTGTTTTTTTGGATGCAGATTTTAGCGATTACCCGGAGAAAATATATTTATTGCTGGATCCAATAATTGAAAATGATTTTGATTCAGTAATATCAAATAGAATTACAGAAACATTAAAAAAAGATGTAATGACTATACCTCAACTCTTTGGTAATAAACTTGCTGTTTTTCTAATCTCTTTTTTCTGGAAGCACAAATATAATGACCTTGGCCCATTTCGTTCCATTACATCAATTGCATTAAAAAAGTTAAAAATGAAGGATAAAAATTATGGGTGGACTATAGAGTTACAGATAAAACTTCTTCAGAAAAAACTAAAAGTATGTCAGGTGAATATTCCTTATAGAAAAAGAGTCTATGGAAAATCGAAAGTGAGCAATACACTTAGAGGTATTATACTTGCAGGTACAAAGATTCTGTATAAAATTTTTTATTTAAGAATTACAGAAATATTTTTAAAAAAGAGCCAGGAGGGCTAATGATCAACCTAAACCTTTATCTAAATAGCAAATACAAGAAAGAAAATAGACGCGGTTATATTCAACCAAATAAATTAGATGAGTTATGGTTCCATACGGGAACATCATGCAGCGAATTAATTAGATAAAAGTTTACACTAATAATCTATCTCTTATTTTATCTTCATAAGTATTTTTTGGATTATTACCAATTCTTTAATACCGTCTATTATTTCTAATATTAAAATCAAATCTCCTTTTTCATATTCAATTAATTTAAAAGAGATTTCTTTTAATAACTTATTTATTAGAAAGTTATTTTTCATCTTTTAGACGTCCGTCATTTATTTTATATAAAATTACCGGCAATTCATTAATTTCAAAAGATTTATCTAAAAAATAATCTGCACCAGTATGCATTTTATTTGTTTTATATTGTTTAAGACTGTGATTTGAAATAATTATTTTTACAGCTTTAATATTTGGATCTATTGCCTTAATAATATCTATTCCTTTTCCATCCGGCAACATTAAATCGATTATGATAATGTCTGGCTTTAACTTATTTATTAACGGGATAGCTTCTGAAACATTATCTGCTTCACTAATAATTTCAATGAAATTCATCAACGTTAAAAGTGTTTTCAATTGATTTCGGAATCTTTCGGAATCATCTACAATTATTATTCTCATATTATTTCCTTATTTTTGTTTAAACAAATTACTTATTCGATTTTGAATAGTTTTTTATTCTTCAGAGTCTAAATCATTTTCTTTGAATTTTATTTCTGGAAAATAAATATTAAAAATAGTTCCCTTCCCTGGTTCTGATTGTACTGTTATTTTGTCTCCATGGCTTTTTACAATCTCGTCAACAACAAATAATCCAATCCCGTTTCCATTACTCGATTGTTTTGTAGTAAAATAAGGTTTAAAGATCTGTTTCTTTACTTCCGGCGTCATTCCACAGCCATTATCGCTAATAGAAAGCTTTACATACTGTCCCGGGGACAATCCTTTTTTAGAAGTTCTTTTTATACTTATATTCTCTAAAAAGATTTTAACAGTTCCATTACAAGCTTTTATTGCATGCCCGGCATTTATACATAAATTAATTATTACTCTATTAATCTGATCGGAATCTGCATAAATAAAATATGTTTTGTTTTCACTATAAATCTGGAAATCAACAGTAGCGGGTAGCAATGAATGTATAATATTTGCTCCATCTCTTAAAAGTGCATAGAGATTTACAGTTTTTAATTTACCTTGATAATTATAATTTGTATCATTCATTTGTGTAACAAATTCTTTTGCCTTCTGGGTTGCCAATAAAATATTATCCAAATTATTGGACAGGTTGAATTCTGAGTCTATCGTCCGTTTAATTATATCTACATTCATTGCAATCGTCATAAATATATTATTCAAATCATGTATAATACCTTTATTAAAATCCTTAACAATTGAAAATTTATAATTATTAGGAAATAATCTGTTCATTTTCAGCCTCTCCTTATCCTTGGTTTTGAAGATATTTATGGTTAAAGATAAATTATTCAGCAGTGAACAATTTGCCGCCATATTTCATTCTCCCCTATATAAAAAGATAAATATAAAAAGAAAACACTTGTATAGCTGTTTGTATGATCTTTATGAGGTTAGTTTTTTATATTTTATGTAGTACTTAGAACTACATAAAATTATTTTTTAGGATTAATCGACTATTTTATTTTTAACTGCATAATGAGTTAGTTCAGCATTTGTACGCATATTCATTTTT
>SDBV01000846.1_pt1 | contig 44503 bp, 29 predicted proteins | sample 2277081 | NCBI WGS metagenome assembly SDBV01 (sample SAMN10402039, study PRJNA504765) | marine sediment metagenome | isolation source: marine sediment core GS10_PC15, 223 cmbsf | place: Arctic Ocean: Southern Knipovich Ridge | collected 2010
GGTCGGCTGAATATGTAACGAGTACGGTAATCCTGGCCTGGGGAAACCGCCTTTCCAGCGAGTCGATCAGCGTCTGGACATACTCTTGTTCAAGCTGCTCACCCAGCTGCACCAGCAGAATTCTTCGCACTTTCTCTGCTTCCGGCAAAGTGGAAGTCGATATCGTCTGTTCCATGAAACCGCGACCGTTGATTCGATTCTTTTTCCGCAGGCTAACGCGTACTCTGTCAATCATTTCTGTTCAGCCTCCCAAATGAACGGCAAAACTTGTGCCGCTCGATACAAGGATAACGGTCTCATTTCAGCGACCCACGCCCGTTTCCGATTCAATCGTTGATAACTCATTAATAACCACGAGGATAGATCGATCCATGATCAGCGCGAAGAGGGAAAAAGCCGGGCATTGATCTATCGGTATCTCAAACCTGCAGTAGAGCTTCAATTTCCATCCTTTAGAATTCGGACGGAAAATTCTGCCTGTTCCGGCGCAAGGATACAGCCCACTTCCCCGTTTGTCCGGCGCTCTGCCCCCTCCTAACTTTTCCGCATAAAGCTGAATCCAAATATCTGTTATTTATTGTGTTAACCTGCATCCGACCACTCCCCTCCCCTGTACACCCGGCATGCTGATACCACCTCACCGCAACCGCCGGGCGATCCGCCGCTGGATGGTATGCTTTTTGCCATTAAATCTGCGTAGCATAATCAGTTAAAGAAGTACTTGAGAGTTGCATCGCTTCAAAGGCAGGTATCTCGCTGCCGTGCAGTCGTACCAATCATTTTATCAGCGAGGCTATCTACATTTGCAAGTTACTGATCTGGAAAAAAAAACAAGCAATCTCCTCCAGGTGTTGGCGCGGGAACCCGAAAACAACAGTGTCCATGAACAGCTTGGCAAGGTTTATTGGGATGCCGGAGACCACGGCCGCGCAATTGAACATCTTACCGCTGCCTGTGAGCTGTGTCCCGACAAAGCCGGTACGCTCTTGAATCTTACTCTACGCCTTAACCAACTGGGGATGATGAACAGGGGGAGGGCCCATTTTCGGGAATACATCAAGCGAAACCCCGGCGACAGGGAAACGCAGAGGCGATGGCATGAAATAAACGACCGGTTCGACAAGGCAACGGTCGAACTGATACAGCCCGATGTCGCGGAAAAACTATTTACCGGGAAAGGGCGGCCGGAAAACCTCAGATTGATGACCTTTGAAGAATACCTGGAACTCGAAGTCGCCATCCCCCAGTATTATATCGGGCGCTGGCAGTACTACCGGCAGATACTCGACCTGTTGTCCAGGTTGACCTTCAACAGCGTACTGGAGCTTGGACCGTATCATAAACCGATTATTACAGGCGCCGATACGATGGACTTCAACTCCAAACTCCCCGGAATCACCTACTACCACAACGGTGCACAAGTTCCTTGGCCGATTTCCGGCAAGGTATATGATCTTTTCATCGGCATGCAGGTGTGGGAGCATCTTAAAGGCGGGCAACGCGACACCTTCGGCGAGGTAATGCGGACATCAAAAATGGCGCTGCTCAGTTTCCCGTTGAACTGGAACTGCCCGGAAAACCCGGTGCACCACCATATCACACGCGAACAGATCGCATGTTGGACGTTGGAGACGACGCCGGTGTTGACAATCACGGTCAGCGCCAGGCTGATCGCACTCTACTTATTTTCTTGACAGCCCTGAATATGAAAAACTCTGAAAAACAAAAAAATAAAACAGACACCGTCCCGGTCCGACCGGAGCGCAATGCTCCGCTGTTGACCCCCGATGACGAAGCCTTTCTGGTCACCGCAATAGTATCGACCTACGATTCTGCGGATTACGTCGAATACTGCATCCGCGGACTCGAGCGGCAGACAGTCGCCGACAGGATGGAGATAATCGTCATCGATTCCGCCAGCCCGGGTAACGAGGGAGAGATCGTACGCAACCTCCGGAAGGAATTCGACAACATTCGCTACCTCCGCACGCCCCATCGCGAGACGGTTTACAAGGCATGGAATCGCGGCGTCCGCCTCGCCCGCGGCCGTTACCTGACGAATGCCAACGTCGACGACCAGCGTCGAAATGATCACATCGAAAAGCATATCGAGATACTCGAGCACAACCCGGATATAGTCCTTGCCTATGCCAACTTCAATGTGACGCTCGAGGCTGACAAGCCCTTTGGTGAAGCGGAAATCGAACGCGCGGTGGACTACCTACCCTACCAGCGCGGCGACCTGCTCCAGCACTGCTATCAGGGACCGTTCCCGGTCTGGCGCAAGAGTGCGCATCGTGAATTCGGCCTCTTCAACCCAAGTTTTGTTACCGCCGGAGACCGTGAATTCTGGGTCCGAATAAGTCAGAAATACGATATGCACCTGATACCCGAGATTCTCGGCGATTTCTATAAGAACGACGACGGCATATCATACAGTAACCGTCGATCCGGCAGAGCGAAAAGTGAGGGTGAAAAGATCCGTCAACGGTACCGCAACTCCTTTGATCTTCCCTGGTCCGAGTTCCGTGAAATCCGACTCCGGGTGAAAGATAATTTCGATGAAATCAGCGCAATAATTGATGAACTCGCCACCAGCGGAGGTGCGTTCAAGCTGCACGTTCTTCTCCGCTCCTGCACGCTCGAGCAGTGGGCATGGCTGGTGGAAATGAAGCTGAACGGTGTAATCTACAACTTGATCGAGGACCAAGGATTTTCGCTTCATCTGGCAGATGATGAGTTCAAAGAGAAGATGACCGACAACATTAACGGGTAGCGTGGATGAACTCCCACAAAAAATCAACCGTAAGATGGACATACGAAGGTCCGCCATTCCGGCATCCAGCCATCGGACGCACAGAGGAAGTCCTCGCAGTGGCAATACATCCTTTGCTGGGTACGGTTCAATCGGCCTGGCTTGATCTGCAGGACTATGAGATAAGGGAAGTCGGCGCCGGACCACCCGGTATAAATGCCATCTTCTCGATCATCCTCGAACGCAAGTTCGACATGCCGGGGCGAAAAACCGAAGACAATCTGTGGAACAGGCTGATTACAGTTGAGGCTGAATGCGAACTGATCGACCGCAAGACCGGGCGTCCTTTCGCCGACTTTTCACATGCCGAACGTGAAGCCGTCCTCCGTCAGCGAATGAATGGCTGGGTACGCTCGCGTGTCGAGGACATCCTGCGCTTGAAGGAAACCGAACCTGATTTACTCCCCTGCGCTGTTTATGTCAGCGCTGGGACCCTTGCAACGCTCGGCGCCACGGCCGACCCGCTTGAGATGTACATGATCGATGGGGCTCGCCGCCTGATGGCGGCCGCGATGCGGGGACAGCGCAGAGTAAGAATCAAACTGATAATGATACCCGAGGAGTACGGAGTTCTGCTCGGCCCCGGGATTCGTAATCGGGTGCAGAGCCGGGTGAAGTCATTGTCTTGGTTCGGGGCGTATCAGGCGATAGAGGTCGCAGGACTACAAGGACGCCGCTCGCTGAACAGAATGAACTTGATCGACCTCTCGCTCTTTCGCAATCGCAGCGTCATCGATTTCGGGTGCAACCTCGGCCAGATGAGTATCGCCACGGCTATAGCGGGTGCATCACGAATCCTTGGCGTCGATGGCATGACGGACACGCTTGAAGCGGCCGGCGCGATCAAGGAACTGGTCGGCCTGCCGACCCTGGACTACCTGCTCACTGATTTCAACGCTGCCGACTTCGACGGGGTGATAAATGGCGCCTTCCCCGGAAAGGCCGACTACACCTTTTTCCTCTCGGTCTACCGAACGAAGGAACTGACGCAGCGTGAACGGCTGTTTGACTACGTGCTTGAGAAAACGGGAACCGCCTGTTTCTTCGAGGGACATGCCGATCCGAAGATCGACACCGATGAGTACTATCGCAAGCTCTTCGAAGACTTTGGCGTACCGGCTGAATATCTAGGCTTCGGCGAGCCGAACCTGCGCCCTTTGTACATGCTGGATGTCACCCGCAGGAGACGGACATTCCAGATAGCTGCCGGATCGCATTCTGTGGGAAGCGAAGCAAGCGCCGTGGCTCCTCAAGCCCCGCGCGAAACTGCGGCCAACCCGGCCGAGACGGAGACCGTTTCGCCTTCCGCTTCCACGGGTACGGCCCTGCCCCTTTCAGAACTCAAACGTCCTCCGACTGTCGCTTTGGTCTATTTCACCTGCAACCGTCTTGATTATACGAAACTTAGCCTGAAAGCCCTGCTCGAGCGCACACATTACCCGTTCGAGTTGCACATCGTGGATAACGGTTCCACCGACACTACCTGCGAGTATCTCCTTGAGCAGCGGGAACTCCATCCCGAGGTAATCCGCAGCATCACTTTCAACGAGACCAACAGGGGTCTCGCCGCGCCGACCAGCGAATTCTGGGAACGGGCCGACGCCGACCTCGTGGGCAAAGTGGACAACGATACCATCGTCTGCGATGGATGGCTGACCCGCCTGGTGGAGGCGCATTTGAAGTCGGAGCGGATGGGGGTTATCGGCGGATTTCATTTCAGGTCCGATGATGTGAACCATGAACTGCTGGAAGATCGCATTGTCGAGGTGGACGGGGTAAAGCTGCTGCGCGACCATCACATCGGCGGTTGCTGCTACCTGATGAAGCGCGAGGTGCAGAACCTCCTCGGGCCGATCATCGTCCAAGGCGGCAAGAAGATCATGGGCTGGACCGAATACCAGCACGCTCTCGACGCGAGCGGATATCTAAACGGCTACCTCTATCCCCTGCTCTTCGTCGACCACATGGACGACCCCAGGTCCCCCAATTGCCTCTTGCAGTCGAATTATCTGGACTACGCCAAAACAGTCTGGAAGGAGCGCAAGATCCAAGTTGAAGACGAGCGCATCGTCTCCGAGTGGATACGAAGGGACGCCAGGCGTGCGATGACAGGCGAATCCCTGCGTCAGGCTGAACCGCTGGAAGCAAAGCTGCGCCGTCCGCTACCGCATCTTGCCCCCATCCAGACGATGCCGCCGGGGGCCGGCCATTCAGGGAACGCCGTGACATCCGACCCGGAAAAAATGATGATCGGGAAACAGGTAACAGGCGAAACCCCGTCGGATAAACCCCTCGTTTCCATCGTGATCCCGAACTACAACCAGGCGGACTATCTCCTCGCCTGTCTCGAGAGCATCCGGCGGCACACGTCCGAGCCGCATGAAATAATCATCGTAGACAACGGCTCCACCGACCACGCGCCGGAGCGGGCAAAGCAGCTGGGATGGAACGAGATCCAAGTCATCGAAAATGAATCAAACATCGGCTTCGGACCGGCATGCAACCAGGGAATCCGGGCTGCCCGGGGCAAGTATATAGTTCTTCTGAACAACGACACTTTAGTGACCGAGGGCTGGCTTGAGCGGATGCGCAACGCTGCTCACAGTGACCCCAGACTCGGACTTGTCGGACCGCGATCGAACTATGTCAGTCATGCGGTTCAGTTCGATGGGCCGGCGACATACCATGATCCCGATTCGCTTGAAGCCTATGCCCGGGAGCTTGCACGAAACAACCGTGACCGGCTCGAATATGTAGACCGCCTGGTGTTTTTCTGTGTGCTGATCAAACGGGACCTGATCGAAGATATCGGCCTGATGGACGAGGGATATGCCATCGGCAACTTCGAGGACGATGATTACTGTATGCTGGCGAAAAGCCGTGGATGGAAACTGGCGGTCGCGCAAGATGCCTTCATCCACCACTTCGGAAGCCGGACCTTTTTCGCTATCGACGACGGTTCGCTGCATCGCGATCGCATGATTGCCAACGGGCGTCTTTTCGCGAGAAAGTGGGGAATCGATCCGGATTCATACCAGGCCAGCATCAAACGCCCGCCAACCATTTTGCTCGTTGACACGAAGCTGGAAGACTTTCATGGAGATTCCCCTCTGCGAACCGCGGACGATCTATATCACCGGGCAACAGAGTATCTTGGGCGTGGAGATGCGATCTCCGCACTTCGGGGATACATGCGAGCCATCGCGTTCGACCATACCCATATGCCCACTCTCGATGCGCTACATCAGATCGCACCGAAGCTCCCGGAACAGTTGATGATACAACTGGATTCGTCGCTTCAATCGTTGAACCATCCCGATGGACGCCATGATAAAGAAGCGTTGAGACAAGACCGCAATGCTGCAGAGGCAATAGCTGTCGAGCCAAAAATTCAACAGAATGAACCGGAAATGGTTTCCGGTCCGGATTCTGCCGGCCGGTCAATGACCACCCTATCCTCAAACCGCCCCTTGTTGAGCATTGTACTACTCGACCAGACCGACAAGCCGTTGCGCGCCCTGAGGGAAACAATTCATGAGCTTGATCTCGAAGAGAACACCTTCGAGATGGTAATAGTCACTCAAAGGACAGAGAACGAGATTCGCAGTGAACTGAAAGAGACACCGATCAACATTGTCCGAACTGAATCCGGCAATGAAATGCAACGGACACTTTCGGGGTGCATCGGGTCGGGAGGAAAGTACGTTCTGCCGATGAACCACGGCAGCGCGATCAACTTCACCTGCCTTCATAACGTGCTGGAAGAAATTGTGAAAACCGGCAAATCGGAGGTTTTGTACGGTCATCTGCCAATATCGCTTACAATGGATGAGGAGTTACAAACCAATAACGGAATATGCAAAGTTTCGGGGAAACGGTTACTGCCCGCAATCGTGCGGCAAAGACGGATTCCGTTCTCCGGCTGCATAATCAGTAGAGAGTTATTCCTCAGTTTCAATGACGTCGACAACGGAGTCGGTGAGCTCGCCTGGGAGAAATTCCTTGTTAGCCAAGCAGACAAGATCACCATCGGCATGCTTTCCGAGCCTTTGGCAAGAGAGGAAACAATACTCCTCGCGACAGAATCTTCCAGGGAGGAATGGCTAAGGCTGCTGCGAACGACAGTCGAACTACACGGCGGAGAACCCGCAACCGTACAAACCTCCCTGGTTTATCCCTCAAATTGGCCGCGTGATGGCATGGCGGCTATCGTGGATTCATTCCTTCGCCTCGGCGCAACGGAGGAGGCTCTAACCCTGACCGAAACGACCCTGGCGGAAAAACCGAACGTCGAGTTGATGACCCTGATCGGCAGGCTGCTGTTAAATGATAACATGCAGACAGCTTTGACCTATCTCGACGCTGCGCTTGACCAGGATCCGCTGCACATGCCCCTGTTCAACATCTTCAGGGGGCTTGAAGGAAAACTGCCTCCCGAGTGGTTGAGTCAACGGGAAGAGAAAATACTGCAACTGTTTCAAACTGCGGGGTCACACGAGAATCAGCATCGGGAGATGATGAAACTTAGCCAGTTCATGGATGCCCCCCGGGCTGTCAACTTTGCCAAGCAAACCATTGAACACAAACGGCTTGAGAAACCGGACCGTCCCGGGGAAATCACACCCGGGATCTCCATTATCGTACCCATGTACAATGCGCGCGACTACGTTGTTGAAGCGCTTGAGAGCATTCTCCATCAGACTTTCACAGACTACGAGTGTATCGTGGTCGATGACTGCTCCGCTGATGATTCAGTATCCGTGGTTGAAAAGTGGATAGCCGAAAGGGGTGACGAACGTTTTCGGATGCTGAAGCGCCAACATGAGGGACCGTCAGCCACCCGAAATGCCGGCCTGCGCGAGGCAAGCGGGCGATTCATTTCTTGTATTGATGCAGATGATTCCTTCGCGCCCGATTTTCTCAGGCTTTCGCGCGAGGCGCTTGAAGCCGAACCGGACGTCGGATGGGTTTACCCATTGACTCTTCAATACGGCAAGTTCAACCGCCTCTGGGGAACCGATGAATTTCACCCGCTCAGCTTTCTCGCTATGAATCGCTGTCCTTCCGCAGCGCTCCAGCGGCGCGAAGTGTGGGAGGATACCGGCGGGTTCTGCGAGAGCATGCTCGATGGATACGAAGATTGGGACTACTGGATCAGTGCGATGGAACATGGCTGGCGAGGTGCAGGACTGGACCGAATTCTCTTCTTCTACCGCAAGCGCATCGATTCCCGCAATGAAAGCATTGAAGACAACAGCGAAATCGAGATCAAGCTGGATATGATCCATCGCCATCCAAGGGCGTATCGACAAATTCAGGAATATGAATTCCCATATCTACAGATACCCCGCTGCATAGGTCCGGAGGTAATCAGAATGGACTTCCTTGATTACTGGAAGAAACGCAACCTCGACTTGCGCAAAAGGTCGTCGAATAGTTCCATCAGGTCAAGAGAGCGCACAGAGCGTAAAAGCACGATAATGATCGCGAGGAAGCCCGCGTGATTCCTGTCTGTCAACCCTTCACCTAACAGCAAGAGGTCTGTGACGCCATAAGTGGAAACGGTTGATAATCAAGGAGATGGAATTCAGGCGGGTGCCATGTCCTTCGATAAGATGATTCAATCAAGGTTGATCGTTCTGGTTGAAATTCTCAACAAACCAGGCGTAGGTCTTTACTATCCCCTCCTCCAGTAAGGTTTTGGCTTTCCATCCCAAAGCTTCCATCCGGCTGACGTCAAGCAGTTTGCGCGGCACGCCGTCCGGTTTGCCGGGATCGTAACCAAGTTTGCCCTCGAAACCGGTCACTTCTCCTATCACCTCGGCCAATTGGGAAATGGTTATATCCTTACCTGTTCCCACGTTCAGGATGTTGTCCGGCGCGCATTCATACAGGCATTTTTCGTCCTGCTCGATCACGAAGATGCAGGCGTCCGCAAGATCGTCCACATGGAGAAATTCCCGTCTCGGTTTGCCGCTGCCCCAAATCTCGACTTCGGGTTTACCCGCCAGCTTCGCTTCATGAAACTTCCTTAACAATGCGGACAGGACATGCGAGGTTTCAAGGTCGAAGTTGTCGCCCGGACCGTAGAGATTGTTGGGCATCAGAGTGACTGCATCGAACCCGTATTGGCGGCGATAGGCCCTGCACATCGTCAGCCCGGCGATCTTGGCGACGGCGTAGGGCTCGCTGGTCGGTTCAAGCTCGCCGGTCAACAGGTATTCTTCACGCATTGGCTGCTGCGCGAATTTCGGGTAGATGCACGACGAGCCGAGAAAGAGCAACCGCTTGACGCCGTGACGGTATGAGGCATCGATGAGGTTGGTCTGGATCTGGAGGTTTATGCGGATGAAATCGGCGGGATATGTGCTGTTCGCCATGATCCCCCCCACCTTCGCGGCCGCCATGAAAACATATTCCGGGCGCTCCCGCGCGAAAAAGCTCTCCACCGCGGAAGCATCGGTGAGTTCCAGATTATCATGCGAAGGGGCGATGATCTTTGAATAGTCCCTCGCTCTTAGCGCCCTCAGGATTGCCGATCCCACCAGCCCGTTGTGACCGGCGACATAGATCCTGCTCAACTCATCCATCGGTCTGCCTTCCCTGTGGAACGACGTCGAAGCCCGCGTCTTTCAGGGTCTTTTCGCGCTGCGCGAGTTCGAGATCATGATCGACCATCATCTTCACAAGTTCCTGAAAAGTCACTTTCGGACGCCAATCAAGCAGCTCGGCGGCCTTTGAGGCATCGCCCTCCAGATGATCAACCTCCGCGGGACGGAAGTATCTTGGATCGGTCTCGACAACGTTCGTCCATTCCACTTCGAGGGCCTTGGCCGCTTCGTCGAGCAGATCGCGAATCGAGCGCGATTCGCCGGTCGCGACAACATAATCATCGGACTTTGGCTGCTGGAGCATCGCCCACATCGCTTCCACATAGTCGCCCGCAAAACCCCAGTCGCGGCGGGCATCAAGGTTGCCCAGATACAGTTTCTTCTGCAATCCCAGCTTGATACGTGTCAATGCCCTGGTGATTTTCCGCGTAACGAAAGTCTCGCCGCGACGCGGCGATTCATGGTTGAAGAGTATTCCATTTGCAACGAACAGACCATACGCCTCACGGTAATTGACGCCATAATGGTAGGCCGCCACCTTACTCACGCCGTACGGACTTCGGGGATGAAACGGCGTATCCTCGTTCTGCGGAGGCGGTACGGAACCGAACATCTCGGACGAGCCCGCCTGATAGACGCGAACCTGCTTGAGAGCCACGGATTCGAAATCGCGTATCGCTTCGAACAGCCGCAGCGAACCGGTTGCAACCACGTCCGCCGTGTACTCGGGCTGATCGAACGAAACACGGACATGGGACTGAGCGCCGAGGTTGTATACCTCATCCGGCACAACCCGTTCGATGATCCGACGCAGGCCCGTGCCGTCCTGCAGGTCGCCGTAGTGGAGTATCAGCCGGCGTTTCTCCTCGTGCGGATCCTGGTATATATGATCGATTCGTTCTGTCGAGAACGTGGATGATCGGCGAATGATTCCGTGAACTTCGTAGCCCTTGGACAACAGTAATTCCGTGAGATAGGAGCCATCCTGACCGGTTATCCCGGTGACTATCGCCTTCTTCATCGCTCCTCCTGCGTCGCGAATGCAATCGTTATAAGGTTTTCGTCGGCATTTGATAAAGAAATCCGACGTTCGTCGGCAAATCCGGGATGGAAGGTTCTCTCGCCTCCCCAAGTCTCCCTGGACCATAACGTAGAAGACCGCAAGTACTTTGCCAATGGATTCAATCTCCATGTTTCTATTATACATGCTGTTAACTGAATCGCAGAGGGCGTTTGAACGGTAATATATGTCGGTTCGCGCTTTTCTCAAAACCCGCTATATCGGTATTTCCTCAGCCGATAGATTTGAGCCACCGCGTAACTATTGATGGTTAATGCTCGGCTTGCCCCTTCAGTCCCTTGAAAACCGGTGGAGAGCTCCGAACTTTCTCTCATACCCGCCATAACCCCAAGGCCTTTCAAACTAGCGGACGAGATACGAAGCTTGAGCGAGCCCCCGGATTCATCAGGAAGAATTTACCGTATTTAGAACCGTGACAACCATGTAAGGTATTGTTTTTCAATATCATACTCTAAGATATTGTCTGGCATATGGTTTGCAATTCAAGCGTACAAGATATCTAAAGCATTGCTTTAATTATCCGGGCTAAGCGAAAAGCCATGTCTTTTCAATACTTGCGCAGACGGGATTGGCGGGATGGACGACAAAACGGCCTCGGTAGTCCAGTCTTCATATAACGACCTGTGGAGGTCCAAACTACAGGATGAAGACTGGCTGAAAAATGACGGCAGGGGACGGGTGGAGTATGCGGTCAAGCTCATAAAACCATGCCTCACCGATGAAACGCGCATCCTGGATATCGGATGCGGACGGGGTACGTTGGGCATATGGCTGAACAGGAAACAGGGCATGTTCGGCGTGGACATCGCCCCTGAAGCGATTGCAGCCACGAGTGAAGTCTACGAACGTGCGGAAATCTGCAACATCGACGGCGATCCTCTTCCCTTCGAGGATAATTTCTTTGATTTCTGCGTTTTCCTCGATGTAATCGAGCACCTCTTCGACCCGCGTGTGATCCTGCGCGAAATCCTTCGTGTGCTTAAGCCCAGGGGTCAGATGATCCTCTCCACCCCGAACATCCTGGCCCATGTTGAAAAGCTGGTCAAGACACGCCGCTTCCCGAAAACAAGCTGCGATCCAGTACCTGGGTCACCGCAACTCCATCGAGCCGGCAGCACTGAAAAAATTCATTGTTACACTGCTTAAGTAGGCGAGAGTACGATCATGTTCACAGCGTCAGATGGAAAACAATATCGGCGGATCTACCATTACCATATCCGCAAAACAGGTGGCACTTCTCTCAACAAGGCGTTTCTGGCTCACCATGGCCAGGAAGTTCACCGGAGTTATAAACAACTCGTGAAGAATTTACAGTTCCAGCTGAACGGGTTTACATCAGTAGGGTGGAACCGTGGGCTACTCTCGAATGGTAACTACGATTTTGGTTTTTCACATATCCCCAAACATCAGATCACACTCCCCAACCAGACCTACACCGTAACGATCTTCCGTGACCCCACGAAACGTGTGATTTCGCACTATCGCATGCTGGTGGAGATGCGTGAAACCTCATCGAATCACCCGGCGTTCCGTGATGAGGGTGGGTGGATATCCAACGGATTCTCCGGATTTATCGAAGCGATTCCGGCAGAGCATCTGAAACGTCAACTCTTCATGTTCTCAAAGATGTTCGACCTTGAGGAGGCGCTGGCCGAGGCGTTGAGCTGTAACAAGGTCATCTTCCTCGAAAACTACGCGGAAGGATTGGCGGAGTTGAGCCGCGAGACCGGCTACCCTCTCGAATACTCCCATGACCGGCAGTCGAAAATCCCCTTCGAAATGACCGAAACAGATAAGGGTCAACTGCGTGAACTGTTGGAGGATGAGTACCGCTTCCTCGATCAACTCCGGGAACGTATCACGGGACAGAAAACGGCGCCACTGAGTGTGGAGACTGGGAAACCGGATCTTCCCGCTACGGAACAAGCGAAGTCTACGGTCCTAGTTCAACCAAGCCGAAAACCGTTTCCCATTCCAGTCGCTGTCGTCGCCTATAACCGGCTCGATCATACCGTGCAGGTGCTCGAAGGGTTGAAAGACTACGGGGTCCAAAACCTCTACCTCTTCTCCGACGCGCCACGGAATGAAAAGGATGTTGAAGCCGTCGGCAGGGTCCGCGAACTGTTCTGTTCTGTGGACTGGGCGAAAACCGAGGTAGTTGAACGAAAGGAGAACCTCGGTCTGAAGCGTTCTGTCATCCACGCTGCCAACCACGTTTTCGAGCGTCACGAGACGATGTTGCTGCTGGAGGACGACATCGTTCCGTTCCCGACGATGTTCCCCTTCATCGAGGAAGGGCTATTGCGATATCGTGACGATCCTAAGGTTGCGGGCATCTCCGGATTCACCCCACATCAGCCTGAAGAACATCTCGAACGTTATCCATACGACGCCTATTTCTTCCACCGGATGTCGAGCTGGGCGTGGGCCACCTGGAAACGGGAATGGACACATTTCCAGCCGAATCTGGTCGCACTGGTGCATAGAGCTCAGCGTGACAAGGCAGACCTCACACTCGGTGGTGCAGATTTACCCAAAATGATCCAGTCTGCTTTGAACGGGAAGGATATCTGGACGGTGAACTGGGTGGTTGACATGGCGATTCGGGACCTCGTTTTCGTCTATCCGACCCGTTCCCACATCAACAACATCGGCATGGATGGAACGGGCCAGAATACGGGACGAAGCGACATTTACAATAGTGTTCCCCATGGAAAAATCGCTGAACAGTTCCCAAAGGAAGTGTTCCTGGTGAGAGAACTGGTGGCGACACACTACAATCGCTTTGGTGCTCCGCACAGTGTTCGAAATCTGAAATCAGCCGATCATATCGGATCGTACCCGCTCCTTGGAATCGATGACCTTTCCGGTGAACGCGTTGGGCAAAAAAGAGAAAAAGATGGCATGGATGTAGCCAGCACAATTCGCAAGGCGATGGAATTGATGACCAGCAAACAGCACTCGAAAGCGCTGGAATTGCTCAATACGCTGAACGGTTCAGGTTCCGCATTGCCCAACCATCACCTTCTCCGCGCATTTTGTCTCGAGGGGATGGGCGATGTGAAGAAGGCTATGGAAGCCGTTGAAACGGAACTTGCCCAGAATCCAGCCAGCGAAGAGGCGATTCAGTATAGAAAACGTCTGGCCTCCAGTGTAGGTAACGCTGCAAGCAGACATGTATCGATCAGTTCACACTCCGCACAAGGTGGCGGTGGGGGAGAGCTGCCCCTGCTCAAGAGTCCGAGTATTTTGGCTCATCAAGCTACGGTTGCAAAGCAGACTGAGCCGCAGATCATGGAATCGCTACGTCAGGTCGAAAGGCTGTTCGAAGAGGCCGCCAGCGCCTTTGCAGTGCAAGACTATAACCGGGCATTTCAGTCGACGGTGAAGGCGAAAGCCCTGCACTCGCTATATCGTGGACTTGACCTTCTTCGCGCTAAGATTTTCCTTGCATTGAAACAGAATTCAGCGGCTCATCAGGCCCTTCTCGAGGAACTTCGCCTGTTCCCCGAGAACGCGGAAGCCAAAGCCTTTTTGGATCATTTCCTTGAGAAGATCCAGTCCGTTCCACCTGAGACGAAGCTGGGCGATAGTGAGTTCAAGGATCTTTGCAGGATTGTACGTCCCTTCACTATGCTCAGCGAACAGCGCATCTTCTCCCTTTACAGCCTTGCACGAGAGGCATGTGCCAAGCGGATTCCGGGAAACTTCGTCGAATGCGGCGTGGCGGGAGGAGGAGCCTCCGCATTGCTCGCCTTTGTGGTCAAGCACCACAGCCATCAACCAAGAAAGGTCTTCTCGTTCGACAGCTACGAGGGGATGCCCGCTCCGGGGGAAATGGATCGGAACCATGGCACCGGAGCGAACGATTCGGGTTGGGGAGAGGGGACCTGCGCCGCTCCTGTGGAAAGCCTGCTTGAGATCAGCCGTAAACTGACTGTCGAGAAGTACGTAAATCCCGTCAAGGGGCTTTTCGAAGAGACCCTACCTGAATGGCGTGACCGAGTGGGAATGATCGCACTGCTCCACGCGGATGGCGACTGGTACAGTTCCACGAGAGCCATTTTCAATTCCCTTTATGACCGCCTCTCAAATGATGCCTTTGTCCAGGTGGATGATTTTGGTCATTGGGAGGGGGCGCGCCAGGCGGTCGAGGAATTTGCTGCGTCACGCAAAGTGAATTTCACGATCAACAAGATCGATTACACCGGAGTCTGGTTCAAGAAACCGGACCGTTTCGCGGTCAATCCGGATGTACCCGCGCAGCTTTTAGCGGAGTTCGAACAGGATGATCCCGCAACCAGGGGCATCATCAGCCAGATGTCTGCCAACGAGCGATTCCAGCTTTATGCCGCGGCGAGAACACTGATTCATCCGAAAACCAATGTGATCTGTTATATCGAAATAGGATCCTGGGAAGGGGCCTCCCTGCGATTGATCCACGCCGCTATGAAGCATCACAAGCGGCAGCTTCAGGGGATCGCCATCGATCTCTCCATGCGTCCGCAATTACAACAGTACCTGAACGAAGCTCGGGGTGAGATCCACTTCCTTCAGGCGAGATCGGAGCAGGTAGTGCCTCACCTCGCTGAACTGATCCAGAAAAATGGTGTGCGTCCTGAGTTCACATTCATCGACGGTGACCACACCTATGAGGGAGTGCGCCGGGATATCGAGAATTACTGGCCATTGCTCGCTGTGGGTGGGATCATGGTATTCCATGATTACTTGCCATCCCTCAATACTGAAAACCGTGAGGCGATATTCGCGCATCATGCCGGCAATGAGCCCGGAATCCGCCAGGCTGTCGAGGAGACGGTTGTCAAACGGTTTGCCGGAGTTCATATCCCTCAGCCCCTGCTTTACCCGGATGATCCGACTCAGACACAAGCGCATCTACAGATTATACCGGGAGTTCACTCTACCTTGCGTGTCTACCGAAAAGACAAGGAGTAGGGCGTGAAAGAATAGGAACCATTGTCACTGAAGCTCAGCAGAACTTGAAATCAAGAAGGAAGAACGTCAATACCAGAATCACACATAAGCGAGTGTCTCAAAGACTTTGAAGACGTACAACAGAGGTTGTCATTTATTCAGAGGTAATCATGGCTGTCAACGCGATAAAGAATCTCCTTTCCAACAAGGAGTACAAAGAAGTATTTAAGTACTTCAACGAGCACTTTGCAGAGGTTCGTTTTGATATCGAGACCCTCAAGAATCTTGAGAATCTGATGAAACATGTGAACGGGCTGCTTCAATCGGGATACAACGACCCTACCATCTACTACTTTGCTGGTCTTTTGAATGGCCAATACAACGTAGTGTTGACCTCGCTGAATAGTAGAGGAAAGAATGGAAAGGTGTCGGATCACGCTGCTACCCCGGTTACCAATGCAATCTTTCAGCTGATGGAGATTTCAAAATCGCTTTCTAAAGTTTCATTGGAAGATCGAAGGTTGCTTACATCAACCAAGCTGTACGGCATGTATAAATCACTGTATCGTATTGCCTTAAGGGGGATGGGCATCCTGAACTGGGAAGATCCGCTTATATCGGGAGAAGAGAATTTCATGCGTGATTTTATGCAGAAGAGGAAAAATCCGGTAGTGATAGATGTTGGGGCACATACAGGCAAATACTCCATGATGGCGAAACGATTCTGTCCCGGCGCGGTTGTTCACGCGATTGAACCACATCCGGTGTCCTTCAGAAAGCTGCAGGAAACCGCGAAGGAGAATGCGTTTTCAGCGTACAATCTGGGCCTTTCCGATGTACCTGGTACGTTTAAGATGTACGATTATAAGGGAGGGAATGGGTCGTCACACGCCTCACTATACGAGAGTGTCATTAGTGAAATACACCACGGCGAGGCGGAAGCTGTAGATGTGCAACTGACAACGCTTGATGATTTCATCGAATCAAACCACATCGATCGAGTCGATCTTCTCAAGATTGATACGGAAGGTCACGAAATGCCGGTTTTAAAAGGGGCCGGGCGTTCTTTGGAGAAGGGAATTGTCCAGGTGATCCATCTCGAATTCAACGAAATGAATGTCATGTCGAAAACCTTCATGAAGGAGATCTATGATTTCCTCGATAATTACGAGTTCTTCAGAATGATGCCTGACGGTCTGGTTCAGCTGGGAAATTACAAGCCCATCGAGTGGGAGATCTTTGCATTCCAGAATATTGTCGCGATGAAGAAATCCCAGCTGGGTATTGCAGACAAAGAGCAGGCTACTGCAACAGCTTCCATTCTTCAAATCAAGAATCAACCGGTGGTATGCGAAATGTATAGGCGTCCTTCCCGTAATCCATACGATAAAGAGGTGGCAGATTTCAAGGAAGTTGCACCGATGGTTAATAAGGTAGAGGGCTTCCTGGCCCGCGGACAGGAGAATGCTCTCTTCAATATTGTGAAGCAACTTCCGAAAAATGCGGTTATCGTAGAAATTGGCAGTTTCAAAGGGCGTTCTACCGTTTCAATGGGTTATGCCGCACGAGGAACCGATCGGATCATTCACACGATCGACACTTTCAAGGGAAACGAGAGCGATCCGGTTAGTCAGTCAACTCTGAATCGATTTGGAGACTACTTCCAGGTTTTCCTTAAGAATATCCGTGATTGTGGCGTCGAGGCATATGTGGAAGTATACAGAGCATTCTCCTTCGAAGTGGTCAAGCAATGGAACACACCTATTGATTTTATTTTTATCGATGGCTCCCACAAATACGAGGACGTTAAGCAGGACATAGCGCAATGGTTTCCGTTTATAAAGCCGAACGGCATCATTGGGTTGCATGATGTGGTGCACACTTGGCCGGGACCTCTCCAAGCTTGGAATGAATTCAAGCCTCGACTGATACATGTGGAGAATTTTAGTTCTCTTGCTTGGGGTCGAAAACCTGCTGGATAAAGCCGGGGTAGGTGAATCCTATGCTGTTATTGATACTCTGAACCCAAATATTGTGCAGTATATTGACACAGATGTTCAGAATGGCATTACCTATAGCTATGGGATCTGGCCGGAGGGAGGAAGGGAACCATGCTGGCAACAATATCCCATCAGCGAAGCGGTCGGCCTTGATAGGTCACGACTGTATCCCGGTGAGGGATTCGCGCGAATCCCGGAGGCTTGGCTGACGATCAACACCTACATCACCCGGAGACTCGAAAAACTCCCAAAACTCCGGCGAACTGTCGTCTATTACAATCGTTTCGTGGAGACGCCCACCGAGGAGATGGGGAGGGTCTATCGCTTTCTGAATCTCGATCCATCCCTGGCGCCCCTGCCTGACAAAATGCTGAACCGAAATTCCAAACTGGTCAATTCACAGACCAAGGACCCGCTCCAGGAGTGGCGGGATACGCTCTCCGAAATGGAGCTGGAGCAGATACAAGAACAGCTGGTCTCTCGTGAGGAGGATTTGCAGACCATTGAACGCTGGATTGAAGAAGAGGGAGTCGGGACACAGCCGGTCCGTTTCCTCGCCGAAGCAGGTGTGGTCACCTGAGATGCTCGGGGACAAGGCGTCCGTTCCATACGTCCAGCTCTCCATCCATGAGGGGTCGGACCTTGGCAGGGCGATGCTCGCTGAGGTGGAAAGGATACTGGAGAGCGGGCAGTACATCCTCGGGGAGTCGGTCGAACGGTTCGAGCGGCGATTCGCCGAGCTCTGTGGTGTGCGTCACGCCATCGGCGTGGCGAACGGAACGGATGCGATTCATCTGATCCTTAGAGGATTGGGGTTCGGTTCCGGTGACGAGGTGATAACCGCACCCAACTCGTTTATCGCATCAGCATCCGCCATCGCTCTCGCAGGCGCCACACCGCGGTTTGCGGACGTTAAAGCACGAACCTACAACCTCGCCCCTCAGAGGGTAGAGGAGGCGATTACGTCTCGCACCCGTGCCATTCTGGCGGTGCATCTGACGGGCAATCCGGCGGACATGGACGCGCTCGCTTATATAGCGAAACGTCACGGCCTGGTTCTACTCGAGGATGCGGCACAGGCAGTGGGAGCGAAGTACGATGGCAAACCAGCTGGTTCGCTGGGACGAGCTGCCGCTTTCAGTCTGCATCCGCTAAAAAACCTTGCTGCAGCGGGCGATGGAGGGATGGTTACGACGGATGATGATGACTTGGCCGACTGGTTGTGGAAAGGGCGTAACCACGGTCTACTTGACCGCGACACTTGCCAGTTCTGGAGTCTGAACAGCCGGTTGGATGCGCTGCAGGCGGCGATGCTCAACGTCAAGCTGGACTATCTCCCGCATTGGACTGAGCGTCGGCGAGAGATCGCAGCACACTACTGCGAGCGACTTGAGGGTGTTGCCGGATTGCCGGTGGATCGTCCTGAGGATGAGGCAGTTTACCACACCTTTGTCATCAGGACCGATAGGCGTGACGAGCTGCAACAATACCTGAGCGAGCGGGGGATCGAAACGAAGGTTCACTATCCGATTCCGATCCATCTGCAGCAAGCTGCCGAGGAGCTGGGATACCGCCCGGGAGATTTTCCCGTGACCGAATCCCTTGCACGAGAGATTCTCAGTCTGCCGATTTTTCCGGAATTGAGTGACGATCAGGTAGAATGCGTTGCGGCTGAAATTCGGAGGTTTTACGGTGTCTGAGCGGATCGAAAAAAAGAGCACGCTGGTGACCGGTGGAGCGGGATTCATCGGCAGCCACCTCGTGGACAGATTGATCGCGGATGGACATCAGGTGACCGTGCTCGATAATTTCTCCACAGGTCAGCGGCAAAATGTGATCCACTTGAAGGAGCACCCGTCGTTTCATCTCGTTGATGTAGACGTGGCCGATCATGCGGCTATTGTGGACCATTTCAAAGGGATCGACTGGGTTTTTCACCTCGCTGCACTTGCGGACATCGTCCCTTCAATTCAGAATCCAGATAGATACTTTCACTCGAATGTTGATGGAACTTTCTCCATCCTCGAGGCTTCTCGAAAAGCGGATATCAAGCGATTCGTATACGCTGCATCCTCCTCCTGTTATGGAATTCCGGACCAGTATCCCACTCCCGAGATTGCTCCGATTCGGACGGAATATCCATACGCGCTCACGAAGTACCTGGGGGAAGAGCAGGTAATGCATTGGGCGAAGGTTTATCAGCTTCCGGCTATCTCGCTGCGATTCTTCAACGTTTACGGTCCGAGGGCAAGGACTACGGGGACCTACGGCGCGGTTTTGGGGATATTCCTTGCCCAAAAACTAGCTAATCAACCTTTTACAATTGTTGGTGATGGTGAACAGACCCGTGATTTTACCTACGTGACCGATGTTACTGATGCCGTTGTTCGTGCCGCTGAGTCAAAGCATGTCGGCGAGATAATGAATGTGGGAAGTGGCGGAACCTACAGTATCAACAGGCTTGCAGAACTACTCGGAGGGGAAAGAATTCATATCCCCAAGCGTCCCGGCGAACCGGATTGCACCTACGCCGATGTCTCCAAGATCGAACAGCTGCTCGACTGGAGCGCAAAAGTGAGTTTTGAAGAGGGGGTGGGTAAGATGCTCGAACACATCGAGGATTGGAACCACGCACCCATCTGGACTCCGGAAAAGATAGAAGAGGCGACGCGGGAATGGTTCGAGCGTCTCAGTCCGCGGGAGAGTGTGGTATGAATGTGGATGGAAAGGGGAACAACCTCAGAGCGACTCAAGTCGAAGAGCTTCCGAAAGTTGGAGTCGCCGAAAAGATCGTGAGTCTCGATGACCTCGCTCGGCTTGTTCGTGCGGAGCAGGAGCAAGGCAGAGAGATTGCGCATTGCCACGGGGTGTTCGATCTGATGCATTTAGGCCATCTCCGGCACCTGCAACAGGCGAAACATGTTGCTGATCGCCTTGTGGTCACAATCACACCGGATCGGTTTGTCAACAAGGGACCTGGACGCCCCGTGTTCAACGAATTCCTTCGTGCAGAATCATTGGCTGCCCTCGAATTCGTCGATTGGGTTGCGATCAATGATTCGCCTACGGCGATCGAGACTATTCGTACTTTGAAACCGGATATCTATGTAAAGGGATCCGATTATCAGAATTCCGATGATGATCTCACCGGTAAGATTGTCGAAGAGCGTAAAGCTGTGGAAGAGAATGGGGGAAGGATTCATTTCACTGACGATATCACCTTCAGTTCAAGCAATCTTATTAACCGGCATTTTCAGGTACTCCCCCCGGAGTCCGACGCCTTCCTGACGGAATTTCGCAAACGGTGGACATCGAATGAAATCATCGAAGCGCTCGATCAGCTTCGCGCCATGAAAGTTCTTGTTATCGGCGACACGATTATCGATGAATACATCTTTTGCCAGCCGCTGGGTATGGCGAGCAAATCGACCACGATCAATGCCCGCTACATCGAAGCGGAGAGTCACGCAGGCGGTGTACTCGCAGTCGCTAACCACGTTGCGGGTTTCTGTGACAACGTTGAGCTCGTCACACTCCTCGGCGAGGTGGAATCGCAGGAGGAATTCATCCGTTCCAAGCTGAAATCGAACGTGCAGCCCACCTTCCTTATGCGACCGAATGGGCCCACAACGCGCAAGCGGAGGTTTCTGCATAAATATCTCTACCAGAAGATGTTCGAGATGACGATCATCGAGGATTCCGTTCTACCTCCACAGGTGCAGGCTCGGCTGAACGCCCATCTGGCGGAACGATTGACCGAGGCCGACCTCGTGATCGTTACGGATTTCGGTCACGGTTTGATCAGCGATTCAACTGTGGATGTGTTGTCAAGAAAGGCGAAATTTATCGCGCTGAGCGCACAGATGAACAGCGCCAACCTCGGTTTCAACTCCATCACTCGATATCCCCGCGCTGACTACCTTTGCATCGACCAGGAAGAGATGAGACACGCATACCACGATCGCTTCGGGCCGTTGAACGATTTGATCCGTCGTGCCGCCGAACACCTGGACGCCTCATATGTGACGGTGACACGAGGGCATCAGGGATCATCAACCTACATGACGGGGAACGGGATCCACGAGACCCCGGTTTTCTCGGATCGAGCGGTGGATGCCATTGGCGCGGGGGATGCGTTCCTCTCGATCACTTCGCCCATGGCTGCGCAACGACTTCCGGCTGAGGTGATCAGTTTTGTCGGTAATGCCGTCGGCGCGCTTGCGATCCAGTATCTGGGTAACCGCGACTCCATCGAGTCGGCAGCACTGAAAAAATTCATTGTTACACTGCTTAAGTAGGCGAGAGTCCGATCATGTTCACAGCGTCAGATGGAAAGCAATATCGACGGATCTACCATTACCATGTCCGCAAAACGGGTGGCACCTCGCTCAACTGGGCGTTCTTCCGGTTGTCGGGTGGGAATGCTAAGGAGGTGTACTACAGGTTGAACCGTGAACATCGGGCAGAAGTGGGCCACTTCCGGTTTGCAGCTTGGAATCGTCACATACTTCAGGCGGGAGATTACGACTACGGTTTCTCCCATATACCGATGCACAAACTCGAATTACCGCCGGGAACATTCACCTTCACCGTTTTACGCGATCCGGTAAAACGGGTTCTCTCGCATTATAAAATGTTGCTTCAGATGCGCGACCAGACCCCGGACCACCCCGGTTTCCAGAAGGAGAAGCATCTCATCGAGGCGGGATTCGACGGCTACCTCAATAGAATTACTCCCGACGTATTGATGATGCAGCTCTACATGTTTTCGGCGACGATGAATAAAAACGAAGCCTTGAAAAATATTGCGAAATGTAATCTGGTGATGGAGTTGAAATCGCTTGAGCGCGGTGTGGAGGAACTCAGGCGCAAAACCGAGTATGCCATCCAGTATGCCCATGACCGTAAAGCAAAAGTGGACTTTACGCCGGATGAGTCCCAGATGGCACGTTTACGGGAGATGTTGAGCCCAGAATTCCTGTTCCTTGAGGAGGCACGGAGGAGTGTGGTTATAGGTGAGGGAGAGAAAGAGGTGGATCAGAATACGCAAAAAGGGAGTGCCCCCGTTCCTGAACTCAACCTTCGCAAACCATTCAAAGTACCGGTAGCTGTGGTGGCGTACAATCGCCTAGATCATACCGTGCAGGTGCTCGAAGGGTTGAAAGACTACGGGATCCAAAACCTCTACCTCTTCTCCGACGCGCCACGGAATGAAAAGGATGTTGAAGCCGTCGACAGGGTCCGTGAACTGTTCCGTTCTGTGGACTGGGCGAAAACCGAGGTAGTTGAACGAAAGGAGAACCTCGGTCTGAAGCGTTCTGTCATCCACGCTGCCAACCACGTTTTCGAACGTCACGAGACGATGTTGCTGCTCAAGGATGACATCGTTCCGTTCCCGACGATGTTCCCCTTCATCGAGGAGGGGTTGAGGCGTTATGAGAATGTGCCTGAAGTGGCGGGTATATCCGGATTTGGCCCTCCGCTGCCCGAAACGTTTCTGGCGGACTATCCGTTTGACGCCTACTTCTTCCACCGAATGTCGAGTTGGGCCTGGGCGACATGGCGCTCACGTTGGAAACAGTATGAACCGGATCTTGCTGCCCTGATGAAGGAGGTGTTGAATCGGCGAACGGACATCACACTGGGCGGAGCAAACCTCGTTGATTATACCCTTGCCGCTCTGAAGGGCAAGGATATCTGGACGCCGAACTGGGTCCTGACCATGGCGATGAGCAACCAGCTCTTCGTCTATCCCACACGATCACATGTCAACAACATAGGTCTCGATGGAAGTGGTTTGAACAGCGGAAAAACGGATCGCTATCGCACAATCCAGCATCAACACGAACCGAGCCGGTATCCCGAACAGCTTGAGATAGCGTCGGAAATCTGCGAGCTGTTTTACCGTACCCACGGTTCTCCATTCGGATGGAAGCGAGAGGGAACCGGTGACCGTTCAGGAGTCTATCCCCTGCGGAATGGATCCAGCAACAAAAGAGTCAACCCATCGAAATGACAAACATGAAGGAAATAATTCGTGAAGGTATGAAGCTAATGGAGGCGGGCGACTGTGAGAGGACTTTGAAGCAATTCGTGGCGGAGAACGGCTCTGCGGAAAGCATCGAGAATCTTCACCCACTCCGCGCTTTTTGCCTTCGCAGTTTGGGCAGGGTCGAAGCGGCAAAATCAGGTTGCCAGGGAGTTGACTCTCTACCCGGAGAACAAAGAAGCGATGCTATTGCAGAAAGCGCACGAATTGGAAAAGCGTTTCGAGGAACGAACAATTGAACGTAAGAAGTATCGCGAGCACCTCGAATAACTAGTGACGGAGCGCACGAAAGAATTGAAGAAAAGTTATGACGCCTGACCTACGGCGTGCAGATAGATCGCGGCGCTCTTGCCGGGTTGAACCATCGTAGTCCGATTCATGCCCTGAATGAAGCTGTACTGATAGTCCTCAATCTGAAAGCGTGGATTGAACAGCCACTCTTCCTGCCCAAAACCATACAGGCTGACAAAAGAGTACTCGACCTCCTTCCCTTGGGCTTCGCCTGTTGGCCGCATTTAACTGCAGACGGTCTTGTCCGGGAATCCCTTAAGCCGCAGATCGGAAGGCGTGCCGGAGGACTTGTAACCTGATCCATAGATTCCTGGTGGACGAGATCACATGAATAGAGTTGTTCTGCTTGTCGCAAAGTGGTTGGATTCAAGGCGGTTTTGCGTCGGTGTGGTGGACGGGTGGCCCGGACAGCTTGATGTCCGGGTTTATTCCACGGCAAGCAAAGCCAACGCCGAAGCTGGCCGCTTGGCGTCAAGCCCGTAAGAATCCTGTTGATTTAAACGGCACAAGCGGTTATTTTGCGGACCGGTTCAATGAAATTTACCGGTACATATTTGTTCTCCGCCAACACCAAGACACATGACATAAGCGGTAAATCGGCTTTACAGGCATTGAAAAAGCCGCTGTAGAGAGCTGAGAACAAGCTATTATGCAATCCATTGGCTGTCTTAAGCTGATGCAGATCGGAGAGGTGGCCGAGTGGTTGAAGGCACACGCCTCGAAAGCGTGCAACGGTTTACGCCGTTCGTGGGTTCGAATCCCACCCTCTCCGCATGTAGATACGCCCCCGGGCAGTGGGAACCTCTGATGTTTTCGCTTGAAAGCCGAACCCTCCCCCCCTCTTGACCAGCCAACTTGCATCTCGTTTATTTCCGTCTCCCCCGGTGAAGTTGCCTTGGATTCAAGTTTTAAGTAACATGTGTACATATTGGGTTATACACTTTTCCAATTTGCGTGCCAAGGTTCGACTTTATCACCGTTTGCACGGCCCTTTGCAAATCGTTCCACGTTTACACAACCGTTCCACCCGGAGAGTCGCTTGGACAGCAACAATAAAAAACGATATTTAACGTTTACCTTTACGCTTCTGCTGGTGATACCGGCGTTCGCTTGCGACGGTTCAGGGGGGGAGAATCGGCGGGCACGGCAGGATTTGCAGCAAGTCAACGGCAACGCACAGGCGGAGACGATTACCGGGAACATTCCGCGAGTTGATCCGGAGACCGGCGGCAGTTCAATTTCATGGCAACAGCCCAGATTCGATGAGCGCAGGAAGGAGCGAGAGGCGATGGTAAACAGTCAGATGCGTGACATCAGGAATGAGAAGGTCCTTGCCGCAATGACCTCCGTCCCGCGTCACCTCTTCGTGCCGCCCGATATGCGCCGCCATGCCTATAAGGATCATCCACTTCCCATCGGACACGGCCAGACCATCTCCCAACCCTACATTGTCGCAATGATGACCGAGGTCCTCGGGCTCGAACCAGGGAAAAAGGTGCTGGAAATCGGTACCGGCAGCGGTTATCAGGCGGCTGTCCTCAGCGAACTCACACCCGAAGTTTACACTATCGAGGTGATCGAAACGCTCGCTGAGCAAGCACGGAAACGATTTGAGGAACTCGGATACACTACAATCAGGAGCCGCACCGGAGACGGCTATTTCGGATGGGAGGAGCAGGCGCCATTCGACGCGATCATCGTTACTTGCGCGGCCGGTCATGTGCCGCCGCCTTTAATCAAACAACTCGCCCTGGGCGGCAGAATGGTCATTCCCGTAGGCGGCGTGTACGCTATTCAACGCCTGATCCTTGTTACCAGTGACAATGAAGGCAGGGTCGAGCATCGTGATCTTATCCCTGTCCGTTTCGTCCCGATGATCGGCCACGAAAACCGATGACTTCCGTCGACCCGGACAGCGATGCCGGACCATCACGCGCGGGCATTGCGCATCTGGTTGCGGTTTTCTTCCTCTCCGCCTCGCTGATCGCCCTGCAAATCCTGTTGATGCGCCACCTTTCGATAACTCGTTGGTATCATTTCGCCTACCTTGTAGTCAGCACCGCTCTGCTCGGTTTCGGCATCGCCGGCACGCTGCTCGCCTTCATCGGCAAGCGTTTGCTGGTCATCTTCGACTCCACTGCATTCGTACTCACTCTTCTCTTTGCCCTCTCGATCCCCCTCTGTTTGCGCTTTTCCCAGTCGTTGCCGATAGATGTGCAATACCTGTTTTTCAGTTGGCGGCAGGTGTTTCTCCTCGCGGTGAACCATTTGCTCCTTCTCCTCCCGTTTCTTCTTGGCGCGTCGATTATCTGCCTTTCGCTGATGGCCTACACCGGCGATCCCGCGAGGGTTTATGCAGCCAATCTCGGGGGAAGCGGATTCGGGGCCGGGTTTTCGCTGCTCATGCTTCACATCCTGCCGCCCCAGTCGGCGATGATCGCTGTGGCGACTTTCATGCTCATCATCGGACCTTTATGGATTATGCACGGTCTGACCGGCAGATCAAGCAAGCGATCGAACCTTGAGAAATTGGCCGTTATCGTTGTCGCAATCGCCCTCTTCATCCCTGCCGCTTTTCCGGTGCCGAAACCGGCGATAGACCAGTACAAGGCGATCTCGGAATTGCGTCGTTGGCAGGCGCAGGGTCAGGCGACAAGAATTGCCACTCGTCACAGTCCACGCGCCCGGCTGGACCTCTTTTCTTCGCCCCGTCTGCACAACACTCTCTTCGCCGGCCTTGGTGCGACCGAACCGCCCCCCTCTCAGTTGGCTCTGCTCTCGGACGGCCATCTCGCGGGAACCATATTTCGCATCGCTCGTCCCGGCGAGGCCGAAATCCTCGACCATACGCCGCAATCCCTGCCCTACAGTCTGGTGGAATCCCCGTCTGTGCTGCTACTCGGTGAAACGGGCGGAACAAACATATGGCTCGCCAGAGGCCACAACGCTTCCCGAATAACAGTGGTCCAACCCAATCCACAGATCGCGGCGCTGCTCGAGGAGCTGACGGATGAGGACGGCGCGAAGGCATTTTCCGGACCAGACATCGAGATGTTGACAATGGAACCACGCCGGTTCATCGAGGAAACGGACCGCCGTTTTGACATTATTCAAATCGCCGAGCTCGAGGGGATGGCTGCGGGGGTCAGTGGGTTGCTGTCGCTTCATGAGACCCACCTGCTGACCGTAGAGGGCATCGCGACCTGTCTGGATCGTTTGACCGATCGCGGCATCCTCTGCATCACCCGTGGACTCCAGACTCCCCCGCGCGACAACCCCAAGCTTCTGCTCACCTTTGCGGCAGCGTGCCTGAGAAGCGGAATCGCCGCCCCCCGCGATCACCTCCTCCAGGCGCACAATTACCTCGCCGCCTGCAACCTCGCCTTCCGGCGACCTCCAGGCGATCTTGTCATCCGCAGGTTGACGGAGCGGCTTATCGAGCTGGGGCTTCTGCTCGATCATGCTCCCGGCGAAGTTCTTGAATACGCGGAAGATACGGGCGTCGGAACGGGCGATCCCGAGGACCGGCAAGGCCTTGCTTACACCGCCTCGCGGCTGATGTCCGATGGCCGCGACCTTCTGCTCAAACAGTGGGCATATGATCTCCGGCCCGCACGCGATGACCGCCCCTATTTCTTTCATTTCTTCCGGGCGAGATCCATCCCGAAATTCTTTTCGACATATGGCCGCCATTGGCTGCAAAGAATGGAGCTGGGATACCTGGTGCTCATCTTCGTGCTCTGCGAGGTGCTGATAGTCGGGCTGATAATGCTGATACCCCATTGGATTTGGCGGCGTGCCGGCAAAAGCAACGGTTACACCGGGGTGACAGCCTATTTCGCATCGCTGGGACTCGGTTATCTCATGGTCGAGATGGTCTTTATTCAACGGCTGACTCTGCTGCTTGGCGATCCGATTTACGCCGCTGCCCTGACCATCTCGGTTCTCCTGATCTTTTCCGGTCTTGGCAGCTTCAACAGCCGTAAACTCAAAGAACGGTTGCCTGACCGGCCATTGTTGGATGGCCTCGGCATTGCCGTGTTGATAGTCATGATCGCGTTGATTCTGATTCCAGCCTTTGGCCGAATCGTCGCGGCTCCGCCGGTCGTCCGGTTCGCCGTCGCAGGGTTCCTGTTGAGCATTCCAGCCTACTTCATGGGCAGGCCGTTCCCGTTGGGCCTGAGCCGATTGCACAGGGCGGGCAGTGGTCTGGTTCCCTATTCCTGGGCGGTCAACGGTTTCGCTTCCGTTGCCGCCGCCCCACTGGCCGTCATGCTTGCCGTTTACCAGGGATTCCTGGCGGTTTCGATTGCCGCGGCCCTGATCTATGTCCTCGCCTCGTATTCATGGATCCTCCTGCCGGACCGTGCTGAAGCACAGGCGGCTTGAGCCGCATGAAATCCATCTCAATGGCGTTTGGATAAAAAACCGGTCGCCGGGTGGCCGTGGTTGCTTGCAACCGCGGTTTCTTCTACGAGGCGCTGTTTTCGAGCAGCGGTATATCTTCTGGGCGCATGGACAAAAAAACCGGTCGAATGACCGGTGAAGAAAATATAGTGGACGAGATCACATGATCAAATCGATCAAGAGTCTTTGTTCTTCTCCTTCATCTCTTTTTCGAGGTTGCGGATTTCATCGCGTATCTTGGCGGCATTCTCATAGGCTTCGGATTCCACTGCCTCCATCAGCTTCTTGTTGAGATCGGCGAGACGATCCTCGGTGTTCGGTTGAACGTTCTCCGCCTGCGCCACCTCGCCGCGCATTCCCGCCTCGGTAAACACTTCCGGCGCTACAAACACCGGCGCATCCGTTTTCAAAGCGAGAGCGATTGCATCGCTCGGGCGCGCATCGATCTTTCTCGTTCCGTTTCCGGTTTTGAGATATACCAGCGCGTAGAAAGTATTCTCCTTCAATTCTGTAATCTCGACCTTCTCAACCTCCGAGGTGGAGGCTTCGAGCAGATTATGGAAAAGGTCATAGGTCAGCGGTCGGACGTACTTCAACCCTTGCAGGAGCAGTGAAATCGTATGCGCTTCAGTCGCGCCGATAAAGATCGGAAGCCACTGGTCGCCCTCTTTTTCCTTGAGAATTACCACGTACCCCTGGTAGGGCGGACTAATGGAAATACCTGTCACTTCAACTGCAATCATTAAACCACTCCAGTAAATATCGGCGCCGGATAGTCATATCCGCATCACGCGCAAGTATATACAGCCCAAATCACTTATCAATATACCCCTGCATTGCAAACGTGTCAACAACGGAAGGTTTTCAGCAGAATCGGATTGTTTTTGAAAAAGATGTTACGCTTAAAACCCTTCCATGAAACATTAACCTCTGACCTGTCCGACCCTTTTGTCATGGTCGCGCATCAAACACGAAAGGATGTGTTTTTACGGCGACGCCTTTTCAGGGCGGCTCCGCATGCATCCTGCCCGGCCACACGTCAATAGCGTCGACCAGGCGAATGCTCTTATTCGCGAAATGCACAGTCTCCGCCGGAACCGACTGTGATCTGATAAAGAGTACACACAATTTGGAATGTGACTCGGAGTGAAAGCTGTTAATACTTTGATTGTTGCGTTATTTTAACCGGCAACCAACACCCCGAATGGAGGTCCCAATGAACCGCCGCCTTGTCATCCTTGCGCTGCTCATCTTTCACTTTCTCAACGCCCAACTCAATGCTCAAAATGTGACGACCGCCATCATCGGTGGTACGCTGGTGAACACCAACGGATCGCCCCCGGTAGAAAACAGTGTCATTCTGCTGTCGGGGGAGAAGATTCTCCAGGCGGGTCCGGCCGATGCGGTGGAAGTTCCCCCCGGTACGGAGGTGATTTCAGCGGAGGGCAAGTGGATCATTCCCGGTCTGATCGACGCTCATATTCATTTCTTCCAGTCCGGCGGCCTTTATACACGCCCCGATGCTATTGACCTGCGAAAGCATGTTTCCTACGCCGAGGAAGAGCTGAAGTTGATCAGGGAACGCCTCCCAGATACATTCGCCCGCTATCTGCGCTGTGGGATTACATCGGTGGTGGATGTGGGCGGGCCCTTATGGAATTTCGAGGTGCGCGCCCAGGCTGAAAGGACGGAATTGGCCCCCACAGTGGCCGTGGCCGGTCCCTTGATCTCTACACTTCATCGTGAAGCCCTGGTTACAGATGATCCTCCGATCATCAAGGTCAAATCGGCCCGGGAAGCACGGCGGTTGGTCCGCAAGCAGGCCGAAATGGAGCCGGACCTGATCAAGATATGGTATATCGCCGATAGGCCGGAAGATGGAGTGCCATCAGCGGAGAAAACGTACCCCATCATCGAGGCAACTATCCGCGAGAGCCATAAACTGGGCCTTCGGGTAGCGGTCCATGCCATGGAGTTAGAGACGGCCAAGTTGGCGGTAGAGGCAGGGGCTGACGTATTGGTGCACAGCGTTATTGATCAAGAAGTAGATGAAGACTTCATCGAATCGCTAAAAGAGAAGCAGGTCATTTATACCCCTACCATAGCTGTTCTTGAGAATTATGATGAGATTTTCAGCCAGCAGACAAATTTCCTGCCGGTGGAACACGAGCTGGCCAACCCCTACATCATGGGCACCCTGTTTGATCTCAGGCATCTGCCGGAGGAAGATATCCCTGAACGCATCAGGAAAGAAATCACGGAGGCCAAACCCGTGGTATCCAGTACAATCGCCCTCAAGAACCTGAAGCTTATCCAGGATGCGGGGGTTCTGGTGGCGGCAGGTACCGATGCCGGTAATATCGGCACCCTTCACGGCCCATCCATGTTCCGTGAGCTGGAACTCATGGCCCAGGCCGGGCTTTCGCCCATGGAAATCCTGATCGACGCCACCCTCAACAGCGCACGGGTAATGGGCCGTGAAGATAAGCTGGGCACCATCGAGGCTGGCAAACTGGCCGACCTGGTCATCCTCAACGCCGATCCGCTGGCAAATATCATGAACACAAGTAATATTCATGCGGTTGTCAAGCATGGCCGGTATTATCCGGCGAAGGAGATCATCCAGCCATCACCGGCCGATATCGTCCAGCGGCAGGTCAACGCCTATAATGCCCATGATATCGAGGCATTTATGGCCACCTATAGTCCCGATATTGAGATCTTTTACCACCCTGACAGCTTGTTCATGTCGGGACACGAGGCGATGCGAAATGTTTATGGCCCTTTATTCGAGAACACGCCTGCATTGCATTGCGAAATCTCCAGCAGAATTGTTTTAGGAAGATATGTGATCGACCGGGAGAGGGTGACCGGCACCGTTGACGGGGAGGCCATTCGTGCTGTGGCTATCTACGAAGTAGAAGCCGGTCTTATCCGTCGGGTTTGGTTCCTGAGTGAATAGACGGAAGGCGTCCAAATTCAAGCGACGAAAATCTCCTCGCAGGGGAGGCAGAGTGCTTCCCACTACGCAATGATTCGGCGAAGAAGGTAGCGCAGTTCGTAAAGGCGTCCACCGTCACACCCACCCTGCAGGGCGGACAACAGCCTAAAACCTGCGGTAAAGGCCGACAACCCTTCCAAGAATCCTGAAACCGGGGCTGTCGGGTTCCACCATAATCGGTCCGAAATACCTGTTGGCCGCTTCGAGCACGATGCGGTCCTTTTCCGGCCGGTAGTATTTCACCGTCGCCTCATCGCCGATCATTGCAACCACGATATCCCCCGGATCAGCATCATCCTGCACGTGGCAGAACACGACATCGCCCTCGTTTATCCCGGCGTCGATCATCGATTGTCCTTTAATCCTCAAAGCGAAAGTCTCGCCGCGCGGCGCAAGAGCGGCGTCCATCGCTATCTTGCCATCGTGGTTCTCCTCGGCGAGCAGAGGCACCCCCGCCGCGACGCGCCCGATAATCGGGATTTCGATAATCTTCGCCGTTGTCTGAACCATGTCGTTGATTTCTATTGACTTGGCCGATATGTTGTTCAGACTCCCGATCCTATCCCCAATGAATTCGGCGAGCACGACTTCACGTCCCTTCCCGGTGAGCTCGATCGCACGGCTGCGGTATGCCAACCGTTTGATATATCCTTTCTTCTCGATCGCGAGCAGGATGCTCCGTACGCCGTTGGTCGACTGTATGCCCTCTTCGGCTCCGATCTCACGAAAGGTGGGCGGATAGCCACGGTCGCGGATTCCTTCCGCTATTCTAAAGAGTACCGAACGTTGACGGTTGGTAAGTGCTTCCATGATCATCCTCCCACCGATGCCGATATTTGTTCCCGCACGGGCAATGCGCCAAAGGATACACCCAGCCGTCGGATCACAACACGATCTGATCGCGCCAAGACCCGATGGAACTCGGGACCTGTCATCTCATGTGAATCGGTCCATTAGCCTCAAGGATTATGGGAAAGAAAATACTGAACAAAAGATAGCTGAACAGAGGTTCTCTGTCAAGGGGCGGGTAACCGTTCGATCAGAATAGTGACAGGGCCGTCATTGACAAGCTTGACCTGCATATGGGCACGGAAGATGCCCTCGGCGACATTAATTCCTTGTTCGCGGAGGAGTTCCGTAAAACGGTTGCACAGGGGTTCGGCTGTTTCCGGCGGTGCGGCCCGGGTAAAGGATGGGCGCTTCCCCTTGCGTGTATCACCATAGAGGGTGAACTGGCTGACGGCGAGCGCCTCGCCGCCGACGTCCAACAGCGAAAGGTTGAATTTCTCCTTGGCATCCTCGAATATCCGCAGCCCCGCGATCTTGCCGGCCATCCAGCGTAATTGCTCCTCGCCGTCGCCGGAAGCAATGCCGATGAGCAGCAGCAGTCCATGACCGATACTCGCGACTTCCCGGCCCTCGACCTCCACCGATGCGGATCTTACCCTCTGAACCAGAACTCTCATCTCTTATCCGACGATTTCAAGACGCACCGTGCCATCGCCGAGAAGCGTTTCCGCTTCGTCGAAAAGCTCCCTTACCGGGTCCACGCTGTACCGATGCGAGGCCAATTCGAACCTCTCGCCATTACCCGTCTGGAACACGAAACGCACCGCGGCTTTTCCAGGATGCTTTCGCAGTTGTTCCTCCAGCCCAAGCATTGCTTTTCCGGAAGTATCCTCACTGACGATCAGCTCCACGCCCCGCGTCAGGCGGGCTGTAGCTTCTTCGAGAGGTTCCACATCCTCGACTATTATCTCGGCCCGCTCTTCACGCTTCTGCATCCTACCGGTTATCACCACGGGAACATCCCCGACAAGCCGCTCGGCCAGTTGCTCGTAACTTCTCGGAAAGACGATGAAATTCACGATTCCGGTAAGGTCCTCGAACCGCCCCCTCGCCATCAGATCGCCTTTTCGCGTGGTTCGTTTTTCAATGGAGCAGATGATCCCCGCGATACGCAGATTCTGGTTTTCCCCGCTTTCGTTCATGTCGGCGATGCACATCGAGGAGATCGCCTCGACCTCACGCTTGCACCGGAGCAGCGGATGACCGGAGAAGTAAAAGCCGAGCCGCTCACGTTCGCCTGCTAACTGTTCACGCGCACTCATCTCCCGGACTTCCGGAAGTTCCGGCCGTGGGAGCGTGACGGCGCCCTCCTCGTCTCCGAAGATGCTTACCTGTCCCCTCGCCCTCTCCTCCTGAATCTGGCGAGCGTAGGCGATGGCCTGGTCGAGCACCTTTACCTGTTGCACCCTGTGCCCTTTAAGGCTGTCTGCCGCTCCGGCGAGGATCAGGTTCTCGAGTGCTTTCCGATTCACAAGACGGCCGTCGAGGTTAGCTACCAGATCGAATATGTCGGTAAACCGGCCGAAAGTGTCACGCGAACCGAGGATGTTCTGAATGGCACCGCTGCCGACATTTTTCACAGCGCCAAGGCCGAAACGCACTTTTCCATCCGGGGTGACCGCGAACTCCTCCTCGGACTCGTTTACATCGGGTGGCAGCACCTCGATTTTCATCCTGGAGCACTCCTCGAGGAAGAGTACCATCTCCTCCGTCCTGTCCTTGCGAATCGTCAGGCTCGCAGCGAAGAACTCGGAAGGATAATGGGTTTTCAGGTAACCGGTCTGGTATGCGAGCAGGGCGTACCCGGCAGCGTGGGACTTATTGAACCCGTACTGGGCGAACCGCTCGATCAGGTCCCAGAGTTCCTTTGCCGTCTTCTCTTCGATTCCATTCGCCCTGCATCCCTCGATGAACTCCGGCATCAACTCGGCCATCAGCTTCTTTTTCTTCTTGCCCATCGCCTTGCGCAGTACATCCGCTCGTCCCAGGCTCATCCCGGAGAGGACGTTGGCGATTTTCATCACCTGTTCCTGGTAAACGACTATGCCGTAGGTCTCATCGAGGATTTCTCCAAGCATCGGGTGTAGATAACTGATTTTCTGCTTACCGTGCCGACGGGCGATGAAATCGTCGATGTTCTCCATCGGACCGGGCCGGTAGAGCGCGTTCATCGCGATCAGGTCCTCGAGGCGCTCCGGCTTGAGCCTGCGCAGGCTGTTACGCATGCCGCCGGATTCAAACTGGAAAATGCCGATTGTATCGCCGCGCGAGAACAACTCGAATGTCTCCCGGTCATCGAGGGGAATAGCCTCCAGGCTGATCTCCACGCCCCGCTTTCGGATAAGTTCGAGCGTCTTCTCGATGATCGTCAGTGTTTTCAGGCCGAGGAAATCCACTTTCAGCAGACCGATTTTCTCGACAACGTTCATTTCAAACTGGGTCGTGATCTCGCCGTCAGATGGCTTGTAAAGCGGAACGTGATCGGTCAGTGTCCTCGGAGTGATGACCACGCCCGCAGCGTGGATACTCGGGTCGCGTATCGTTCCCTCGAGGATCAGTGCGTTCTCTATCAGTTGCTTGTATTCCGCTCCGCTGTCGACAAGCTCTTTGAGTTCCCTGACTTCGTCGAGCGCCCTGGCGAGGGGAACCGCTTTGCCCTGAACCGGCTCCGGGATCAGCTTTGTTATCGACTCGACTTCGGACAGCGGAACACCCATCACACGTCCGACATCCTTTACCACCTGACGGCTGAGCATTCTGTTGAAGGTGATTATCTGACAAACCTTGTCGCGGCCGTATTTCTCCCGGACATATTCGATCACCTCCGAGCGTCTTGAATCGGCGAAATCGACGTCGATGTCGGGATAACTTTCACGTTCCGGATTGATGAATCTCTCAAAAAGAAGCCCATAATGGATCGGGTCGATATTGGTGATCCCGATGAGGTAGCTGACCAGCGAACCGGCTGCGCTCCCCCTTCCCGGACCGACCGGTATTCCCTCGCTTTTCGCGTGCTCGATGAAATCGCGCACGATAAGTAAATAGCTTGCGAGTTGCTTTTCCCCGATGATCCGCAATTCCGTTTCGAGACGGTCGCTTATTTCCTCGGTGACCTCCGCATATCGCTTCGGCAACCCGGCTTCGCAGAGTCCGCGCAGGAACACGTCGTAATCGTCGGTTCCGGCGTCAACAGGCATCGGGTACTTGGGAAAAAGCTTCTGATTGAATTTGATTTCAAGTTCGACTTTCTCCGCGACCTCGAGGGTATTTTTCAGCGACTCCGGCACCTCTTTGAAGAGCTCCGCCAGCTCGGCTTCGCTTTTCAGGTAGTACTCCCTGCCCTCGAACTGGAAGCGATTTTTTTCGTTTAAGTCCGACTTCGTTTTCACGCAGAGCAGAATGTCATGCGGGGTTGCATGCTCTTTCTTCAAGTAGTGGGTGTCGTTGGTCGCCACCGTTTTCACACCGATTTTCTTCGCGAGTTCGATATGGTGGCGCGTAAATATCTCCTCCTCCTCTATCCCATGGTTCTGCAGTTCGAGGTAGAAGTCCTCGCCGAACCATTCCTTGAACCGTCCCGCGAGTTCCATCGCCTCTTTTTCACCCTTGTTCAGCAGCGTCTGGTTGATATGGCTCTGGATGCAGCCCGAGAGGCAGATCAGCCCCTCGCTGTGCCGCTCGAGCAGTTCATAATCGATCCGGGGACGGTGGTAGAATCCTTCGAGATATCCCGCCGAGGAGAGCTTCATCAGGTTTTTCCAACCCGCCTCGTTTTTCGCGATTACTAAAAGGTGATAGATCGGTTTTCGGTTCCCGTAGATGTCTTTTCCGCGATCTGCTCTGCTCCCGTCGGTGAGATATAGTTCACTGCCGATGAGCGGTTTTACACCGGCCTTCTTCGCCGCCCGGTAAAAATCGACCGCGCCACAGAGGTTGCCGTGATCGGTAATTGCGACGGCAGGCATTCCCATTTTCGCCGCCTCTTCGCAGAGACCGGTGACCTTGCATGCGCCGTCGAGGAAGCTGTGATCGGTATGGTTGTGAAGGTGAACGAAGCCCATCGCGTCTCCCGAGTGTACTCTGCCAATACCTTCCGGGGATGGGTCCGCGAACGATAGGCAGTAAAAGTTCCGGCTTTCAGATCATTGCCGGAAAGGTAAAATGCACCTGAAAACCGATCTAAAAAATCGGCTTAAACTCAGAAAAATCAAACTACCGCCAAGGGATGAACAAGAAGATCAACTGTTTACGTAACTTCCAGAATAACAATAATTAAGAATATGACCCATCTCCCGCTACAGGCAATTTCAAGATACTGCTCTAGCGCTGGAAAATCGAGTGGGCCGACTCTCATTTTGCTTTATGTAAAGCCTCTCCGAGTGCGCTGTTCGAGTTTATGCGCGGATCAAGCCACTATCGCGGAGAAGTCACGGTCGACTCCGGCGAGAGCCTCACTCACCCCACTCCGTTTGAGACCGCCAGCAACCATATCGAACCCGACGACCTCTCCGCCGAGTTCTGGGATCACCCGGCAGGCATAGAGGCCGGAAGACTCGCCGAGAATGACCTTCGGCGCGTACAGTTCCGTCCGGGCGGACCACCCCGTTTCTCCGATTTCGACGGGCACCGCCTGTAATCCACCTTTTCCCTCGGTTCCGGGGGCCGAATCGCCTCGCGACGGAGACGAGTAAACGAGTGTATAGCCGCCCGACCTGCTTCTCAGGAGTTGGGAAACCTCGACCTCCGAATACCAGCCGGGATCAAAGAGCGGCGGCATCGCCTCCCACACCCTCAGCGATCCTTCGACGGACCTCAACAATCCCACGCATCCGTTGCGGCCCAAGGGTTGTGCTACCGACTTCGCGCTGACCAGCATCATTGACCTTCCGTTCAGGTTGAAGAGAAAGGGATCGCGCCAGGCGTGGATACTGGCGTCATCCCTGATCGTTTCGGTGGCGTACCATCTTGCATCCGGCTCGATACGGACCCCGGGCGCACGTTCCCACGATCGCAGGTCCTTTGAAAGCGCCAACCCTATGTTTTGTGTCATCCCGTCCCCAAGCCTGCCGTCGCGTGACGTGTAGAAAAAGGCATACCCGCCCGAGACCTTCACCAGGTCCCCGCTCCAGATCGACGTGTTGTCCCAACCCTCCAGATCAGCGAGGAAAACGTCATCGTCCACCCATTCGATCTCCTCGAAATCGGGAGTTATCGCGTACCCTACCCGCGCATCGAAGTGGTGCTTTCCTGATTTGACAAGCGCTCTGTCCGCATTGAGATAGAGGATGTGGAAGAGGTTGGCTGACTGATCGAAATAGTACCAGAAATCCCAGGAATATCTTTGGCGGGATGCTTCAGCCGGATGATGCTTCATTCAAATTCCCGTTTACTCCAATTCACGCCGTACCTTCGCCCCGATCGCTTCCAGTTTCTCGCCAAGCTTTTCGTATCCACGGTCGAGGTGGTACACCCTGCTGATATCCGTCCGCCCCTCGGCGGCGAGGGCTGCGACCACGAGGCTTGCTGAAGCGCGCAAATCGGTGGACATTACCGGCGCTCCCTTCAGATTGCATGGTCCGCTGACCTTGGCCATGTTCTCCCTCATCGAGATCTTCGCCCCAAGCCGGACGAGTTCGGCGACATGGGTGAATCGGTCGGGGTAGATAGTTTCAGTGATCAGGCTCGTGCCCTCGGCACCAGTCATCAGGGCGATCCACTGCGCCTGCATATCGGTCGCGAAACCGGGATAGACAGCGGTTTCGACGTCGACCGGCCTCAACCCCCCGTCAGCCTCGACACGAATGCTCTCGCCGGTGACCGTCACCTTCAGTCCCGCTTCCGAAGCTTTCGCGAGCAGCATGGTCAGGTGTTCGGGTTCAGCGCCCTGCAGAGTGACATCGCCCCCCGCGCGTCCAACCGCCGCGAGGTATGTGCCCGCCTCAATTCTGTCCGGAATCACCTTCACCTCGACCGGGCGCAGTTCCCTGGAGCCCCTGATTCGAAGCCGATTCGTTCCGGTTCCGTCTATTCGCGCGCCCATTCGGTTGAGCATGTGCACAAGGGCGGTCACCTCCGGTTCGCACGCGACATTATCGAGTACCGTTTCGCCTTCGGCGCGCACGGCGGCAAGAAGCAGATTGATCGTGGCGCCGACTGAGGGAAAATCGAGGACGAAATTGGCACCTTTCAAATGCCGCCCCCCGGCGATTATGTATCCACCTTCGAGTTCGATCTCCGCACCGAGCGCCTTCAGCCCCTCGATATGAATATTCACGGGCCTCGGTCCCCAGGCACAGCCGCCCGGCAGGCTCACCCGTGCCCTGCCCAGCCTTCCGATCAGCGCGCCGAGCATGTAAAACGATGCCCGCATCGTCTTGACAAGCTCGTAAGGAGCTTCATCGCTCTCGATCCTGCCCGCATCGATTTCCAGCTCGCTCCCGGATCTCCCGATGCCCACTCCGACATGTTCCAGCACCCGCCCCATGGTATCGACATCGGTCAATTCCGGCACGTTACGGATCAGGCTTCGTCCTTCGCCGAGCACTGCGGCCGCCATCAGGGGAAGTGTAGCGTTTTTTGCCCCGGCGATCCGTACCTCACCCTTGAGCCGTGTCCCGCCTTCGATTACGAGTTTGTCCATGTCTATCCGTTCACTCTTTCTGTTCGCTGTTGGCTATTAATTCGCGGGCCGTCACACGCGCGGATTCGGTGATCTTCTCACCGCCGACAAGACGAGCTATCTCGTCTATCTGCTCGCGCCCACCGACTTTCATCTCCTTCACGCGGACGAAAGTCCGATCCTTCTTCTGAATCTTTTCAACTACCCAGTGTACGTCGGCCAGGCTCGCTATCTGCGCCAGATGGGTAACCAGCAGAACCTGTCTCTTCTCCGCGAGTTGCTTCAACCGAAGCCCGACCTGCCTCGCCGTGCGACCGGATATGCCGGTGTCGATTTCATCGAAGATAAGCACCGGCGGCGTGGTTTCCGGAGGTGTCAGTCCCTTCAGCAGGAGCAGCACCCGGGAGATTTCGCCACCCGAAGCGACTTGTTGCAGCGGTTTCAGTGGCTGGCCGGGGTTGAAGGTTATCCGGAACTCGAGCTGATCCCAGCCCTTGGGTCCCGTGCGATGCTCTCCGGCGGAGGGAAATGCTATCTTTTCGCCGGCCTCCTCCACCCAGACCAGTTCGAATTGCGGGCGCTCCACTCCCACTGCGCGCAGCCCTTTTACCATCTCTGCAGCCATCCTCGGAGCCGCTTCCCCGCGTCTCGCGCTGACCTCCTCCAGCTCTTTCCCCCAGCGCCGGAGATGGGCATCGAGGTCCCGGTCCAGCCTGGTCAATTCCTCTTCGAGCCCCTCGATCCCGCTCTCCCGCCGGCGCAGGTCCTCGAACATTCTGAGCATCGCTCCGAGGCTTCCGCCGTATTTGCGAATCAGCTTATGCAGTTGATCGTACCGGTTGCGCACGCTTTCGAGCCTCTCGGGATCGAGCTGAACCTCGTCGCGGCGGGAGGCCAGCTGCCGGGAAATGTCCCGAAGAAGGTCCAGTGTGTTTTCCAGTCCATCCACTCGCTCGCTCAACGTATCGTCGATACGAGCGAGTTCCCGCAACCTGGCGACGACTTCCGCCAACCGGTCGGAGATGGCTTCGTCCGACTGGTCAAGCGAATCAACAGCCGAATCCAGGCCGATGATCAGCCTTTCAGCGCCTTCGAGGAGTCTGATCTCCTGCTCGAGTTCGTCGTCTTCACCCGGTTTCGGGTCAAACCTCTCGATCTCTTCGAGTTGAAACTTCGCCAACTCATCGGTTTCACGGTGCCGCTGAATGCTCGCCTTGACCGAGGCGATCCTGCTCGTCAGGGCTTGCCACTGGGCGTACATCGTCTCCAGCTCCGCAGCTTCCTTTCTCAGCCCCGCGAAGCGATCGAGGTGTCGCAGGTGAGTATCCGGGTCGAGCAGCGTCGCTCCCTCCCGTTGCGCCGTAAGGTCAACCCAACGCGAAGCCTCTTCCTTGAGCGAAGCGATTGTCGCATGTTCGCCGTCGATCCATGCCTTGGTTCGTCCGTCGGGACGAATTTCGCGTCGCAGCAAACATTTGGCTGAAACATCGTCGAATTCGGTTTCGACCTTCGCCCCACCATGACCCTGCACCTCGGGGTTCACCCGGTCGCCAAGAGCAAGCCCTATCGCACCAATCAGGATCGACTTCCCCGCGCCTGTCTCGCCGGTGATCACGTTGAGGCCTTTGCCGAATTTCAGCTCGACTTCATCCACTACAGCGATATTGCTTATCCGCAAACGACTAAGCATTGGGTTTCCTCGACGCTGATTCTCGTCATGGTTTTCCTGGGGAAAAGTAATCTGATCAAGTATTCGCCACCGAACGCACCGGCCCACAGCGGGGAGCGCGACTCCTCGTCGAGACCTCCGCACGGTTTCAACAGTCCATGTATTTCGCCCTCCCTCAGCGGTTGAAAACATACCACACAGTATCCTCGAGAGGCCGGGCGGCGATACCTGCTTTTCTCGGACCGACAAACCTGCTTCGCTCGCCAATTGTCGCCCGTATTGTAAGCCGACCGCGTCATATATGTCAACCGTGAGTTCCCTGGTGGTTCGTCACCCATGAATCGCGGCTTCTGGAACTTATCCAGGAAAAAGTGGTGTCATGAATGCCAGGTTTAAATAACCAATAACCACCCTGTTGATTAGACATGGAACCGGATTTTCATTTATTCTCAATAATTTGTAATGATAGTCCAGACGTTCAAGGATGAGAATGACAAATAATGAAACACTCTTATCAATAAAATGCTTCGTAATGATACTTTGTCCAAGTTATTAGCTGGATCAGTTTCAGTAGATCTTACTTTAGTTCAATATTATCAATCAATTAACGATGTTCCTCCCCGAGTCATAATTGGGCACAAAATTTGTGGCAATATTCACAGAAGAAATATGTAGTGCTAATTCCAATCATCGGCCCTGACAAGAGTTAGCACGCATTAAGATGTTGATTTCAGGTTATCAGAGTGTTGTTAAACAACTAACAAATATGAACGTAAAGATATCGGGCTCCTGGAGCAATAACTTGATTTGTTGATACTTTTTTGCTTAATTGTCCGCTCATCTCGCAGGAGGTTTCCAGCGGGAGACCCGGACTGAATGAAATGTGAAAAATTCCGATTGGAAGTATACAAGTTTTATGGAGGATATTGAAAAATGAGTCCCACTTTTGAAATCTCCCAGCATCGCATGGTGACCCTCGAGGAGATTGAAAAGGATCTGGAGAGTTGGCAGACCAGAATTGCCGGTTGGTCTGAGCGTATTCCCTGGACCAACCCCGAGCAGCGCGATCTGGCGATGTCAACGGCACGTTTTCTCCGCAAGCTGGTAGCGGAATGCTGGATTCACACCCTTGCTTGCACGGCCAATGGTTCCGATCCGATGAACGCGGCAGCCTTTCGTGCCCGCCGGATCCACCGCCAGCTACTTACATATGGCCCTTCGCTTGCGCTGAAGATGGAGAAGCGGTTGCCTGAGGCAGTTCCGAATCTCGCCGCCTGAAGTAGTAGAGCACTTGCAAACCAAACGCCCCTCGAGCGGGGCGTTTTTTTATGCCGTTGATCGTCTTTCTCCTATGGAAAAGGTTGCATCCTGAATTAAATCTCAAGGAGCTTTCTCTCCATTTCCAACAGGGTTTGACGGATGTGTGCGCTTGAGGCGAGTTGTTTACGAAATGCGTTGTGCAGGTGGGCGAGTGCGCCGCCGGTCACACCCAATCTTTCCCCTAACTTCGAGATCCCGCCTTCATCGAGTGCGTGGCGCAGGGCCAGCTCGACGACAAACTTCCTACCCGGATGACGGGACCGGGGTTTTAACAGCTCTTTCGACGCAGCGCCGTATTCGTCGGCAACGATTTGAACCACATTGTCCAGCCGAATTCGGAGCTCCTCTTCCGTTCTAACGGTTTTGCCACCCTGGGCCAGCGAAATCGAATCAGGCTTCAATCTTCTGCGACCCTTGACGCTCTCGTAGAATTGGCTGACGAACTCTTCATCGCCGAGCAGGCTCATTGCGACGACCTTGTCGAGGATATCCTCGCCCGTATGCTTAACCCCATCGATAATGTACCGGCAGAATGCCTCATCGGGGTTTTCGCTGTCCGTCTCGGCGAACCTTTGGAAGGTATAATCCTTGTCGAACCAAAATGGGGTAACCAGTCGGCCTGCATAGATCGGGAACGAGGACCAGCGCATTGTGCTCACTTCCCCCCACTTCCTCGCTTCGCTCTCGTTCGACCAATGCCCTCCGATGATCGGCGCGAGGTGGACTCGTCTGAGAATCGGGAGGAAATATGGGTCTTCCTGAATCAGGATCGCACGGTAACGGTCCCTGACCACTCTTTGGGATTTCCCCATGCGCACCCTCATGCGGTTGAAATATCCGGCCTGGGCGCGATGGACGAACGAAGAGAGTGGCAAGTGTCCTGCTCGCAGAAGGAAAAGCGCCGAACACTCCAGCAGTGCGAATGCGTAAACTCTTACTCCCGAACCACGGGCGGCCTCCCCCAGGCTGTGCAGGAAAAGACGGCGATCACCTTCGGATGAAAACAGATGGTGCTCCGGATGGGAACGTATCTGGATCAGGTAAAGTGCTTCTGGAATATTGATGCGGACAGGCCTGGCCATAGTTGAAAATACCGATTCATTCCGTACAGGACAAGTACCCTCCGAGCCTTTTGCCGGCAACATTTTGTTCATTCTCGAGAGCCGGAGAATGAACACGGATATCTGACTGCGACGCTGCCATTGCGACGCCAATCTCGCAAAAGCAGACCTTCACCATAGAGGTCCGCTTGCCTCGTTCAAAACTCCCCGCCTCCTCTTAATGTCGAAACCCGGCCCCCGTCGCCGTGCTCACTGTAACCCGATACAATCCGTCTTCAGGCGACTCTCATCCTCTTCGTAATTTCGAACATCCGCTTGAGGGCGATATCGGCATAATGCTTCGTCTCTTCGCTGACCTTTATCCGCCAGCGATATTCTCCCCTGCTCAATGCCACAAGGCTGTCCCTGAGCGCCTCAGGACTGATCCGGAACATTGTCGAGCAAAAACAGGCGAACGGCGCGAGGCTGTATACCTCTTTGCCTTCGGCGGCCACCTCCCTGCCGACTCTTGCAACGAGATGGTTTTCGGTTCCAACCGCCCATTTCGTTCCGGCCGGCGCTTCACACACCGTCTTTTGAATGAATGACGTCGATCCTGAGTAATCCGCTTTCTGTACGACGTCAAAGCTGCATTCGGGATGAACGATCACCTTGATATCGGGAATCTTGGAACGCCAGATATCGACATGCTCGGGTCTGAAATGCTGATGCACGCTGCAGTGCCCTTCCCAGAGCAGGACACGGGCGTTCCTGATCGCCTCCGGTTCGTTTCCCCCCAGCTTCTCTTCCGGTTGCCAGAGAAGCATATCGTCGAGGCCGACGCCGAGATCATAACAGGTATTGCGTCCAAGGTGCTGGTCGGGGAAGAAGAACAATTTCTCGCCCTGTTCCAGTGCCCATTGAACTATGTTTTTCGCGTTCGTCGAGGTGCAGATCGTGCCGCCTCTTTGACCGACGAAAGCTTTCACCGCCGCCGTCGAGTTGATGTATGTTACCGGAATCACCCGTTTCGCATCGGCGACTTCTTCCAGCTCGATCCAGCTCTCTTCGACCGCGTCGATCGGCGCCATATCGGCCATCGTGCAGCCGGCGCGTTTATCTGGAAGAATCACCGGGACTTCCGGCGGGGTGAGCATGTCCGCCGTTTCCGCCATGAAGTGTACTCCGAGGAACATCACGTATCGCACGTTCCCGGCGGCGGCGGCGTATTGGCTTAAGGCCAGCGAATCGCCCTGATTGTCAGCGAACCGGACCACTTCATCACGCTGATAGTGATGGCCGAGCAGAAGAAGATCCTTGCCGAACCGTTCTCGAAGATCACCGATCTCTTCGATCAGTTCCTGCGGGATCACATCCTGGTCAACCCTCGTAATCCCTTCTATCGGCAGTTCAGGGTTCCAACGAACCTCGAGTGAATTATTCTTGATAGCCATTTATGTACTTTGTGAAATTGATAGCAAACTCGTTTGTCTACAACAGGTTAGCTAAATTCCCGTTGTTAATCAAGCCGTGTTGCGAGCATGCACCGGTCTACAGAGGCTTTATGGTTAGCGGACGAGATCACATGAATCGACCTGTTATGCTTGACGCAATGGGATTAGATTCAAGGCGGTTTTGCGCAGGTGTAGCGGAGCTACAGCAAGCGAAACCAACGAAGAAGATGACCCCATTACGTCAAGCCCTTCGGGAGCGCGCCACACAGCACACTGCTTCGTTGCTCCTTCTTGAAATAGCTCCGCTATTCCTGCGGCGTCGCGCCTTGCATTGAGCTGTGTGGCGCAGCTCAGAACAGGTC
>SDBV01000847.1_pt1 | contig 44485 bp, 40 predicted proteins | sample 2277081 | NCBI WGS metagenome assembly SDBV01 (sample SAMN10402039, study PRJNA504765) | marine sediment metagenome | isolation source: marine sediment core GS10_PC15, 223 cmbsf | place: Arctic Ocean: Southern Knipovich Ridge | collected 2010
GGATAAAGAAACATCTGAAGAAATAAAGATTGCCTTGAAATTTATGAAAAGCCATGATGAGTTCAGGTATCTGGGGCATGCTGCATCTGATGCAGGTGAGTATAAAAGCATAATTTATTTTGCGGAAGGAAGCAGGAGCAGGGAGCTCCTCCCGCTTGCATATCCTCTTGGTTTCTGGAAAACCGTTGAGGAGGCTGCAGAAATCGAGGGAATTGACCCATACCTTGTGGTTGCTCTTATAAGAGAGGAGAGCCGTTTTGATACAGAGGCTTTATCAGTTGCCGGGGCAATGGGCCTTATGCAGCTTATGCCTTTTACAGCCCATAGAATGAAAGAAAAGTTAGAGATAGACTTAAAAGAAGATTCCGAAATTTACGATATCAGAAAAAATATATTTATGGGGACTCATTATCTCTCTCTGCTTATAAGAGAATTCAAAGAAATTCATTTAGCTTTTGCAGCCTATAATGCGGGCGAGCATGCCGTAAGAGAGTGGATGCTTAATTCTGATTATAAAAGCATGGAAGATTTTATTGAGGATATACCCTATAGAGAGACAAGAAGATATGTTAAGAAGGTGTTAAGGAGCTACTGGCAGTATAGGTGGATGAACGGCCTTCAATTAAAGGGGTATTAAGTATATGAGGCTCTGTCTGTATTTTGCAGTTTGAAATGATGTAAAGCAGTTAACCCAAAAACTGCAATTAACCACAGAGGACTAATCATTGTCCGCCTGAGGCTGGACAAATTTAACATTTAGCATTTCGAATTTAAAATGATAATTTTGCATTGATAATTTTAAAATGAGTTTTTTTGTGCTCTCTGTGGTTTCTTAAATGCATTATTCGGGTTAATTTAGACTGCTATACAGTTACAAGGGGTTTACCCCGTTAGAAAGTTTTTCTTTAAGCAGGAGTGGTTCTTAAAGACAAGATGGTGTGAATTTGGGTAAACTTTAAACCCGAGGTTTTCTAGCGGGGTTTACTTTCTAGTCTTATTTTGATAAGTTACAACATGATGGGGAGGGTGAGTTTTTGAAAGAGGTGCCGTTTGCAAAAAAGATAGAAGCATTCGAAGAAATAATAATAAAACTGGTTGAAAGAATTAAGGCGGTTAATGACGAGAATAAGGCATTGAATATAAAAACAAAAGAGCTTCAGGAAGAGCTGCATAAAAAATCCATAAAACAGGATTCAGCTACTATTGATAAATTAAAGGCTCAAATTAACAAATTTGAGAGTGAGCGCAAAACTGCAAGGGCTCAGGTAAAAGATTTAATTGGAGAGCTTGAATCAGTGGAGCTTTAAGAGAGTTAAGCTCTCTTGATTACACAGATTACAAATAGATTACACAGATTTTAATAATAGGCGGTGGCAATGCATTCTGTAGAAGTCCAGATATTAGGGCAGAGTTATTCTATTAAAACAGAGGAAGACGAGGCTTATATAAAGGCTTTGGCCAAATATGTTGATGAGAAGTTAAAAGAGATATACAAGGTGGCCCCGAACGTTAATCATGTGAAGGCAGCAATTATGGCTGCCTTTGGCATAGGGGATGAGCTTTTCAAAATCAGGATGGAGCAGGAAAAACTGGATAAGATAATTGAGGGGAAAACAAAGATTTTGTCCGGGTTGCTTGAAGAGCTGAGCATTGAGAAATAAGAACCAGAAACCGGAACTTTAACATTTTTATTTTTTATTCCCTTTTTTTGTTTCCCGCTTTCCTTTTTTAAAAGGTAAATAATGGAAGAAATTAATGAGTTAATACAGGAGAGAATTAAGAAACTCAGGAAACTTATAAGTGCCGGTATTGACCCTTACGGCTGTCCATTTACCGTTAAAAACAGAGTTAATGAAATACTTGAGGAATATGGGAATATGGGCAGGGAAGACCTGGAAACAAGGAGCGAAGACAGTACTATAGCAGGGCGTATTATTGCTTTCAGGGGTTTTGGAAAGGCTGCTTTTGCGCACATCCAGGATTCTACTGGTAAGATACAGGTTTATTTCAAGAAGGACTTTATCGGAAGTGATTACGAGACACTTAAATATATTGATATTGGGGATATAGTCGGGTTAAGCGGAAAGCTGTTCCGGACGAAGACCAATGAGCTTACTGTTGAGGTTAAAAGTTTTTCTCTGCTATGTAAGTCCCTCAGGCCTTTACCCGAGAAATGGCATGGACTTAGAGATATTGAAACCCGCTACAGGCAGAGATATGTTGACCTTATTGTTAACCCCCATGTACGAGAGATATTTGTAAAGCGCAGTAAGATGATAAAAGCGGTCAGAAGTTTTTTTGATAACTATGGATTTATAGAGGTTGAAACTCCAATGATGCATCAGATTCCAGGCGGAGCAACTGCAAGGCCGTTTAAAACCTACCATAAAGCCCTCGGAATTGACCTTTATCTCAGAATAGCCCCCGAGCTTTATTTAAAAAGGCTTCTTGTTGGAGGCTATGAAAAGGTTTATGAGATAAATAAGAATTTTAGAAATGAAGGGATATCAACAAGGCATAATCCTGAATTTACCATGCTGGAATTCTATATTGCCTATGTGGATTATAAATATCTTATGGATTTTACTGAAGAGCTTATTACTTCTCTCTGTAAAGAGACTATAGGGGATCTTCGTGTCCCATACGGAGAGAATGCAGAGGAAATAATTGATTTTACACCACCATGGCCCCGCTTAAGCATGAGGGATGCGATGGAACAGCATGGGGTTGAGCCATCTGTATTTATGAGCATGGGAAAAGCCAGGGATTTTGCTGTTAAAAACAATATTGATATTACCAATAAAGTCACACACGGCAAGATTCTTGATGAGATATTTAAGGAAAAGGTTGAACCTGAACTTATCCAGCCGGTTTTTATTATTGATTACCCTGTTGAGCTTTCTCCACTGGCCAAGAGGAAAAAAGATAACCCCGAGCTTGTGGAGAGGTTTGAGCTGTTTGTAGGTGCGAGGGAAGTTGCAAATGCCTTTTCAGAGCTTAATGATCCCGCTGATCAGAAACAGAGATTTTTAAAACAGGTTGAGGCACGGAAGATGGGAGATGAGGAGGCAAATCTCATGGATGAAGACTTTATCAGGGCACTGGAATATGGTATGCCGCCATCTGCAGGGGAAGGGATAGGTATTGACAGACTCTTTATGCTTTTTACAAATTCTCCTTCAATTAGAGATATAATATTATTCCCGCAGTTAAAGCCGGAAAAATGAGCGAACCGCTTTTATTAACATGAGTTTTCCTTATCAACTATTTATAGCATTCCGTTATTTCAAATCAAAAAAAAGCCACCGCGGCGTATCTATTAATACATTAATATCCATTGCAGGGGTTGCCCTTGGTGTAATGGCTCTTATAACAGTGCTTTCTGTAATGGGAGGGTTTCATAAAGATCTTCAGGGGAAAATTCTTGGGGTAAATGCACATATAGTAATCTTAAATTACGAAGGAAAGATAAAGGACCAACATTTATTGAGCAAAAAGATTAACAGCATTCAGGGCGTTAGACATTCTTCCCCCTTTGTTTACGGCCAGGTAATGCTTGGTTTTAAGGACGGGGCTTATGGTGTTGTTGTCAGGGGAATTGACCCTGATCTTGAGGCAGGAACAACGAATATCCTTAAGTATATTAAAGAAGGAAGTTTTGAGAATCTCAAAGAGAATAAGGCAGGGGTTCCCGGGATAATAGTTGGCAGACAGCTTGCAAGGAATCTGGGCTTGTTTACCGGTGATGAGGTTAAGGTTATTTCTCCCATGGGAGAAATAGGTCCTCTTGGAATGTTACCTAAAATGAAAAAATTCAGGGTAGAAGGAATTTTCGAGGCAGGAATGTACGAATATGATTCAAGCCTTGTGCTTATTAACATTCGTGATGCTCAAATTTTTTTTAAACTTCATAACGATGTTACAGGCATTCAAGTTAAAGTTGACGAAATATATAAATCAAAAGATATTGCAATGGAAATAGAGTCTGTACTTGGACCTCCTTATTATGCTAAAGACTGGATGGATATGAACAGGAATCTCTTTTCTGCCCTTAAGCTCGAAAAATTGGTTATGTTTATAATACTCATTTTAATAGTTTTGGTTGCATCTTTTAATATTGTAAGCAGTCTGATTATGATTGTTATGGAGAAGGCAAGAGAGATTGCTATACTCAGGGCAATGGGGGCTACGAGCAGGAGTGTTATGTCTATTTTCATGATTCACGGCCTTATTATCGGAGTTACAGGAACAGTTATTGGCGTTGCAGTGGGTTATATTCTATGCCTGCTTTTAAAAACTTACAAGTTTATCAATCTCCCTCCTGATATTTATTATTTAAGCTATCTTCCTGTCAGAATGAGTTTGTTTGATTTTGTCGTTGTCCCGGCATCGGCAATTATTATTAGTTTCTTGGCAACTATTTATCCATCGTGGCAGGCAGCGAGATTGAACCCCGTAGAGCCACTAAGATATGAATAAATCAAAAATTAAGATAAAGGTAAGGGTTAAGAGGAAGCCGGTATGGTAGTTGGGTTAGGGTTAAGTCAGCACTAACTACTTGACCTTTTGACCAGACTGGCATTCCTGCCTGCCGGCAGGCAGGTTGACCTTAACCTTATAACTTAAAAACAATGTACACAGATAAATTATACTATTTGAACGGTTTAGACCTTTTAAATAAGGATTATGTTTAAATTTATTTTCAGAATAATATCCATGACAGTAATTATAATTGTGATTATTGTGGGGCTTGTTTTCTGGAGGGGTGGAGAGCCCTTTAAGTGGGCAGGTAAAAAAACAGCGGGTATAGGCAGGTCTATTGAACTGTTTGGCGCTATGGTAGATGACTTAATTAATGGTTTTAAAAAAAACAAGAAGAAAGCTTCAGAAAAATTAATAGAGTTTAAAGATACAATTGATTCGATTAAAGGAGATAAAGAGAAAGAATAACGAACCGATCATATAATGGAACCACTGATAAGAATCCGGGATTTAAATAAATCCTTTTTAAGTCCTTCCAAAAAACTCCATGTATTAAAGGATATAAACCTTGATATATGCAATGGAGAAATGGCCTCAATTATGGGGCCTTCAGGGGTTGGCAAAAGCACACTGCTCCAGATAATTGGCACCCTTGACAGACCTACCTCTGGAAATATTTTTTATGAAGGCAATGATATATTCAGTCTAAAAAGTGATGCATTGTCTGATTTCAGGAATAAAACCATTGGTTTTGTATTTCAGTTCCATCATCTTTTGCCCGAGTTTAATGCAATAGAGAATACCATGATGCCCTTGCTTATAGCTGGTCTTAATAAGAAAGAGGCGGGTAGAAAGGCAGAGGCAATCCTTGAAGATGTAGGTCTATCTGACAGAATGCTGCATAAACCGGGTGAGCTTTCAGGAGGCGAGCAGCAGAGGGTTGCCGTTGCAAGGGCGCTTATACTTGAGCCGAAACTTATTCTTGCAGATGAACCGACCGGAAATCTGGATACCCGGACAGGCGAGGAGCTTTTCAGGCTTTTGCTTGATTTAAATAAAAAGGGTACTACTTTTTTAATAGTGACTCACAATGAAAATCTTGCATCAAAATGCAGACGGATTATAAAAATGCTGGATGGAAAAGTTGTATGAAAAGAAAGTAGTTAGTAGTAAGTAGTCAGTAGTTGAGGAGGATTCATATTATTGCCCTTAATTACCAGATGCTAACTACTAACTACTTTTTTTATGATGAATATGCGTCCCTATGACATTATAAAGAAAAAAAGGGAAGGACACAGTCTTACCCGTGATGAATTAGCCTCTTTTTTAACAGGCTATCTTAAAGGGCAAATTCCTGACTATCAGGTTTCTGCGTTTTTGATGGCTGTTTTTTTTAATGGAATGACTCCGGAAGAGACTATTTATTTAACAGAGGTTATGTTAAGTTCAGGGACAGTGCTTGATTTATCAGCTATTCCCGGTCCTAAAGTTGACAAGCACAGCACAGGCGGTGTAGGCGATAAGGTCAGTATTATACTTGGTCCACTGGTTGCGTCAGCCGGCGTTATTGTTCCAATGATATCAGGCAGAGGGCTGGGACATACAGGTGGAACGCTGGATAAGCTTGAAAGCATTCCTGGATTTAATACAGGTCTTGACATTAAAGGGTTCAAGGATGTTTTATCTAAGTCTGGCTGTGCAATAATTGGCATTTCTGAAGAGATGGCGCCCCTCGATGGAAGACTATATGCCCTGAGGGATGTAACTGCTACAGTTGAATCAATACCTCTTATAACAAGCAGTATAATGTCTAAAAAATTAAGTGAGGGGATTCAGGGACTTGTGCTTGACGTTAAAGTCGGCTCAGGTGCATTTATGAAAGATTTAAAAGGCGCAAGGGCGCTTGCCGAGACTATGGTTGAGATAGGGAACTCTTTTGGGGTTAAGACAATTGCGGTTATTACCGATATGAACGAACCACTCGGCCTGGCTATTGGAAATTCACTTGAGGTACATGAGTGCATAGATGTCCTGAATAATAAAGGCCCGGAAGATTTGGTGGAAGTTACGCTCTATCTTGGTGCATTAATGTTAAAGACTGCGGGCATTGAGGCAGATTTAGAGGCAGGAACAAAACAACTGAAACAGCTCATTAAGGATGAGTCTGCAGTTAAAAAATTTAGAGAGATGGTACAACTGCAGGGCGGAAATCCGAATATACTGGAGAGACCAACACTTTTGCCGCACTCGTGTTTAAGCGTTGATATTACTTCTAAAAGGAAGGGGTATATCCAGTCAATGGAAGCAGAAGCTATAGGGACAGCGGCTATGATTCTCGGAGCAGGGAGAGAAAAGGTGGATTCGGCTATTGACCCTGCTGCAGGAATAATACTTAAGAAGAAAACAGGTGATTTTGTAGAGGAAAACGAAACCCTTTGTTCTTTATATACGAGCGACGAAGGAGTAGTTACGGAAGCTGAAAAAACATTTCTGGATGCCCTTAAATTTGGAGAAAGGCCTCCAGAAAAAAAGAAGATGATTATAGAGGTAATAGGACAATAATCTTTGTGGCTATAAAGAGGAAATTGTAGTAAACTTCTGAGGAGAAACCCGGAAAAAATATATCAGGTTTTGTAAATGACGGCAACTACTTGCAAAATTAATTTTAGTGCTTTTTATGATTAACTTCTTATTGGTTTTATTAACAGTTTTGGTTGTGGGAGTTCTTGTTCTTTTGGTCCTATTATTGATACGCAGTTCAAGCACTAATTTTGAAAAAAACCAGGAAAGGACTGAAAGGGCTTTAAAAGGAGAGATAGCTCAGAATAGGGAGGAGTCCGCTATAAATTCAAAACAACTCAGGGAAGAAGTAGTTAATAACATGACAAAGATTGCCAATCTACAGAGAGATCAGCTTGATATTTTTTCAAAACAACTTACTACGTTAACTCAGACTAATGAACAGAAGATGGATAAGATGAGAGAAACAGTCGAGGGAAGATTAAAATCACTGCAGGAGGATAACACTAAAAAACTGGATCAAATGAGAGAAACTGTTGATGAAAAGCTTCATGCCACTCTTGAACGGCGCTTAGGAGAATCTTTTAAAATTGTGAGTGAAAGGCTTGAGCAGGTACACAAGGGGCTTGGTGAGATGCAGACATTGGCAGCCGGCGTGGGTGATCTCAAAAGAGTATTAACCAATGTAAAAACAAGAGGGACATGGGGAGAAATTCAACTCGGCAACCTCCTTGAACAAATCCTGACAAAAGATCAATATGCACAGAATGTGGCAACAAAAAAAGGCAGTAATGAAAGAGTAGAATTTGCTATAAAATTACCTGGCCGTGATGAAACAAATGAGAATGTAGTTTGGCTCCCGATAGATGCAAAATTCCCTAAAGAAGATTATGAAAAGCTTATTGAGGCACAAGAACAGGGAAACCCAACGCTTGCTGGAGAGCTGGTCAAGCAATTGGAGACAAGAATTAAAGCCAGTGCAAAAGATATCAAAAATAAATATCTTGACCCGCCTAATACCGCTGATTTCGGAATTATGTTTTTACCAATCGAGGGTTTGTATGCAGAAGTTTTGCGGATACCAGGCATTTGTGATACCTTACAAAGAGAGTATCGTGTAAATATTACAGGCCCCACTACTTTAGCCGCCTTAGTAAACAGCCTTCAGATGGGGTTCAGAACGTTAGCAATCGAAAAACGTTCCAGTGAAGTATGGGTATTGCTGGGAGCAGTTAAAACTGAATTTGGCAAGTTTGGAACTATCCTTGAAAAGACTCAGAAGAAGCTGCAGGAAGCAAGCAATACTATTGAGGATGCGGCAAGGAAATCCCGAACAATCGAAAGAAAATTAAAAAATGTGCAGGAACTTCCTGCACCGGAAGCGGTCACATTACTGGGAGATGTTGAAGAAGCAGAAAATGAATGAAATAATAACTAACTTTTTAATCTTAAAAAGGAGGGCATCATGCCAGACAAATTGAGTCACGAGGAGTTTGTGAAAAAGGCTATTGTAAGTTTAAGAAAAGAAGGATATAAAGGCATACACACAGTTTATTCCGGATTCAACACTGCTTTTAAAAAGTACTTTGATAGTGAGAATCCTGTAGAAGCAACAAATAAACTTGCTAAAGACGGGAAGATAGTAATCAGGCCTGTGAAGGGCGGTGTTATGCTTTATCTGCCGGAAGATGCACCCGCAGGCAGAGACATAGGAAATGATGCATTAAAGAAAATGGGACTGTAATTAATATTATGACCATTCGTGAACAGACTGAGGACATAGAACGGCAGACCCTTCATGCTAAAGCATGTCTTAGTTCACAGAGCAAAGGCAGGCACAGAAAAGAAAGGGAAGACAGTATACGAACCTGTTTTCAGAGGGATAGGGACAGGATTATCCATTCAAAGTCATTTAGGAGGCTGAAACATAAAACACAGGTTTTTCTGGCTCCAAAGGGCGACCATTACAGAACAAGGCTTACACATACCCTTGAGGTTTCGCAAATTGCCAGGACCATTGCAAGAGCCCTGAGGCTTAACGAGGATTTAACAGAGGCAATTTCGCTCGGGCATGATCTTGGACATACACCCTTCGGTCATGCCGGAGAGGAGGTGTTACGCGGGATAAATCCAGGCGGGTTTGACCATTATAAACAGAGCCTGAGGGTTGTTGATATCCTTGAGAGAAATGGACAGGGCCTTAATTTAACTTATGAGGTGAAGGACGGAATATTAAGACATTCAAAAGGCCGGGGTGAAATTTTTGCGGGTCGCGGCAAAGACAAAACTCTTGAAGGGCAGATAGTCAGGATATCTGATATTATAGCTTATGTTAACCATGACCTTGATGATGCCATGAGAGCCGGTGTTCTTAAGCGTTCTGATATTCCGTCTGAATTTTTAAAAATCGGAGATACACAGGCAAAGAGGATTAATGTAATGGTTAAAGATATTATATATGCCTCTCAGGCTGTTGGACTCAGGGAGATAAGGATGAACAAAGACATTATAAAGACAATATGTGCCCTGAGGGATTTTCTCTACGAAAACATTTACGAAGGTGAAGTTACAAAACGTGAATTTAGAAAAGCAAAAAAAATTCTTCTTGACCTTTATAATTATTACCTGAAGCATCCTGAAGAGGTATTTAAAGAAATGCCAAAAGAGACCATAGGTAGGAAAGAAAGGATCGTATGTGATTTTATAGCAGGTATGACTGACAGATTTGCGCTCATGACATATGAGAGACTTTTTCTGCCGCAGCCCTGGATGGTTTTTTAAAGTTTTCTGTATAAGAAAACTTTTGATTGCATAGATTATCAATCTCGACTGATTTGTCTGCCCTGCCTGTCCGGAAGGCAGACCTGCCGGCAGGCAGGTTCGCTTCCGACTCGTCGGATCCGCTGAGGCGGAGAGGCGAAAAAATACAGATTGCACAAATTATTGATGGACAGATTTTTCTTAAACTAAATTCTCTTGACAAGGTGTGTATATCCTCTTATAATTTAAAAAAAACAGGATAATATAGAGATTTTAGCACTTGAAAAAAAATAACGGGAGGAAGCTATGACAAAGGCTGATTTGGCAGATAAGATTTATGAGAAAGTGGGACTTCCCAAAAAAGAGGCAGAGGAAATAATAGAGATACTTTTTGGCTCTATGAAGAACATTCTTTCTGAAGGGGAGTCAATCAAGGTTTCAGGATTTGGGACTTTTTTAATCAGGAAAAAAAGTGCGCGCAAAGGCAGAAATCCAAAGACAGGGTTAGAGCTTCAAATAAGTCAAAGAAAGGTAATTACATTTAAGCCAAGTCTGCAATTTAAGGCCGCTGTTGAGAAGGGATAACTTTAGATGCAGCCTTTGCCAGGAAGCAGAATAGTCCTGAACAAGCTTTTTTACAAAATCGGAGAGGTCAGCAACATAGCCAGTGTCGAGCCCTATGTTTTAAGATATTGGGAGTCTGAATTTCCTTTCTTAAATCCCCGCAAAAACAAGGCAGGACAACGTATTTATGTAAGAAAAGATCTGGAACTTGTTCTTGAGATAAAAAAACTCCTTTATCAGGAGAAATATACTATTGCAGGAGTCAAAAAAAAATTCAATAAGGATTCACTGAAAAAAAGTTCTGTTTCTATAGAGACTATAGAGATAGCAAAGAAGAGACTTAAGGAAATTCTAAAGACATTAAAATAAAATAATCCCGGACTACCGGGATTATTTTACAATAACCAAATCACAAACAAACTCCGATAACCAAGCACTAAATCCTAAACAGTTTGGTTATTGGAATTTGGAATTTATCTGTTTTGTAATTCGGGTCGTAGCATTAAAGACAGGGGAAAAGGTAAATGGTAAAGGGCTAAAGAAAAAAATATTTTCCCTATTCCCTGATCCTTAAGCCATATACCCTGCAGTATCTCGGGGCGTAGCGCAGCGTGTTCAATGAAACTTTGATTTTTGAAGCGCAGTGTAAAAAATCATTAGTTGAATTAATCCCGATTTATCGGGAGCCAGGCGTAGAAAAATATAGTCGGCATTTTGTAACCGAAAGCATTAAGGAATAAAATAAACTACTTATCGGGGCGTAGCGCAGCCTGGTTAGCGCACTGGTCTGGGGGACCAGGTGTCGGAGGTTCAAATCCTCTCGCCCCGACCATTTTTTTCTCCTTAAATATGAGTTTTATCTTAGGGGACTATAGGATGTCCCCTAAATCTAAATCCCTATTGAATGAGTTAAAACCATCTGTATCTACCTACTGAGGTGAAACCAGAAACTTAAATATGAAAGGGGATTTTGAGGATCCTATCACAATAACGTTTCCGTCTATCAGGGAACAGCGCCCCCCTTTGTAGCGCCCTCCGACAACACGATTGTCCACAATCGTTCCGCAGGTGCTGCCACGGTCAACAATATCATAAGTGCCGTCTTCTTTTTTTTCAATCTGCAGGTGTTCTCGAGATATATTTAAATTTTTACCTTTATCTCTTATATACAGATCGTTGCTTGGTGAAGCTGCTTTTTTGCGGCGTTCTGTATACCTGACAGAGCCAACTACCGTATTCACGCGGGATTCGCGCCCGATAAAAAAAGGGAATTTATTGAGTTTGATGCTGTCTCCCTGAATGGCTTCTTGTGCTTCGGATGTCAGCGGAATAAGAACAGGAGCTAAATTGCTCATTTTATTTTTCTCCTTTCAGAGAGATGAAATGTTCTATAATTATTTGAAAAATTACTATCTGAATCTACACATAGTGTTCTGTATACTCTATCCTCTTCTGGGAAGAGTCTCATAACTATTTACTGCAATCCTTAACCTGTTTGAGAGATACATAAAGTCTGATTATCCGTAAAGTCTTCATAAGATAATAGGAAATCGCTTTTTAGGATTTTTAGTATTCCCTACGGACATACTAATGCAGGGATTTATTTATTACACTATTCGCTCGCCTATTCTCGCTGTTTATTCTAAATTTTATCAACCGGGAACAGTTTTTGCAACATTTTTTATGCTGAGGGATAATTCTCGTAAGATTATCGATGAATATTTTTTGGGTAAAATCATATATTATTCAGAGATAATCATTTTAGATTAAAATATAAAATAGAAGGTGAGGTGAGCGGGTCAGTATATGAAAACTAAAATAGCATATTTTCTAATTTTTTTCTTCGCTTTTATTTTGACTATTTCGCCTGTATTAGCTGTAAATCCGAACGGCTCTTCAGCTTATGATGGATTAGAAAAAGGCAATTCATCAGTTATGCATTTATATATGTATGAAAAAGATGCAAGCTGGGATGTAGTAGATGGGGGAGCTTGGGGAAAAATGACATTTAATAAAAACAAAAATTCGCTGGTATTCAATGGCCATGGTCTTGATGCAAACAGAGAATATTCTGTAATACATTATATGGGAGATAATCCAAATTTAAGTCGTGATAAATTACATATGATTGCAATAGGTACATCTACAAGCGGTGGAGAAGTAAATATAAAAGGATCATGGGATGTCTGGAAAGGAAAATTCTGGCTTGTACCTGTAAGTGATTTAAAGGGCATGGCGGGAGATAAAGTTTTAGATAATTTAACAAATTGGAATCCAGGTGATTATTTATTTGAGTATAATGACCTATCATCTATCGGGTTGGTTTCATTTCCTTAAATTCTTTTCTACTTTCACTTGTTGCCATAAATAGCCTTCTTAGTTAAAATGAATAGCGAATGTATACGAGCGAATATGAATAAGTAAGAGAAGTCCTTACATTAGTGTTACCTCTGGTAACACAACACAGGGAAATTATCTATTTGTTAATATTCGTTCACTAAACGTTCAGGGTTTCCTGCATTAAATTGCATGGAACACTAAATAGATATCACAATTAAGGTTTTATTCCTGCGTAGATAAGGCCTGTTTTTTAAAACAGGTTTCCCAAAGTAGTCTCGATAGGTCATAGGGACACTACGGGGCAGGCTAAAAACTGCGACCATTTTTTTCTCCTTAAATATGGTAAGGCTCTGTTAGAATTAAATTATATGCCTCTTATCCTTGTTACAAATGATGACGGTATAAATTCACAGGGGATTAGAACACTGTCAAAAGCACTGCAATCCGTGGGAGAAGTTTATATTGTTGCCCCTGAGAGAGAGCAGAGTGCAGTTGGCCATGCACTTACGCTTCACAGGCCTTTAAAATCCGAAAAAATTAGTAATAAAACATACTTTATAAACGGTACTCCTACTGATTGTATTATTTTGGGTGTTAATAAACTGCTGCCCCAAAAACCCGATCTTATAGTCTCAGGGATAAATAATGGAGGCAACATGGGGGATGACATAACATATTCAGGCACAGTTGCTGCTGCGATAGAAGGCACTCTGTGTGGCATACTCTCTATTGCTATATCCTTTGTAAGAAAAGCTCAAAGTAATATCGTTTATTATAATAAGGGGGCTTTGAGGTTCCAGAAAGCAGCCCAATTTGCTCAAAGACTTGCAAAACAGGTTTTTGAAAAAGGCTTGCCAGCAGATACCTTTTTAAATGTAAATGTTCCAGATACTACAAGGATTAAGGGAATAAGACTTACAAGACAGGGCAAAAGAGTTTATGATAACTCTATCCAGGAAATGTTAGATCCGAGGGGCAGAAAGCACTTCTGGATAGGGAGTGACACACCTGTATGGCAATCAGGTGAAGATTCAGATTTTGAGGCTGTAAAAAACGGTTTTATCTCAGTTACCCCGGTTCATCTTGACCTGACGAATTATAAGGCTTTGAAATATATGAAAAATAATTGGAGATTTACAGATAATCGCAGGCTGAAAAAAAACACATTATCGCGGGGAAAAAGGGACAGATGACCTCAGATATATCTGTGATCATCTGTAATAAATCCTCGCCCTTTTTTAATTATGAAACACTATGATGTAATTATAGTCGGCGCCGGGCCTTCAGGGATTTTTGCTGCCCATGAACTCGTGTCCTCAAAAAAAGGACTGAAAATACTGATTCTTGAAAAGGGTATGGATATTGATAAGAGGGTTTGTCCTGTGAAAGCTGAAAAAAGTTCCTGCAAGCCATGTGCTGTATGCGGACTTTTATGCGGTTGGGGGGGCGCCGGGGCCTTTAGTGACGGCAAACTTAATCTGTCAAAGGATATCGGCGGTAATCTTACCAAGTATGTTGATGACCCAACGCTGGAAAATCTTATAACTTACACAGATAGCATCTATCAGAGATACGGTGCTCCTTCTCATGTTTATGGTGACGATACAGATAGAGTTGAAGCGCTTAAAAGCATGGCGAAAAAAAACGGACTTGAACTTATACCGTCGCGGATAAGACATATTGGGACAGACCGCTGCCCGGAACTTCTGAAAAAAATGAGAGTATATCTCAACTCTAAAATAGATTTTGCCTTTTCCATGGAGGTAAGAACAATTCTTTTTGAAAACGATAGAATTACAGGCATTGAAACAAAGGATGGAAATAGTATACGTGGAGATTTTGTGATTCTTGCGCCCGGCAGAGAGGGTTCTCTATGGCTTGAAGAACAGGCAAGGGCAATGGGGCTTTCCCTGCTAAAGAATCCTGTGGACATAGGTGTAAGAGTTGAGGTTCCTGCTTCAGTTATGGAGCCGCTTACAAGAGTTATTTATGAGCCAAAGCTGATTTTCCATTCAAAAAAATTTAACGACAGGATCAGGACCTTCTGTGTAAACCCTTATGGAGAAGTGGTGAAAGAATATGTAAAAGGTATATGGACTGTTAATGGCCACAGCTATTCTAACAGGACAACTGATAATACAAACTTTGCGCTTCTTGTAAGCACTTTTTTTACGGAACCTTTTGATGAACCTCATCTGTATGGAAGATATATTGCAAGACTCGCAAATCTTTTGGGCGAGGGAGTTATCCTCCAGAGACTTGGGGATTTGCAGGCCGGCCGCAGGTCAACACGCGCAAGGATCGCAAGGGGAAGCGTAAAACCAACACTTGAAGACGCTGTTCCGGGAGATCTCAGTTTTGTGCTTCCGTACCGTTATCTCTCAAATATTCTTGAGATGCTCAAGACAATGGATAAAATTGCGCCGGGTATTAACAGCCGGCATACATTGTTGTATGGGGTTGAAGTGAAGTTTTACTCCAGGCAGTTAAAATTGGCCCGCAATCTTGAAACAGAGATAGAAAACCTTTTTGCAATAGGGGATGGCGCAGGTGTTAGCAGGGGCCTTATTCAGGCGTCGGTTTCCGGAGTGATGGCAGCAAGGGAGATTTTAAGCAGGGTGTGAAGTGGCCGTTCTGCCACAGACAAACACATATAAAAAACAGTGAACCTATGTAGTTATGAATATCTTGAAAATTACAATAACCAAATCCCAAACTCTAAATCCATTCTCCGTAGCCGACTCTTCGGGGCGGAGGACGGCTAAATGCCAGTAATTAAATTTTCAATGACCAAAACAAATGATGTTTTTGCTAAATCAATCAGCGAGATTTGGAATTTATTTGTTTTTTGGTATTTGAAAAAAGGGATTTATTTGTAAATATGAATTACGAAGAACAGCGTCATTTGATGGTTGAGCGCCAGTTGAAGCCGCGGGGGATAAAAGATGAGCGGGTCCTTGCTGCAATGGAAAATGTCCAGAGACACCTGTTTGTTGGTGAGAGTTTACGGGATAGAGCGTACGAGGATAGCGCCCTTTCAATAGGAGAGGGACAGACAATCTCGCAACCATATATGGTTGCAGTAATGACAGAGTTACTCGAGTTAAAAGGCAATGAAAAGGTGCTTGAGGTGGGTACAGGTTCAGGTTACCAGTCAGCAGTCCTTTCAATGCTGGCCTCTGAGGTTTTTACTGTTGAAAGAGTCAGGCCGCTTGCCCTGAAGGCACAGAAGATATTTAAAAAACTCGGGTATACAAATGTCCATGTAGTTGTCTGCGATGGAACGCTTGGATTGCCTGAGCAGGGCCCTTTTGATGGTATCATCGTAACTGCTGCTTCCCCCAAAATACCTGATACATACATAAGACAATTAAAGGTCAATGGAAGACTTGTAATTCCTGTAGGCAGCAGATATTCTCAAATGCTTTATCAGGTAAGAAATACGTCTTCAGGAGCAAGTACTTCCATGTCAACCTCGTGTGTTTTTGTCCCGCTTATTGGAAAATATGGCTGGGAGGAATTGGAAAAATAATAATAGAAATTACTGAAAAATCCAGTAATCTCTGATTACACAGATTAGACACAGATTACACCGATTAAAGATATTGAAAAATATATTATATATTAATATCTGGGCAATCATAATAGAAATCTGTGTATTCAAGAGAGCAAGATTAGTTTTTCAGAGCTCTCTAATAAGTTTATTGACAAGAAGAATACATTTTATGTAAAACATCTAATACTATAGGCTGTCACGAAAGTCGTTCCAGTCTATGATTTCATAGATTTTAAAAAGATTCCACAGATTTTTTTCTAACGAGAGTGTTTAATCTGTGTAATCTTAATTTCAATCAGTGTAATCAAGGGCTTCGTTTTGTGAAGCCCTAAGGAGAGACAATGATTAAAGAGTCAAAAAAGATATGGATGGATGGCAGATTCATTAAATGGGCTGACGCTAAAGTTCATGTTCTTACCCATACACTCCATTATGGTCTTGGGGCATTTGAAGGTATAAGGTGTTATAAAACTCCGGAAGGACCGGCAATTTTCAGATTACGGGAACATATAGACAGACTTTTTGATTCATCCCGAATTTTGCAGATTAAACTTCCATATACTCCTGAAGAGATTAGAAAGGCAGTCATTGAATCTGTAAAAGTCAACCGGCTTAAAGAGTGTTACATAAGGCCTATTGTCTATATTGGCTACGGGTCAATGGGCATTTATCCGAAGGATAATCCAGTAAAAGTTGCAGTAGCAGTTTGGCCCTGGGGGGCTTATCTTGGTGAAGACGGCATTAAAAACGGTATTAAGGTCAAGGTGTCTTCTTTTTCAAGACATCATGTAAATGTAACAATGACAAAAAGCAAGACATGCGGTGATTATGTTAATTCTCTTCTTGCAAAAAGAGAGGCAATTTCCTGCGGCTATGATGAGGCATTACTTCTTGACACGCACGGATATGTGACAGAGGGCAGCGGGCAGAATGTTTTTATAATCAGAAAAGGCATTGTGAAGACAGTGCCGCTTGCATCTGTGCTTGAAGGCATTACAAGAGACAGTGTGATTGAGATAGCGCGTAATGAGAATCTTGAGGTAAGAGAAGAAAATTTTACAAGAGATGAACTCTACATTGCAGATGAGGTCTTTCTTACGGGCACGGCTTCAGAAATTACGCCAATCAGGGCAGTGGATGAAAGAGTAATCGGTAAAGGCAGGCCAGGCCCTGTGACAAAGAAACTGCAGAATTCTTTTTTTAAGATAGTGCATGGGGAAAATAAATCTTACGAATCCTGGCTTACGTATATTTAACATTCCCGCAAAAATTTTAATTTTAATAAGAAAAATAAATGAGATGCCGGATAATTAGGCCGCAGGTTTTTGTAAGAACTGTTTTTTAAGATATTCCCCTGTCAAGCGTCCTGTACTGAATTGCCTCTGATATATGCCCGGCATTAATCTGCTCTGACTCTGCAAGGTCTGCTATTGTACGGCTGACCTTGAGAATCCTTGTATATGCCCTTGCTGAAAGTCCGAGTTTTTGCATTGCTGTTTCGAGAATGCCCTGTGCCTCAGACTTGAGTGAGCAATACTTTTTGATATGTCTTGAACGCATTTTTGCATTCGAGTAAATATGGTCTTTTTTGAATCTTTCAACCTGGATTCTCCTTGCGCTCTGCCCCCGGATACGAATGTTTTTGGACGATTCTCCGCAGAACTCCTGTGAAAGCTCTTTATAGGCCACAGCAGGCACCTCAACATGGATGTCAATCCGGTCAAGGAGTGGACCTGAAACTCGTTGCCTGTAACGGTGTATCTGTGAAGGTGTACATATACACTGATGATGTGAATCTCCCATATATCCACAGAGACAGGGGTTCATAGCACATACAAGCATAATTGATGCGGGATAAGTAATAGAGCTTATTGCCCTTGAAATCGTAACAGAGCCGTCTTCAATTGGTTGTCTTAATACCTCTAAGACATTCCTTTTGAACTCAGGAAGCTCGTCAAGAAATAAGACGCCGTTATGTGAAAGGCTCACTTCCCCTGGTTTTGGAATCTGACCTCCGCCTACCATTGCAACGTCTGACAGGGTATGGTGAGGAGCACGAAAGGGCCTTGTGGCAAGAAGAGGCTGTCCAGCCCTGATAAGGCCCATTACACTATGAATCCTTGTTGTCTGCAATGCCTCTTCAAATGTCATATCAGGCAGTATTGTTGGTATTCTTTTGGCGAGCATTGTTTTTCCTGAGCCAGGTGGTCCAATCATCAGGATGTTATGATTACCCGCTGCAGCCACCTCAAGTGCCCTCTTGACATGCTCCTGTCCCTTGACATCAGAGAAATCGTCCAGATAAACAGAGTGTTCCATCATGGCAGACTGTATATCTATGCTTGTTGCCTGATGACTGTTGGTCCCTGTGAAAAACTCAATTAGTTCAGGCAGGCTTTCAAACCCGTATACCTTAACGTTACTCACAACAGCGGCCTCACGAGCATTCTGTTTCGGAAGGATTAATCCCCTCAGTTTGCTTTCTCTCGCCTTAATAGCCATTGAAAGGGCACCTTTTACAGGTTTTATCCTGCCGTCTAATGAAAGCTCTCCGGAAATCATATATCCATGAATGGCGCCGGGTTCTACAATGCCTTCTGCAACCGTTATACCGATGGCAATAGGGAGGTCAAATGCAGAGCCTTCTTTTTTTATATCAGCAGGGGCGAGATTTACTACTATCTGTTTTAAAGGAAAATTAAACCCTGTGTTTTTGAGCGCTGCCCTTACACGGTCTTTACTTTCCTTGACTGCTGTATCTGGAAGACCGACAGTTGAAAAATGCGGTAATCCTCTTGAGGTTATATCAACCTCTACCTCAATCGTGTGGGCGTCAATCCCGATTAGGGCTGCGCTTAGAATTTTGGAGAGCATGATTTACAATAATAACATAACATCTGGATATTCGTTAATTATTATAAATGATTATAAATACCTTTATTGGCAACGTCTCCAATATTTTCCAACATCCTGTCTCCAAATGCCATAAAAAGCTGGCAGAAACTATTTTATGACATATATAATAAATTATATTATTGAAAACTGATAAAGAGGCGCTAATGAATTTTGTAGACAGGAGAACATTCAAGAGATACAAAAAAGAAACTGCCTTCAAACTTAAGTTATCAACCGGGGTATATGACTGTAAAACCGTTGATTATTCTGCTGAGGGAATCTGCCTGCATATTTTTGGTGATACTCTTTCACTCCTGCCGGGTGACACAGTCGAATTTACCATCCAGGACCCTGAGTTAGAGTTTCTTGGTGAAGTTGTATGGGTAAAAGAGACTGATAGGGGTCACATGGCCGGCTTTAAAAGGATTGGTAATTTCAGAGGAACCTGCAATGATTTTCTTTTAGCTGATATTATGATCGGTTTACAGAGAACTTTAAGGACTGGAATTCTTGAAGTAATTCAGGGTATAAAAATTATAAAAATATATATTAATAATGGAGATTTTATATTTGCAAATTCTAATCATGATGATGATCGCCTTGGAGAGTTTCTCATAAAAAAAGGAAGTATTACCTTGAAACAACGTTTTGAAGTCAGTGAGCGATTGAAAAAAACCGGAGAAAGGATGGGGAAAATACTTGTAGAACTTGGATACTTAAAAGCTACGGACCTCTTCGTCGCAATCAGACAACAGGTAGAGCAGATTATTATCAGCGTAGTTACTGCTGAATGTGGTGATTTTGAATTCAAGGAGTGTCCACTTCCAACGGAGGAAACAATAACCCTGAACCTCAGTGCGGGTAATCTTATATTTCAAGGTATCAAAAGGATTAACAATCTCCAATATATATTAGATGATCTTCAATCTTTAGATATTGTTTTATGCCTTTCGCAGAACCCTGCTGATCTTTTTCAGGATATTGCTCTTGATGATTATGACAAGGAAATACTTTCACATGTAAGGAGTCAGGTTACCCTGGAAGAGTTGCTTTCAAAATCTCCAGTTAGTAATTTTGAAACAGTTAAAACGATCTATGCTTTTCTTTGTGCAAGAATCATTGTCATAAAAGAAGATGGTATGCCTCAGGAAGTTTCACCAGACGAAATCATCCTGGAACCTAAAACTGAAATTGATACTAATTTCTTAAACAAGGTAAATGAACTGTTTGATTCATATAAGACCCTTGGATTTTATGACATCTTTGGTATTCACACAAAGGCAACGGATGAAGAGATAAAAAAGGCATATTGGGAAAAGGCACGAGAGTTCCATCCAGATAGACATTTCGCCTGTCAATCTGAAGAGTTAAAGGGAAAATTGAATAAAATATTTTCTCATATCAATGTAGCTTATACAACGCTTTCTAATCCTGAAAAACGAAGGCTTTATGACAGGCCTGGTTCTAAGCAATCTGTAAAATCATCTTCAAATACTGAAATAGCCCTGGAACTGTTTCTTAAAGGGAAGTCGAAGATGATAGTTGGTGATTTACCTGAAGCAATAAAATTATTTAGTGAAGTAATCTATTTTGATAACTCTAAAGCAGAATACCATTTCTATCACGGAGTTGTATTGAGCAAACTAAAGATGTTCAAAGAGTCAGTAAAAGCTTTCAATAAAGCAATTGAGATAGATCCGTTTAATTCCAGTTATTTTGCTGAGCTTGGCCATGTCCTTCTTAACCTTGGGTTTAAGCTCAGGGCAAAAAGCTCCTTTGATAAGGCACTGAAGATTTCCCCTTCAGATGAAAGGGCTCTTGATGGTAAAAAAATTATAGAAGAATCTTAAGCCTTAACCTTCTTTACCTTTCAATTGAAAATCAACTTGCCCTCCCAAATACTATAATGTTTAAATATTTGAGCAGGGGGAGAGCTGTAATTCTTGATAGTCTTCCCTGATATTTCAGAAGAGACCACTCAAAAGGGTTGGAAGAAAACAGGATATGAAACATATTAAACTGACTCTTCAGTACGATGGCAGTGATTATTCAGGCTGGCAGGTCCAGAAAAAAGAGAAAACCATTCAGGGGATTATTGAGGATGCTGTTTATTCTGTTACAAGTGAACGCACAAGGCTTACCGGGGCGTCCAGAACTGACGCAGGTGTTCATGCACTGGAACAGATTGCAGTATTTAAGACTCAATCCAATTTAGAACCTCAGATGCTTAAGCGTGCTCTCAATGCAAACCTCCCGCAGGACGTAAGGATAATAGATGCTCAAGAGTGCCCGGCAGATTTTCATCCCCGATACAGTGCAAAGAATAAAACATACTCATACATTATATCCTTCCCCGGAGCTTATTCTGTTTTTCTCAGGAGATATTCGTGGCAGATGCCTTATCAGTTATCCCGAAACGTCGGGATAATGAGAGAATCTGCGTTATATCTCATTGGCAAGCATGATTTTTCTTCTTTTCGCGCATCTGGCTGTAATTCGAAGAGTCAGGTCAGGACTATAAATAATATTGAGATATCAGAGTTTTCCTCTATTGATTTTATGAGTCTCAGGTTTAATGCTCCCATAATAAAAATAAGTATACAGGCAGATGCATTTCTCAGGCACATGGCAAGAAATATTGTCGGGACACTCGTGGAAGTTGGCAGGGGGAGAATTTCTCCATCCGGTTTACTGGAGATACTTAAATTAAGAGATAGACGATCTGCAGGGCCGACGGCACCTGCACAGGGCTTGTTTCTGGAGAAGATAAAATATTAAAACAATAAGACGTTATTGGTTATTCGTTATACAAATAACGACCTGATAACCCATGACGGAATAATCAAATAAATGATTGCAAATCTTAAAACAACGGAAAGCATGATGAACTTCAAAAAGCTACCTGTGGTAGTCATTGGGTTCATTAGATTGATACTCATTATATTTTCTTGACGTTACCCTATAAGTGCCTGCCCCGTGAACCCTGTTTTTCGGAGTTTGGTGTCCCGACAATTCGGGAAAACCGTTTTTTGGAAACCAGGTCGAAACTGCTATTAATTTTCTTTAAATAAGAAAGGATTTCTTAAAATGTTATCAGTCCTTTTTGTCTTTCTGCCTCGGCGGATCAGGTGAGTCTAAGACTAGAGGAGGACTTATAAGTGGTAGGCTATCTTTATAATTTGTCAATATTCAGTTCAAGGACTACTCCCGCATTTATGACTTAAAAGATTAAGATATCATAAACGCAACTATTTAAGTCTAACCCCAATTTTTCAGGACGATTATCTGTAGATAAAAAATTTTCTTTTTGATATATTAACATCATTGATATTCTAAAAATATTGGATACCAAAAAGGAGATATGAGAGACTACGAATCAAAATATCCCGTTATTCTTGCACTTTCCGGATGGTTATTTTTGGTCTTCTATCTCTATTATAATTATATCCAGGATAAACCTGATTTTTTCCAACAGCTTCTATTTCCTGATGATTATTCCCAGGCTGTAATACATATACTTGTTTTTACTGCGCCTGTTATCTCTACTATTATCGGTTATGTTCTTAATAACAGGTTAGTTTACAAAAAAGAAATAGTTACGTTAGAAAAGCGGTACAAGAACCTTGCGGCACATGATCTAAGGCAAATAATCGATGCCCTTATCCTTGCCTTTGTTAATGCCCTTGACGCTAAAAGTCCCTGGACAAAAGGTCATTCTGAAAGGGTTTCAAAATTTTCCATTGCGATTGCAAAAGAAATGGGCATGGAAGAAAATAAAATTGAGACTTTAAGGATTGCATCACTCCTTCATGACATAGGAAAAATAGGCACATATGATTCAGTGCTGGATAAGCATGGAAAGCTTACAGAAGAGGAATTTGAACTCGTAAAAAAGCATCCAGCCAAGGGGGTAGAAATACTATTGCCAATAAATAAACTCAGCAGTATCTTGCCTATTATCAGACACCACCATGAAAGGATAGACAGTAAAGGTTACCCTGACGGTCTGAAAGGTGAAGAAATACCGCTTCTGGCAAGGATGGTCTGTGTTGCCGACTCATATGATGCTATGACTGCAGAAAGACCATACAACGTAACTTATAGTAAGGGAGAGGCAATTCTCATACTAAAAGAGTGTTCGGGAACACAATTCGACCCAGGGGTGGTAGAAACATTTTTAAGGGTTTTGAATAGCTATTAGTAATTAGAAAAAAATCACAACAAATTTAATTTCGAATATAGAAATTTATGCTGTAAAATCAAAACATGCTAAAATAAACAAGGTTGGAAGGATAGGGGGCAGGGCCTGACATTAGACAATTCTTTCTTACCCCACCACATTAAACTCCCTTACCCTCAGTTCCACGCCTAATTCATCTGCTATAACCCTGCATTTTTCAACATCTATTTCTGGTATATCCACAACAGTGATTTTTACTTCGGGAATATATTTTTTTGCCTCCCGGACAAAAGATAAAATACTGTTAAATGTGTCTTTATATACAGGCTTGCAAATGGTTTCATACTTTTTCTCGTTTTCGGCATCAAGGCTTATTGAAAGACTGTCAACTAAATGGCGTAGTTCAGGAAGTATGTTTCTGCCATGAATCAAATTTCCGTGCCCATTAGTATTTATCCTGACTCTGCCGCTTTTTTGTTTAATCCAGACAGAAACCTCTTTTACAGTATCAAGCCTCAGAAGCGGCTCGCCAAGTCCGCAGAAGACAATTTCCTTATACGCCTTAGGATCCTTTATGGCCTTGATTATTTCCTCTGAAGAAGGTTCTTTTTCAAGGTTCAGGTTATGGCCTTTTACGTAACTTGTGTGGAACCTTACGCAAAAACCGCACCTGTTAGTGCATCTGTTTGTAATATTCAAATAAAGTGAATCCCTGATTTTATAAGCAATTTTGCCATTTTCAGGAATCCTGCCCATTTTAAATAGCCTCATTGCATTGAGTGATGTAATCCTTGCTATATCAGAGATTCCTACGCCTCTTATCTCTGATATAGCCTTAGCTGTATATTTTAAAAAAGAGGGTTCGTTTCTTTTGCCCCTCATTGGTACAGGACTTAAATAAGGGGCATCTGTTTCTATGAGCAAACGGTCGTCAGGGATGAATTTTGCAACCTTTCTCAGGTTTACTGCATTTTTGAAGGTAACCGGCCCGGCAATTGATATGTAAAAACCCATGTTCAGAACATTCCTTGCCATCTCTGTGTCCCCTGAGAAGCAATGAAAAACGCCTGTCATACCGGATGCTTCCTTTTGAATAATCTGCAGTGTATCATGTTTTGCTTCCCTGCTGTGAACTATAATTGGTAGACCGAAATCCCTGGCTAAGGCTATCTGTTTTCTAAAGGCATCCAGTTGAATTTCCTTTTGTGAATGCATGTAGTGGTAATCAAGGCCAATTTCACCTATGGCAATTACCTTTGGCTGTTTTGCCCAGGCTTTTATCTCGGAGAAAAGTTCTTCATTCAGTGTCTTTGCGTCGTGCGGGTGAATGCCTATTGCCATGTAAACCTCCGGATAATCACTGCTGATTTTAAGTCCATGTATATTTCCTCCCCTGTCAGAGCCTATGTTGATTATGTATTCAATACCGGCATCCATGGCACGCATGATAATTTTGTCTCTATCACTGTCAAATGCGTCCATATCAAGGTGGCAGTGTGAATCTATCAAGCTGTTTTGCACTTAATAACTCCTTCAAACAAATATAATTAAAGCTGTTTAAAATACTTGAACTATCCTGAACTTTTTTATCGTAGTGAAATTAAAAGGATTTTGTCAAAGTATACCCCGTTAGAAAAGGAGTTCCTTCCCTTCTAAGACCTTAAGTCTTTTATGGGAAAAAAGTGAAAAGATACATAGCAAACCCTGTCAGAAAAAATATTTCTAACAGGGTTTAACTTGTATTTTTTAGAGAAATATGATAATTTTCCTTTTAAAAGGAAGGGGGGATTGTCTTTGAAAGACGATGAGATAGCAGACACATTAATGGAGCAAAATCAGGAATACAAAAAACTTCATGAGGAACATAAAAGGCTTAAACAGACTCTTGCAGAGATGGACAGAAACAAATATCTTACCTCTGAGGAGGAAATGGAGAGAAAGAAGCTCCAGAAACAGAAACTCCATAAAAAAGACCGCATGGCAGAAATTATAAGGGAATACAAACAAAAATTAAAAATTAAAAATTAAAAATGAAGGACTCTTAACTTACTTTGTTATGAAAAGTGACCTTATAAAAAAAGGCGTTGAAAGATTACCACACAGGGCTCTGCTCTATGCTACAGGGATTCCCCCTACAGAGATAAACAAGCCGTTTATAGGCGTTGCCACAAGCTTTACCGATATTATCCCCGGGCATATAGGTATGCGTGACCTTGAAAGGTTTATAGAGAAAGGGATACATACGGGAGGCGGCTATCCATTTTTCTTTGGCGTGCCGGGTATCTGTGACGGCATTGCAATGGGGCATAGAGGGATGCACTATAGCCTTCCGTCAAGGGAGCTTATAGCAGATATGATTGAAACTATAGTTGAGGCGCATAGTTTTGATGGCCTTGTGCTTCTCACAAACTGTGATAAGATTACCCCTGGAATGCTTATGGCGGCGGCAAGGGTAAATGTGCCGTCCATTGCTGTTACTGCCGGACCTATGCTTGCAGGACATATGAAAGGCAGGAGACTCTCTCTTGTGAATGATACTTTTGAGGCTATTGCTAAATACAAAAAGGGACTTATAAGTGATTCGGAAATGTCAGAACTTGAGATGTGTGCCTGTCCCGGTCCCGGCTCGTGTCAGGGGATGTATACTGCTAATACAATGGCCTGTGTAACCGAGGCACTTGGAATGAGTCTTCCGGGATGTGCAACATCTCTTGCCGTATCTTCAAAAAAACGCAGGATTGCCTTTTATAGCGGGCAGAGAATAGTTAAACTTGTAAGGAAAAATATAAGCCCTAAAAAGATATTAACGCAGAAGGCATTTGAAAATGCCATAAAGATTGACATGGCTCTTGGCGGTTCTACAAATACAGTTTTGCATATTCCGGCCATTGCCAGTGAGACAGGGGTAAACATATCTTTGGAAATGTTTGATAAAATAAGTAAAACAACGCCTCATATAGCAAACATGCTGCCTGGAGGTACACATTATCTTGAGGACCTTGAATATGCAGGAGGCATACCGGCCGTGATGAAAAGATTAAAAGCAGGTCTTCATAATACTATAACGGTATCAGGAAAAAAAATTTACAATATAGCAAACGAAGCTGAGGTTGTAGATTCAGAGGTTATCAGACCACTTAAAAAGGCATATCATAAAGAGGGCGGTGTAGCTGTTTTGAGAGGAAGTCTTGCCCCGGACGGTGCAGTCGTAAAACAGACAGCAGTGAGTAAAAAAATTCTGAAGCATAAAGGCAGGGCAAAGGTGTTTAATTCGGAAGAAGGTGCAATGAAATCGATTCTATCTGGCAAAATCAGGTCAGGAGATGTTGTAGTTATTCGTTATGAGGGACCAAAAGGCGGCCCGGGCATGAGGGAGATGTTAAATGCAACTGCTTCTATTGCCGGGATGGGTTTGAGTGAATCTGTTGCCTTGATTACAGACGGACGTTTTTCCGGAGGGACAAGGGGTCCGTGTATTGGCCATATATCTCCAGAGGCAATGGAAGGCGGCCCTATCGCCATTATAAGGGACGGAGATATAATAAGCATTGATATTCCAAAGAGAAAGATAGATATACTTGTTAATGATAAAGAAATTGAAAAGAGGTTTAAAACATGGAAGCCTTGCAAACCCAAGATTACCAAGGGCTGGCTTGCCAGATATTCTGTCCTTGTTACATCAGCTAGTACAGGGGCGGTAATGAAACAGAAAATATAGATACATGATGCAAGATACAAGAAAGGATGCGTTAAGGTATAGGGTAAAGAAGCCGGTATAGTAGTTGGGTTGGGGTTAAGTTAAGACTAACTACCTGACCTATAGACCAAACAGGCATCCCTGCTTACCGGTAGGCAGGTTGACCTTAACCATAACCTGGTTTTAAAACATGTATTATGAATCCCGAAGCGGGTCGGAATTTAGTCATCGGGATTGATTCTAAAATAGTTTCGACCTGAATCATGTCAGAGGAGCGTAAATGAAAAAAATAGGTGCTGAGATATTGATTGAATGTCTTAAAAAAGAAGGGGTAAAACATATATTTGGTTATCCCGGAGGAGTAGTTCTAAATATTTTTGATGTTCTTTTTGATGAGAAGGATATCAAATTTATCCTCACAAGACATGAGCAGGGAGCAATTCACGCTGCGGATGGTTATGCAAGGGTAAGCGGTAAAGCTGGTGTTGCTATTGTTACCTCCGGCCCGGGTGCTACAAATACTGTTACGGGTATTGCTACTGCCTCAATGGATTCAGTGCCGCTTGTTGTGTTTTCAGGACAGGTCCCGACTATGTTGATTGGTAACGACGCCTTTCAGGAGGCTGACATTGTGGGAATAACAAGACCCTGCACAAAATACAGCTACCTTGTAAAGGATGTAAAAGACCTTGCCAGAACAGTCAGGGAGGCATTTCATATTGCGACAACAGGAAGGCCCGGCCCTGTCTTGATTGATTTACCCAAAGATATTACAGCCGGAAAGTGTGATTTTATTTGGCCAAAGCAGATAGATATAAGAAGCTATAATCCTACTTATATCGGTAATAAATGGATGATAAAGCAGGCGGCACATCAGATAGCACGGGCTAAAAGGCCGGTTATTATGGCAGGTGGAGGGGCAGTTATTTCAGGTGCTTCAAAGGAACTTAAAGAACTGGCTGAGCTGGTCAGTGCCCCTGTTACCATGACGCTTATGGGTCTCGGCAGTTTTCCCGGCACCCACCGTCTTTCTATGGGTATGCTCGGTATGCACGGAACGTACTATGCCAATATGGCTGTCCAGAATTCAGATTTGATAATGGGAATTGGCGTTAGATTTGATGACCGCGTTACCGGGAGAACAGGAACGTTTGCACCTCATGCAAAAATAATGCATATAGATATCGACCCTACCTCAATAAGAAAGAACGTAAAGGTCGATATCCCTGTAGTTGGGGATGTGAAACTGGTATTAAGGGAGATTTTGCATATTTTGAAAAAAGATGAAAAAGGATTGGGATCTGCTGAAGTAAAGGCCTGGTTAAAGCAGATAGATAAATGGAAGAAAGAAAGGCCGCTTACTTATACATATAGCAAAGACGTTATCAAACCGGAATTTGTAGTGGAAAAAATTTATGAACTCACAAAGGGTAAGGCAATAATCTGTACGGAAGTGGGACAGAATCAAATGTGGGCGGCGCAATTTTATAAATATGATAAGCCAAGAAAATGGTTGTCCTCAGGGGGACTGGGTACAATGGGATATGGTTTTCCTGCTGCAATAGGCGCTCAAATTGCCTGTCCAGATAAGCTGATCGTTGACATAGCCGGCGATGGGAGTATTCAGATGAATATTCAGGAATTAGCCACTGCTGTTATAAACAAACTGCCGGTTAAGGTGGCGATTCTTAATAATCGTTATCTTGGAATGGTGAGGCAGTGGCAGGAGTTGTTTTTCAAAAAACGGTATTCACATACCCATCTGGATGTAGTGCCTGACTTTGTTAAAGTAGCCGAGGCATATGGGGCTGTAGGCCTTAGAGCAACAAAACCGAGTGAGGTGGAACCTGTTCTGAAAGAGGCGCTCAAGATAAAGAAAAAGCCTGTATTTATGGATTTTGTAGTTGATTGGAAGGAGAAGGTTTATCCTATGGTTCCGGCCGGAGCAGCGATAGACGAGATGATATTTGAAGAAGAAAAAAAGTAAACCCCGTTAGAATGGCGACGGTCATCTAACGGGAAGGCCTGCCTCTACCTATCGGCTGGACAGGTGCTGGCAGACAGGCTCACATGGGGCATTCTAACGGGGTAAATGCAGGGCAGTAAAACAGAAAAAATCAAAATGCAAAATTGAGAAGTTCGATAATTTTTATTTTTTATTTTTGATTTCTCCGGAGGAGTAATGAGACATACAATATCAGTGCTTGTGGAAAATAAATTTGGGGTGCTTTCAAGGGTTTCAGGTCTTTTCAGCGGCAGAGGATTTAACATAGAGAGTCTTTCTGTTGGTGAAACCATTGACCCGAAGATGTCTCTGATGACTATTGTTACAATTGGTGACGACCAGATAGTCGAGCAAATAACTAAACAACTTAACAAGCTTATTGATGTTATCAGAGTAATTGACTTTATTGGGGTTGATCATGTTGAGAGGGAGATGGTGCTTGTCAAGGTTTCCCCTAAAAAGGAAGACAGATCCGAGGTCTTGAAACTTGCGGAAATCTTCAGAGGGAGAATTGTGGATTCCGGCCATACAACTTATACAATAGAGATTACAGGGGATGAGAAAAAAATAGAGGCGTTTGTGGGGCTGATGAAGTCTTACGGGATAAAAGAATTTGTTAGAACCGGTAAAGTTGCAATTGCAAGGGAGAGAACGAAGAAATAAATATAATCCTGTTTTTTCTTATCTGACGAATCTCTTGTAAAAGTATCGAGAGAATTGCTATTGATGTCATACCCGCCCCGTATCGGAGTACGGGATAAACTCCAGTGGGTATCCAGAAATCTTTAATTTTAAATAATACTGGATTCCCGATAAAAACCTCGGGAATGACTACTAAAGACTTTTGCAAGAGGTTCTAACTAACTATTAAATTTTTTAGAATTTTTTTATTTATGATTTGTTTAGTTCTTGGTATTTCGGATTTAGAATTTATTTAAGAGGAGGGTGCAATGAAAATATATTATGATAAAGACATTAAACGGGGCCTTTTAAAAGATAAAAAGGTCTGTGTTATGGGATATGGAAGCCAGGGATATGCTCATGCCAATAATTTAAAAGAAAGTGGAGTGAATGTAATTGTCGGGGCAAGAAAAGGGGCCAGTTTTGATAAGGCTAAAAAGGCGGGGTTTAAGGTCATGTTACCCAAAGATGCGGCAAAAGAAGCAGACATGATAATGATACTTTTTCCGGATGAGTATCAGGCAGATATATACAAAAAAGAAATTATGCCGAACCTGAAAAAGGGTGTTTACCTTGGTTTTGCTCATGGCTTTAATATCCATTACAGTCAGATTGTGCCTGCGCCTGAGACAAATGTGTTCATGGTTGCACCTAAAGGGCCTGGTCATCTTGTGAGGTCGGAATATACAAAGAAAACCGGTGTTCCGTGCCTTGTTGCGGTACAGCAGGATCCATCCGGGGATACAAAGGAACTTGCCCTTTCTTATGCATCTGCGATAGGAGGCGGAAGGGCGGGGATAATTGAAACTACATTCAGGGAAGAGACCGAGACAGACCTTTTTGGAGAGCAGGTTGTCTTGTGCGGCGGCCTGACTTCTCTGATAATAACTGGTTATGAGACACTTGTCGGGGCTGGTTATGCGCCTGAAATGGCTTATTTCGAATGTCTTCATGAGGTTAAATTAATAGTTGATTTGCTCTATGAAGGAGGAATATCTAATATGCGGTATTCAATAAGCAATACTGCTCAATACGGTGATATAACAAGGGGCCCTCGTGTTATAAATTCTGAAGTGAGGCAGGAAATGGAGAAGATTCTCGCTGAAATACAGTCAGGCGAATTTGCAAGGGAATGGATACTTGAATGCAAAGCAAACAAAGCAGTTTTTAACGCCCTTACAAAAAAAGGAGAGCAGCATCCAATAGAAGAAGTGGGGGCAAGGCTCAGGGCTATGATGCCGTGGCTTAAAAAAGGCAAGCTGGTAGATAAATCAAAGGCATGAGAAAAACAGTGAACAGTGATCAGTGAACTGATAACTGATAATGTGTTTAATATCATTCCCTCGGAATATTCCTTTATCCTTTTTTTATTTTTCAAACTGGGGTAACCATCATAACATACAGGAAGTAAGGTAAGATTAGATGATACAGTGAAGGCATGGGAAAGATTTCAGGGATAATTGAAAGTAAGTAAGTTATTCGTATAGCAAATAACTCTACTCTACGAGTCGTAGACGAGCCATTGGCCAATAATGAATAACTACTAACGGTTTTAAAATGAGAAAAGGGATTTATTTGTTGCCAAATACATTGACCCTCTGCGGGATGTTCTGCGGGTTTTATGCGATTCTTGCGTCCTATAAGGGCCTATATATCTACGCTGCATGGGCTATATTGATTGCAAATATATTTGATGTGCTTGACGGCTGGGTTGCAAGGGTAACCCACAGCACCACTAAATTTGGTATTGAGCTTGATTCTCTTTCTGACCTTATTGCATTTGGAATTGCGCCAGCTGTTCTTATTTATAGCTGGGGTTTGCAGTCTTTTGGCCGTTTCGGCTGGGGAGCTGCATTTATTTTTGTTATATGCGGCGCATTAAGGCTTGCAAGATTTAATGTGCAGAAGGACTCTACAGAGAGCAGGGCATTTACCGGAATGCCTATTCCCGGGGCTGCTACAGTAATAGCATCTTTTGTTTTATTTTATAATGAGGTATGGGGAGATTTAACAGGCCGAAATTATATAACTTTGCTTTTGCCTTTTATACTTGCAGCATTAATGGTCAGTACATTGCGGTATCACGGAATAAAAGAGACTGATTTAAAGAAAAGGAAGCCATTTTGGCTTTTGGTTGCAATAGTAGCTGCTTTTGTTCTCGTATTTATGTATCCTGAAATTATAATATTTATTTTTTCTATTATTTATATGTTATGGGGCATTGTCGAGAATGCTGTAATTTTCCGCAGGAAGAGAAGATTGAGGAGTCCGGCGCAATGAAGATAATCAAGATTTTTGATACAACACTCAGGGACGGAGAGCAGTCACCCGGGGCATCCATGAACGTAGAAGAAAAGCTCCGGGTTGCAAAACAGCTTGCGCATCTCAGGGTGGATATTATAGAGGCTGGCTTTGCTGTCAGTTCGCCGGGTGATTTTGAGGCGATAAAGACCATCGGTGCTGAAGTAGACGGCCCTGTGATTTGCAGCCTGGCAAGGGCAAAAGAGGGGGATATAAAAAAGGCATGGGAAGCGCTTAGAGATGTTACTAAAAAGAGAATACATACATTTCATTCGACCTCTGACATTCATCTTAAATATCAGTTTCGCATCAGCCGTGAAGAGGCGCTCAAGAGATCTGTTGAAATGGTAAAGCTTGCCAGAAGTTATGTCGAGGATGTGGAATTTTCACCCATGGACGCAACAAGAAGTGATATTAGCTATCTCTGTGAAGTCATTGAGGCTGTAATAGATGCCGGGGCATCAACTGTTAACATACCGGATACGGTTGGTTACAGTATCCCGAATGAATTCGGTGCAATGATAAAAACTATTTACGATAGAGTAAAAAATATTAAGGAGGTTGTGATTTCGGTTCATTGTCATAATGACCTTGGACTTGCTGCGGCTAACTCACTGTCTGCAGTGCTTAATGGCGCTGGACAGATTGAATGCACTGTTAACGGTATAGGTGAGCGCGCTGGTAACTGTTCAATGGAAGAGGTTGTTATGGCCCTCAGGACAAGACGTGATGTTTTTAATGCAGATACGAATATTCATACTGAGGAAATAATGCGGAGCAGCAGGCTTGTTACAAAGATAACAGGCATGTCAGTTCAACCGAACAAGGCTATTGTAGGAGAAAATGCCTTTGCACATGAATCAGGGATACATCAGGATGGTCTCTTAAAGGAAAAATCTACCTATGAAATCATAAAGCCTGAAACCATAGGTCTTCACAAGACAAGATTTGTTCTGGGTAAACACTCGGGAAGACATGCTTTTAGAATGAGACTTGATGAACTTGGTTACAAACCAGGCGACGATGAGCTGAATAGTGCATTTGAGCGGTTTAAGAAACTTGCTGACCAGAAAAAGGATATATTTGATGAGGATATTGAGGCCCTGGTTTTCGAAGAGGTGAAGGGAATCCCCGAGACTTACAGCCTTATAGACCTGAGTATTGTGGCTGGAATCAACAGGGAACCTACTGCAACGGTTAAACTCAAAGCTGGCGAAGAACTTATAGAAAAAACAGAGCACGGTGACGGCCCTGTTGATGCAGTATACAGGGCAATTGTCTCCATAACAGGCACGAAGAGCAACCTGCTTAAATTTGAAGTCAAAGGTATAACGGGCGGTACAGATGCGCTGGGCGAGGTTATGGTATCACTTGAAGAAGACGGCAGAGCTGTCAGGGGGAGCGGTGCTGACACGGATATTATCATTGCCTCTGCAAAAGCCTACATAAACGCGCTGAATAAATTGGCTGTGAGAAAGAGGTAATTTTAAATAGTTTAAAATTTTCCGGAATTGTTTAAAAAACTAAGCTGAAGATTAGAATATTGGGTAAAAATACATGTATGTAATGATTTTGAAGGTGTCTTAATCAAAATATTTATTTACCCCGTTAGAGAAAGCCACCGGTAAAGTCGGTGGTAACTTACCTTATGAGGCTGACAGTGGTTTAATGCCACCGTCAGCGCATCTACCGTTAGAGAGAATTCTCTATAACGGGGTTTACTGTTTGAGATATTACTGAAGGCATCTGGAGAACCAATGACAATCACAGAGAAAATTCTTGCAGCACACCTGCCTGATCGGCAGACAGGTGCAGCCGGAAAAGAAGTATCAGCCGGAGAGTTAATAAATGCAAAGGTTGACCTTGTTCTTGCCAATGATATAACTGCGCCTATAGCAATCAAAGAGTTTAAAAAAATCGGAGCAAAAGGTGTATTTGATAAAGACAGGATTGTTTTTATCCCTGACCATTTTGCCCCCCAGAAGGATATCATGGCGGCTGAGCAGTGCAGGATGCTCAGAGACTTTTCAAAGGAATATAACCTGAGTCTTTACTTTGACGTTGGGAGAATGGGGATTGAACATGCGTTTCTCCCTGAAGAAGGGCTTGTTGTCCCTGGAGATTTAATCATTGGCGCTGACAGCCATACTTGCACATACGGCGCACTTGGAGCATTTTCTACGGGTGTGGGTTCTACTGATGTAGCAGCAGCAATGGCTACAGGAGAATGCTGGTTTAAAGTCCCTGAATCCATTAAATTCATATACTATGGAAAACTGAACAAATGGGTTGGGGGAAAGGATCTGATACTTCATACGATCGGAGATATCGGAGTTGACGGCGCTCTCTACCGGGCAATGGAGTTTGAGGGCGAAACAATCAGATCACTTCCGATGCATGCGAGGCTTACGATGTGCAATATGGCGATAGAGGCAGGAGGCAAGAGCGGTATTATCGTGCCTGACGGGATAACCGGGGAATATGTCAAAGACAGGGCAAAAAGAGAGTATAAGTTTTATTATTCTGACAGGGATGCTGATTATGCAGATATAAAGGAATATGACTGTTCAAAGATACCTCCTACTGTTGCATGTCCGTCACTGCCGTCCAATACAAAACCCGCTGTGGAGCTTTTTGGTATTACCCTTGACCAGGTTGTTATTGGTTCCTGCACAAACGGAAGGATTGAGGATTTGAGGGAAGCTGCCCAGGTTTTAAAGGGGAAGAAAATCAATTCTAATATCAGGATGATTGTTATTCCTGCTACTCAAAAGGTTTACATGCAGGCTGTTCAGGAAGGATTGGTAGAGATATTTGTTAAGGCCGAAGCTGTTGTGTCAACACCGACGTGCGGCCCGTGTCTTGGCGGTCATATGGGTGTCCTTGCAAAAGGCGAGAAAGCAATCGCAACAACAAACAGAAACTTTGTGGGGAGAATGGGTCACCCCGAAAGCGAGGTCTATCTTTCAAACCCTGCAGTTGCGGCTGCATCAGCTGTGCTTGGAAGGATTGGTATACCGGAGGAGACAGGATGATACTTAAAGGCAGAATATGGAAATTCGGTAATAACATAGACACTGATGCAATAATCCCGGCACGCTATCTTAATACCTCTGACCCCAAAGAGCTTGCAGGGCATGTGATGGAAGATGCTGACAAGGAATTCCAGGCCAGGGTTAAACCCGGAGACATAATAATTGCAGGGGCAAATTTTGGCTGCGGCTCTTCAAGGGAGCACGCACCGATTGCTATAAAGGCGGCGGGCATTCAGGCTGTGGTAGCAACAAGTTTTGCGAGGATATTCTACAGAAACGCATTTAACATAGGTCTTCCGATTTTCGAATCAAAAGAGACGTATGAAAAGAGCAATGAAGGCGATAAAATTGAAATTGATGCGGACAGGGGTATTATCATGAATACTACTAAAGATGAACAGTATATCGCTAAACCTATTCCCCCTTTTATGCAGGAATTGATTTCAGCTGGCGGTCTGATTGAATGGACAAAAAAGAGGATAAAGGTTTTATAGCAGCCTACCTGAAACTTTCCAAGAAAGAACTTGAAGTAAAAACTCATAACGCCTTGGAAATACTAAAAAATTGTGTTCTATGTCCACGTAATTGCGCGGTTGACAGGACATCAGGCGAAAAGGGATTTTGCAAGGCTGGCAATAAACCGTTTGTATCAAGCTGGGATCCTCATTTTGGTGAAGAAAGACCTTTAGTAGGACAACATGGTTCGGGCACTATTTTTTTTGCACACTGCAACCTTGGCTGTCTTTTCTGCCAGAACTGGACAATAAGCCACCTTGGTGAGGGCAATATTGTTTCCTTTAATGCCCTTGCAGACACGATGCTGACCCTACAGCATTACGGCTGCCATAATATAAACTTTGTAACACCTACGCACCAGGTGCCGGTGATACTGCGTTCCCTTGGGATTGCGATAGAGAAAGGGTTGAAAGTTCCTTTAGTGTATAACTGCGGAGGGTATGAGTCTGTTGATACATTAAAAATACTGGACGGTATTATTGATATATACATGCCTGATTTCAAATATGCTGACCCTAAGGCAGCCATGAAATATTCAAAGGCACAGGACTATCCCCGGGTGGCAAAGACCGCAATAAAAGAGATGCACAGGCAGGTTGGAGATCTTGTTACGGATAGCAGGGGAATAGCTTTAAGAGGGTTACTTATCAGGCATCTTGTGCTTCCTGAGGGTCTTGCAGGCACTGAGGAGATAGTCAGGTTTCTTGCAGAGGAGATTTCACCTGATACATATACAAACATAATGGCCCAGTATTACCCGTGCTATCAGGCAGTTAAAAGTCCTCCGCTTGACAGAAGGCTAACAGGTGAGGAGTACAGTAAGGCTGTAAAGATAGCGCATGATGCGGGCTTAAAAAGACTGGATTAACCCGAATAATGCATTTAGGAAACCGCTCTACGAGTAGTAGACAGTGAGCACAGAGAAACTCATTTTAAAATTATCAATGTCCTTCCCCATCGGATCCGCCTGAGGCTGGACAAAATTATCATTTTAAATTTGAAATGCTAAATGTTAAATTTGTCCATCCTCAGGCGAATCCGCAGAGGCGGACAATTTGTAATGATTAGTCTTCTATGGTTAATTGTAATTTTTGGGTTAACCAATCCATATCGTTCTATTAAAGTCCTTCATCCCTTCCACAATATGATTTGTTGTGCCTCTGTAACCGGTTTTCAATTCGGATTCAACATTATAGTGTTTTAAGCATGTACCGCATGAAAATATCTCTACACCCATTTCTTCAATCTCTTTCAGTATGGGAACAATCTCCTTATTTGTGGTAGTTAGTTTCACACCTGCATTGAGGAAGACCATAGTGTGTGGGATCTCTTTTGTGACTTTCATTGTTTCAAAAAATCCCTTCATCAAGACTTTGCCCAACTCTTCCTCTTTGCCCATTGTATCGGTTCCGATAATAAGCAACAGGTCTTTTTCATGAGTCGAAACTGTTCCTTCGGATATCACTTCAGAGCGATATCCTTTTATAATCTTTACGCGCCAGTAATTGTCTTCTTTTGAGACTTCCGGATTGAAGATGTTCTTTTCGGCAAATCTCTTCAGGTTCTCCACAGACGCCTCATTGTCAACAAGGATTTCAATGGCGCCTTCTTTAATTTTTGATAATGCCTCCTCTGCCATAATTACAGGCTTCGGACAACCAATACCCCTTGCATCAATAATCATATTTATTTTCCTCTTTATCGTAATTGAATCACTCCTGCCGGCTCATCCATGACCTCTCCTATAATTTGTGCAGAAGGTGTTTTCTTTTCGGAGAGCCTCTGTATTAGCAAAGCAGCCCGTTGTTTCGGAACAGATATTAAAAGGCCTCCTGATGTCTGTGCATCCGCAAAGATGTCTATCAGAACAGGTTTTATCCCCTGTGCTATATCCAGCCGGTGAGAACAGTATTGCTTATTCAAATAACTTCCTGCCGGAACCATTCCGCAAGAGGCAAATGTTAAAGCCTCCTGGATCACCGGCACTTCTTTAGCATAAATACGCAGTCCCGCATTGCTGGCTCTTGCCATCTCCAGCGCATGACCGAGAAGACCGAAGCCTGAAATATCCGTGCACGCATTTGCGCCCGCTTCCAGCATTGCTTCTGATGCGTCTTTATTTAAAGCAGCCATCAGTTCAGTAATCCTTGCTGTAATATTTTCATCCAATTTCCTGCCTTTAAGGGCTGTTACAAGGATCCCGGTACCTACAGGCTTTGTTAAGATGAGGAGATCACCCGGTTTAGCCCCTGCATTTGTAAGAAATCTCTCCGGATGCACAATGCCTGTTACTGAGAGACCGTACTTTAATTCAGGGTCTTCTACGCTGTGTCCTCCGACCATGACAGCCCCTGCCCTGTGAATAACGTCCATTCCGCCCTCAAGGATAGAACCTAAAATGCTCTTGCCCAACTCTTTTATTGGAAAGCTGACAATATTCATGGCGGTTAAAGGCTTCCCTCCCATAGCATATATATCACTGAAAGAGTTTGCGGCTGCAATGCGCCCGAAATCATAAGGGTCATTGACAACCGGAGTAAAAAAGTCCAGTGTCTGTATGATCGCTATTTCAGGCGTAAGTCTGTATACGGCAGCATCTGCCCATTGCTCTGTTCCGACAAGTAGATCAGGATGATTTTCTGTTGCTATGTTTTTAAGGATTTCTTCTAAGTCGCCCGGACTTATCTTCGATGCTCAGCCGGCAGCCTTGGCCCTCTCAATCAGGTGAGGGGTGATTTTATCATTCATGACTTTGCTCCTTCCATTTAATTTTTAAAATCTGGAGAGAGGAACTGAGAATTGAACTCACCAGGACATTTTTTTAATATCCTGTCACTGGTTTTGCAGACTTAGGAGGAACACCAGTTCCATACCTCTCAAATTTTGTTCAATCTAATGGAGTTTACCGGCTGAAGGAATTAATGTGGGTAATATTAAAGAGAAAAGAAAAGAAGGATTAAGGAGTGTGAACCATTGACCACACGTGTCCCTTTAGCCAAATAACCTCGACCAGGTTTTGGAAATTTACTCAGCGAAATCCTGTTTTGAAGATTCCGACCTCTGGGAATGTGGTCATTGAGTTTGTTCCTTTCTATTTCTAATTGAGTTTGGTATTTCTTAAAAGTATTTTATCGAAAAGTTTAAAGGTGTGTCAATGGGCAGATTAGAAATAATTTTGCTTGACAGGATATTGCTAAATTAGACATAGTAGTGTTATTTTTTTTATAAAGGTAACACGATGGGAATTAAACGGTTCGGAATTTCATTGGATTCTTCTCTTCTAAAGAGTTTTGACAGGCTTTTGTTAGAGAGAGGCTATATGAATAGAAGCGAGGCTATAAGAGACCTTATAAGGGATAGTCTTGTAAAGGAAGAATGGGAAAAGGGAAATAAGGAGACTGTTGGGACTATTACTATTGTTTACTCCCATAATACCAGAGAACTTTTAAATATCTTGACAGATATCCAACATGATTTTCATACTTCTGTAATGTCCTCTACGCATGTTCATCTTGATTCACATAACTGCCTTGAGGTACTTATTGTTAAAGGGAAGGGGAAGGATATAAAAAAAATAGCAGACATGCTGATAGGTACTAAAGGTGTAAAACATGGAAAGCTCTCATTGACAACAACAGGCAAACATCTGAAGTAAAATTTTTTTTGTATTGGATAACATTAATTAAATATTAGTAACATAGATTTAATTCTTTCAGGGATAACATTGAGGTTTCAATATGTCTGATGAATTATTAATCCTTGTAACCGCTGCCGCTTCAATTGGTTTTTTTCATACGCTGTTTGGACCTGACCATTATCTGCCTTTCATTATGATGTCCAGGTCAGGCAGGTGGTCACTGCGTAAAACAGCGCTGATTACTGTTCTGTGCGGCATGGGGCATGTTTTAAGTTCTGTTGCGCTGGGTCTTGTAGGTGTTGCTTTGGGTGTTGCTGTTTCAAAGTTAGAAGCAGTTGAATTGTTTCGCGGTAGTATTGCGGCGTGGGTTCTCATTGCGTTTGGGTTAATTTACTTTATATGGGGGATGAGAAGCGCATTAAGGCGAAAGCCCCACGATCACTTCCATGCACATGAAGAGGGTTTTGACCATGTGCATACACATAATCATACAACGGATCATATGCATGTCCACGTAAAAAATGACACAAAAAGTATTACGCCATGGGTGCTTTTTACAATATTTATTCTCGGTCCCTGCGAGCTGTTAATACCTATGCTGATGTATCCGGCTGCAAAAAGCAGCCTTTCAGCTTTGTTTCTGGTAGCCGGTATTTTTGGTGTAGTAACAGTTCTGACTATGCTGGGCATTGTTCTTATTTCAACTTTTGGCATTAATCTTGTTCCAACAACCCGATTAGAGCGATATACTCATGCTATAGCCGGTGCAACAGTATTGTTGTGCGGAATATCGATTCTACTCTTAGCGTCATAGAGAAGAAGCTGACAACTAAAACACAAATGACTGAAATGGAGAAATTAAAGCACCTGCTTGAACACTGGATAGACCACAATGAATCGCACGTAAAAAATTATGAAGAATGGGCATTAAAGATGGATAATTCGGGAGAGAATAAATTATCCGAAATCCTTAAACAGATTGCAGAGGAAAGCAAAAAACTGGAAGGGCTATTTAAAAAGGCAATAGAGATTATTTAGATATGCGCTTTAAATAATTTGGTTATTTCGCAAAAAAGTTGAAAAGACATTGAATTATCCATAAAGTCGTCATTCCGGCTTGTCCGGAATCTTTTTCTTTCTTCTAAAAAAGAAGTAACCGCTTGCATTTAAGAAAGATTCCCGACAAGCGGGAATGACAAGCTACTATATTAGCTCCTAACTCAAATGTATCTTTCAACTAAAACACGAAAGAGGGAATAATTTTGTAGTATATAAATAATTTCTACTAAATTCGGATTTTAAAAAATATTCTGTTTCTCAGCTTTAATAAATGGTTTGTTAAAATAGTATATGTCAATCTCCCTTTATGTACATATCCCTTTTTGTATAAAAAAATGTATTTACTGTGACTTTGTTTCCGGTATATATAATCCGGGAAAAGCAAATGAATATATTAAAGCACTGAAAAAAGAAATTCTTAGTATTTCTAATGAAATGTTGCTTTGGAAAGGATCCCGACAACTTAAAAGCCTTTATATCGGAGGCGGGACACCCTCTGTACTTTCAGCAAATACTCTATCAGATTTAATCACTCATATTTTTAAGCATCTTCGTTTTGTTGAAAACTATGAGGCTACAATTGAGGCAAATCCCGGAACGTTGGACAACGAAAAACTTCAGGCAATTTACGCTTCAGGGATAAACAGAATCAGCATGGGAGTTCAATCCTTCAATGATGATGAACTTGACCGTCTTGGCAGGCTGCATTCTTCTTACGATGCTGAACAGGCAGTTTATCTTGCCCGGAATGCAGGGTTTGAAAATATCGGAATTGATCTTATATACGGTATTCCGGGGCAGAATAAAAACAACTGGATGAAAACGCTTCAGAAGGCTCTAAGTCTGAAACCAGGGCATATCTCTGCTTATGAGCTTACAGTGGAGCAGGGCACACTGCTGAGTGATTATATAAAAACCCATAGACTAAAGCGTGTCGAAGATGAAATAATTGTTGAGATGTACGGCCATGCAGTGAATGAATTGAAAGCCGAAGGTTTTGTTCATTATGAGATATCCAATTTTGCAAAGCCTGGTTATTCATGCAGGCATAACCTTAACTACTGGCGCAGGGGAGAATATTACGGGGCTGGTTCAGGAGCACATTCTTTTATAAAAGGAAAGAGGTTTTATAATACTGATAATCTTGAGGATTACATAAAGTCCCTTTTAAAAAATGAAAGCCCTATAAAAGGAACCGAAGATATTACAAAAGAAAAGGCTGTGTCCGAAGCTTTTTTCCTCGGCTTGAGGCAGACCAATGGGATAAATCTAAAAAATTTTCATGAAACTTACGGCAGGGATATATTAATGTTTTACCAGAAAGAGATAAGGGAGCTTCAGGAAGCCGGTCTTATAGAAGTTAATGGTTTACCACACAACATGGGGACTGAACATTCAAACGGTATGAATGACAACAAAACAGACAACTGTATGAGGCTGACCAGTAAGGGGATTGTTCTTTCCAATGAGGTCTTTATCAAACTTATAGACGTTGAAGATAAACAATAAAAAACGTTTAAAAACAGAACCATAAATATATTAATTTAATATCTTACTTTAATAGTTAAATTTGGTTTTAAAGTGGTTTTGCAGGTAGTAAGACCTAAGTTGAGCGATTCTCATATGGTCTGATATACAAAGCAGGTTCTCCGCCTCAGCGGATCCGACGAGTAGGAAAAAATTTATAATATCATAATGCGACCTGCCTGCCGGCAGGCAGGTAGGATATTAGAATTGTTTTATTCCTATATTTAGTCTTTTCCGCCAGAGGCGGATCAGACGAGTCTGACACTTGAGAAGGCTGCACAAACCTGCCTGACGGCAGTCAGGGGTATCGCTATGTATTTAGAGGCTTCGCCTCAATGTAAGGAGATTACTATAAATAGCTATACTTCGTATAGCGTACATTTATTCACCTGCCTTGCACATCTTTATGAAATAAAATCGCTCAATTTAGGTAATAGTATTGTTAGTACCGTTACAACTATTTACCCCCATAGTTAAATTTTACTTTGCAAAGCAAATATATATAATTTTAAGTCTTTAATATTGGCACATCAAGTTGTAACGGCATTAGTCTGCCCGCATTGAAGTCTGCGGCCTGTTCTACATTCTTTTTCTCATCGGAATGTTCAATAAATCAGGCATGTTACTTGTATTTTAAAGATTAGTTATGCAAAAATTATATGGATGACCTCAAAATTTGAGCCAAAGTGGATTGCCTGGGAAATAACAAGAAGGTGTAATCTCAACTGTATTCACTGCCGTTCTTCCTCTGAACGTGTTATGTCCAAACATCCTGATTTTTCCACAGGGGAAGCCTTTAGAATTATTGATGACATTACAGACTTTGCAAAGCCTGTGGTCGTGCTTTCAGGCGGCGAGCCTTTATTGAGAAAAGATGTCTTTGACATTGCTAAATACGGCACGGAAAAAGGCTTGAGGATGTGTCTTGCGACAAACGGAATACTGGTAACTGATGAGGTATGCAATAAAATTAAAGAGTCTGGAATAAGGATTGTTTCATTAAGTCTTGATGGTTCCACAGCGAAGGTTCACGATGATTTTAGAAGCCAGGAGGGAGCATTTTCAGGGACTATAAATGCAGCTAAACTATTTAAAAAGCATGACATTGAATTTCTTGTAAATTCCTCTTTTACAAAGAGGAATCAGGAGGAAATCCCTAAAGTGTATAAACTTTCAAAGGAACTTGGCGCTACTGCCTGGTATATGTTTATGATTGTCCCCACAGGCAGGGGCGAGGAGATAATGAATGAGCTTATTTCTAAAGAAGATTATGAGGACCTGCTGGAATGGCACTATGATATGGAGAAAGGTGAGAAAGACATACTTGTAAGGCCTACATGTGCTCCGCACTATTACAGAGTGATACATCAGAAGTCCAGAGGAAAAGGGGAAAAATTTAAGCGCAGGACATTGAAGTTTTCTACAGGCGGAGCTAAAGGCTGCATAGCAGCTCAGGTTATAGCCCTTATAGATGTTGATGGTAATGTCCTGCCCTGCAGTTACTTCCCGAAATCAGCCGGCAATGTGCAAGAAAAATCATTTCAGGATATATGGGAAAATTCAGAACTCTTTAAGGAGCTGAGGAATTTTAAGGGATATAAGGGTAAATGCGGTTCATGTGAATATATAGGCGTATGCGGAGGGTGCAGGGCAAGAGCTTATTCGGTATATGGCGATTATCTCGAAGAAGAACCTTTCTGCATGTATATACCACGCAGATTAGCACAGATTAAAAAAGAACGCAGATGATCGCAGATGAGAAAATACAGATAATCACAGATAAAAAAACTGATAGTAGCAAATATCTGCGATTATCTATGTCTGTTAATCAGTGATCATCTGTGTAAAGACGGAGGTTTTATGAATGATGTTTTTCTAAAGGCATGCAGGGGAGAGGCTGTTCCGTATACGCCTGTTTGGATTATGCGTCAGGCTGGAAGATATTTAAAGCAATATCAGAAGATTCGAAAGAAAGTGGATTTTCTGACCCTCTGCAAGACTCCTGAACTTGCGGCTGAGGTAACCATCCAGCCTATAGATGCTCTTGGAGTTGATGCAGCGATTCTGTTCTCAGATATTCTTATTCCGGTTGAGGCAATGGGGGTAAAACTGGAATTCTTTGAAAAAAGGGGGCCGGTGCTGAACCCTCTGGTACGTGATGAAAGCTCGGTCAGCAATCTTTCAGTTCCTGAACCGGAGAATAGCATGGGTTTTGTACTTGAAACAATCAAACTATTGAGAAAAGAATTAAAAGAGCGGGTTCCTTTAATCGGCTTTTCCGGTGCACCTTTTACTACAGCTACCTACATGATTGAAGGCGGTACGTCAAAGAATTTTCTTCACACAAAAAGGATGATTTTTCAGACTCCTGATATCTATTCAGCCCTTATGGAAAAGGTTACGGAGACTGTTACTGCATATCTTAAGGCACAGATAAAAGCAGGGGCACAGGCTGTCCAGATATTTGATACGTGGGGAGGTATATTCTCACCACAGGACTTTAAAAAACACGCACTTCACTATGTTATAAAGGTAATAAAAAACCTGGGAGAATGGCAGAAGACTGAGATAATGACCCCTGTCCCTGTTATCTATTTTGTTGGTGCCTGCAGTGGATTACTCGAGGAAATTAAAACATGTGGGGCTGATGTAATAGGAATTGACTGGAGGATTGATATAGACAAAGCTATAAAAAGGCTTGAAAACAAGTTTTCTGTTCAGGGGAATCTT